>Ga0187886_1001853_pt1 | contig 18010 bp, 13 predicted proteins | sample June2016WEW_20_1_FD_133001 | JGI IMG/M metagenome (GOLD analysis project Ga0187886, IMG submission 133001) | Peatland microbial communities from SPRUCE experiment site at the Marcell Experimental Forest, Minnesota, USA - June2016WEW_20_150 | ecosystem: Environmental > Terrestrial > Soil >... | reverse complement strand
TTATTAGGGTTTAAATTGAAGTTTAACCTGAAAATAGTATGTATATTTTTGTGTTTTTGCATTGCGATGGCAGGCTGCTGCTACAGTAACCCCCCATCAGAAGCGCTGTCAAAACAAGAAGGCAGTGTAAGCGACAACACTGATGCAAATGGTCCGACACTTATATTGAATTATAGTAAAGAGACGTTCAAAAAAAATCCTATTTTAGCTTTCGCGTATTTTATTCCGCTGATATCTCCGGCACTTGTTGACAGGGAAATCAATGTTAATAATGAGCAGCAGGAAGGCATTATCTCGTATAAAAGAACGTTTACTTCAAACTCCTTTTATGTGGCCTGTGAATTTGAACTATCGGGAAAGGGCTTTCACAAAAACATATTTGACTCTGCGGGGATGATAGCGAGAAATCTCGATGATGTGAAAAAAGGAGAGCCGCTGACAAATATGCTTGATTATATTAAGTTTGAAGGAGATGGAGTTGGTCTTATCGAGGTTAAAGGAACGATTAACGGCTCTACACAGATTGTTACCGAGGTAGATATATGTTTCGACGCAAGGAGCCAAAAAAGCCCTGTAACCATTGGGCTTTACAGTGTTAAGCCCCAGGGCGGACAGTATAAATATGAAAATAGATATAATGAGTTGATTGCCAGGGTGGACACGCTTACATTCAGAAGGAGCGGAACAAAACCCAAAATGGGAATACTAATAGCATCTATCCATAGGAATACGGAGGATGAGAGTTACTGGGGCACTATCAAGGGGGTAATAGCCAATTTCTTTATAAAGCCGCTGGAGGTGGATAAGCTCGGCAACGATACAATGCTCAATTTTGGGTATGCGATACTGAAGGAAAAACCGGAGTTTACTTTTCCAAAAGCCAAAAACATAAAGGAAGACAGAACGGTGGTAATAAATAATAACCAAAAATGAGTGAGGTCTAAGCGAATGGCGGGGTGTCGTCTTCGCCGAACAGTTTTTCAACAGCCCCAATGACTACAATTTATTCCCACAAAAAAAGGTCATTCGCAATAGCTATTTTATAACTTCTTTGCGACAAGGCCGGAAAAAAGCGAACCAAACCCGCCAAAAGCGGATAGCTCATCCAAGGGCAAAAAATAAAGCTTTTAAACCCAAAACCCCTTCTGCCCCTAAGGGACAGAGGGGGTTTTTTACGCGCTCTATTTTCCTAAACCCTATCCCCTATTTTTATTAATTTTATCTATTTTTTATTTCTTCGTGTTTCTTCGATTCTTCGTGGTGGAATAGTTCGTGGTTCATAAAACAAATCTTTTTATGCCATCTTTTAATCGGCAAACATTAAAGTTCATAAGCAGACCGATTTTAATGCCGGAAAGTTTCATATAAGTAAGAAGCTGCGCCTCATGAATCGGCATAATTTTGTCAACGCTTTTAAGCTCTAAAATTATATCGTTCTCGATAATCATATCTGTCCGATAGCCGCAATCCAGTTTTACTCCTTTATAATCAATAGGCAACTCTTTTTGGGTGCTATGCCGAATTCCGGCACTTATAAGTTCAAACGACAGGCATCTTTCGTAAGCTGATTCAAGTAATCCCGGCCCTAATCTTTTATGTACCTCAAGGGCGCATCCAATCACCTTATTTGATAGTTCATCGAATTCCATTTCATTTCTCCTTTAACCGCGAAGGATTATAATATATTATTTTTTTAATTATATAAATTTTCTCTTCGTGATTCTTCTATTCTTCGTGGTGGAATCGTTATTTTTCGTGGTTTTAAATCAAAAACAAGTACTTATTCCTCTACCACGAAGCTCACAAAGCGACACGAAGTATTATATTATTTTTATTTAATTTATTCTATTTATTTTTTTTTCTTCGTGGTGAAATCGTCTTTTTCAGGAAACGGCATCTGCCCCCTTTAATTCTTCTTTTATTTATTTAGCAATATTTTGCAAATGAACGCCTTAATTGGTTCGAGCCATCCTAAACTGTGTAGCGCCTCAAGGCCTCCAAGAAAAGAAATAATAGCACCAATAGTAACCCCAATAATTTTTAATATTTTCCAGATAATGCCTTTCTTTTTCTCATCGCCGCTGGCTGGTTTGGGCTGCTGCTCTTGGCCTTTGAACTTTTCCATTTCTATGTCTATTTCTGCCAAAAGCTCCTCTTCTTGGCAATTGAAATTATGAATCCCATTAGGGTAATTAGGTAAAAATGGTATTCTCTTTCCTATGGCTTCCTGAATAAATTTGTACGCAACTTCCAGTGCGGATTTCCCATAAGTTTCTAAAAAGCCAATAGCCTTATCTCTTATCGGCCATATTTTTAACAAATCCTCAATACCCGCTAAATTTTGACATTCGTTTTTCAAATCGAGGTATATTTTATTCTCTGCTATAATTTCATTTCGGCTTTTACCCGTCTTATCATTTATCCCAATATATCCGCATACAAATTGACTATCTAATGTCAACTCGCAAGCATTCTTAAAGAGCTTTTTGAGTGTTTTTACAATGCTATTTTGCTTTGTATCGGTTAAATCTTCAGTCCCCGCTTTGCTGCTGTTTTGTCCTACCCGCAGATAATCTTCTAAAAAGCCAAAAACATCTACCCAAGTTAATTTTTTTATCCGTTCATCTCCCATATTATAAACTCTACGCAAAACAGCCTCTAAACCAGCGTCCGAAAGTTCGGGCACTGCTTTCATAAGTACTTTTCGCTCCTCCTCTGTCAAAAGTTCCCGATACCCTTCGCCAGGGCTATAATTATTGTCAGTAATCTTTATTGGTTTATCAGCAAATGGTTTTTCAGGTATCGTATACCGCCCATATTCTAAGAATTTCTCCCACGCCTTTTGCCACGCTATCTCGCCTTCATATACTTTGCCATCTTTGTCTGTAAATTTAGGTGGTACATAACTCATTTTTTGCCTGTCCTTTTTCGGGTCGGCCTGAGCAGTGGCAGGTTAGACAGGTAATCGAACCTTACCACAGGTCAAACCGCTTAGCAGGTATATCGCCTGCGTCCTGATAAATTAGCTTTTATACTATTTTACCACACAAACTTGTATATTTAAAAACTGTTTTTTATTGATTTGTCAGCAGGGAAATAAACCGAGGACGTTCTATTTTTGGGGTATTATATTGCTTTAAGACAACAGTCGCGCAGCGGCAATAATTGCAAAATATAAACCCGGATGAAGCCCTGCCCTGAGCGAAGTCGAATGGGTCGGCTTCAGGAAGGGGTTGTTTTTGAAATTATTAAATCCCGTAGGGATGTCTTAAAGCAATGAACAGTGTAATTCCGTGTTAATCCGTGTCTAAAAATTTCTCTGTGTTTCTCGGTGTCTCGGTGGTGAAAAACCCGCATTATCCGAGAAATCTGCGTCTAAATTCTTCGTGTTTCTTCGTGATCTCTGTGGTGAAATTAATTCGTTGGAGCCGCAGCGGAGATCCCGACGCATCGAGATGGCTAAGAATTCTTCTTTCTTTATATTTCCCCAAATCTTCCTCCATCAAAATACTCCTAAATAGCTCGAACTGCCAGCAGGGAAAATTCAGCGGCGCGGATTCCTCAATTTTTCACTTTACTAGCGACCAGCGACTATTAACTAACGGCTAATCTGTGGATTCAAAAAAGCACCAAAATCGTATAAAAACAGGGTAAAATCTTTCTAAATCAGGGCAGAATAATCAAAAAAAATTAAAAATTTTGAAAATTTAGACTAACACTTGTCTCTGTAAGCACTTATCCCAAAAACCCCCTCGAAAACAAAGGACTTATATCATCCCCGCGCTTAGTTTTGCACCGCCGGCAAAACTGCGGGGACGTCCTCAAATCTTTTATTTTAAAGGACTTACACCCAAAAACATCTGAAAAATTCTCCAAAATCCCAATTTTTCGCTCTCGCAGAGAGCTAAGTCCTTATTTTCCGTTTTAAAAAAATGTCTAACTCTTAATTAATTGATAATTTTTCCCCTTGGCTTGGGGATGAATATTTTACGCGGGCAACGTGATTACAAACTTCGTACCATTACCAATTTTGGATTGGACAAACTCCTGACAGGGACAGGGTTTAAGATTTGCAAGGTATGGCGAGTTGGTATATAATGTCGGTTCGGCAAATTTTGGAGTATAAAGTTATGCGGAAAAATGGACTTATTTTGTTTGCAGTCTTAGGGTTAGGCGTAATTTGCGCTGCCGAAACCTGGCACCTTGGAAACGACCAAAACTGGCAGAAAACCAGTGAGAATGGCCAGAGCGCTTTTATGCTGGCCGCTTCCGACGCAAAACAGTATGTATCGACAGGCAATACGGGAAAAGCCAAAAAAGCATACGACCAACTCAAAAAGAACTATCCTGAAATCGCCAGCGAAGATTTCAATGCTTATGTAAAGGCCGAAATACTATACAGCAGACATAAATATTTCGAGGCTGCGAACGCTTATGACAAATTTCTGGAAGACTATCCGAAAAGTCCGTTTTTTAACTCGGCCCTGGAAAGACAACAGCAGATATCGACAGCGTATCTTAACGGCCAGAAAAGGCCTGTGTTGAAAGTATTCAGAGTAAGCGCGTATGAAGAAGGCACTGATATAGCAAACAAAATCGCAGACAGAGCGGGCGATGCCCCGGCTGCCAAACGAGCACTTGAGACGCTGGCACAGACTAATGAAAAAAGAGGCGCTTATGAAGAAGCTTACAAGGCATGGTCGAGCATAGCCACCCGCTGGCCGACAGGCGAGATGGGCCAGGAATCATTGATTGGACGAGCAAGAAGTCTTGAGCGGGCATATAAAGGTCCAAAATTCGATGGGAAGGTGCTCGAGAGTTCAAGAAGTTATTATTCAGAATATATTAAGAGGTATCCAGACTCGGCACAACAGCTCGGCCTGGAAGGAAAGCTGCCCGAACTGGATGAGAAACTTTCGGAAAAGGAATTGCTAATCGCCAATTATTATGCCAAAACCGGCAGTTATACCGCTGCCGATATATATTATCAGAGAATAATAAACGATTGGCCTGCATGTGCCGCGACAAAAACCGCGGAAGAGAAACAGCCGGGAATTAAAAAAGAACTGGAAAAGCAGGCTCAGTAGCAGACAACTAAAAAGAAAAAGATAAACTGGAAAGGTTTATTGTTATGAGTCCCGTTAGAAATTATAAATTGCTGAAGTCTATCACGAAAAAAAAGATTTCTAACAGGATAAAGACAACGGTTGTAACAACCGCATTTGCGGCAGCGATGATTTTTTTCGCCGGCTGCGTCGGATACAGCAATAAGCCGTTATATACGGATGAAGTAAAAAGCGTTTTTGTCGAGATGTTCGATAATACGACATTCACCAGAGACCTTGAATACGACCTGACGGACGCTATCGCAAAGCGCATAGAATCGGAGACACCATATAAAATAATTTCAGACAAAAGCAGAGCAGATACGGTATTAAGCGGAAAGATAACAGGGATAGGCGGTGTGCCACTGACACTTGACCGAGATACCGGCAGAGCACTTGAGAACCAGGCGGAAATTACGGCGGTATTCAGCTGGAAAAATCTTAAGACGGGTCAATACCTGGTTGAAAACGCCAGCCTGACGGCAACAGCAGGTTATTCGGAATTCGAGCAGCAGAGCTTCGAATATGCATCCAGAGTAGCGACAAACAAACTTGCTGAGAGAATCGTAGAAGAAATGCAAACGAAGTGGTAATAGAACGCCGCTGTATAACGCGGAACGAAACAGAAAGATATGAATAATAAAAAGAAACAGAATTCAACGAGAAGGCCATCGGAGCCGTCAAAGACCCCGCCCCTCGGGCAACGAACCGGGCCGCTGGGCTGGTTGTTATTAGGTCTTGCATTTATAACTATTATAACGATGTTCGACAAGTATTCGGCACGTGACGAAATCAGCAATGACGAGTTTGAAAAATATCTTTCCGAAGGCAAAATGGAAAGCGTTGAAATCGGGGACAGCCAGATAACCGGCAAGTTTAACGCTGCCGGTGTCGCCTCGCGGCTTCCAAAGGCGACAAAGACATTTAGAGTAGGCTACAGGCCGGAGATGCTGCCGGACATAACTGCAAAGCTTCTAACAGCACAGGTCAAGTGGACCGTCGCTCAGCCGCAGATATGGATATCTTTGCTGGGGTGGATACTTCCGGTTGCGCTGATGATAGCATTTTTCTATTTTGTCTTCATAAGAAATGCCCGCAACGGGCCTGGCGGAATGCTGATGAACTTCGGCAGAAGCAAACACAAGATGCACGGCAAAGAGCAGATGAAGGTAACCTTCGACGATGTGGCCGGTATCGATGAAGCCAAAGAAGAAGTGGCTGAGATTATAGAATTTTTGAAACATCCGAAGAAATTCCAGAGAATCGGCGGCAGGATACCGCGAGGCATATTGCTTGTGGGCCCGCCGGGCTGCGGCAAGACGCTGCTGGCAAAGGCAATCTCAGGTCAGGCAAATGTGCCGTTCTTCAGTATTTCCGGCAGCGATTTCGTCGAGATGTTTGTCGGCGTCGGTGCATCGCGAGTGCGCGATTTATTTAATACGGCAAAGGAGAGTTCGCCATGCATAATATTTTTGGACGAGATTGACGCTATCGGCAGAAAGCGCGGGCCGGGATTTGTAAGCGGCGGGCACGACGAAAGAGAACAGACTTTAAACGCCATTCTTGTAGAGATGGACGGTTTCGATACGAATGACGGTGTTATTGTTATGGCAGCCACAAACCGCGGAGATATACTCGATAAGGCACTGACGCGGCCGGGCAGATTCGACAGACAGGTTTATATTCCGCTGCCGGATGTTAAAGGCAGGACGGAGATACTTAAGATTCACGCCAGAAAAGTCAGAATGGGTCCTGATGTTGACCTTGAAAGAGTTGCAAGGGGAACGCCGATGTTCAGCGGTGCAGACCTCGAGGCGATAATCAACGAAGCGGCTATCGAAGCAACGATGAATAATAAGGATTTTGTCGAAATGGAAGACCTCGAAGAGGCGCGGGACAAGGTTCGCTGGGGCAGGAAAAAACGCAGCAGAGCCATAGACCAGATTGATAAAAAAATTGCCGCATACCACGAGGCAGGTCATACTCTTGTGCAGTCAATGCTGAAGGATGCCGACCCGCTGCACAAAGTAAGCATCATACCGAGGGGTCCGATGGGCGGAGCGACTTTTTCTCTGCCGGAGAAAGACAGGACCATTTTTACGAAAAGATACTGTATGGCACAATTGCAGGTATGTTTCGGCGGACGAATAGCGGAACAACTTTTCTGCGATGATATATCAAGCGGAGCACAATCTGATATACAGACGGCAACAGCTCTGGCAAGAGAAATGGTGCAGACCTGGGGAATGAGCGAGGACCTGGGGCCGGTCGATTACAGCACGCAGACACAGGATATGTATTTCGGAATGCCGGGGCAGGAACACTCGCAGAAAACCGCGGAAATTATAGATATAGAAGTTAAAAAACTTATAGACCTGGCATTCAAAGCCTCTATGGAACTTATTCAAAACAATCGCGATAAAATGCAGGCGATAGCCGAGGCACTTTTGAAATACGAGACATTAGACGCAGCCGAGGTAAAAACCATTCTCGAAGGCGGGAGTTTAAACAAGCCGACTGTAGGCGATTTGCTTAAAACAGAGCAGGAAAAGACAAATAACTAAATCCTCTTTTAACGAATGAGGAAGATGTATAAAAGATTAATTTTACTGGTAATACTTGCCGTTGCGGCAAGTTTGCTTTCGGCAAATGATCAAGTCAAGGACGACCTTGCCCAGATAAACCTTGCATTTCAGTATCAGCCAGTGAAACCGGATTCAAATGGCGCGATTCAAATCTCATTCAGTATGGCCAAAGATTGGCATTTCTACGCAGATGAAAAAACCGCTCCGGAAGGAATGGAATTAAAAGTTACGGCGCAGGGACAGGGGCTTGTCTTTGCCAACGCCGTTTTTCCCAAGGGAGAATTGTACTCAGATAAGGTTACCGGCAAAAAGCTCGCGGTGTTCAGCGGAAAGTTCAATGTTTATATTCCTTTTAAAACAGGCACTACAAGCAGCGATGTGAAGATTACGATAAAAGGTTTGGCCTGTTCGGAGCAATTGTGCAAGCCGAGTTCTTATGAATTGAATAAAAAACTTGAGATTTCAGCATCGGCGGATATGAGTAAGCCGGCGTTTGTGATTCCGACACAAAAAGAACCCCGCCAAAGTGTTGGCGGGGCTAACCCCGGGACGGTACTGTCGCTTGCGATATTGGCGGGTCTTTTGCTTAATGTTATGCCGTGCGTTTGGCCGGTATTGCCTATTATTGTAATGCGGCTTGTGGCGCAATCAAAACAAAACGCCGCAAGAAGTATTGCGATGGGATTGGCTTTTGGGGCCGGGATTGTACTTTTTTTTGCCGTGCTCGCCGCAGTAAATATCTTCTTAAAGCTCGGTTTCGGTATGGTTTTCCAATGGGGCGACCAGTTTAGAAATCCGGCATTTGTAACAGGCATGGCGATTTTAATGGTTGTGCTCGCGTTATATATGTTTAACGTTTTTACGTTCAGCATACCTGTCTCGGTCGGCAGCGGCAAACAAAGCAGAGGTTTGGCAGGTTCCGTCGCAATGGGATTTCTGGCAGCGGTTCTCAGCACGCCGTGCAGTTTCGCGATTCTTACATTTGTCCTGGCCTGGGCGCAGACTCAGCCGATACCGCTTGCGACAATTACAATATTGCTAATCGGCGTCGGTATGGCTTTGCCATACGTAATACTGACAAGCATTCCGAAACTGCTTGCGAAAATACCAAAGCCCGGCAGATGGATGGAACTTTTCAAGCACGCGACAGGATTTATTCTGCTGGGAATCGGGGTTAAACTTCTCGAAGCGGTGCAGGCGGACAAAATTATAGATGTCCTTTACTACTCTATAGTAATTGCTGTTTGCGTATGGATGTGGGGAGTGTGCGTCAGTTATGATACCCCTAAGGGGAAAAAATTTATAATCAGATTAGCAGCGATTATCCTGGCGATTCTTTTTGGTTTTATCCTCCTGGGCGAACCGCAAAAAGCTATTATTGACTGGAAGCCGTATGATGCGACCGTTATCGCATCGGCACAGAAAAACAATCAGCCGGTAATTATTGATTTTTCCGCTGACTGGTGTTTGTCGTGCAAGATTTTAGATAAGACGGTTTTCTCAAGTAAACAGGTTGCCGATTTGATAAAACAAAAAGGCGTCCTTGCAATAAAGGCTGACACGACGCAGTTTGACTATCCGGCGACAATCGCTTTGAAGGAAATTTACAATGAGCCTGCCGTTCCGGTAACGGTATTGTTATTGCCGGGAAAAGAAACGCCTATTAAACTGGCCGGCAATCTGATTAAAAATGAACTGATAAAAAATCTGCAAAGTCTTAAGGATGTGGAAAAATAATGGCCGAAAGAGCCGTTGTAAAAATTGATAAACTAAAGGCCAAAGAAAGAGTGAAAGCGATTTGGCCGATATTGAAGAAGACATATCCGCAGGCCAAATGCGCTTTGGAACACGGCAATCCTTTAGAGCTTCTTATCGCGACGATTTTATCTGCGCAATGCACCGATGTGCGGGTGAATATCGTTACAAAGACGCTTTTTAAAAAATATAAATCCGCAAAAGACTGGGCCGGTGCGCCGCTTGGCCAGATTGAGCAGGATATCAAAAGCACGGGCTTTTATCATAATAAGGCTCTGAATATAAAAAAAGCCTGTCAAAAAATAATCAGCGATTTTAATAGCAAGGTGCCGGGAACGATGGACGAGCTTTTATCGCTCAACGGAGTCGGCAGGAAAACAGCGAATGTGGTTTTGGGCAACGCGTTCGGCGTGCAGGGTGTCGTTTGCGACACGCACGTTTTGAGGCTTAGCAGAAGGCTGCAGCTTTCAGCGAATACTAATGACGCGGTAAAGCTGGAATTCGACCTGATGGAAATAGTGCCGAAGAAAAACTGGACGCTTTTCAGTCATCTGCTTGTTTTTCACGGCAGAAATATATGTCCGGCGCGAAAGCCGGATTGCGAAAATTGTCCGATTGCGAAATATTGTCCGGCGGCAAATAAACCGGAACTTTGGTAATGGAAAGGCAGCACAAATGAGCGAAAAAAGCGAAAAAATAGCAAGATTTGGCGTAGCTACCGAAGAAACCTGGCGGGTATTCAGAATAATGGCTGAATTCGTCGAAGGATTTGAAGAGCTCGCGACAGTCGGACCTGCCGCTTCCATTTTCGGCTCGGCAAGGACAAAACCAGACGATAAATATTACAAACTCGCGGAAGAAACAGCAACGATTTTAGCCAAGGCCGGTTTTGCGATTATCACAGGTGGAGGCGGCGGAATTATGGAGGCGGCAAATAAAGGCGCAGCCAATGCTAAAGGTAAAAGCATCGGGCTAAATATCGACCTGCCGCAGGAGCAGATTCCAAACTCTTATCAGAATCTTTCGCTGCATTTCAGGTATTTTTTCTGCAGGAAAGTAATGTTTTTAAAATACGCCAACGGTTTTGTCGTTTTTCCCGGCGGCTTTGGGACATTGGATGAGTTTTTCGAGGCACTTGTGCTGATCCAGACGCTAAAGCAGGTATATTTTCCAATTATTCTTATGGGAAGCGATTACTGGACGGGGCTTGTGGACTGGATCAAAAAAGAAATGCTCGCCAAACATAATTACATCGACGCGCAGGATATGCATGTATTTTCTGTCTGCGACGACCCGCAAAAAGCCGCTGATATAATTATCAATTTTCACAAATCCGGCAAAAAGAGCGGTTTGCAGGAGCCTGGCGGTCTTAAAAAATTTACTCATCGAACAAAATAATTCAGGATAAAATATTCGATTAATTTTAAGGAATAATTATGCATGCGTTGACTCTTGTAATCGTAAGCCTGCTTGTATTCGCTTTAGCCTATAGATATTACTCTAAATTTATCGTTACAAAAGTGCTTGTTCTTAATGATGCCATTCCGACACCGGCTCACACCCTCCGTGATGGTAAAGATTACCATCCCACAAATAAATATGTATTGTTCGGTCATCACTTCGCTGCTATTTCAGGCGCCGGTCCACTCGTAGGTCCTGTCCTGGCTGCTCAGTTCGGATTTTTGCCGGGCTATCTTTGGATACTAATCGGCGCTGTTCTCGGCGGTGCTGTGCATGACGTTGTTATTCTTTTTGCCTCGGTCAGATTGAAGGGACTGTCTCTGACTCAATTGGCCAAGGAGCACATAAGCGGCACGGCAGGTGTCGCTACAGGCTTTGCGATACTATTTATTATTATAACCGCTCTGGCAGGGCTGGCTCTTGTGGTTGTTAACGCTCTTAACGAAAGCATCTGGGCAACATTTACCATAGCGGTAACTATTCCAGCGGCTTTGTTTGTCGGACTTTATATGTATAAGATAAGGCCTGGAAAACTTATCGAAGCGTCGCTGATCGGAGTGGCGATTGTAATACTGGGCGTAATATTCGGTGAACCTTTATCGAAAACGAGTTTCGGCTCGGTCTTTCTTCTCTCCAAGCACACACTGTCCATTATACTGCCTCTTTATGGTCTGATTGCATCTGTGCTTCCCGTCTGGATGCTTTTGTGCCCGCGGGACTATTTGAGTTCCTATATGAAACTGGGAACAATCGGATTTCTGGTAATCGGAATTTGTATTGTGAATCCAAAAATTAATATGCCCGCGTTAACACCGTATATTCATGGCGGAGGCCCAATAATTCCCGGCAAAGTCTGGCCGTTTGTCTGTATTACCATTGCCTGCGGAGCAATCAGCGGCTTTCATAGTTTGATTGGTTCGGGCACTACTCCGAAGATGATTAACAAAGAATCCGATATCCGATTTATAGGCTATGGCGCGATGCTCGTAGAAGCCGTCGTTTCAGTTATGGCCCTGATTGCCGCGACAGTGATGCTGCCCGGAGATTATTTCGCGATAAATTTATCGCCCGCCCTTTTTGAAAAACTTGGTATGCACGCCAGCCAGCTTGCGGAAATTGAAAGAATGACCGGCGAAACACTGACCGGCAGAGCAGGCGGAGCCGTTTCTCTGGCTGCGGGAATGTCGCTGATACTTTCAGCCATAAAAGGTATGAAACACCTGATGGGCTATTGGTATCATTTTGCAATTATGTTCGAGGCGCTTTTTATTTTAACAACTGTCGATACCGGAACACGCGTCGCCCGTTATATACTTCAGGAATTGCTTAAACCTATTTATCCTAAATTGGCAAGCGGCACCTGGCTGCCGGGCGTGCTTCTAACCGGTACCATAATCAGTTGTCTATGGGGCTATCTTGTTTACTTTGGCGAAATCTCCACTATCTGGCCGATGTTCGGTGTGGCCAATCAGCTCCTTGCGACGCTCGCTCTCTGTATTGGAACCATTTTTATCCTCCGGCATTCGAAAAAATGGTATTACTGCCTTATAACATTTATTCCTTCCCTGTTTATGTTTGTTACAACTTTTACGGCAGGTATCGACAATATAATCAATAACTACCTGCCGAAGCATAACTTTCAGGGAAATCTAAATATTGTCCTCTCGGTCGTTATGCTGCTGCTGGTGCTGATAATATTTATTGAATCGATAAGAAAATCCATCGCTATTCTTTCCCCAATATTTGCCAAATCGCAATAAGGTTTAGGATGAGGCAGCTAATTTCAGTAAATACTTTTTATCAGGCCCGCCGAGATGCTCCCAGGGCAGAATTTCATCAGATTCAAATTTTCTTGCGGCGAGCTGCCGCAAATCAAGGCCGAAATTCTTAAACGCATTTTGCCAAATCTCAAAATTGAAACATTCATCCCATAAATCAAATCTCGCCTCGCTTCTATAAGCATATTCAATTACATCTGCTAATCTGCTGTCTCCCCTGCCGATAGCGGATTCCAAAAGGCTTCTCTGGACGTGATGAAACTTAAAGTTTACAAATCTTGCGTTAAGTCTCTTTTTCTCGGCGTAAATTATTTCTCTGGCGTTTCTAAAATATTCTTCGCTTTGCTGACCAGCCCAACCGAAAGGCGTATGAGCCTTTGGCACAAACCAGCTTACCGCAGCGTTTATGCCGGCAACTCTATTGCAGACTTTTTTTCGCAATAGCGCCAGATTCATACAAAGTTTTACGATATCTTTAATATCGTCCTCGGTTTCGCTGGGCAGGCCCACCATAAAATAAAGTTTTATGCTCTCAAATCCCTGTTTGTAGGCCTCGGCGACGGCAGCAAAAAGATTTTCATCCGTAATCGGCTTATTGATAATCCCGCGAAGCCTTTCGTTTGCCGCTTCTACAGCTATTGTCAGGCCGCTTTTGCGGACCGATGACGCAAGTTTCGGCAAAAGCTTTAACTGCACATCGACTCGCAGGCTCGGAAGAGAAATTCCAACTCTGCGCGGCTCAAAATATTCATTAAGCAAATTTAACGTTTCTTCAAGATATGGATAATCGGCTGTCGAAAGGCTCAAAAGGCTGATTGTATCAAAACCTGTTGCTTGGTAGGCTTTTTTTGCGATTTCAAAGATTCTTTGCGGACTTCTGAAACGCAGCGGTCTTCGGCAAAAACTTGCCTGACAGAAATTGCATCTGCCCGGACAGCCTCGCATAACTTCAACACTTATCCTTTCGTGAATAGCCTGTGTAAAAGGCACGATAGGTTTTTCAGGAACGACAGAATTATCAAGGTCGTCGATGACAGCATCAGAAATTCGCGGAGGCGAGCCTTCGTATAAAGATGGCACATAAATAAATGGAAATTTTTTTGCGGCTTCCATTAAAATATTCTGTTTTGCCGAATTTTTATTCTCAATCAGAAACTTTGCCAGTTCGACGGCTGCCTCTTCGGCTTGTCCCAGCAGGAACATATCAAAAAAAGGCGCAACAGGCTCGCAACAGTTTGCCATACCCGCCCCGCCTAAAATCAGCGGGAAATTTTCGTCCCTGTCTTTGCTCCTCAAAGGAATGCCGGCAAGGTCAAGGGTATTTAAGACGGCGGTATAGCATAACTCATTAGTCAGGCTGAAACCTATAATGTCAAAATCTTTAACGGCGGCTTTTGATTCGAGGGTATAAAGGTGGACGTTTTTTTGCTTCATAATCTCCTGCGCATCGAGCCAGGGCAGGAAAACTCTTTCGGCGGCAACGTTCGGCAGGCGATTTAACGCCTCATATATTATCGCTATACCGGTATGGCTCATCCCAATTTCGTAAACATCAGGGAAGCACAAGGCTACTTTCAAATCGCAGGTGTCGAGGTTTTTTTTTATCTGGTTGAACTCGCCACCGATATATCGCGAAGTCGTTCTTGTAAACGGCAGAAACTGCTGCTCGATAACATCTGTTAATATTGTAATTTTCCTGTTTTTCATTGCGGGCATTATAACATTAAATTTAAATTTGTATTAGTGATTTTGGCAGCGTTTATCATTTTTTATATGACAATTATGCAGATTTATATTTGATTATAAGCTATAAATGAATATAATTTAATGAGCATGGATTCTGCAATAATAAATTTAAGAAATGGATTTTTGGAGAGTTAATCATGAAGAGACTTATTGCCAAATTATTACTTGCCTCAATAATCGTAATCCTTTTTATTACCATACCAGCAAAAGCATTTTTATTGGGCGATAACAAGGAAAACGATTCCAAAACAGTTGCAATAACTGTTAATGGTGCAAAAATATATGAAGATAAAGTGTCAAAAATCGCAAAATACCAATACAAAGAAAAAGTAAAACGAGAACCATCATATACCTTGGAAGATGCAAGAAAAGATGTTATGGGTGAAATGATTACCACAGAAGTCATTCTTCAGGAAGGAAGAAAAAAATTCGTTTGGATCGATAATGATGAGGTTCAAAACTTCATCAGCGAAAACGAAAAAAGACTGTACGATGAACTTAAAAATATTAAAGACTATAAAGGCGATTTCGATGAATTTGAAAGGAACATAAAAGCAGGGATGCTTTACCTAAAATTATGCAAGAAAGAATGCACCAAGAATATTAAGCCTACAGAAGAACAGATGAAAACATATTATAATGAAAATATTCGTGATTTCCAATTAGAAACGGTATATCGTATCATATCGATAGATTTTTGGCCTGACAGAGAAAGCGATGACCCGAATCTGACGGAAGCTAAATGCAAAGAACGAGCAGAATATTTTTTGAAGAAAATTCGCAATGGAGCAGATTTCAACGAAATATATGTCAAGGAAACCGAGCCACATGTAAGAAGGAGTCTAGCTAAGCATCGGATTAAACCGCATGATCCAAATCATCTTCTCAACCCAGATTTCGTGCGCATGTGGAGAGATGCGGAATTATATCGGGATCCAGAAATGAAGAATGCTCTTTTATCTCTTAAGCCTGGCCAAGTCAGCGAAGTTATAACTAACAAAGATTATAAAGGATTAACATATTTTAGCATTATAAAATTTATTGGAAAGATAGACGGCCGTACCAAAAGTTACGAAGAAGTAAAAAAAGAATTACACGAACACGTATCTAGTCACTTAGTAGAAAATGCGGTGAACACTTATAGTCAAAAACTTGTAAAAGAAGCCGATATAAAATTTATAAATCCAGCAGATGACTGGAGATTACAGAATAAAAAGGAAGTTAATGAACCGAAGAGAAGAGATAATTCTAATTAACTTTCTTCGGACAGCGGGATATTTAATTTTTCCAGAAGACGGTTGAGCTTGCGTCTTTCGAGGCCGAGGATTTTTGCCGCGGCCAGTTTCCTGCCGCCGACCAAGTTAAGGGCCTGAACAATTACTTTTCGCTGGGCCTCGTCGAGCGTGGGCAGACGAGCTTTACCGTTGCCCATCGGGGTCGGGGCGGCAATGAGAATTTCGGTAGGAAGCGAGGCGGGCGTAATGGTTTCTGTATCTGTCAAGACATAGGCTCTTTCCATAACATTGGCAAGCTCGCGGACGTTGCCGGGCCAGTTATAATCGACAAGCAGTTTTTTAACCACATCGCTTAAAACCTTGTATGGTTCGTTATATAATTCCGCCTGACGGGCGAGAAAATATTCGGCAAGGCAAATAATGTCCTCCGGTCTTTCTCTTAACGGAGGGACGTGAACGGTTACGACATTGAGGCGATAGAATAAATCGGCGCGGAATTTGTTGTTATCGACAAGCTGTTTTAAGTTGCGGTTCGTCGCACAGAGGATGCGAATGTTTATTGGGAACGACTTGACCGAGCCGACCGGAGTAACAAGAGATTCCTGCAGGACGCGGAGAAGTTTTGCCTGGAGGTCGAGTGGTATTTCACTGATTTCATCGAGGAATATCGTTCCTTTATCGGCGGCCCTGAAGAAACCTATCGTGTCGCTGACTGCGCCGGTAAACGCTCCTTTGACGTGGCCGAACAACTGGCTTTCAAATAACTGGCCTGTCAGCGTGGTGCAATCAACGGGAACAAAGATTTCATTTGCCCTATCGGAGCAAACGTGTATTCGGCGGGCAACCATCTCTTTACCTGCGCCGGTTTCGCCGCTGATAATCATAGAGCACTGCCTTGAGGCAACAGTATTGATTGTTTCAAGAATGGAACTAAAGGCGGGCGATGTGCCAACGACAAATTCACTACGGACAATCAGAGACCTTAGCGCTGCCGAAGTATCACCCTTTGCAGAGCTCTGCCCAGGCGTAAATTTTTCTTTTGCCCTTTCCATATACGCGCAGAAAAAAACTCTCAATTTTTCACAGCGTACGGAATTATCACTGTTCGGTACGCCATACAACACAAGTGGGAGTTTGGGAAGGCATTGGGTCGTTTTCTCCACCCTCCAAACTCATATATATAGTTTTGCACATTTTACCCAGTCCCATAATGTAAATCAAGGTAAAAGTGGCACTTTGGGGTAAATATGATTTGCGCAAGTATTAGTTTTTGCTCTGTAGTATTATCGGACTACAAACTGATATCCTTATAACTCTTTATTGGTAAATATGTTAAGATGATACGGATTTTAGGGACATATATTTGCGAATAATAATATTTATCGGACCTTGCTGTTTGCCAAATTTAACAGTTTTTTTGAGGGATGTTTATAGAGATGAGATTAAACTTTGTCCGATTGCCTTGAATAAAATATCAGCTATCTGTCGCAGAATCGTTGCGGGTATCGGCGAATTATTTTAATTCTTCTGTGCCGCCGGCCTGATTTGGGGCCGGAGCATTTTTTTCTTTCTCAATTTTCTTAAGGTCTTTGGGTGCTTTTTTAGGAATTTCTACCTGTACGCCGAGTTTGCCAAGCTGGCCTGCGACTTCGGGCTGATAAGGGTCGAGCTCAAAGGCTCTTCGCAGATAAACTTCTGCATTTACCTTATCGCCCTTCATCAGATAAAAGTTTCCGAGCTGTTTGTTTATGACAACGGAATTGGGCGCCAGATTATGCGCCTGCAGATAGCTTGTAAGGGCATATTCGTCGAGGCCTCTTTCCTGAAAAGCGCGGCCAAGAAGCAGTGATCGCCTTGCGCTTACGCTGGTCTGGCTGATATACATATCGGCGACGACTTCGCTTCTTTGCTTATCGCCTTTGTCAACGAGAAGCTTTACAATCGAGGCCTGGGCATCATGATGTACGGGATCAAATGCCAGAGCCTTATTGTATTCCCATTCGGCTTTGTCCCACTGGCCTTCGCTGTGATAGAGTCTGCCGAGTTCATAATGCGTCTTGGCATCCTCGTATTTTTTGTCGAGTTGTTGGAGCAAAACGGTTTTTTTCTTATCGGACTGACTGGTAAGCTCTTTATCGTTGACTTTTTCTCCGGTCGCGGTTTTTTGCTGTCCACCGCAGCCGTTAATAACCATACAGACCAATGTTATAACCAGGACCTTGAAAATCGTTTTCATCTCTCAATCCTTTCCATTTATTAAATACCTGATTTAATACCAGTATGAATACTTGTATATCAATTATCAAGCATTAATTTGATTAAAGTTTTTATATATCGAGATTCTG
>Ga0187886_1001850_pt1 | contig 18019 bp, 11 predicted proteins | sample June2016WEW_20_1_FD_133001 | JGI IMG/M metagenome (GOLD analysis project Ga0187886, IMG submission 133001) | Peatland microbial communities from SPRUCE experiment site at the Marcell Experimental Forest, Minnesota, USA - June2016WEW_20_150 | ecosystem: Environmental > Terrestrial > Soil >... | reverse complement strand
GCCCGATCGAGCGCGACCGTGGGGTAGACGACGGCCTGGGCGAAGACGCCTTCCTCGAACAGCCGTTTGCTGAACCGCTGGGCCATCGCCGACTCGTCCATCATCACCGGCGTTATCGGCGTCTCCGAGGCGCCCGTGTCGAAGCCGAGCCGCTTCAGCTCGCCCTTGAAGTAGATCGTGTTTGCCCACAGGTGGTCGATCAGCTCGGGTTCGTCGAGCAACACTTGGATCGCGGCCAGACACGCGGCCGCGACGGCCGGCGGATGTGAAGTGGAGAAGAGGAACGGGCGAGCCCGCTGGATCAGCATGTCGCGCAGCGCCTGGCTGCCGGCCACGTAGCCGCCCAGCACGCCGATCGCCTTGGACAGCGTTCCGACCTGGATCGCCACGCGGCCGTGGAGGTCGAAGTGGTCCACCGTCCCGCGCCCGTTGCGGCCCAGCACGCCGGAGGCGTGGGCATCGTCCACCATCACCGCGGCGCCGAACTCCTCGGCCGCGGCCACGATCTCGGGCAGTGGCGCGATGTCGCCGTCCATGCTGAAGACGCCGTCCGTGACCACCAGGATCAGCCGGTGCGGCGCCCCGTCAGCGTCCGGGCGCCCGTTCGCGCGCGCCTCGCGCAGCAGCTCGCGCAGCGCGGCCGTGTCCTTGTGCGGGAAGACGACTCGCGGCGCCTTGCTCATGCGCATGCCGTCGATGATCGAGGCGTGGTTCAGCGCGTCCGACACGATCAGGTCGGCCTCGCCGGCGACCACCGGAATCACCCCGGTGTTGGCGGTGAAGCCCGACTGGAACGTCAGGACGGCTTCGGTCCGCTTGAAGGCAGCCAGCTCGGTCTCGAGGCGCTCGTGGATGGTCATGTTGCCGGCGATCGTCCGGACGGCGCCGGAGCCGACGCCGAAATCGCGGGTCGCGGCCAGCGCCGCCTCCTTGAGGCGCGGATGTGTGGCCAGGCCGAGATAGTTGTTCGACGAGAGGTTGATCAGCTCCGCTCCGTCGACCACGACCTCGGCGGCCTGCGGGGTCGAAAGCACGCGCATCGGGCGGTACAGGTTCTGGCGCTTCAGCTCTTCGATCTCGTCGGCCAGGAAGCTCAGCGGGTCTGGCCGGGCGTTCGGGGTCGACTTCACACCGTCGGTCGTCATCGGGCGCCTCGTTGCGATGGCACGGACAAGGCCATCATATGCCGTCACCTGCGGACGCTATGGATGATCTCTCAGGCCTTCGGGGCCGGTTCGCAGGGGTGAGTGCGCGCGCAGAGAGCCAGGAGGAGCGGGCCATGCGGTGGGCTCTAGCGGCTTCCGGTTCCCTCTAGTACTCCCCACGCCCTGACGAGCGCCGCGGCCGGCTCCATGGCGATGGGAGCCGCATTGGCGTACCCCGCCAGGCACTTGATCGGCTGTTCCTGCCCGACACCGAACCGCGTGAGCAAGCTCTCCAGCCTTTCGGCCGTGACGCGCATCTCGGCCGCGGCCGCGGTTACCCGGCCGACTTGCGCGTGCATCTCTTCCGAGGCGGCCGTGGCTTCCTCCACCGAGGTGCTGTGCTCTTCACTTACCCTCGCGATGGTCCCAATCTCATCGGTCAACCTCTCGGCCTGCGCGTGCATCGCCTGCAGCGCACCAGAGATTTGCCCCATTTGCCCCGCCACGCCTGTCACCGCTCCCAGGATGTCTTGCAGCGCCGTCATGCTTTGCCCGGACGAAGCCGCGCCGCGCTCCACCTGGTCGGTGCTCTCCCCCATCGTCCGCGTCGCTTCCGCCATGGCGCGCTGAATGTCTTGCACCAGCTTGCCAATCTCCTGAGTGGCGCTGCTCGAACGCTTTGCCAGCTTGCCCACTTCCTCCGCCACAACGGCAAAGCCGCGCCCCTGGACGCCGGCGCGCGCCGCCTCGATGGTGGCGTTCAGCGCCAGCAGATTGGTCTGCTCGGCAATGCCTTCGATGGTCTCCAGGATGTCTCCGACCCGCTGGAGGCGTTGGTCCATGGCCTGCACCGCTTGGGCAGATATGTCCACCTTCTGCTTGATCTCGGTCAGGCTGGCAATACTGGTCGTCACCGTAGCCGAGCCGCTCTGCGCCACCCGCGCGGCCGTCGTCGCGCCTTCCACCACCGTCTGGGCTTGGTCTACGACGGTGTCGATGGCCTGCCGCAACTGGTCCACGCCGGCGGTCATGCGCGTCGCCGCATTGGCCTGCTGTTGCGTTCCCAGCGCCACCTGCTCGATGGTGGTGACCATGTGCTTCGTCGCCTCGGAGGCCTGCGCGGCCGTCGTCGAAAGATGGTCGGCCGATTGGTCGACGTGGCGGGCATTCTCCGCGACTTGTTCCAGCAGCACCTGGCGCGCTTCGACCAGCAAGGCGCCCTTCAGCGCACTGCTGACCATGGTCTGGGATCTGTCATACAGCGCCCCATCGTCTGGCCCGACTTCCAGTACCAGGTAACCCAACTGATCGGTCTGGGAATAGAGCGGCTCGACCACGTAGTTGTAGGTCCGCCCCGACGGCCACAGCTCCTGCGGCACCAGGTCATGGGTCGCAAAGCGCCGACCCCCCGCTTCCAGGGGCACCCGCCCGCGCTCGGTGTAGGCCAGGTGCAATCGCGCATGCGCCGGCGCCGGCTCGGGATAGGCATAAGGCTGCGGATCTTCATACAGCGCCAGGTAAGCGCTGGGTATGCCCAACTGCGGGAGGCCCACGGCTAGGGTTTCCACCAGCGTGTTCACTTCGAAGGCGGTGCTCAGACTCACGGCCAACTGCCACAGCGCTGACGTGCGCTGCTTGGACGTCGCACATGCGGCCAACTCAGCTTGCGCCGCGAGTTCCCCCACCATGACCCGCGCCGGTTCCCACACCGCCCACATCCGCTCAGTCGACTCGCCGACCAGATGTGGGGCCACGCGGCGGCGCAGCACGGAAAGCGCCCCCTGCCATACCCCGATTTCTCCCAGGGTCGCCGCCACCTGCCTGAGGCCACTCTCCAACACCCGCAGGAAGACGCCCCGCTCGCCCTGCAACTCTGCCTTCAACGCGTCTATCAGTTGACCAGCCAGGTGCGCCTCGGCGTCGTTCCCGCCTACCTCCGCCACGATCTCTGCGATCAGCGCCGCACGCTCTGCCGTGAGCACCGGCGGGCCTTTCGTCCTCCCGACGCGCGCCGGAGCGCCGCCGGCCAGAGCCACCGCAGCCGAGCCACACCCGCACGATTGGCGGACGAGCAGATGATGGGGCACGAGCAGTTGCTCAGGCGCCGGCTTGCCCGCGAGCATCTCTACCAGTGTGTCGACCGCCGAGTATCCCAGGTCGTACCAGGAGGGCTTGATCGTGGTCAGCGGCGGCGCGCTGCTGCGGCCTTCGGTGAAGCCATCAAAGCTGACGACGGCAACGTCCTCAGGCACGCGCATCCCTTGTGCCTGCGCCAGGCGCATGAGCGTCGTGGCGTGGCTATCCATCACACTGACTACGGCTTCAAGTCCAGCCGGGGCGGCTTGTCTCAGCCATTCGGTGAGAGTCCGCTCCAGCACCTTTTCGTGGCTAACCGCCTCGGGGGGAAGAGAGCGCAGATCAAGCCGTGCATCAATGGGCAGGTTGTGAGCAGCCATCGAATCCACGTAGGCCCGGCGGCGCTCCTGGAAGCCAGGGTGATGCTCATGCGCGCCTACAAAGCCGATCCGCCGGTAGCCGTGCACTTCGATCAGATGGTCGACGGCAGCTTGCATGCCCTGGTAGTTGCTGTAGGTGACGCAGGGCCTACCCTTGACGGCGCCTTCCAGTGTCACGACCGGGATCTGGTAGCGATCGCACAAGGTCTCGATCTCCGGCTCACTCAAGGCCATCGTTACGCCGGCTTTCCAGATGATGAGACCATCCAGGCGGTCGCTATTCGCCAGGTCGTAGACCACGTTGGCCTGTTCATCGAAATCGCTGGCCCAGCGAATGATCTTCCCAACGTAGGTGATGACGTTGACGGACCGTTCGCGCGCGGCATCCATGATGCCGTGCCATGGCCACAGGGCCCAATCTGGCTCGACCTCAGAGTTGAAGAAGCCGATGGTTGGCCGATTCCCGTGCCGGCTTCCGGATATTGGCTCGCTATGCAGTTGCTGGAATTGCATGATCGGCCTCTCAGGCAAGTAGCCCTGCCGAGGCTCGCGCGGCTCGACGCGCTCGGGGCGCTCTTCTAGGTATCGGAGCCGTCACCCGAGATCGCGAGTTCCTCACCCAACACGCCGGAAGAAGCCGTTCTGGCGCCCTCGGAATGCGTCGCGGCGTCTTGACGAGGAGGCTCGCCCTATCCGGGCCTACCGCCACCGGACGGTGAAGCTGGCCAGGGGCAGAGAGGGGGCTATCCCTGGGGTCCCGGCGATTCTGAGGCGAGCGGACCGCTGAGGTCAGGGCATGCGCGCAGGAGGGCGGACCACCGGCGGCTGGCCGTGCCTTGGCTCCGCCTTCACGTCTCCTGGGGCAGCAGCACGACCTTGCCGGCGACGCCCTGCGCCAGCAAGTCGAAGGCATCGGCGTAGCGGGTCAGCGGCGTCCTGTCAGTGATGATCGGGCTGACGTCCAGGCCCTCGCGAAGCAGCGCCGCGGTCTTGTACCAGGTCTCCCAGAGCTTGCGCCCGGTGATGCCGTAGACGCGGAGGCCGCGAAAGATGATGGCGTCGTTGAGGTCGATCGTGACCGGGCGCGACGGCAGGCCGAGCAGGGAGACGCGCCCGCCGTTGGTCGTCATCTCGAACGCCTGGTGGATCGCCGCCTCGGCGCCACTCATCTCCAGGACTACGTCCACGCCCGTTCCGCCGGTCTCGCGGCGGATCTCCGCGGCCACGTCGCCGGCGCCGTCGAGAACGCAGTCGGCGCCCATGCGGGCCGCCATTTCGCGCCGGTGCGGCATCACGTCCGTGGCGAACACGCGCGACGCCCCGGCGAAGCGGCAGATGGCCACGGCCATGAGGCCGATGGGGCCGCAGCCGAGGACGGCCACCGAGGCCGTCGTGATCTCCTCAACGAACGTGGCGAAGACGGCGTTGCCCATCGGCTCCTGGATCGCGGCGATCTCCGGCGTGAGGCCCTCGGAGGGCCAGGCGTTGCGCTCGGGCAGCGTCATGTACTCGGCGAAGGCGCCGTCCGCGTCCACGCCCAGGATCCGCAGGTTGGCGCATACGTGCTCGCGACCGGTCCGGCACTGGTAGCAGGTCCAGTCGACGAGGTGGGTTTCGGCGGCGACGCGCGTGCCCAACGGCACGGCGCCGGTGCCCGGTCCGTGGGCCACCACCCGGCCGGCCATCTCGTGGCCGAAGATGCGGGGCAGGTACTTGCCCAGCCGGCCCTGGGCCCACGGGTCCCAGCGGTAGATGTGGAGATCGGTGCCGCACAGCGAGACCGCCTCCAGACGGATGAGCACCTCGCCCGGGCCGGGGTGAGGGACGGGCACTTCGCGAAGCTCGGCGCCGGCTTCGGGCCGGACCTTGACGAGGGCCCGCATCGTCCGCGGGATGCGCAGGTCCAGCGCCGACGCGGTGGAGATCAGCGCGGCAGAGCCGCTGCCCGCAGGCGCGACGTCGACCGTGTGGCCGGCTCCCTCGACCGTGTCGCCGGCTCTATCGCTGAGCACGCGCCGATTGTCCCACCAGCGCGGTCTGCCGTTCGAGGAGGCCTTCCGGCCGCCTGCGGCTCGGCCCGCCTGCAGCTCGGCCAGCCGGCAGCTCGGCCCGCCCTGCAGTTCGGCCGCTCCCGGGTGCTTCGCGTCCTATCGAAGCTCCGAAAGCTGCACGGGCGGTATCTGCCCGTCCCGTTCCGCCAGGGCCCGCGCCGCCGGAGAGTCCGCCGGTGCGCGGCCGTTGACGTCCACGACCGGGTTGGTGAGGCTGCCAATCCCCTCGACTTCGACTCGAACCAGGTCCCCCGGCTCCAGGAAGACCTGAGGATCGCGGAAGACGCCGACTCCGCTCGGCGTGCCGGTGACGATGACGTCGCCCGGATCGAGCGTCACCTCCTGGCTGATGATCGAGATCAGCTCGTCGACACCGAAGAGCAGGTCGGCGGTCGTTCCGTCCTGCATCTGGAACGGTTGGTTGGCCTGCGGGCCCGCGGCCGCGGTCCGCCACGACCGAACGGCGAGGCCGCGTCCGTCGCCGAGCTCGATGGCGGGGATCAGCGCGGGCCCCAACGGCAGGAACGTGTCCGAGCTCTTGGCCCGGAGCCACTGCCCGTCGCCCTTCTCACCGGAGCGAAGCGCCTTCGCCTGGCCCTGCCAGTCGCGAGCGGTGACGTCGTTGGCGACCGTGTAGCCGGCCACGCAGCGGAGCGCGTCCGCCGCCTTGACGCGGCTCGCCCGCCGCCCGATCACCACCGCCAGCTCGGCCTCGAAGTCCAGCGCGTGTGTGCCGGTCGGCCGCCGGATGGGGTCGCCTTCGCCAGCCACCGCGTTGACGAACATCGAGAAGAGGACCGGTCGATCCGGCCGCTCGAGGCCCTGCTCGCGGATGTGATCGAGGTAGTTGTAGCCGACGCCGATGACCTTGCCCGGTCGCGGAATCGGGGGTGCGAGCCGGACCGTCGCCGGGTCGATCGCCACGGCCTCGACCGCCTCTGCGTCGGCCCCCTCGAGCGCATCCCGGATCGCGCCAAGTCCAGGGTCCAGGGCAAGAACGGTCGCCAGGCTCAGCGGCTCGATCTCCGTGGACAGATCGTCCGGCATCAGTTCGGCCAGCATGCCGAGGGGCAGGAGGCGCCCGCTCGCCAGCACCACCGCCACTCGCTGACTTTGGGGATCGGCTCCTTCGCCGGTCGGGGGTTTGATCGTCACCAGTCGCATCAGCGAACCTCCAACTGGGCCGGGCTACCGGACCGCTTTGCCTATGGCTGAGCGCACACATTCTCCCACGGGTCCGGTTTGAGGGGAGTCCCGAACCTCACTGCAGCGCCGATGCACGTTGACGAGGACGCTGCGCACGGATAGCGTGCGAGCACGAGCCACTGGCCGGCAGGAGCTGGGCCTCAGTGGCCGAGGATCGGGAAGGACGCCGTGGAAGCCAGGACGAGGCGCGCCCGGATCGCCGACGTGGCGAAGGAAGCGGGCGTCTCCAAGACTGCGGTCTCGTTCGCCTTCAACAGCCCCGAGCGACTCAACGCGATCACCGCCTCGAAGATCCGCGAGGTCGCCGCCTCGCTGGGCTACCGGCCTCACCCCGCGGCGAGGATGCTCACGCAGAAGAACACCATGACCATCGGGCTGCTCACGCCGCAGGTCCTTAGCGTCGTGTTCGCCAACCCGTTCTACGCGGAGCTGTGCGCGGGCGTGGCCGCGGCCACCGACGGAGCCGGCTACGGCCTTCTCTTCGTCTCACCGCTCCACGGGTCGCTGATCCGGGCCATCGGCCGAGCTACGGTGGACGGGTTCGTGGCCGTGGGTCTGGGCGAAGACCACCCTGAAGTCGAGCAGATCCGGCGGGCAGGCTTGCCGATGGTCCTCGTCGACGGCGGCGCGCTCCCCGAGCACGGCTCGGTCGACTCGAACGACGAAGTGGGCGCCCGAGCCGCCGCCAAGCACCTGCTCTCACTCGGGCACCGGCAGTTCGTGGTCATCGGCATCGAGCCGGCCAACATGCCCGGCCTCTTCGAGTACTCTCCCGGACCGACCGAGACGGTGGCCTCGCGCCGCCTGACCGGCTACCGCCAGGGCCTCGAGCTGGGCGGCATCAGGCTGGGCGACGAGCGGATCGTCATAGGGCCGGCCACCTTCGACGGCGGCGTGGCCGCGTTCCATCGCATCTGGGAGGACGGCCTGCGGCCGACCGCGATCCTGGCCATGTCCGACGTCATGGCGATCGGCGTCATGTGGGCCGTGAGGGAAGTGGGCCTGCGCGTGCCCGAGGACGTGAGTATCGTCGGCTTCGACGACCTGGACGTGGCGCCGTACTCGAACCCGCCTCTAACCACCGTCCACCAGCCGATCCGCCACAAGGGCGAGGAGTCGGCTCGGCTGCTACTCCGAATGATCGCCCGCCCGGACCTGGATCGGCCCGAGCACAAGACCCTGGACACGCGCCTGATCATCCGCGCCTCCACCGCCCGGGCGCCGGTCCGCGGCGGCGTCAGGCCCGGCGGCCGCGGCCCCTCCGAGACCGCCGCGGGAGCCGCCGGACGTTGACCGAGTCGCCACACATCTGCGGCCCGGGCCGGCAGGCCTGGCCGCGAAGCGGGTAAGCTGGTCCGAGCGCGAATGAGGGATCACCTTTGCGCCGGATCGCTCCCGAGGGGGACTCTCAAGGTCGACCTGCTGGCCCGAGAGGGAGCGGCTATCGAAGTCGCGCCGACCCGCTAGGAGGCCGCATGCCCGACCTGTCCGCAGCGTTCCATACGCCAGAGCTGGAGGAGGCCTTCCTCGGCGTGGTCGATGTGGAGGGGAAGCTCATCGCCGCCCTCGAGGACCTGGGTCCGGTCTCGGATCGTGATGTCGTGCTGCTCGACGCGGGTCGCGGCTTCCTGGAGCGGCAGCTCACCGCGATTGGAGCGCGGGTCAACGCCGTGGCGTTCCCCGACCCACACGACGAGACCGCGGGGCTTGCCCGTGTCGCCGACCTGCCGGCAGGCGAGGCGGACACGGTCGTTGTCCCCTGGTCGGAGCTTGCCGTGCCGGGCTCGCGGTTCATCGCCCAAGCGCAACGACTCCTGCGGCCGCGTGGCCGCCTGCTGCTCATGCACGATTACGGCCGTGACGACGTCTGGGGGCTGTGGCCCGAGCGCCGCGACCGAGCGGTGGCCTGGAGCCAGCGGAGAGGACCGTTCCTCGGCGACGAGTTTCGGGTCCGCGTGATCCACTGCTGGTGGACCTTCAAGTCGGCCGAGCAGGCGCGCGAGCTGTTGACGGCCGGCTTCGGGCCTCTCGGGGTCGAGCTGGCCAATCGAATGAAGCGTCTGCGACTCGAGTACCAGGTCGCGGTCTACCACCGCTGGGCGCCTGCGTCCGAGGTCGCGGAGCAGGCCGAGGCATCGGCCGCATCCGGCGGCGCCTGATAACCTCTGGCCATGAGCCAGGGCCCGCGCGAGCCACAGAGCAAGTGGAGACGGCCGGAAGGGGCGCCGAGCGACATCCCGCCGAAGGACGACGTGCCGGCGGTGGACGTGCCGGCGGTGGACGTGCCGGCGGTGGACGTGCCGCCGACCGAAGTGGCGGTGGCCGGCGCGACGAAGCCCGAGGAGACGAAGGCCCTCGTGGTGCCCGCCCCGGCCCCCGCCGCCCCGGCCGCGGTACCCGCCCCGGCCGCGGCGGCCCATCCTCCGCTCCCGGCCGCCCCGCCTCTTCTAGAGCCGGCGCCCCCGGCCGTGGCTCCCCACGCGGTCCCCGCCGCACCGGCACCCGTCGCTCCGGCCCCCACCGCCCCGGTTCCCGGCCTTGCCGCCCGCAGCGACGCGGTCTCGCTCGCCGGCGACTCCGCTCTCGACGACGAGCCGGCCCCGCCGCTGACCCTCAGAGACCGGCTGCGCCGTCTCTCACCGGTCTTCGTCACCATGATCGTGGGTTCGATCGGCTCGACGGTGTTCCTGGCCCTGGCCGTGACCAGCCATACGACGCCCGTCGCCGTGTTGGTTGGCGCCGCCGTCGTAACGACCCTCGTCTTCGCCCTGGACGCGGTCATGTGCACGGCCGTCACCTACAGGGCCGGCCAGGACGAGGAAGCCGGTCGGGCCCTGTTGTTCGCCGTCCTGGGCGGCATCTCGGCAGTGATCTGCGCGCTGGCGATGGCCGGGACGCTGATCCTTATCCTGGTCCTCAACAGCTGACCGCGGCCTCGCCCGGGAAGCGCGGCCCTGCAGCCCGGGGTCGAGAGCCCCCGCCGGGAAGCGCGGCCGCACCAACCCAAGCGCCGACAGCCGCGTCCCGCTCCCCTGCTAAACTCCGGGTCGCGCCGCGCCCCCATCGTCTAGAGGCCTAGGACACGACCCTTTCAAGGTTGAGATCAGGGGTTCGAATCCCCTTGGGGGCACTCCCACCAACGTTCTTCGCCCGCCTCTGCGAAGAAGGGTCGGGCCGGTGGCGTCCAGGTGATGTCTCTCTCCGAGACCTTCCCGCCTGAGGCTACGACCCGCTCCACCAGCATCTGCACCAGCTCCGCCTGCTGCGCCGGAGTGGCTGCGTTCACGTTCGCCGCCATGCTGGTCATGATCCGCCGGTTCCGATCGAAGGCCACGAGCTTGTCCGAGTCGGGCAGCAGGGCCAGCTCTTCGAGCGTCTCCGCCCGCCTGGCGCGGTAGTCTTCGTCGGTGATGTCCGCCCATTCGTGCTGCTTGCGCAGCTGCTCCAAACGCTGCTTGAGCCTGGCCCGCTGGCGGCCCGTCAGGCTGTCGTGGGGGACCGCAAGCCGCTGGCGCAGCTCGTCTCGGGCGGCCTCGATCACGTCGGCCGGCAGGACGCCTCGGGAGATCGCATCCAGCACGGTCTTCTCCGCGGCGTCGGCGGGGACGAGCCGCTCGTGGCAGACGGCGGGCTTGCCGTCGACGAGCTGGACGATCTGCTGGCCAGCCCGCGGACAGCGGTAGTAGCGGCGTTCGCCGCCGCGTTGGACCCGAGCCTCGCCGCGCATCCGAGAGCCGCAGCTGCAGAAGAGCACGCCGCGGAGCGGGTAGTCCCGGAAGGGCCGGGGCTTGTTGCCGGCGTGCGTTCGGGCGCGAACCGCGGCCAGGGTGGCGCGATAGGTCTCCTCGTCCAGGATCGGCTCGTGGTGGCCCGGGCGCTCGTCCAGGCCGCGCTTCTCCACGACGTAGCCAGATACACGCGGCCGCGCCGCCAGACGTCCTTGACCGCGTCTCGGGTCCAGACGTGGCCCTCGCGGGTACGGATGCCCTCGGCGTTGAGCAGGCGGGGCACGGCCTCGAATGGAGCGATGCTCCAGCTCGCGCCAGATACGGCGGACGACCTCGGCCTCTTCGGGAACCGGCACGAGCTGGCGCGGATGGACGAGCTGGCCATAGGCGTCGCGTTCGGATCGATAGCCGTACGGGTCGTGTCCGCGATGGCGCCCATCCTCGAAGGTTCGATGGAGCATGCCCGACATTCGCTCGCTGTCCATATCCGCCTGAAACTGCGCGGTCAAACAGAGCTGGCCAAACAGATACCGCCCGATGGCCGTGTCGAACCGGGTGTTGGGCATCGTCGCGACGGCCAGCGCGACCTGATGGCGGTCCAGCTCGTCGCGCAGGTTCAGCATCAATCGGGCGTTTCGGGCCAGGCGCGACAGGTCGTACACGGCGATCCCGTCGACCTTGCCGGCGCGCACGGCCGCGATCAGCTCCCGGTAGCCGTCGCGAGCCTCAGTCCGGCCGCTGTTATGCCCGCCGCTGTCGCTGATCACCTCGACGATGGCGCCCGGCGGGATGAGCGCCCGGGCACTGGCCTCCTGCTGCTCGTCCGAGACGTCAGCCGCATTCGCCTCCTTCCAGGAGCGGCGGACGTAGACGTACCAGCGGGCCATCGTCTAGGGCTTCCTGGCCTGACGGGCAATGCGCGCGGTCGCAGACCGCGGACGCGCCGGGCGCGAACCGGGCGGGTTCTCGGCGACGTCGGCCAGCCACCCGGCCAGTCGGCGGTGGAAATCACCGGGTCGGACCGGTTCGCTACGCGGCATGACCAATCCCTCGGCCCGACGCCTCGACCGCGACGTGCCGGTAGTCCGGGCTCGTCACCCGGACGCCCTCGTGGCTGCCTCGCAGCTGCCAGCGATTCGGTGCCGCCGCCTCACGGCTCACGCGCCGGCCATCCGGTTCCTGCGGGATCGGCAAGGTGCCATCGCCTCACCGTCCTGGTGCCGGCGGAGCCGTCAGCGCCGCCTCGTCAGCCGGGTGGCCATGTGTATGTGGGTGCTCGGCGAACTGGTGCTGCCAGGGAGCGGGCTCGGGCCAGCGTGACGGGGCCGTGCCGCGGTGCCCGTGCCGATGTTCATGCACGCCCCGCCGACCGTGCCGATGAGGATGTGAATGGTGGAACTCGGCCACCTTCGCTCTTCCCTTCGCGTTCGTCCGCGGGCGCCTGGTGGCGCCCCCGCCGACGTATCGTCGCGCCGCACGCGACGCGTGGGAAGGGGGCAAGAACAGTGCCGGGCGGTCTTAACGCGCGATCCTTCGGGCAGAAGCGTCTTCGCCTGACTGCGTTCACAACTCGGTGTCATCCCCGTTGATGCCGCTCCCTCCGAGTCTCGGCGACCGGAGACGTCCTCTCGGCAGAGTTGGACTCCCCTAACATAGACAACCGTGGGGAGGCGAGACGTTCAACGAGCCGATCCGCTCGCTGCCCCACGGCCTGCTTGCCCTAGACCATCGCAACGTAGCGGACGGGGGCGAAGATTGAGGTACTTTGGCTCCAAGGCGTCGGTTGTAGGGGACGTTCTGCGCGAAGTGTCCGCGAGCGTCCCTTCAGGCTCGATCTGCGACCCATTCGGCGGGATTGGGGTCATCGGAGCCGCTTTCAAGGAGGCGGGGTACTCCGTCTACTCAGGCGATCACCTCGTCTTCCCGTACCTGTACCAAGCTGCTCGGCTGGGCCTTTCCCGCCCGCCGGCTTTTCAGGGACTATCCAGGCACCTCCGTCTGCATTCCGCTTCGGAGGTCGCCGCGCACCTCAATGGCGTTGGCGGCCATGCGGGGTGGATTACGAGTCAGTACAGCCGCGAGCGCGCATTCTTCTCACTTGAGAACGCCATGCTGATAGACGGATGTAGGGCCGCAATCGAGGAATGGGCGTCGAGCCGCTGGATCACTCGAACTGAGAGAGGGTTTCTCATCGCATCACTGATTGACTCGGCGGACCGCGTAGCAAACACGGCTGGGACTTACTACGCGTACCTCAAGACGCTCACAAGGCGAGCCGCCCATCGATTCGTCTTCACGCTGCTCGTGCCCGTGCCCGGACGCTCGGCGCAGATTTCGCTGGGCGACGCATTGACCTTGGTCGGCCGACGTAGGTATGAGGTCGTATACCTGGATCCACCCTATAACGAGCGTCGCTACGGGGGCTACTATCACCTTCCGGAAAGCATCGCGCGCGGCACGACCCCGGCGGTGTCGGGGCGCGCCGGCGTCCCGGTCGAGCCCTGGCCCTCCTCGTCCTTCAACCATCCAAGGGAAGCTACCGAGGCCCTACGTCGCCTGATCGAGGCAGCAGACTGTCGGCTCCTCGCGGTCCACTACGCTCGGGACGGAATCGTCGCAACAGCGGAAATCGAGGGGATGCTCTCGGCGTGGGGAAACCTCAAGACGGTCGAGCTGACTGCACTGGGCTATACGTCACGCCCGGAGAAGCGCGCGAAGCGGCACATGCTCTACTTGGCGCAGCATGCCTGAGTGGCTGCCCACTTGGCGAGACGCGGATTCGAGCGCCCTTGAGGCGTTCTCGAAGATCGATCTGGTCGTGGTGGATGTGGACGGGACGCTGGTGTCCGCGCACGGCAAGGATTCATGGGCTCGAATTGCGCATCTATACCGAAGCCTCGACCTCGGTCGGCCACACGTTCGCCTCACAATCGCCACGGGCCGTACGTTGGCAGGCGTGCAGCCTGTGCTTGATCTCATGGGGCTATCGGGCCTGACCCCGGTCGTGCTGTACAACGGTTCGCTGGTGTGCCGGTCTGCTCCCTTCTACGCTGTCCATCACCAAACCATTGGCCACCATGTGGCCCGCCGGCTCGTCAGCGCGGCGGAGGCGGCTGGGGGATCGGCTTTGGTCTACTGCGTCGCTGCGGATATGGATGAAGGCCATTTGGGCCCGCCTGACGAACTAGTCTACGGATTCACAAAGAATGCCGCGAATGTCCGACCCCACCTCGACTTCAACGAAATGCCGATCACCTGGCTCGATTCCCCAGACCTCCTCCCGGCCGTCCCAGCCACAGCCGTACTGCTGGAAGGGTGCGAGCCGGGCGCCATTGCGACCATCCAGGAGGTGACTTCGACCCGAGGCTCCGGTCGATGGATCGAAGTGAGACCTGTCGGGAGTGACAAGGCCATGGGCGTCGCGGAGGCCGCTCGTGTTCTCAACATCCAGCGGCAGGCCGTGCTGGCACTCGGCGATGGCAACAACGATGCCGAGCTGCTGAGGTGGGCTGGCGTCGGAGTCTCGGTTCTTGGCGCCACCCGGTTGGCCGAAGAGGCTAGCGACTATCTGTCCCGGCAGCCGGTTGAAAGAGCTGCCATCGAGGTTCTCTATTTGGTGAAAGAGGCTCGGCGACTACTGAGGCAGGGCGAGAGCACTGCAGGAGGGCACCGTGGTCACCATCGCTGAGTGGGCCGACTGGGCCGAGTCGTTGGCACAGAGAATGCGGTCGCATTTCGCAACAGAGGACGAACTTCGGGCGACCCTGACGGATGCGATCTCACACCCCACATCCCCAATCACGCGCGCCATGATCAGCATCGAGGCGCGAGGGAAGCCGGTTCTCGCGGTGGACGTTGGTGTTGGGGACGCGGCGGGACTGGAAACAGTCACCCGCCTGCATGACGGCGAAGACGACACCGTCACTGTCTCGGCGGTCCCTAGGCTTGCAGTCTCGTCGATCTCTATGGAGGGACAGCAACAGATATCGGCCACGCTGGTTGGCCTTGCGAATGCCTTCTGGAACGGGCACTTCCGCGATAGCCAAGCCGCGTTGCCGTGGCGAAATGCTCCCGGCTCCCTCAAGATGATCGAAGCGAGCATCTCGGGCCTTCTGGGATCCCATGGCTACCTGTGCTCGATGTTTGTCGACATCGACGGCTTCCATGAAATCAACCGTCAAGTCGGCCAGCAGCACGGCGACCTGCTAATCGGCCATGTCGGGCGGACCATTGCCTCAGTAGCTGGGCCAAGCGCTCTGGCGATTCGTCGTGGCGGGGATGAGTTCATCGTTCTCGTTGGTGTCGACCGCCCTGAAGATGCGCTCCGTGGTGCCCGGAGATTGATGGAAGGGGTGGCAAACACCCCCAGCGACAACAGAACGCTGGGGGTCTCAGTGGGCTTGGCGCTCGTACCCGCCAAAGAACCGCCCGAGAGCATCGACGAGCTGGATAAGGCCGCCGAGGAAGCTCTGATGCAGGACGGCGAGAAGCGTCGAGGAACCGCCCGTTTAGCCCCATCGCGCGAGCAACCGGTCCCACCGCAGACACTCGATCTGTGGCTGTGCCAGGTGACCGCGGGGGCATCCTGTCGTCACCCGTTCGGTAACGCGTGGCTGAACCTGCTGTCCGAAGACGTGGCGGGCGCGCTCTGTCAGTCAACTGGGACGGAGTCGGTGGCCGGTGTCGTCCAGCGCTTCTTGGATTGGGCGGTCCCGACCTGGGCTGACGGGCTAGGGGCCGGAGGCGATGGTTGTGAGCCCAAGTTCAGCCCGATGGAAGTGGCTCTCGCGACCGCCCACGGAGTCCTAAGGGGCGGTCTCTGTGCCCCGTCAGGTTCGGACGCCCGTATCTGGCTCGCGCACAGCGCCGCAATGGATAGCGTTGAGCTGCGCCGGACGGACGGGGGAGACCCGCTGGTCGCGCTGGGTCCGCCATTGCAGGATGGGCTTGTTGAACTACCCGTAGTCGATCATCTCTACGCGCCTACTGTGCCCGGTGCTGGGCAAATCGACTGCCGGCGCGGCGTCCTACTTGTCGTGGGCCGAGACCCACTCCCCGTGCCCGCTCAGCTCTTCCGCGAGGTCATTCGCGTAGACGACCGGCCGACCCGTCAAGGAGGGCTGCCGGACTTCTGGGCGGCTGCGCTCGCGCAATTGGTAGGTCGCTGTGAACAGAGTCCCAACGTGACTTCGGTCTTCGTGCTTGGGCAGCGAACGAACGCGCGAGAAACGACTCGCTGGATTGAGGATCGCGACAAGTGGTCTGACCAGGCCGAGAGGCTAACCCGGAAAACAGGTGTCGCGGCGCGGGCCCTGCAGGCGGCGGCGCAACAGCTCACGGAGGTCATCTACTGCGGTTCAGGGGAGGAGTTGCTGGCAGCCCTCCACAAGGTCCAGCGTGCCGGCGGGGCATTCGCTGCTGAGCCGAACCAGGCCGCTCGTCCGCTGCCCCGCATTCTGCATCGGGAGGTTCGGCCGGAACTCTTTCGACTGCCAGAGACAGCCGGATGCCGCGTTGATCGGGTGGCGGACGCGTACCCGGTAGTCTTGGATCGGCTCCGGTCTGCCGACAGGTCGGCCCATCGGATCCGGGACGAAGCCGGCCACGACCTGATCGAGTTCCGCGACTTCATGGTCCGAGTGGATGATCTTGAGGCAGAGAAAGTGCCTCAAGCCTACCTCGACGACTCGGGTGACCTGGAGAGCTACTATCATGCGCAGTTCATAGAGCCCGGCGGCACCTTCACTGCCGCGCTAGAGGCTCAGGCGCAGGTCGTCATAGCGGGCCTTCGGTCGTCGCTCGAAAGAGCTCCGACGGCTACTACGCGTCGTGCGGTGCTCGTCGTGCCACACGATGTGTCCGCCGGTGAGATGAACCCTCTGGGCCTGATCGCCGTCCGGGTCGCTCCGCGTGTTTCAGGCGCCGCCACGCGTCTGGATTTCTCATTCGTCTGGCGAACTGTGGAGGCGGTGGTGGGCCTCCCGTACAGCCTCTATGGGTCGGCCAGATACGCGGAGGAACTCCGTGATCGGCTTGCAGCGATCCTGCCAGGGTCAGTCACGCCGGGGTCCCTCACGTACATCGCGATGAGTCTTCACATGGGCATTGACGACTACTCCCAACAAGTCGCTCGCCGTGTCGTGGAGGACGCCAGCGACTGATGGGCCTGATCAGCGTGGTTCTGGAGGAGCAGAAGAACGTCCTCGCGGGTGCCGAGACGACGGTGGTGAGTGGGTTGGCGTTCGCCCCCAATGGCCGCGGTGCGTCGGCGCTTCCAGCTGACTGGGAGTGCCTGCCGCAGTTCGATCGCTACCTGCTGATGATGCCGGCGGATTCGGTGGATGTTCGGTCGGAGCTTCTCAAGCGTTTCTATGACTTCATCGCCCCGGAGTTCGAGCGGCTGGCCGATCGCTCGCGGAATCTCGAGAACATCTCGTATCTGCTCGCCGAGTTGGAGATCCGTTGTGGTCCCTTGTCGGGGCTGCCGATACTGGACTTGGGATCCGGAACGGGCCTCTCCCTGGATCTTGCGCGCGCCCTAGGAATCGATGTCGTCGGTGTGGAGATCTCGGCTGGTATGGCCCAAATCGCCAGTTCCCGAGGCATGCCTGTGTTGACCCCGGGTAACCTCGGCGCATTGCCGGAGGCCGCCGGCGCCATTGCTTCCTATGTCCTTCATTTCGGGATCCCGCCAGAGACACTCCGCGCGGTGCTGACGAGACTGGCCCCCTCCGGCTTGCTGCTCGGCAACGTTCACCACGGCACGAACCTCGACAAGCTGACTCGTGCCACTGCGACGGCAGGGGGACAGATCGTCACCTGGACGCCCAAAGCACCCCTCAGTAGGCATGGCCTCTATGTCGCAATCGGTCGCTAGCGCGGGCGCGTTCGTCCCGATCGACGAACTGCTCGCTGGTGTACCAGCCACATTCTTCCCCTGGCTGGACGCGCTCACCGATCTCGGGCTGCTGCCGCGATACGGCCCAAGCAGCGCGTTGGTGCTACCCGAGGATGCCGGTCACGCCAAGGCGATCCTTCAAGCAGTGTTGGCTGACGGAGATCCACGGCTTGACCCTAGTGGACCCTTCTGGCCGGGTTGGCCACAGCGCCTGCCCTTGTGCCACGGCGCGTCCATAGAGTTCCTGTCGGACCCCGGGGCGTTTTCACCCTCGGTTCGCGGCGCCCTCGCTGCACTCAATCGCGCAGACGAGGTTAGTGCTCGGCTCGGGCAGGAGTGTGTGGTAGATGGGTTCTTTGGCCCCGCGACGCTGAGCTGTCGCTCGCGCTCGACATATCTGCGGGCGCTCGACCTCGCAGCCCTGGATCGAGCCGTCACCGACATCGCCGCCTCCCATTTCGCGGGCAGCGCCCATTACATGGGCTCTAAGCGGCAATTGGCTGGTTTCTTGGCGACCGCCCTGACAGGCATCGTG
>Ga0187886_1001849_pt1 | contig 18022 bp, 22 predicted proteins | sample June2016WEW_20_1_FD_133001 | JGI IMG/M metagenome (GOLD analysis project Ga0187886, IMG submission 133001) | Peatland microbial communities from SPRUCE experiment site at the Marcell Experimental Forest, Minnesota, USA - June2016WEW_20_150 | ecosystem: Environmental > Terrestrial > Soil >... | reverse complement strand
GCCGCCCACTGCCAGAGGTATCGCCCGTGCAGATCGAGGTCACCAGTCGCGACATGCTCTACATGCGGAGCCTGGTCGCCGGGAACAGCTACTCGCAGGGGATGGAGATCCCGGGCCCTCCAGGGACGACACTCCGCTACGAGGGCGCCATCGAGTCCCGGGGCGTCGACATCCCGGCGGTGTACGCGTTCGTCATGTCGGTGGCAACCGGTGTCACGGCAGCCATCATCGCCGACTGGATACGTGACAAGTTCCGGGGTCGGGCCGAGAAGGTCACGATCAACCGCCGCGAGATCGACCTCGACGACGAGGGCCAGATACGTCGTGTCGTTGAGGAGGAGATCCAGATCCGGCCACAGTGACTGTCGGACCGCGGGCCCCCGACGCAGCCGCTCGAGCTGGCCGGCACCGGGCTCGGGATCGTCCGCGCAGCTCTCTTGCGGCAAGGCTGTCCCGACACTGCATCGGGCGTGCACACTAACAAGCCATAGAGTTCAGACTCCTGCGATCCGGCTCGGCACGACAATTAGGCACATCGGGACGACCGGATAGAGTTCTCTGGCCTCGACCATTTCCGTCTCATCGAGCCAGAACGCCTGCGGCAGCCCGCGGACAATCCCGTCTTCCGTCAGCTCGACGACGATCCTGGTCGGCCCCAGGGCTTTCCACCGCGCGAAGAGCACCTCGGCGACCGCCCGACGCGCATGCACAAACCCACGTTGTACTAATGTCTGTTAGAATGACAGCCATGAACACGAGCTTGTCCCACCCGCCCGCGCCCGCCCTCGAACCCGACGTGATGCGCGGCCTCCAGGCAATCGCTGAGCCGACCCGCGCTCGGATCGTCGCTCTGCTCAGTCACGGGGAGCATTGCGTCTGTGACGTCGGAGACACCCTCGCACTTAGCCCCGCCCTCGTCTCGCATCACCTCCGCGCGCTTCGAGAGAGCGGCCTGTTGCGGGAGCGTCGCAGCGGCCGCTGGGTGTACTACTCGCTCGATCTCGAGCGCCTTGCCCACCTCCGCCTCGCGCTCACCGACCTGCTCACTCCTACCGACGCCGGCGCAACCGGCTGTCTCTGCTCCGACTGCGGTACACGGACGGCGGCGCGAACCCCGCTTCCGGTATCGAGCGCGCTCGCGCAGGCACTGCGATGACGTGCGACGTCCTCATCGTCGGACTGCCACCGGCCGCCGGTTGCCCGAGTACGAAGACCTGGCGCGCAGCCGCGGAGTTCGTGCATTCACGATTGGCCGAGAGATTCGGGTCCGCTGTGCGGTTCGAGTATGTCGACCTCTTCAGCCCCGAGATGGCGCGCTTCGCCGAGATCGAGGCGCTCGTCGCCGATGGCGCGGCTTTGCCCATCGTTGCAATCGATGGCATCGCCCGATTTGTCGGCGGCAAGCTCCACGCTTCCGCCATCGAACGCGAGGTCGCCGAGCGCCTTGCGACCGCCGTGCACGTCAGCCCTCATACAAAGGAACGTGTCTCGTGACCGATCCAGCCACCCCCACCGCCACCGCGATCGATGTCGAGGTCTTCGAGCCGCCCATGTGCTGCCCCACAGGACTCTGTGGGCCCGTCCTCGATACGACCCTGCTTGATCTGGGCGAAGCGATCGTCGCGCTCCAATCCGAGGGTCACGCCGTCACGCGGCACATGATGACGAGCGATCCGCAGGCCTTCATGCGCAACCGCGAGGTTTACGAGGCAATCCGAACCCGCCAGCTCGAGGTGCTGCCGATCACGGTCGTCCGCGGCCGCATCGTCAAGACGGGCGCCTACCCGACGCTCGACGAGCTGCACGCGGCACTTGCCGCTGCCGGCTGAAACCTGGCTGTCGCCATTCCCACGCCGTCCCCGCTGAAAGGATCTGCACCTCTCGTGACCGAATTCCTCTTCTTCTCCGGCAAGGGGGGCGTGGGCAAGACAACGATGGCTTGCACCACCGCGGTCGCCGAAGCCGACGCAGGCCGGCAGGTTCTTATCGTTACGACAGATCCCGCCTCGAACCTCGCCGACGTCTTCGAGCAGCCGATCGGTTACGCAATAACGGCTATCGGGGGCGTCGCCAACTTGTGGGCAATGGAGATCGACCCCGACAAGGCGACGGCTGAATACACCGATCGGGCGCTCGCTCCGATCAGGGATACCTTCCCGCCCGAGATCGTCCGGGTCATGGAAGAGCAGCTCGCGTCGCCATGCACGGCCGAGGTCGCGGCGTTCGATCGGTTCGCGGACCTCCTCGATCCGACGGCACAGGCGGCGGCCGCCGCGCCGGCGGGCTTCGACCTTATCATCTTCGACACCGCGCCCACAGGCCATACCGTCCGTCTCCTGGAGCTCCCCGAGGCTTGGACCAAGAGCATCTCCGAGGCCGAGGCTGGCACGGGTCAGACGTGCATCGGCCCGGCGGCGGCCATCTCCGAGGCGAAGGCGAAGTACGAGCGCGCCCTGGCCGCTCTCCGAGATCCGCGCTCGACCCGCTTCGTTTTCGTGCTGCACCCGGAGGCGACCGCGCTCACCGAAACGCGCCGGGCGGGCGCTGAGCTTGCCAAGCTGGGCATCGCCACCACAGAGCTGATCGTGAACGGCATCCTCCCACGCGAAGAGGCATCCTCACCCTTCTTCGCCGCTCGCATCGCGATGCAGGAGCGCTGCCTCGCCCAGATCGCGCAAGAGCTCCCGATGCCAACGCGGTATATGCCGCTCCTCGACGGCGAGGTGCGTGGCATCGCAAGGCTGCGGGCGGTCGTGCCACTTCTTAGCGATGCTGGCGCTGTCCGACCTGTCTTCGGGACGCCAGTGGCCGACCACGGCGCGCAGGTCCGATCGACCGACACCGGTGCGGCTCTCGAGACACTCCTTCCGTCCGGCCGAGCGCGCACCATCTTCTTTGCCGGTAAGGGTGGCGTCGGCAAGACGGTTGTCTCGTGCGCGACCGCCGTCTGGCTCGCCGGCCTCGGACATCGCACGCTGCTCGTGACGACCGATCCCGCCGCGCACATCGGCGACGTCCTCAGCTCGACCGTCGGACCCGAACCCGGGCCAGTCGCGGGGGTCGACGGGCTGTGGGCCGCGCGTGTGGACGCGAAGGCCGCCGCTGCCGCATACACGGAGCGGATCATCGCCGACGCCCTCGCACGCGGCCGAAGCGCCGAGGCGATCGCCGCGATGCGCGAAGAGCTCGACTCGCCGTGCACCGAAGAGATGGCCGCGTTCGATCGGTTCATCGACCTCGCGAGCCGCGACACGTACGACGTGTCGGTCTTCGACACCGCCCCGACCGGCCACACGATGCGCCTGCTCGAGCTTCCCATCGATTGGAGCCGCCAGCTCGACGTGAAGGTATTCGCCTCTGTCGAGACGACCGCCGCGGACGACGTCGCGAAGGCCCGCTTCGGGCGGGTCATCGACATGATGCGCGACCCCGTCCAGAGCACGTTCGCGTTCGTCATGTATCCGGAGGCGACGCCGATCGTCGAGGCGGAGCGGGCGATCCGAGAGCTCGGCACGGTCGGCATTCCGCTCGGGCTCGTGGTGGCAAACATGGTCCTCTCCGCGGACGTCTGCGAGACACCCTTCGCCCGGGCCCGCTACGAGATGCAGCAAGGCTACCTGGCGGACATCGAACGGCGCTTCAGCGCACCTGTCCTCGAGGTGCCGCTGCTCGAGGCCGAGATCATTGGACTTGACCACGTTCACGAGCTTGTCGATCGGCTCTTCGCGGTACCGTCGCTCGTTGCCTGAGGGAGGCCTCTCATGACAATCCAATCAGTTGACCAGGCCGTTGATTTGGAGGCAACAACGCACGCGGCCGAGACCCAGGTGCTGCTGGCTGCGGGCGCCTTCGGGACGGCGCTCCGGGGAAGTCACGAGTTCGACCGGCTTCGGGAGGCCGGCGCCGCGCTGGGCGCCGACGTCGCCGCGCAGGAGGCGATCGAGGCATTCAATCGCTGTCGGTCCGAGCTCGAGCTCGAGATCAGGCTCGGGACGCTGAACTCCGGTCAGCGGGCCGAGATCGAGCGGCTCCAGGCGGCGATGCTCGGCTTCCCGACCGTCGCCGAGTACGTTGCCGCCCAGAGCGTGTTCGAGGAGATCTGCCGCGAGACGGCAACGCTCGTGAGCGGCGAGATCGGCATCGACTTTGCCGCAAACTGCCGCTCCGGCGGCTGCTGCGGCTGAGGGAGAACCCAATGCTTGACCACGAACTTCACAAGGCGACGCTCGAGTTCGCTCGGGCTCTCCGTCATGCTCCGGCGGTGGCCGCCTATCGGACGGCGACCGATGCGCTCGATACCGACCCGGGCGCGCAAGCGCTCCTCGCCGACCTGCGGCAACAGCAACTGACTCTGGCCCGGATGCAGCAGAGCGGCCTGTCGCCCACCCAGCTCCAGATCGACGCACTCCGTCGGAGCCAGGCGGCGGTCCGGGGCTGCGAGACGATCATGGCCAGCCTGCGGGCCACGAATGAGGTTAAGGCGTTCCTGCCTGTCGTGGCGCAACACCTCTCCGTATCGCTCGGCTTCGACTACGCGCAACTGGTCGCCCCTCAAAGCTGCTGAAAGATGGCGGTCGATGCGGTGACGCCATGAACCGAGATACCGAGTCCGACGTCATCCTCCTCCACGCGGCAGCCGACCCGACACGGCTCGCGATCCTCCGCGAGCTAAGTTCGGAGAGATCAGTCTGCGCCTGCGACTTCACCGAGTGCTGCGGCACGACTTCTCAACCGACAGTCTCGCATCACCTCAGGGTGCTCCGAGAGGCGGGATGGGTTCGCGCTGAGCGCCGCGGCATAAACGTCTCATACACGCTCCGCGCCGACGCCGCGGAGAGGTTCCGGCACATCGCGGACGAACTGCGGCCGGGCGTCGAGCGCCCGTCGAGAGCGCTCTCCCTCGCGGTCGTTAGGCCGCTCCCGGGCGTCTAGCGGCGGAGCTGAGGCACGCGCCACCGCGACATCTCCGGCTCGGTCAACCCTGCCCGATGACATCAAGACGGTCGGGTTGAAACCTCTCTCCTCGACCCTCGTACACGATCGGGTGATGGTGTCTTTTCAGAGCCCTTTAACCCCGTAGCACGATCCGACAGATGAAGTCGGAGTTCTACAGCTGCCCGACTTCCGATCCCTTACTAACCGCCGTCGCCAGATGCGGTTGAGAATCACCGGGCGTAGAGCCGATATCCTGGTCACCGGAACCTGTACGCCAACAAACGCCCCGCGATACCGGCCCTCGGTCGTAGGGTGATCCGGTCGGCAGCGGACGGAGGAGCCATATGCGCACCCTCAAGCACTTCTTCGGCGGCGCCCAGAGCAAGGAGCAGACGGCGTCGGCCTACCTCGCGACGCTGCTCGACTTCGACCCGGTCTTCCGCAGCAGGTTCCTCGCCCTCGCCGCCGTCGAGCCCCGTCTGGACGGGTCCCTCGACTGGGCGGTCCGCGTAGAGGACAGCCGGATGAACACCGGGGCGGTCGACGTGACGCTCGAGTGGCCGAGAGAGGACCCCGCCACGTTCGTGATGATCGAGAACAAGTTGGCCGCCTCGGCGAAGGACGTCGGACAACTCCGCAAGTACTACCTTGGCGCCGTCAACGCGTGGCCCGGGCGCCGGATCGTCGGGTTCTACCTCGCTCCATCAAGGGGAGTCGCCGCCAGCGAGATCAAAGAGGTTAAGGGCACAGAAGAGTACCGGGCGCGGAGCGGCGGGCGCCCAAACGCGGACGAGGTCTTCCCGCTCGGCTGGGAGAGCGACGTGGCCCCGATCGTCCGCGGACTACCGAGCGCGGACGACTGGTTCGAGGCGAGCGGTATCGACGGGGTCCTCAAGGCCATCGCGCACCCGCCGCTCCCGCCCGACGAGCAGCGCGATGTCATCCGAGACATTGTCAACCGGGCACTCGATGATCTCGCAGACGCGGTCCCCGGGGTCACGTTCATCCCTTGGCGCAGCGCGGGTCAGGAGGCCGTGTACAAACCCGGAGGGATGGTGACGATCTTCGTCACCGTTGCCTTCCCTGTGGACGAGGAGGTGAGGCTACTCGGCGACGTCGTGGTCGACGATAACGTCCGCGTCACGCTGGTCACGCACTTCGGTCTGAGGACCGCGGCTGCCAAACCGCCCGAGGTCGTCCAGGCATGGAAGGCGCTGCTTCGGGAGCGGCGGATCGACATCAGCGGCATGGAATTCGAGCCGACCCCGAAAAGACGCCTCCAGTTCGTGGACGAAGTGGAAGTCTCTCGTGCCGCGTTGCAGGCGCTGATCGTAGAGCGCGCCAAACAGGTCACGGCATTCCTGGGGGCGCGCCCTCAACTTCGCGCGTTCGACTGAGCCCGAACTGCAAGAGCGCATCGGAAGCGACCACCGAGCACTCGGTCGCGCGGGCAACCATGCGCTGCCAGAGAGTCTCGCCCTCGACTTTGGTCCCGTCATGCCTCGCTGACACGACGCCGCGATCGTGTTGCAATCGGCGGCCGGCTGAGTGATCGATGTGGGCGACCATCTCGTACCCGAGGCGCTCGCGATGACCGCTCAACCCCTTCCCGCCTTGGCCAGCGGAGACCCCTCCGCCTGGGATCAGGCCCTCTACGCCTTCCTCGTCGAGAAGGGCAACCGATCGGGTTCCCGACGCACCGTCGAGTCATACAGCCGGATGCTATGGCCCTTCTTCGCCGATCTCGGCAAGACGCCTGACCGGGTGAAGCCAGCCGACGTGCTGGCCTGGGTCCACGGCATCGGCAAATCCGGACGGACTCCGTCGTCGACAACCGTCGGCGCCCGCATCGCCTGCCTGTCCTCCTTCTATCGCTTCCTCATCCGCATGGGCCTGGTGGTCGCCAACCCCTGCGATGCGGTCGAGCGGCCCCGAGCCGTCCAGTCTGTAGCCCGCGGCTATGGAGCAGATGAAGTCCGGCGTCTTCTCGCAGTCGTTCCCGATACGGTCGCCGGCCGACGCGACCGAGCGCTGCTGCTGACCTTCATCCTGACCGGCCGACGGCGAAGCGAGGTAATCGGCCTTACCGCCGGGGACATCGGCGTCGAGGGCGACACGGCCTTCTATGCCTATCGAGGGAAGGGCGGCAAGCGAGGCCGACGCGAGCTACCACGTCCTGCCTACGAGGCGCTGTGCGCCACTCTGGCGGACGCAGGACTCTCGCTCGGCTCGGCGGACAAGGACGCGTCGCTCTGGCAGGCGGGTGCCGGACCGCGGGGAGTGACCGGCTCCACCTTCTACGCCCGGTTCCGCCGATACCTGGCGGCAGCCGGCCTGGCACCCACCGGCATCCACGTCCTGCGCCACTCAGCGGCCAAGCTGCGCCGGGATGCCGGCGAGTCGATCGAGGAGGTCAGCGCGTTCCTCGACCACTCCAGCCTGGCGGTCACGACGGTCTACCTGCGGCGTCTGGAAGGGGTCGAAGATCGAAGCTGGCGGGAAGTGGCGGCCGCGATAGGGCTGTAGCCGGCCGGTCGGGCATGCCCAGGTAGGCGGGCAGGACACGACCGTCAACCGTCGCTTCAGCTCGCATCGTTGTCGGGCGGGTCGCTGACTGCGGACCCCGGCAGCTCACCGAGCTTCAGCAGGTCAGCGTTCGTGCGCCGGACGCCGATCTGGTGTTCGACGAGGAGGCTCACAAGATCGGTGCCGTTCATCAGCGCTACCGGCGCTGCGTTCTCCCGCCTTGCCTCGTGCCGCGCCCCCGGGCTGAAGTCGCTCGTGGTGATGATGAGACCGAGGTCATGGACGCCGAGGGCCCCGCGCACCTGCTGGACGGTCGGAGCCTGCACGTTATGCGCCCAGCGTTTCGCCTGTACCGCCATTCGAGTCTGGATGACGCCACCGATGACCAGGGTTCCGTAGACGTCGATGCCTCCGTCGTTGGTCAGCTGCGTCTGCTCTGCGTCGAAGCCCATCTTGGTCAGGAGTTCAACGACGACCGCCTCGAAGCGCGTCGCCGGATCCAGCTCGCGGATGAGCGCAAGCAGCCGCTCCTTCACGAGCCGGTTGCGCTTGGTGATCATGCCCATTAGCTCGTCCTCGCTCCACTTCGCGAGGCCGAACCGCCCCTGGGGAAACTGACTGAACCGGGGCTCGTCGCCCCGGTCCGCGCGCCGTCTCACGTCGTGCACGAGCTGGACGTACATCGTCGACTCAGGCGTCTGCCCGCGCGAGAGGAGATATCCCTGCCGAAGAGCCTGCTCGGTGATCGTCCGGTAGGAGACCGTCTCATGACCCGGCTCCTCCTCGAGTACCCGCTCTGCCGCCTGGAGGAAAGTCAGGCCCTCCTCCGCCGTTCCAGCCACCCTTCCTCCTGTGGACCCCCGTCCTCATGGCGAGCCGTTCGTAAGTTAATTGAGGCGCCGCGTTGATCGACCCGCGCGCCCAGCCCGACGACTGCGGTGAGGTTGACCCATAGTCTATTCACTCATCGTCGAAGCCACCATAGGTTCTCCTGGTGGCAGTCAGGACATCGAACGAGCTCCTCCAGGCGCTTGGCGCTGCTGTTCGAAGCCTTCGTCTTGAGCGCGGTATGACGCAGGAAGGCCTGGCCGAGGGAGCTGGGCTTCACACAACTTACGTCAGCGACGTTGAGCGCGGCCGCCGCAACGTCGGCGTCATCAATCTCGATCGTCTGGCGAGCGCTCTGTCGGTGGACCTCCCGACGCTCATGGGCGAAGCCCAGCGTAGACGCTCCGGCAGGCCCAAGCCCGTCAAGAGATGATGGGTCGCCCGGCGTTCTCGGGCGACCGCAGCCAAGCCGGATGGACCCGAGGCTGGCCAAGGGAAGGTCCCGTAGGCGACGCCACCCGTGGAGAAGGTCTGGCTCGGCGCGGCTCGTCGATCAGGAAGCGACCCTTGTGCGTATCCGCAGAATAGGGCCATGTCCGACGAACTCACACCGGAGCAGCGGCATCTTGTCGAGACTTTCCTAAGCGAGTCGAGCCAAGTCGACCAGACCTGGCCTCTGGAGGTTCGCGAACGGCTGGCTGGCGTGCGGAGGTTCGCCGAAGTCCTACTGCGCGCGAGTGGACCGCAAGCCACAGACGAAGATCGCCGGCAACTGGCGGAGGTTGTGGCCGAGCAGAACCCAGAGCCATGGACATGGGTGCGACGCGGCGCCGGTGCGCCGGGCGGGCACGGGCCCGACGACGAATCAACACTCACGCCAATTGAACGCCACCATCAGCGTGCGGAGGAGTTCGCTCGGCGCGCCGTGGCCGCCTGGGTGGGCCATCCTGCAGTCGTCCGCGATGTCGAAGCGACTCGGCCGGCACTCGTCGAACTCGTCAGTCCGCTGGCTTTGCCCGATCAGGAAGTCGTCACGCTCGTTACCGCCTGGCTACTGGGAGGCAACGGCGTCTACGCCGATGGCAGCGAGTGGCCCGACCCGTTCGAGGGCGCCCCGCCCCTCGTCGTCGAGCTAGCGGAACAGATAGGTCCCAGCTTTGGCCAGTTACTGAGTCAGCTGGCAGATCGAATCGCACGGGCCGGGGCTCCTGTCGACCCAACCGATCCGGCGATCTGGTTCGTGTTGGCACAGCTGGCCCTACTTGAGGTCGACTTTGCTCGGCCAGCGGCCGAAATAGCGGCCGACCTAAACATCTGGCCGCCTGGCTCGATCGACCGGGAAGCTGCGGCGCTCGGCCACATCGCCACTCGCGCAACCCGCCACGGACGCGACGCCCGTTTTGCTGCCGACCTGGCCGCCGCGGCAGGTGCCGTCGCGGATCGAACCGGACTTCCACCCATCCGCCCGCCGTATTCGGGCGGCAGGAAGCGAAAGACCCGCGAAGATACGGTGAGGCTCCGGAGAGCCCTGGCCGTTCTCCTTGTCAAGTATCCGGATCTGACACCAGGCAGACTGCTGGCGTTGGTCCAGGGCGAGGAGCATCCGGCACTGGTCCAGCTGCGCAAGGACATGGGCTGGGGCGTTGACTTCATGCCCGATAAGAGCCGTCTGGAGCGCAACTGGCCGAAATCGCGTCAGTGAATGCGTTTACTAATTTGGCGCCGGTGACTCTCGGCTGATCGCCTCCGACATTGGGGGCGTGACAACAGGGCACTCGGCGCTCACAGCACTCCGATCCCCATCCGGGGCATCGTCCTTGTCAGGTCACGGGAACGCGATCGAGGCCGCTGGGAGTCCGGCTTTCTCCGACGAGCGGGGCAGGGCCGCGCCTGGTGGCCCAAAGAGCCTTCCGACTGGGATCCAACCGCCGGCCGTCGAGCTCTTCGACGCACTCCCCCCGGCCATCGAGGCCGACTTGCGGGCTTCGATCAAGAGGTTCGGCGTCATCGTGCCGGTCGTCCAGGATCAGGACGGCCGCGTACTAGATGGCGCCCATCGAGCTCGCATCGCCGGAGAGCAGGGCATTGGCTACGAGGTCACGACCGTCCGAGTGACCAGCGAAGACGAGGCCCGCGAGATCGCCCGGACTCTCAACGCCGACCGCCGACAACTCACCGCGGAGCAGCGCCAGGCGGCGGCCGCGAATCGCCGCGCCGAAGGTCGCTCCTATCGCGCCATCGCCGCGGAGCTGGGGGTCAGCGAGGGCACCGCCCGGGCCGATGTCCGGGCGGTCGAACTGCGTAGCGATACGCAGTTGAGCCCTGAGCGGGTCGTGGGCCTGGACGGAAAGAGCCGTCCTGCCAGCCACTCTGGCTTCCCTGGCCGGATCTTCAGCGGTGACATGGAGTGGTTCACCCCGCCCGAGATAAGTCAGGCTGCACGCCAGGTTATGGGTGCGATCGACCTCGACCCAGCCTCGACCGCCGCCGCCAACGATCGCGTCGGAGCCACGACCTTCTATAACCGAGAGGAGGACGGCCTAACGCTCCCGTGGTATGGGCGTGTCTGGCTGAATCCGCCGTTCGCTCGAGGCCTGATCGGGCGCTTCTGCGAGAAGGTTCGCGATGAGTACCGCGCCGGCCACATCACCGAAACCTGCGTCCTCACGGACAGCGCGACCGAGACGCGGTGGTTCCAGGGACTCGCCAAAGACGCATCGGCCATCTGCTTTCCGGCCGGAAGGCTGAAGTTCTGGCACCCGGCGAAGGGCAAGAACTCGCCTCTCTTCGGGCAGGCGATCACCTACTTCGGTCCCAACATCGACGCCTTTTGCCGCGTGTTCGGATGCTTTGGGGTGACGTTCCCGCTGCCTGTGCAAGCCGGGCGGGCGGCGGCATGAACGAGGGCTCTGACCAGACTGGCGGCAACATCCGCGCGGCCGAACCTGCCCTGGCAAGCCGGACCGACTATGAGATCCGGGACGCGAGCGGGATGCTGATGGCCATCCACTGCAGGGAGGATGGGCCTGCGGGCAAGCGGATATGGTGGGAGCAGCCGGACGGTCGGCGCGGGCTTGGTGGGCTCCCGCTCGCCGATCTGCCGCTGTATGGGATCGAACGACTGACCGGCACGCCCACCGTGATAGTGACCGAGGGTGAAAAGGCTGCCGAAGCGCTGCTCGCAATCGGCGTGCAGGCGGTCGGCACCGTGACTGGAGCTTCAGCGACGCCCGGCACGGCGGCACTCGCTGAACTGACTGGTCGGCACGTCGTTCCCTGGCCCGACAACGACGGTGTGGGCCGGTCCCACATGGAAGGAATCGGCGCCGGATTGGTCGGCATCGCAGCGGCCGTGTCGATGATCAACTGGGTCGACGCCCCAGAGCATGGCGACGCGGCGGACTTCATCGCCGCTGGGGGAACCCGAGAAGACGTGGAAGCCCTCATCGACGGCGCGCGGCCGCTGTCGGCCGTCGGCGGTCCCGGACCCGCACCTGCCCAACCGGAAGGCGCATCCACCAAGCGGTCGCACCGCTCGGCCGCCGACCTCATCGTCGGGCTCGCGATGGATCGGTACGACCTCGCGCGGTCCGAGGACGGGGAGCCGTTCGCGATCGATCGAGCCGGACCGAACGTCGCCCGGATGTTCCGCGGTGGCCGGGCATCACTCCGCTCGACCCTGGCCGCGATCTTCGCTGGGGAGTTCGGCAAGGTACCACCAGCCCAGGCACTCGTCGACGCGCTGGCCGTTCTAGAGGGAAGGGCGCTCGGCCTGCCGCGGCGGACACTGCTGCTGCGATCGGGACGCCTCGACGATGGCTCAATCGTGGTCGATCTCGGTGACGAGTCCGGCCGGGCGATCATCGTCGGGCCCGATGGTTGGCGCATCCTCAATCGCGCGCCCGTCACGTTCCGGCGCTCGGAGCTCACAGCCCCCTTGCCCGAGCCGACATCGGGCGACCTATCCGACCTCCTGGGGCTCCTGAACGTCGCCCCTGAGGATCGTCCTCTGGTCCTCGCGCACCAGGTCGGCGCACTGCTCGGCGTCCCCGTGCCGATCATCCTCTTTCGAGGTCCCGCCGGCGCCGCGAAGACGTCAGCCGCCCGAGCGCTCGCCCGGACGATCGACCCCAGCCCGGCACCAGTTCGGTCGGTTCCGAAGGACCCGGAGAGTTGGGCCGTCACGGCGGGCGGGTCGTATGTCGTGGTCCTCGACAACATCGACACCATTCCGGGCTGGTTGAGTGACGCGCTCTGTCGGGCCGTGACTGGCGAGGGATATCTCCGGCGCGCGCTCTACACGGACTCCGCGATCAGCGTCGTCTCCTTCCGCCGGGCGGTCATCCTCACCGGGATCGACCCGGGCGCGATGCGGGGCGACCTCGCTGATCGGCACCTCGCGATCGATCTCACCGCGATCGACGAGTGGCATCGGCAGGATGACGCTGAGGTGGAGACCGCGTTCCGCGCCGCCCATCCGGCCATCCTGGGCGCAGTCCTCGATCTCACCTCGACGGTCCTGCGGACGCTGCCGAGCATCAGGCTCGAGCGCCGGCCCCGGATGGCCGATTACGGTCGGGTCCTTGCTGCCGTTGATGCGATCCTGGGGACGAATGGGCTGGACCGGTACATGGCGCAGCGCGGCGATCTCCAGCGTGAGGCCGCCGAGGGTGACCGGATCGGCGCGGCGGTAATCGCCTGCATGGGATCTCGAACCGAATGGAGAGGGACCGCGGCCGAGCTTCTCGAGGCGATCACGCCCGAGCGCCCGCCCAAGGACTGGCCGACGACCCCGCGTGGATTGTCTGGTGCCCTTCGTCGCGTGGCCCAGCCGCTCGACGCGGCGGGCATCCGCCTGACCTTCTCACAGGCCGGCCATGACAAGCGGCGCATCATCGCCCTAGAGAGGTTGGGCGAGCAACCGTCCGCACCGTCCGCAGACCCCGCCTCGAACGTCTACGGCGCGGACGATGCGGACGGTGCGGACGGTCGAGCCGCCCCACTTCGTGGCCAATCTGAGGTGCCGTCTGAGGCCGCCAGCCGCATTCTGGCAGCCGACCTCACCGATTTGGGGTTCTACCCGCCAGACGCCCTGGCCCCGGACGCCCGCGCTGACGATCCGCAAGCAGACGCCTGGATCTCAGCGCCGCTGCCCGCGCCGGAAGCCGGCGTTCGGCCATGAGCGCGACTCACGTTCCGATCGCCGAAAGCGAACTGGCCCGCGTCTACGTGGCTCGGATCGAGGCTCATCTGACCCGGCTTGCTCAGGGGCACGACCCCCTGGGGCACCTATTCGGGATCGAGCGTCTTGCTCGCGCTGCCAGAGCTGAGTGGTGGGAATCGGAGCACCAGGCCGTACGCGCCAGGACCGGGCGGTGAAACCGTGACGACGCCCACCGCTGGCACCACCGCCGGGCTGACTGGCCAGCGCGATCCGCTCGTCCTCGCCCTGGTCCGCTACGTCGAAGCGCTCCACCAGCGCTACCCCGGGGGCCCCGACCAGATGCGAGCCGAAACGCTTGACGCCAGAGCGAACATGCCTCGGATGCGCAAGAGCGGGAAGGTCAGGGCGGCGTGAAGCGACTGCCTCGCTCTCTCGATGAGATCCGGGGCCTACGAGCCGCACGGTGGATCAGGGAATCGACGGCGGGCCAGTACGACCGCTTCGGGCCGGCGAGCCAGCGTGAGCAGCAGGACCGTTTCATCGACCGCTACGGCCTCATCGATACGGGCCTGACCTTCCAGGTGGCCCAGAGCGGCACCACGGTCTGGCGCTCGCCGACGATGGCGCAGATGCTCGCCGGAGCGAAGGCAGGCGGGTTTGACCTGCTACTCGCCGGCTACTCGGACCGCTGGCAGCGCAACCTTCGCCGAACCTTCGAGTTGATCGAGGATCATCTCCATCCGGCTGGCGTGGCTCTGGTGATGTGCGACCGGCGAATCCTCAGCTCGGATCCCCATGACTGGGACGAGTTGGTCGCCGAGGCCACGGCAGCCGAACGCTACACCCGTCGACTGGCTGAGCGGGTCCGGGACGGATACGGGGCCAAGTTTGAGCGCCACTCCGACCAGGGCGGCCTGCCTCCGCTCGGCTTTCGACGCCCTGCTGAGCCGCCCTGCGCCAACGAGATCGACCCCGACACGATCGGCACAGCGGTAGGGCTCTTCGAGCGCTACGCCTTGGGTAACGTCAGCATCGAGCAGCTCGGACGCGAGACAGGTCTCGAGCCCGATCGGATCCGGTACATCCTGCGCAACCCTCTCTACAACGGCTGGGTGCGCCGTCATCGTGGCCCTGACGAGATCCGCCGGGCCGCGCCGTGGAGAGCGAACCCGCCTGTGTCCGACGAGCTGTGGGACCGGGTTGTGCGCGTCAGACGCTCCAAGACCCGTGGCGGTGGGCCGCGCAACAGTGGCCGAGTTGATCTCCTCGCCGGTCTCCTCGAGTGCGTTTGCGGTCGGCATATTCGCTCTGACGGCCGCTTTGGCACCGGCGACAAGATCGCGAAGCTTCATCTAGCTCCCTGCGAGAGATGGGGACCAAAGGCTCGTCTCGCTTCGACAACCTGGGAGGGCCCTCTCATGGCTCAGATCGAAGGCATCAGCCTCGACGCGGCGACGATCGCCCAGGTCGTCGCGGCCACCTCTGCGGGGAGACCAATCGCGATCGACCGGGCTCGAGTCGATCGCCAGTTGCACGACCTGGCCCAGAGCAACGCCCAGGACGAAATCAGCGACGAGGCGTACCTGGCGCGCAAACGGCAGCTTCGTGCCGAACTCGCAGCCTTGGAGCAGCCAGGCAGTGGTCTTCCGGCGCAACGAGCCGTCGAGTGGCTACGAGCGTTCGCCGAGTCGTGGCGCGACGCGGACGTGCCGGAGGCTAAAGCCGATCTCGTCCACACGATCTACGAGCGGATCGTCGTCGCAGGCCGCAATATCGTCTCCGCCCGCCTCACACCTGCCGCCTATGAGCACGGTTTGGCTCTGGCTTTGCCCGAGGCTGTTAAGGCGCGCCCGGAGGGATTCGAACCCCCGACCATCTGATCCGAAGTCCGCTTCCCGTCGGGGCGAGCAGCGAGAGTCGATTCGTGCGTGGACGACGGGCCCGTGAGAGAACGCCGTCGTCGATTCCGGGGTGAGTCTGGGTCCCGCCCCGGAGAGAGTCTCCATCCCATCGCGTCAACTTGGAAGAGTCCGATGCCCTCGTCAGGATCGGCTTCCTTCAAATGCCCACGACGAGAGGTCGGATTATGCGCCTCGACGTAGCTCGGGCAGTCAGGTCGAGAGGAGTCAGACCGAGCCGACCTGAATGTCCCGTTGATGCTCTTCTGCGAACTGCGCGGCCGCAAGAACTGTGCTGGTCCGCACACGATGCGCGCCTGGGAATGGAGTCCTTGAACCTGTCGGGGCGTCGACGCGGGAGGCCATCCGGCTCGCCGACCGCGTTCGTGGCTCGCGCTACGGCAAGATCTTAAAGCTGCCGCCGTCGATCGGCCGAACCACCCCGAAGTGCCTGCGATCGAGGGTTACGACGGTTCGTGTCTGATGGCGGGCGGCAAGGATGACGATCGACGCGTCGGCGAGCCCGATCGACTGGTCGGCGTAGCGCTCGACGACCGCGTGTGCCCGTGCCAGGTCCTCGGTGCCGAAGGCGGCCAGATCCCAGGCGCCGCCCGCCAGCTCGCGCAGCACTGCCAGCTCGGCCGAGACGCCGAGCCGCGACGCGACCAGGTAGTCGAGCTCGGCCACGACGTATGGCGAGATAACCAGGGGCTCGGTCGCGGTGTCCACGACGGTCGCGACCGCCGCATGATCCGGCTCGTCCGTATCGAAGAACGCAAGGAGCGCGCTCGTATCGACGATCACCGCTCGCCAAACCCGGACAGGTGCTCGTCGGCCTGGCGGGCGATCGGCGCACCGCTTGCGAACAGGCTGCCACGGGGCCGCGGCCGCTCAGCGCCGACCGCGCTGCGGATCGAGTCCCGGATCACTTCCGCCTCCGAGATGCCCCGTCGTCGAGCTGCCCGCTTGACGGCCGATCGGAGTTCTGTGGGCAGGTAGATGGTCGTCTTGTCCATGGACGTATGGTACCACCGCTGGCATTGGCGTCGAGGCCCCCGGTGGGCAATGCCCGTCGAATGGTGGCGCGCTCGCTACTATGTCCGGGTGGCCGCGAAGAGTACTCGAACCCGCTGCGCCGACTGCGGCAAGCCCGGCGCTCGCTTTTCACTCGACGGGGGTCCGCTGCTGTGCGAGCGCTGTTACGACGCTCGCTTGAGCGAGCTGACCGGTTATGCGCGCCTGCCAGAGCCGCCCGGGCCAGAAATGATCACCGGGCCCGACCGCCGCCGCCACCGGATCGCCTATCGGATCATGCGATCGCCCGCCGGCATCTGCGTCGAGGCGATGGAAGAGCCGGACCGAGGCGATGGCTACTACGTGGAGATCGTCGGTTCCCACTACGACGATGTCGATGGGCTGGTCGCGCGGGCACGTGCGGCCATTCGACGCCGGATCGCCCATCCCGATCTGGAGCGCTCCCCGTTCGACGGCCACTGGACGTTGGCCGGCTGGGATCTGCGTGGCCGGCTGGAATGGAACGACCGAGGCGATCCATTCGACGTGATCGTGGATGGTCGGCGGCTAACCTGGGAGGAGCTGGGTCGGGCTCTCGATGCCTACGAGGGCTGGGAATTCAAGTTGGGTTTCCGGCTGGGCGGTTTCGACGAGGAGGTTCCCGGCGAGGGAACCGGACAGGAGGCCGCGACGTGGAGCATGGCTGCGGGAGTTGAGACCCACGTCGAGATGGCCGGCGAAGAGGCGGCCGCTGCCGATCCAGACGTCGACGAGGCAGGAGGTCTGGTAATCGTCGATTCGACCCACTTTCCGCCCCCGACTTTCGGTCGGACCGGGCGCCCCGGGCCGCGGATCCACTGACTTTGACAGACGACCTGCGGGCTCTGCTCAGCCGGGAGGCGCTCGTCGAGGCGGCCGGTGAGGCCGCCGTGGACCGTGGCCGGCGCTACGCCTCGGGCGGTCGGGTCGGCGAGATCACCGAGCGTGCCGATGGCATCGCGGCGGTCGTTCAGGGGCAGCGTCGTTATCGGGCCCGGCTCTGGGTGGAAGGCCTCAGGATCAGGTCCGAGTGCGATTGCCCGGTTGGAGAATCCGGAGCGTCCTGCAAACACGCCGTTGCCCTTGGGCTCGCGTGGCTGGATCCCGAGATGGTGCGTTCGGGGCCCGCAGGCGAGCCCGCCCAGCCTGGCACCGGCCGGAGACGAATCGCTCGCACCGATGGCATCGCGGCGTATCTCGCCGGTCTCGATGGTGACTCGTTGCGGGCCGTGATCGAGACCGAGGCGGCCCGGAACGACGAGTTCCGGCGGCGTCTGGCGCTGCAAGCCACCCTCTCGTCGCCGTCCGCCGACATCAAGGGCCCTAAAGCAGGTGATCAGCCAGGCAACCAGCCTCCGCGCCTTCCTGACCTACCGCCAGGTCCCAGCCTACGTCCGTCGGACTCGCGAGCTAGTCGACATGCTGTCGAACATGGCTGAGGGGCCAGGCGCCGGCCGTGGGGGTCAAGAACTCAGATTCACGACCGTCCGCATCCTAGAATGCGCCGATGCTCTTCTTCTTCAGCTTGGTCATTCGGGTACTGGCCCGTCTCCTCGTGAGTCCTCGTCACGACGATGGCTCCAAGGATCTCGAGATCCTCGTCCTTCGCCATCAGCTC
>Ga0187886_1001848_pt1 | contig 18029 bp, 9 predicted proteins | sample June2016WEW_20_1_FD_133001 | JGI IMG/M metagenome (GOLD analysis project Ga0187886, IMG submission 133001) | Peatland microbial communities from SPRUCE experiment site at the Marcell Experimental Forest, Minnesota, USA - June2016WEW_20_150 | ecosystem: Environmental > Terrestrial > Soil >... | reverse complement strand
TCTTGCCCTGTTCGTAGAGCTGGATGATTCGTTGGCGTACCGGCAAAGGGATTGCTCGCATGACCTTACTTTGCCATACCGCTCCGCCCAAGTAAAGCTACATAATTTGTGGAAATGCTCTAGGTCCGTATTGAACTGCGGCGTGTAGGTGCGCCCCGCGACCACAGGGCGAAAGAGCAGATCAATCCGCGTCGGCTGATTGGTCACGGTGGCGATATTGAGCACAAACACCGAAGCGGGATTGGTCGGGTCGAGACCAGCAACGTACTTGAACAGGTTGTTCTGGCCGGTGCCATAGGTATCCACATCGGCGGCCGCGGCCGGGTTGGTGGTGCTGCCGAAATACTGTATCTGCCATTGCGCGAACGAGAGGGATGGCGTCGCGCTGACCGCAGTTGAGTTGGTGCTCTCACAGCCAGCCCTGACGGTCGAGACCACGTAATAATAGGTCGTCCAATTTGTCAGGCCCGTATCGGTGTAGGAAATGTTCGTCACTCCGTTGGTCACGGTCGTGTAGGGGCCGCCGCTGGTGGTCGCCCGCTTGACATTGTAGGTGGTGGCTCCCGCCACGGCGCTCCAATTCAAGGCCACCTGCACGTTACCCCCGGTCGCTGTCAAACCTGCCGGCGCGGCCGGCGGCGGTAGGGAGATTTCAATGCCGCTGGATTTGGCGTTGTCCGTAACGGTAGTGTACGTAATGACGATTTGGCCGCTGCCGTTGGCTGCGGCTGTGAATTCCCGAATCGTCGCCTTGTTCTGGCCGCCCGTAACGGCAATGATGTCGAAGTTCGTTAGCACCTGCGTGCCGTTAATCGAGACGTTGAACACCCGCTGTCCAACGGCCGTCCAGTAGAATTCGGCAAAGTGCAGGCGCACCGTGTAGCTGGCACCGGGCGTCAGACCGCTGAAGGTATACGTGAAGTTGCCGTAACGCTCGGTTTGATAAACCGCTTGGGGCACGGGGTTGGTCAAGCCGGTGGTGTTAATCGCTGCTCCGCTGGAGGCGCTCGTCCCGCCCGAGAGGTTTGTGTCGGCGATGAATTGGCTATTGATAGATGCGTAAATAATGTCCTAGCTGTGGCGTAAAGAAAGAGGGCTGTGGTCGATAAAGGACCACAGCAGGTTGGGGCGACGTTGGAGGCGGCGCGCGTGCCCCTGGGCCAGTCGGGCCAGTTCCGATGCATCCTTCGGCGCGTGATTGGCCAGCGTATTGGTATTGAGCCAACTCCAGCCGTACTCCATGGGGTTGAGTTCTGGCGCATAGGGTGGCAGCCACTCCAAATGGAATCGCCGGTGCCGCAGTGCAAAGGATCGGATCTTGGGGGACCGATGCGCTTGCAGGCGATCCCAGATCAACAACACGTGACCCCGCACCTGCCGGCCTAATTGCCTGAGGAAGGCCCGCACCTTGGTGGCATCTACATTGGCGGCGGGATGCAGCCGCCAGCACAACCGGACGCGGCGACGCCGGGGGCTGATAATCAAGGCAGCGATCACGGAGACCTTCTGGTGGTGGCGGGTGCGCTGCACCAGTGTGGGCGTTTGCCCGCAGGGACTCCACGTGCGGCGCACCAACGGCGCCATCAACAAGCCGCTTTCGTCCAGGAACACCAGCGCGGCGTTCAGCCGGCGGGCTTTTTTTTGATGCGCGGCCAGTCAACCTTGACCCAATACTGGATCAGCGGCTCGTCGCGCTCGCGGGCTCGTCGCGCAGGCCGCTGCGGGCTCCAGCCCATCGCGCGCAGCAACCGCCCGATGTGATCGACATGGTAGCGTGTCCGAAACTTAGCTTGGATCAATTGGGCGATCCGTGGACAAGTCCACAAATCCGTAGCGAACCCGGCCGCCTTGGCTCCTTTGAGCAGATGGGTTTCCAAGCGGCGCTTGTGCGCTGGCGTCAGTCGTGGCGGCCGACCCGTCGCGGGCTTGGCTTGAAGGCCACGGCGACCCTGTTGGCGATGGGCGGCTTTCCACCGACGCACGCTGCGACGGTCAACGCCCACGCGGCGTGCGACTTCGACGGGCGGTAGTCCCTGCTGCAACAGCGCCACCGCTTGATGACGACGACGCTCCAATTGCTCTGGGCTTCCATGAGGTCTCATAGGAAGCGCAGAATAGGACATTTATTATGCAGGTGTCAATAGCCGCACCGCCTCCCGAGTTCACGGCAACGTAGTAAGCGCCCAAGGTCGCAGCGGCCTCGCTCGAATTGGTGCTTTCACCAAGAGAGTTCGTGGCTGAAACCATATAGTAATACGTCGCGCAGTTGACGACGCCGGTATCGGTGTAACTGGCGGCGGTGGGATTGGCGATGGTGGTGTACGGCCCGCCGCTGACCGCAGCACGCTTCACGTTGTAACCGGTCGCATTGGGCGTAGCGTCCCAACTCAGCGAGACCTGCGCGCTGCCCGGGGTCGCTGTCAATCCCGTTGGCGTTGTAGGGGGCGTGACTGGTGCCGCGTAATCATAAACACGAACGTAATCCACCTGCATCTCACCCGGCATGCTAGGATTGATGCTGTTGGTACTGGGATTGCCAACGTAATTGCCGCCCACGGCCAGGTTCATGAGAAGGAAGAACGGTCTGTCGAAAGGTGCAGGAAATGGCCTCAGGGAACTCGTCCAGGAGGTCCAGGTTTGGACGGATACACCGTCGACCAACCAAATGATCGAATTGGTCGACCACTGAATCGCGTAGGTGTGGAAGTTGGTGACCGAGTCTCCAGGAGTCGGCAAGTTGTAGCTCTTCGTCTGATACACGGGGGTGCCCGGCGAGCCCGAAGTATTATGGATGATGGTTCCGCCGATGGTGATCGGATCGGTCCCTTTGTTCTCCATCACGTCGATCTCGCCGCAGCGTGGCCAGGTTTATGACACAATGTTTGTTCCCAGCATCCAGAGTGCGGGCCAAAAGCCCGCGCCTTGAGGCAGCTTCGCGCGGAACTCAATCCACCCATATGTTTTCGAGAAAATCCCTTGGGTCTTCATTCGGGCGGAGGTGTAGAAGAATCCGTTGGTCGTCTCCCGTTGGGCCCGAATGTGGAGCAGGCCATTCGTAACGTAAGCGTTGTTGGTGCGACTGGTGTAATACTCCAGCTCATTGTTGCCCCAACCACCGGAACCGTTGCCGATATCGAACGTCCACTTACTCAGATCGATATTGGTGCCATTGAACTCGTCGCTCCAAACATTCGTCCAGTCACCGTAAGCCGTACCAGTCCCGCCTCCAAGCATCCCCAACAGCAGCAGCGCACCCCCCCGCGAGAGCAGCCAGCCCTCGCTTACCCTTGATCAGCGATATGAGAAATCGTGACGCTCTCATGGAACCAGTCGGATTCGATAGAAGCGGAGCAACGAATTTGTAACAGCGCCCGCATCGAGATAGTTCGTCACGCAATCGCCGGTGCCGGAGAGGATGATGTTGTCGCTGATGTTGGAGTACGTGTCGCCGGCAAGATCGGCCGCAACCTGGACAACGTTGGTGCGACTGCCGCCGCACGTCCATGTGATGAGAATGTCGGAGCCTTGAGGCGTGATCGAGGCGACGTGGAAGGACGAGGCACTGTTGGTCGGATTGGTGCCAGCGAGGAACTCCTGCAGGTTCGACAGGCCATCGCCATCGGGGTCAGCCGCGGCGACAAAGGGATCAAAGGGATTCAGTCCGTATTGCTGCTTCCACCCATTGGGGATTCCGTCGCCGACCTGACTCTTGTTCGGGTCAAGGAGCGGTTGGAGCGACTGCTCAACAGTGTTGGTATCGCTATTGCCGCAGCCATCCACCGCTCGTGTGACGAAGAAATAGGTGATCGGGCTGTTGCTGCCGGGGTACAGCGGCGCGATGAACGCGGACAGGCTGTTGGTGGTCAACACCGGTAACCCGTAATCCTCCGCCCCGCTGACAGTTGCCTCGAAGACATTGTAAGTCACGGGTGACACACCGGACGCAGCGGACCAACTCAGGGTCGCGGCTTCGGTCGCGGGTGTGGCGCTACCTAGCCCAGCGAACGTCGGCCCGGAGGAAAGCGGCTGGACCGATTGCTCGACCGTGTTGCCATCGCTGTTGCCGCAGCCATCGACTGCGCGCACTACAAAAAAGTAGGTATTCGAGCAACTGAGCGGCGTGATAAACACCGACAGGCCGTTGGTGACCAGTATGGGCGAGGCATAATTCCCCCCCCCGCTGCTGGTCGCTTCAAATACGCTGTAGGTGATGGGCGCTGTGCCAGAAGCCGCCGACCACGTCAATATTGCTCCATTGGTGGCTGGCGTGGCACCGGTCAGCCCTCCAAACGAAGGCGCGGGGGTGTAGGTGAAGGCATTGGTGAGTGTTCCCGTTAGCGTGTTGGTGCCCGTCGGGCTTATGTACTGCATCTGGACGGCGACATTCATTGCGCCCGCAGAGTTGGCCGGCGTGACGGCGGTGAGAGTGTTCGTGTTCACAAATACAACACTGGTGGCAGGCACGCCACCGACGGTGACAGCGGCCCCGCTTAGGAAATTGCTGCCGGTGATGGTAATGAGCGTCCCGCCGCTGGTACAGCCGTTCGTCGGACTGACTCCCGTGACCACGAGGGGTGGGACGTCATCGTAAACGCGCAGGTAATCGACCTGCATTTCGCCCGGGAAAGTGGTATTGGCATTGATGGTGTTGGTATCGGAAGTGCCCACATAATTCCCTCCCACAGCCACGTTCATAAGAAAGTAGAACGGGCGGTCGTAGGGCGCCGGAAAGGGGCCCAGGGAACTTGTCCAACTGGTCCAGGTCTGGACGGACACGCCATCGACCAACCACCTGATCGAATTGGTGGCCCATTGAATCGCGTAGGTGTGGAAGTTGGTGACCGAGTCCCCGAAGGTCGGCAACGTGTAGACTTTTGTTTGCGAAATATCCGTACCCGGCGAAGTTGAATTGTTGTAATGGATGGTTCCTTGCACCATGTTCGTCCAGACCCCCTTGCTCTCCATCACATCGATCTCGCCGCAGCGCGGCCAAGGTTGTGAGACGATGTTTGTTCCCAGCATCCAAAGTGCTGGCCAGAAGCCCAAGCCGTGAGGCAGTTTGGCGCGCCACTCGATGAGCCCCCTCGTCTTCCAGAAAAGCCCGTCGGTCTTCAGTCGAGCGGAGGTGTAATGGAACCCGTTTGTGTTTTCTGCTATAACGACGATGTGGAGCAGGCCATTCGCAACGTAGGCGTTGTTGGTGCGGCTGGTGTAGAACTCTTTTTCATTGTTTCCCCAGCCGCCATTATTGCCGGTAGCGAACGTCCACTTGGTCGTATCAACGTTCGTGCCGGAGCCATTGAATTCGTCACTCCAGACGAGATTCGTCACGCCATACGCTGCCGGGATTCCGCCGCTTAGTATGCCGAACGCCAAGAGCGCACCCACAACCAAGGGAGAGAACGGTTGCTTGATCCGACCAAACACGAGTAGAACCTCGCGCATTTCCACCGTGCAAACGATTGTATATCGTACGCGCCCAAAGGCAAGCTTATTCGTCACAGCTTATTCGTCGCGAGGTGATTCTATCGGCCTTTGAACTTGCTCCGAACCCCGTAGAGGCATCCGCGCGCCACGATGAAAAGAGTCTGACGGTCTTTGCCGCCAAAGACGAGACTGGTCGGACGCTCGGGCACTTCGATCAAATCGATCTGCTTGCCCGACGGATCATAAACGAAGATGTTGCCCGCCGCAACGTACACGTTACCCTGCACATCTGTCGTTACACCAGCCTCGCCCTCTTCGGCGAAAAGCTTCGGATTGGAAAGCGAGCCATCGGGATTCACTGTGAACGCCCAGGTCTTCTGGCCGAACTCATCGGCGACATAGAAAGGGCGATTCGTCGAGGCAGCAGCCAATCCGTAGGCTCTGACCAAGTCAACCGTCGAGAATGACGATCTCATCAAGCCAGCGTTCTTGAAATCCTCGGTGGCGGGAATGAAAGTCGTGTGGTCGGGCGAAAGATACTGCAGCGGCGGCGGGCGGGTGTTGACATCGATGAAGTCGTGCGCATCCCGCCAGCGGCTGACCGGGAGGATAGCCGTCAGCCCCGGCTGCGGAATCGTAGGTACGGACTGAAGAACGGTGATCTCATCCTCTCTGCCGTCCGGACGAAAGGCGTACACTGCACCGGTTCGCGTTACGACCAAGAGATTGCCTGACTTGTCGAACGCCAGCCCGACGGGCTCGTGCGCATTGTCGCTGACGATCGCCAAGTCGCGGCTTTCCGTCGACCACCGGTAGATGCGCTGAAAGCGGGCGTCAACGAAATAGACGTTGCCCGTGGCATCCACGGTCGCGCCGTCGATGTTATTGAATCCACCCACGAGCTTCTCGACCCTCGCCCCGGCTGCGAGGACGGGGGACTCGCGTGCGGGCCGAAATTCGGGCGGGTTGCCGGAGATGTTTAGTGACGCTATTTCGCGCGCGCGGATCTCCGTGTCATGAGTCTGGTCGAAGATCGTGTTGTCGAACGTGAATTTGCTGGGGCTGTAAGCGTGGACGTTACGAAACCGGAGATTGCGTGACGACTTGATCTTGACGGCGCAATGGAACGGAGAGTACGTGCTTATGACGCGATAGAGGTAAAGGTTGGCGAACGTGATGTTATTACAGTTATCGATGTCGACCGGCAGGCAATTCGGGCCTTCGCCGCGTTCCTCTTCGATTTGCAGTGCGTAGATTTGCCAGTTGGAGACGTTGCGTAACTTCACCTCGTTGCGGACGTGGTGCTCGCTGGACAGTGCATAGATGCGGCCTTCCGTCGCGGTATCGGAGATGTAAAGGCCGGCTTGGGCGAAGGCATTGGGTGTCCAGATTTCCTTGAAAGTTCCCCCGCCGCCGTCGGTGATCCAGAGGCTCCAATACTGGGAATCCCAGCGGCGCTTCGGATCGGGATCGCCCGTGCGGTTGGTGTTGTAAACTATCCGGCGTGTGCCGTCGGGATTGTACATACCGTGGCCGCCGAGAAAACGGACATCGTTCATCGATGAATCCTTGCCCGCCATCCATTTGGCGGCGACCGCACGGCTGTTCAAGCCCGTGTCCAAGCCGATACCGGTGACGATGTTGGAACCGCCTTTTGGGGTTTCGAGCAACGGTCGGGGACCACCGACGCCCTCGAAGGCCGGTGTGGAATCCGGAAGCACGATTTGCGTCGCGTAGGGATGAAGCCCAACGAGCACGGTATCGGGCTTGAGCGCGATCGTGTCGGTCACGCGATAATGGCCTGTCGGCAGATAGACTGCGCGATATCTGGCGATGGTTTCCTTGAAAGCGGCTGTGTCATCGGTGACGCCGTCACCTTTGGCGCCGAGAGCTGTAATGTTGACCCACGTGTCAGCGGGAGGGAGATCGGGAATGTCTGACTTGACCAGCGGTGGCAACGACGGCAACTCGGTGGTGTCGCAAGTGGTTTTGATTTCCGGCTCGCCGCCAAGATCGGCAATGTGCAGGCCGTGCGTGAACGCCTTGACCCGGTACATGGGGCCGCTGCCCGCAACCATCTTTCCACTTTCGCGGTAGCCGGCGAGAATCGGCACCCGCGCGCAGACGACATTCTCGAGGTTGATCTCGGTCCGCGCGTTCCTCTCGTCGCTGATGATCAGCGCAGGACCGGTGATGTCCTCCAGGCGCGAATCTTTCATCCAGAGTTCCTCCGCACGGTTCTTGCGGATGGCGATGGCGGTGGGAACGCCTTTGAACTGGTTGCGAATGATCGTGAGGCCCCCCTCCTCGGTTTCAATGGCCGCCTGGCGCTGGCCTTCGAACGAGGAGTCGATCAGCAAGAACGGCCAGCTGGGCGAAGGCTTGTGCATCGTGATGCCGAACTCACCTCCGAAGAAGTGCAGATCTTCGGACTCGTTGCCGACCTCCTCAACGCCCGCCTTACCGGAGCCAATCCGAAAATCCATGTGGGCGAGATAGCAGTGTTGGGCAAAGTGTGAACGGACACCGATCGCAGCAGGGTTGCCGTCCTGAATCTCGATGTCGATGTTGCTCATCCCGCTGTAGAACGTGCCGGGATTCGCATCACGGATTGGTCGGCCTTCCTCTGGCCGGTCTCCGACGAAATGAACCATGTATTTGCCGGAGCCTTCTTGAAAGCCGGGGGTGTTCTCGCCGAGGATGAACACCGGGCGACGGTTCCCGTACCCGATCAGGCGAATCCCGTTCCAGACATGAACGGTTTTTCCGAGACGGTATTGGCCTTCGGGAATGAAGACGATGCCCTTGTGAGTGGTTTCCTGCACCTTGTTGATCGCCTGCTGCAAGGCATTGGCATCGTCGGCAACTCCATCAGCGTGCACAGGGAATGTGTCGCGTGTGAGATAAACGGCCTTCGGGTCATCCAGTCGGACGGTGTAATAAGAGGTTGCGAGCGATGGCATGGCGATTAAGAGGGTGAGGAAAACTGGTGAAGTGCCCTTCCACATGATCAACCATCAGTCTCGAGAAGCTCGATGTCGCAGCCAAGTTTTTCGCGAGCCTCGAAGTGCGCGTAGTTGTGTTGAAGGCGGATTAACGCAACCTCCTTTTCTGCCATACTACTTTTAAACACATCTACGATATCACCAATGTAATGATGGAATGGGCCGGGCTGCTGGTTCTTGTGGCTTTACCACCCAACCAGAGGTTAAAAGGCTGTGCTTGACTGGAAAGGTTTAGAATTACAACTGCAATTGTTCCATCTGTATTTAGGAAAGCGGTAGTCAGCAATTGATCAGTCATTGATGAACTAATAATCCGTTTTGCGCCAGGGCGGATAAATTTTGAGAAATGGCCGATGTAATAATAGGAATTCAGGTAAAACAACTCCCCGGTTTTGGTATCGGCATGAATCGGCGCAAAACAAAAATTCTGAACATGATTTGGGCCGCCCTTTTCATCCAACAACACATTCCAATCCGTCCAGCCTTCGGCGCCATTGTTGAGGTCATGGATCATTGATTTGGCATAGAGTTCGCCCCCCTGCCAATCGTTGATTTTACTGAAATCAAAATCCCCATTGCACCCCTCGGTGAACAAAAGGTGTGTTTGCGGATAACCTTCCTTGACGCGTTTGACGTTTTCGAAATTGTCACCTACATACCAATGAAAACCAACGCCCCATACATACTTGGCAGCCGCCCGGTCATCCAGCACCACCGAGGCCCTTTGATACATCAAGCTCCGGTTATGATCCCAGATGATAATGTTTTTATCCCTCAATCCGGCCTTTCGCAGAGTCGGCCCAAGGTAGTTCTTAACAAAATCGCGCTCTTCCTCAGCCGTGTAAATACAAGACTCCCAAGTCTGGCTGGCCAGCGGCTCGTTCTGCACCGTCAATCCCCAAATGGGAACACCTTCCTTTTCATAGGCTTGAATGAACTTGCCGTAATAGCGCGCCCAAGACTCGTAGTATTCCGGTTTCAGTTTGCCTCCATGAAGCATATTGCCGTTGTCCTTCATCCAGCCGGGCGGACTCCAAGGACTGATGAAAAGCGTGAAATTATTTCCTGCTTTCGCCATCGCCGCCTTGATGAACGGAATGCGATATTTCAAATCATGAGCGATGTCGAAGCTGCTCAATTGCTTGTCGCCATCCTTGACGTATGTGTAGCTCTCGCTTGAAAAATCGCAACTGTGGATGTGGGTTCGTCCGAGCGTGTAACCGATGCCATTTTGCGGATCAAAATATGCCGTCAAAATTTCCCGCTGCTTTTCCTTGGGAAGTTTATAGAAAGTTTCCGCCGAGGCATCTGTCAAAGCACCACCAATCCCCAAGACAGTTTGAAACGTTTTTGAAGGGTCGACGAAAATATCTTGTTCTTTTTCAATCGGCGACAATTTATCATGAAACCCAATTTCTTCAGATCTTGCCAACCTCTGCCCCGTATCCTTGGCCGTAAGATAAACTTCAACGTGATTGTTGGAATGCCCCGAGGCTCCTTGAGAAGGCGCGGCCATGAGCGCAATCAGTGAAATTATGGCGATAATTGTCTGTTTCATATTATATTGAATCCTTTAGAACCGCATTTTCTAGTCAAGCTGCGCAGAAGCTCCGGGTTGGGTTGCTTTTGCTGTTGGTGGCAAATTCGGCGCGGACCAAACCAGTGAGTCGCTCACTTGAACATTGCCCTTGCTGCCAACCGCCCGGACAACGTTTGTTCCACCGGATAATGTCACCGGCCAGGTGAAAATGCAGTTTGTGCTCGCACGAACGCCTTGTGAAATGCCATTTAACAAAAGTTCGACCGAGTCGCAATTGGCATAAACTTTGGCTGTAATGGTATTGGTCAGCCGATTAGTAAAAGTGTGCCCCGTGATATATACCATCGGATTCGTTGTCCAGTTGGCTTTGTAATAATAGAAGGCATCCTTGCGAACCTGACGGTCGTAAGTCACCAACCCCTTGTCATTGCGTCCCGGCGTGTCGCCTTCGTTACGACCGGCAACTGCGAAATCAAACATGTTCCAAACGAACTTGCACCAAAGGAACGGTCGCGCCTGCATCGCCTGCCAATAAGTTTCGTGAAAAAGATTTTGGTATTCCTCGGGATGATAATGACTGGCTTGGGCGGGTTCTAGCACCGGCTCCTCGCTATGCTGGTAAATGCTAGCACCGGCGCCATATTCACTTATGCCAAGCCGTCGTTCAGGATATTTCGCATGGATCTCGTCAAGCCAGGGGCCAAATTCTCCGAGTGTGCCGTTATACCAGCCAAAATACTTGTTGAAGGAATTCAGCTCAGTGCACCAATTGGATGGTTCGTCGTCACTCGCATTGGCGGCGGAAGTGGAAGGGCGCGTGGAGTCTTCTTGGGCGGCAAGCTCGGCCAGTTGGCGAACGAGGCCGACAGGCTTGGGGCCGGGCTTCAGGGTAATCTCATTGAACACGCCCCAGCAAACTACCGACGGGTGATTGTATTGCTGCCGGATGAGCTCGATAAGCTGCTGTTTGGCGTTGGCGTAAAAAGCGGGAGATTCGGTAATGCGATTTACGAGCGGGATCTCGGTCCAGAGAATAATCCCATTCTGATCTGCCAGTTGATAAGTATGATCATTGTGTTCGTAGTGCGATAGACGAACAGCCGTAGCTCCAATCTCTTTCAGCAATATAAAGTTCGTATTTCTCTGCACATCGGTGATCGCCCAGCCGCGATCCAGCCAGTCCTGATGCATGTTCACGCCGTGCAAATCATAATACCGGCCATTCAGAAAACACCCCTTGTTCGCGTCTACGCTGAAATAACGAAAGCCCAGCGGCTGGGCGACCAGGTCAACCACTTTTGAACCTTTCCACACTTCGGTGAAAGTCTGATACAGATACGGATCTGAAAGTCCGTTCCACAAATGCGGTCTGGTAATCGTTGTAGAGGCAACAATGTTTGACGCAATCGCCGGTGGAAGGGTCACGACATTAGTAAGAACAGCCACGATATTTGTCGCCGCATCGGTGACAACGCTTCGGACTGTTACAATCTGCGCCGTCGCGGTTGAGTTCGAGAGAATAGCAGTCACTTGGAGGTTCGCGGAATTGGAACTGACACTGGTCGTTTTCAGATAGATTCCCGGCGAACCGTAGTCCAGCGGTGAAATCTGCACCGGGTCGGTCGCGAGTAGATGCACGTCACGATACAATCCACCGAAGAAAGTAAAGTCCGCCGACAGCGGAGGGATATTTGTATTCACGGCGTTGTTCACCTTCACGGCGATAAGATTATCCGCGCCGACATTGAGGTAAGGAGTAACATCATAAACAAATGCCGAGAACCCGCCTTGATGCTCGCCGACAAAGCTGCGGTTGACATAAACATCGGCAACGGAAGATGCGCCGTCAAATTTCAGGAAAAAATGGCGGCCCTTAAAGTTCTTGTCCACCGTGTAATGCCTTCGATACCAACCTATGCCGCGGTAATAATCTTTCACACCGTCTTGACCGTCGAGATTATTCCAGGTGTGCGGCAAATTCAGAGTCGCCCATGTTGAATCATTGAAGCTGGCGCTTTGGACGCCGGGAACGTCCTGTCGGATAAACTGCCAGCCGGCATTCAAAAGAATATCCGTTCGGTGATTGGTTGGAGGATTGTAAAGTTCGGCGGCGCCGGAAAGCTTCGCGCCAAAAACAACCAAACAAGCCAATAATATCCGCCACAATATGCAAACAGCAGCGTGTTGAAAATAACCGTTAATTGCAAATTTCTGATTCATCTTATTGCCGCGCCCGTAGCGCCACGTGTTAGGGATCATTCTGACAAGACTCGAAACTTTTGCAAGCTGGAAACTCTGCCGCCTATCATCCCTCTTTTGAGGGGCGCATCGAGAGGATTATTCTTCGAGCACAAAAGCGTCGTCCGCATTGATTGAAACAATTACCCGGTCAACCTGACCTGCGCGCTCAAATATCAATCCACTGGTGGGTGCATCAATATTCAACTGATCGCGACAAGTTGCCAGACGTTCAGAAAAGAACACGCGAGCAGAATTCAACTGATCGCGACAAGTTGCCAGACGTTCAGAAAAGAACACGCGAGCAGAATTCGTTCGCGCAAGTTGATATACGATGGGAATCTGACAGTAAGTGAAAGCAAGTGAGCCGGGTTTAAGTTTGAGTTGCCGAGAATGTCCTGCCAAATCGTAATACCAAAAATCAGTTCTCTCAGAAAGAAAGTCTGTCCTTTTTAAAAGCGCCGGACGAAAATGAATTTGACCGTCTTTGACGAGAATTCCCAGTTCACCCATGCGGCATAAAATGTCTTCCTTGACCTGCCCGGTCAACCCCGGTTGGCGGGCGCCAGCATGGGCGGGCGTGTGCGAGTAAGGATCCATCGGGAACGCTCCATACGCACCGGGTGATTTATAGTCGCCGATGCCTGAACGGATGTCGTGGTAACATCCTGCCAGTTTCCGTAGCAGGGGTTGGGGCGCACCGGAATCTAGCGCGCGAAAAAATGTTTCCTGCGCCGCGAGCAGGAGTTTGGAAACCATGTGCCAGTATATGCAGCCCAGCCCCTCATACCCGAAGAACGTTCCAGAACGCCCGGTGAAAGATTGATGGTCAAAGAGACGCTCGAAAATTTCCAAGACTAATTCCTTTTCACCGTTGACCAAACGTGCATAGCCAGAGAGGGCCAGTTTTTCAAAAATCCGACGCAAATCCTGGGCGTTGGTAATGGCTGCATTGAAATGGCACCTGCCGGCCACATCTTGCTCAACCAGAAGGCGGTTGCCATTCTCAAGCAGCTTTTTCAACAGCCGAGATCGCGCAATTTCTTTGTTCGGAATATTGTTCTTTTCAATGAATCGTGGCAACCGGCGATTCGGATATAGCAAATAAGAATGTTGATCAGCTCGATAAAGTTCACTGCGTCTTAATGCCATTAGCAGCCCGAGGGATTTTCCCGCAGAGAGGCAACCGGAACTGAGCACGGCAACCTGGCCTTCCAACATTGTGTAAAGACGACGAATGGGAATTTCCCCATGTCGATCTAACTTGATCAGATTGTATGCATGATAGAGGTTGTCAGACCTGCGGTTCGCCTGGATGGATTCTTCTGCAAAAGCCAGCGCGACGTTGAAGAAATCGAGCAATTGTTTTCCTTTGACCGGAATTATCCGGCCGGAGAATCCACCGGTGTAAATCTGTTTTCGATACCGACTACCGGCGCGCCCGAGGTCGGCGAGAATGCGGCGGCGGTCGCGGTCACAAATTGGTTTGGTCAGCAATGGTTCATGACACTTAAGAATTCGGTGCAGGGCAAAGAAGAAACGCGCCACTTCAGCGGAAAGGCTGACCTCGGATTTTTCCAGTGAACGGAATATTGCCAGAGAGAAAGCCAGGTAACGGCGTAGGTAATACAGCGTCACCATGGAAGTGCCGTTGCCAACCAAGGCGTTATTGGCGTCGTTCCATTCCGGTCGCTGGGTGTTCAACCAAATGCCCGCCTCCGGGATGAAGTTGGAGAACTTGGCGAGCAACGAGACGAGGAGTTTTTCGCTCAGGTTAACGAGTCGCACTTGGCCTTGCCGGTCCCAAACGAGCTTGCCATCGGAGCCTTTCAACTGGGCGCGTCGGCGCACCATCTTCTCCCGTTCCTGGTCGAAAACCACTGTTTCCTTGGGATCCTTGAGCAATTGTTCGTACGGTTTGATCCGGTAAGGAACATTGGCGTAGGAAAAGATTTCACGCGTCAGGAAATCACGCAAGGTGGCAGATTCGTGCCGGTCCAGGATCTCCAGCAACTTGAGCAAATAGATGATTTGGTGATCGCCCCAGTAACCGATATGTGTCCATGGGTCGGCTGGATCGATGACCTCCCAATCAATGCCGTCCCGGGTGATGCGATAAGGGTTGTAGCCATCGGCCGTGGAGGCGTTGGTGAACTTGCAGATCATGCTGGCCGTGTAGCCCGGGAAGGAAAGCGAGAGGGCCTCCCAGTTCTGGAAGATGTCACGCCAGTTGCCCTCGTAATTCAAAATCCTTGTCCCGTCCGGATTTTTCGTCGCGATGGAGAATCGATTCCAAGGGCGGCTCGGATCACCGTGCCGTCGGCTGAAGGTCAGCGGCAGATATTCCCGGCAGAGCCGCTCAAGGTTGGGGTCTCCGCTTTCGACCGCCAGCGCCAGCAGGCGGGGGTAGTGAATGCGTTTGCCAAGCTTGCGGAAAAAGGCAGTGTGACGGGCGGCGACCTCTTTGTTCGCATGGCGGACAAAGGCTTGCAAGTCGTCCGGATTCACCTGGTAGCTGTCATAAAAAATGCCGCCACGCATCACATTAAACAGCACATTGCTGTAATGTCGCGCGTTGCCCAGTGGTTGGGCAGTCTTTTGCAGCCCATCTGCTTTGCCGACGATGCGCCGCAGTTCCTCCGTGCTGCGGGCAATGTCTGCGTCCACCAGCTTTCGCAGCCTGGTGGGTTGACGCAGCAACCAGTTGAGTTCGGCCACATCGCACGGCCCCTGGTTAACGTCGGCAACAAGATACCAATCCCTGGTCTGCCCGCGCGGGAGCGCCAATGCCGTGTGGAGGAAGTAAGCGCCGCGTTCGGCCCGGACTTCGGTTTCCTGCCGCAGCGGCACCCCCTGCCGGAAGGAGTTCAGTTGTGTTGAGGAAAGCAGTTTTAGGTTTTTGCCCAGCCCGAAAGACCAGACGGTGGTGGTCCTGAGCGCCTCGGCGGGATCCGGACGATCAATCGGGATTGCGCTGAGCCGGAACAACCCAAGGCCCGTTTCGGGGATCAGTTCGCTCTTTTTGTAGGCGTCGAGCAGCGTGCTGTATTCGAGCTGGAATTGGCTGCCGATGCCGCAGGGCATCAGATTCTGAATGCCATCCAGCAGCTTGACCCGCACGGTCGCCAGCCCGGAGTTAGTCAGCCAGGCGCGCCGGACCCAACCAAAGCGGTCGCTGTTGAACCAGCCGTAACGGAAGGTCAGCCCCAGGTCCGCATTGAATTCCTCAAAGAGCAGTTTGTTGCCCCAAAAACTCTTGTAGAGGTTGCGCTGGAGCCGATAAATGCTCCGGTAACGCTCCGAGAACGGTTCCCAAAGATGGCTCCGGCCTTGTTTCTCAACGATGAACATGGTTTTGCTGCCGGTGATTTCGGCCGAGTCATGGATTTTATCATCGGTGTAGTAAGGAAAGAGCGCGAGATCCGCGTTGCGGCGTCCAGCGGTCAGCGCGCCTGTGCTGGAGATAAACATCCAATGGTCGGCGCCACTGACGATACTCATGAAGAAGGGCCGCATCCGGTCATAATTGGCAATCTGATAAAAGCTCTCGCCCCCCAGGTCAACTTGGCGTCCCTCAATGGGAACGGAGTTGAACTGGAGCGGATTTTTGCCGACGTATAAAGTCCTTTTCATGCCAGTTGTGATTCTATTGGGCTACCGGGTTAAGCTGCTGCATATTCTCCCGATTCCATGTCTGTTTTCCAGGAACGCTGAACGATGGTTTATCAAGGCTGCCTGGCAAACGACAAATAATCTATGTTCATTCCGCCGGCATTCTCGATCTTGACCGTCATGACGTAATCCCCTGCAGGAAGGTCAATGTCCGCCAAATTGTTGAGCGTTTCCCAGACATGGTAAACTTCGACTTCCGGCTGATAGCCGGCGGTCGTTGGAATGGCCATCGGCCCGGTTTTGATCTCCGGCGTGAACGTCACGGAAAGCATTGCGTCTTTGTCGCCGGCGGCGAAATGCCCGCCCAACCGGTAGGTGCCTGTCTCTTTGACATGCACCGAGTACCTCATCCACTGGCCGGTCTCGGTCCAACCGACGTAAATCTGGTCCGGCTTTTCCGGCTCGCCCTTAATGTTCACGTGGCCGTTCCCGAAGCTGGCCAGTCCGATGGAATCACCCGTGGCGCGCAAATTGGCGTTCCTGGCGGGGCCGCTGTAATGGAACGTAACCCCATCCACGCCATCCGGGACGACGTCATACTGCTCGGCCTGGATGATGCCGGGAATCTGGCGCACTTCGCCACCATAGGGCTTGCCCGCGTATCCGGGGGGAACCGCGCTGAGACCAGCCTGGTCGGCCTTGGATTGAACCGCTGGCTCGCTGCTCTGAGGAGTCTGCGACTGCGCGGGAAGTTCGTCAACCGTCATGCCAGCGGCATCGCCCTTCATCAACCGCTGCAGGGCAGCAGCCATCGGTTTGTCCATCTCGAAATTGTCGCTGTTGAACGAGCGCCCGAGCGCGGCCAGTCCTTCGGTCGTCAGACTCTTCATCTGCTCGACCAGTTTCCGAAGTGTTTGCATTTGCAGTTCGCGCCGCGTCTCCTGTTCCAGCCAGACGCGATCTTTGCGATCAAGCGGCAGAAAATCGTTAACCTGTGCAAGATAGGCTTTGATGGCCGCCCGGGACTGTGCCTGCGAACGAGACGTGTCGAGGCGTTCGAGCAACTTCATCCAGGGAGTTCCCTCGCGCATGTGCCACAAGCCCATGCCCCGGACATCCTTCCAATGCCAGAGACACCAATTCACGTTCTCCCGCTCGCACCAACCAATAATGGTTTCGATAATCTTGCGCTGTGAATCGACCGCAGGAGTCCAGTATTGGAAGCCAAATTCGTCCAGGTATTCCGGGCGAGCAATGCGCCCACGATCGGAACACTCAGTCAGCCCGGTGTGATGGATTACAAAGTCAGCGTCGATCGTTTGCCCGTCATGGACGGAGGGAAACGACGTGATGTCCCGCAATGGCGGTGTGAACTGATGATAGAAGTAAAATGCAGCCATCACCTGAGGGTCTTCGAAAGTGGTTGCGTCGAGCGCCCGCAGGTCCGTGGCATGTTTGTCGCCGTCAACCACGATGATGTGCCGCTTGTCCACCTCGCGTATGGCGCGGATGCAACGAAGATGGAAGGCGTTGAGGCTGGCCACCTGGCGCGGGAAGGTCGTATCCGGCTCGTTCAGTATTTCATAGGCCATGACCGTGGGTTCATTGCGATAGCGTCGGGCGATTTCATGCCACAGAGCCGCCACCCGCTTCTGATCGTCGGCGTCGTCCCACAAAAACACTTCGCCGTGAGCGCTCTCGGCATTCCAATCGCTTGCCTGACACCCGGTCGTGCTGTGGAGATCCAGCAGAACCCACAAGCCTTGACGCCGACACCAGCCAATCATGCGGTCAAGCCGGCGAAAGCCTTCCTCGCGCCACTGGCCGGGCTGCGCATCGGACTCCAATTGCCGATAGCTGAAGGGCAGTCGCACATGGTTAAAACCAAGCTCCCGAATACGGGCCACATTCTTTTCGGTGAAATAGTTATCCATGTAGGCGTCCCAGAATGCCGCAGCGCGCTCCGGACCGAGCACCTCGGTGAACGTCTGGCGCATCACATAATCCACCTGGGGCAAGCCGATCATGAAATGTTCAACGAGCATCCAGTTGCCCAGTCCGATGCCCCGCAGCCGGATGGGCTTCCCATCGGCAACCAAAGTGCGGCCCTCGATTCGCATCCACTGAGGCGCAGCCTCTGCGCGTTGGGGGCTGTCCGCCTGACTGTGTGCCTCGCCCGGCCTGGCTTCGGCCGGAACCTGGCCGGC
>Ga0187886_1001847_pt1 | contig 18039 bp, 15 predicted proteins | sample June2016WEW_20_1_FD_133001 | JGI IMG/M metagenome (GOLD analysis project Ga0187886, IMG submission 133001) | Peatland microbial communities from SPRUCE experiment site at the Marcell Experimental Forest, Minnesota, USA - June2016WEW_20_150 | ecosystem: Environmental > Terrestrial > Soil >... | reverse complement strand
GTGAGATGCAGCACATAAAACCGGATGCGTCAAGGTTATCCTGTTAAGCTTTTCATCCAAAATATAAACAACGCACGCCAAATCCTCCGTATCAAAAGGCGCATAGCTGTTGGGAAACAATGAGCCGGTATGTCCTTCAGCACCCATACCCAGCACAATGAGGTCAAATTTGGGGAGTTGATTTTCCCGCAGACCAAAAACCCTTCGAATCGTTTCTTCATAGCACTGGGCAGCGGCCTGGAAATCGCTGTATTCTGTTGGTATCCTGTGGACGTTTTCTTTGGGGATGGCGACTTTAGCTAAGAAGGTATCGGCGGCCAGCTTATAATTACTCCATTGTGAATCCGGCGGGACATACCGCTCGTCAACCCAGAATAACTGTATTTTGTCCCAGGACAGAGCTTTTGCTTTCGGTATTTCGCTGAGCAGTTCAAAGAAACGCATAGGTGTGTGTCCCCCTGATATCGCGACGTAGAAAACTCCTTTGGCTTTTATCGCTTTTTCCGCATCGCCGACAAAAAGTGCAACACTTCTCTGGGCAAGCCCCTCAGGGTCGGAAACAACTTCAACATTAGGCTTATAGTTTGCAGTAGTTTCCATATTTATATGTGCCGAATCTAAGCTGCAACTATTATCCTATTTTAGAGGTGATTTGGCCAGAAAATTTTTCGAAAACAGGAAGAATTTTTTGCACTATTTGTTAACTCACCGCCCCAAAACCACTTACAGAACAGAAAGTGGACAATTCAGCAAGCTTCATTCCATATTCTCTATTCCAACTGTTAATGCAGCGACACAGCCGCCTTACGAGGGGTTGTCTTTTTCATCAAAAACACCAGCGGAATCATCACCAGGAAAACAACCCCGAGCACCCAGAAGTTGTCGATAAAGGCAAGCATAGACGCCTGCTGTTTGACCATGCCGTAAATCAGGGCCTTGGCCTTTGTTGCTGCTTCAACGGCATTTGCCCCCTGATGGACGAGCATATTTGTTGCGTTTTGAAGCATACTTTGATAAATCGGGTTGGTTTCGGTAACGTGGCTTACGAGAATATTCTGATGAAACTGGGCGCGTCTGGCGAGCATTGTTGTAACGAACGAAATACCTGTGCTGCCGCCGAGGTTTCTTGCAAGATTGATAAGGCCGGAGGCATAGTCTGTCTCGGTTTTTACTATGTAGTAGTATGCGGAGGTATTGATGGGCACAAACAAAAACCCTAGTCCTGCTGACAAGATGTTTCGCGACCAGACGGCATCCGAATAACTGATTTGCAGGTTGAAATTTACCATTCTGAAAAGACCGACGGCGCCGACAATCAATCCGATGATTATGAGCCAGCGCGCCTGGACACGCGTCATCAGGAACCCCACTAATGGCATCGTGAGCATTGTGATAATACCGCCGGGAGAAAGCGCCAGACCGCTTGTGAGGGCGTTGTACCCCATCAGGTTTTGCAGGAAGATTGGCAGCAGGACCGTGCTTCCATACAGAGAAAACCCGAGCGCATACATCATAAAGACGCCGACGGCGAAATTGCGGTCCTTAAGGAGCCCCAGCTTGATAACAGGGTCTTTTTGTCGCAATTCCCAGATGACAGCCAAGGCCAGGCAAACTGCACAGATTAGGGAAAACGATACGATAAAGTGGGAATCGAACCAGTCTTCACGCTCTCCCTTATCCAGCACAATCTGCAGCGCACCAAGCCCTACCGCTATCAGGCCGAGGCCGATATAGTCGATTCTGAATCCCTCGCCAATTTTCTTGCGAATGAAATAAGGCGGGTCTTTGATGAGGATGGTCGCAAGAAATACAGCGAGTATTCCAACCGGGATGTTTATAAAGAACACCCACCGCCAGGTATAGTTATCCGTAATCCATCCGCCGAGCGTTGGTCCGATGATGGGCGCCGTCACCACACACATCCCAAACATCGCCATTGCCATTCCGCGTTTATTGTGTGGGAAGCTTTCAATCAATATAGATTGAGCAATCGGCTGAAGTGCTCCGCCGCCTGCACCCTGCAGAATTCTAAACACCACAAGACTTCCGATACCCGGAGCCAGTCCGCACAAGAAAGAGGTCACGGTGAACAGTATCACGCATCCGATATAGAAGCGTTTTCGGCCAATAAGGGACGAAAACCATCCGGCAAGCGGCAGCACAATGGCATTTGAAACCAGGTATGAGGTCAGCACCCATGTGCTTTCATCTATCGTTGCGGAGAGATTGCCCGCGATGTGGGGCAGCGCCACGTTGGCGATACTCGTATCAAGCACCTCCATAAACGGCGCTAGTATCACTGCGCCGGCCACCACCCATGGATTGTGGGGCAGCCAATCCTCGTGCGGATGCGGTATTCTTTCCGTTCCACCACTCATTTTACTTTCACCACAGGCACAACAGACATCCCCGGCGACAGCATCCTTGTATTATTTGGGTCTTCGTCAAAAACGATTTTGACCGGCACACGCTGCACAATCTTGACGTAATTGCCGGTGGCATTTTCAGGCGGCAGTAAGCTGAATATCGCGCCTGTGCCGGCCTGGATGCTATCGATGTGCCCTTTGAAAATCTTCTGCGGATATGCGTCAACCTTGATTTGGACCTTCTGGCCCGGCTTCATATATTTGAGCTGCGTCTCCTTGAAGTTGGCAACCACCCAAACCTCCCTGGGAACAATCATCATTAACGGCTGACCGACTCTTATATACTCGCCTGCCTCTAATGCCTTGTTGGTAACTCGGCCGGACTGCGGCGTATATATCCTGGTGTATGAAAGATTCAATTGGGCCCGGTCGAACGCAGATTTGGCTTCGGAGGCTTTTGCCTGAGCGGCGACAACCTGCTTATTTGCTGCTTCAAGTTGTGCTGCTGCCGACTGTGCGGCTGCTGCCGCATTATCTACCTGCTGCTGCGTAACTCCTCCATTGGCCTCAAATAACTGCCGGTATCTGTTGTAATCCTTCTCGGCTCGTGCTGCTTCCACTGATGCTATGCCGACCTGTGCTCGGTTCTGTTCTGCGCTCGCCTGCGCCGCTGACATCGCAGCGCTCGCGAGGTCCAGACTCACCTTATAATCCCGTGTGTCAATCTCAGCCAGCAAATCGCCTTGCTCCACCGATTGATTATCGTTCACATAGACCTTTTCAACGTGGCCGTCCACCCTCGCGCTTACCGATACGATATGCCCCGTTACAAATGCGTCATCGGTGGATTCGTGTGACATCGCATACCGCAGATAACTTAAGCCCAAAACCAATGGAATCGTCAGCACGATGATTATCACTTTTACTTTAAGACGGCCTCTGGGTATTTTTGTTATGTTCATATTCAATTCGTTCCCAAAAATATCTTTTTCGTTCAGTTCGGATTTTTGCTAATCGGCAGTTCCTGTTTCTCATCAGTAAAGGTAGCTGTTAAGGCATTTGGTTCGTGGTTGCTGACTTGATTTTCAGATTGGCCGGCTTCGGAAGTTGTAAGTGTTCCCATCGCTTTTTGCAAATAGAGTTTGGCAATTATATGAGAATATATGGCCTGATAATAGAACGATTTTGCTTTGGTCAAAGCCGACTCGGCATCGATTACCTCGACTTGTGTATTTATACCCTCCTTGTAACCAACCTCTGCAAGACGGTTTCCTTCCTTTGCCCTGGTGAGGTTCAGTTGTTGTGACTGGACGAATTCCTCGGCATCTTCGATACTCAATAGTGCCTTGGTCAGCTCGAACAAAGTAGTTTCTTCGGCGTCAATCAAATCTATCTGAGATTGTCTAAATCGCGCCTTTTGCTGTATAATTTCGCCCTCACGTGCAAAACCATCAAATATCGGCATCGTTGCCATAGCGCCAACCTGCCAGGCATGTCCCCACTCAATCAACATGCTGTTGTGAGGGTCGGGGTTTGACCAGGTATTACCATAAAAGCCGCTGATAGTCGGCCAATATCGGCTCCGGGCAATCTTAAGCAATTGCTCCTGATACTTTATATCGAACTGCCGTCCATATAAATCAGGACGATTGCGATAGGCAGCTTCGACCGCCTGTTCCATAGTCATCTTCAGAGGAACATAGGTCAGTTCATCCGATAGAGTAAAATCGCTGTCCTGTGAAATGCCCATTACTTTGAGTAACTGTGTCTTCGATATATTGATGGCGTTTTTATTTTGTATCAAATCGGCCTTGAAATTTGATAGCTCCACCTCGGCACGCAGAACATCGAAATCCGAGGCGATGCCACCGGAACGTTTTTGCTTCACATCATCCAGATGTGCCTGGGCAGAACGGACTGCATCAGCGCTTATCTGGTATAAATGCTGATTAAGTAGGACATCATAATAAGAACGCTCTGCTGCATAAATTACGTCTTGAGTCGCAGCCCGAACTGTCTGGTCGGTAAGCAGAGAGAAGAGTTTGCCTGCGTTTATCCTGGCGACTATTGAGCCGCCGGCAAAGACCGGCTGAGTAACCACGAGATTCGCCGAATAGTTGTCCACGTCACCGAAGGTTACCGTTTGGTTGCCGACGGTAAGTGCTGAAACTTTATCAAGCCGTGTATAATCGCCGGTGAGATTTACCGAAGGCAAAATTGCTGAATACGACTTCAGCTCGTTCCCGCGGGCAATCTCCTTTTCCTGAACAATGTGCTGCAGCGTTTTGTTGTTCACAAGAGTCAGCTTCAGACAATCCTTTATGCTTAACCGGCCGTTTATTCGTGTTTGAGATTGCTCCTGGGCTTCTCTTTGGTTTTTCCACTGGCGATAAGCAGTGTCTCTGGATAAACTCGCCTCCTGGTAAAACTCTTCGCTGCTCGTACATCCGGTTATTAAGACTCCGAACATAGAGATAATCAAGATTATCTGTAGCCAATAGCCGCGAAAGGGCTTTTGTCCACGCATTTTTTTATTCAGAGTATTATCGGCATTAAACATTAAGGCACCTTCCTCGATAAAACTTATTCACTTATCTGTTTATAGCCTGCTGCTTCTCGTACACCTGCTGCTGTGAATCTCGCTATGTGTTTAACCAACTCATCCACGGGAACCGCAAAGAAAAGTTCGTTGTAATCATCGTAGAACAGCATAGGATGTATCACCATCCCTTCGATTGCGTAAACGCACAGCATAGCTTGCCGCTGCGTCAGCTTAGGAAACAGCCGCATTAGTGCTTCACATATCTGGTTAAGAAAATCCTTAAGTATATCCAGCGATATCAGCTTCTCCTTGAGTTGTGGATTCAGACTCTCCCGCACCATCAATTTGAGCATTGGTATCCGCTCATCAGCCCCCGCCAGAGCTTCCAGGGCGGTTTTGGTTATCGCTTCAAGCAGCTTCTCCAGAGTCGGATTGGCCGAACTCATTACTTTCTCTATATTCGCTTTATGCTTGGCAAAGACCTTCTCCATATGCCGCCGGAACATCTCGATATAGAGCTTGTCTTTGCTGCCGAAATGGTAATTGACCGCAGCGACGTTGCAGTTGGCTGCGGCGGTTATGTCCCGGACGCTGGTGTCGGCAAAACCGCGTTCACTGAATAGTTTCTCAGCTACATCGAGCAGCCGGTTCCGGACGTCCTTCGCTGAAACCTCACTTTTAACCTGAAAATCGGCATTTTGGTCCATCTTGGGGTTCTCCTTAAACAGGTGTTTCAAACTAAAGTATAAAACAGTTGTTTGACTTGGTCAAGTATTTTTCGAAAATTTTTTAGATATTTCAAAAAAGCGGGTTTTTGGAGCGAGTGGTTGGCAGGGATTTGATTTGACAGGGTTGAAAAGATTTGGTTATTCTAACGGGCAGACAGTTTAAGGTGGAACAGGAAAAACAAGTGGCGTAGGTTATGCTGCGCACTAATTGAGGTAAAAAATGGACTTTGCGTATAAAATACTGATTGCCGGGGTAATAATAGTGATAGTGGGGTGGATAGCATACGGGATATGGTGGTATAAGATAAAACAGGAGGAGAAAAGAGAGCCGGAGAAAAAGACGGAACATTTGGATAAAGTGAAAAAGTCGTTTGAAGATTATACAAAGAAGATAGCGGAGTATAAATTAAAGCCTTATGAACGAAAAGACCTCGATGGCAACAAGAAATAGTTAGGTGATGAGATGGGGGATTTGGGGAAGATAGGGTAGCACCAAACGCGCAAGTTCGTGTTTGAAAACGTCGAAAAATGTAGAAAAATTTGGAAAAATGTATAGAAACGGTCAAAAGTTGTATAGAAACGGTTGAAAAAATTGGACAATTTTTTACCCCCCCTGCGCATTTGATTGAAATTTTTTGCTGGCCACGAAGTCACCAAGACATCCGCCTTCGCCAAGGCTTCGGCGAGACAGGCGAAGAAAAATTAACCACAGATGAACACGGATTGACACGGATTTTTTGGTATTGACGGATTGGGGGAATTGAGGGTAAAATTGGTTTGCGGATATGGGCCCCAGGTAAAGACTTTCTGGGGTCTTCGCTTCTCTGCGAGAATCTGCGATGAGCAACAGCGGAGAAAAAACATTACGTGGTTAGTGAGCCGTATCATTTAGCTGGAGGTAACAGTTATGACAAAACCTGTGAAAAGATTGCTGTTCTGGATGCCCAGGATTCTGTGTATTCTGTTTGCTGTCTTCGTGAGTCTGTTTTCCTTCGATGTGTTTGGTGCAGGATATTCTTTCTGGAAGACGATTTTAGCGTTGCTGATGCATCTAATCCCAACGGGAATCATCCTTGTTGTGCTGGCGGTTTCCTGGCGATGGGAGTGGGTTGGCGCAATTATTTTTAGCGCTCTTGGGGTGCTGTATATCGTTATGTTCTGGGGGCGGTTCATGTGGCCTGTTTACTTGATAATGTCGGGACCATTGTTTCTCGTGGGGTTTCTGTTCCTTATCAACTGGCTGTACAGGAAGCAAATTCGAGCTGGATCTTGAACGCAGTTTTGGTATTGACGGGGGGTGAAAAAGAATTTAGGATATGGGTCCCCAACAGAGGACCTCTCGTAGCTTGAGTTGGGGATCTGCGCTGCGCTTCGAGGGTAAAATTGGTTGAGCAACAGCGGAGAAAAAACATCGCGGGGTGCCTCGCCAGAACGCGATATGGTTAGCACACTTGGCCGTAAGTTAGTGCGAGAGAGTTGATCGCTATGTAGGATAAATTTGACGCGGGGGAAAGGGGAATTTGCAATTTACGATTTTCGATTGATGATTTTTGGGTACGGAGCAAATTATCCAAAACTAACGTTTGACAGGGGGTTAGTGAATTAATAAAATAAGGAAAAAAGAATATGCTGATTATAACATGGATGCGATGAAAGAAACACCTATCAAGGAGAGTGACAAGTTATTGACATTTCTGAAAAGATTTAATTTTTCAGAAAAAGAAAACTTGTTTGAGGGACCAGCATCAACAAAAACCGAATACATCGTAGCAAATTCGTTAAGCATTCCCTGTTTTGTAAACGAATTCTGGACTTCACGGCAAAGGCAAGCAAACTCTCTGCATGAAATTTCTTATAGAGCATGCTTTAAGCCTCAATTGCCTAGGTTTTTTATCGAACTCTTAACATGTCTAGGAGAACGTGTTTACGATCCGTTTAGCGGTCGTGGAACAACTGCAATTGAAGCCGGAATACTTGATAGAAATGTTGTAGCGAATGATATTAATCCCATCAGCAGAATTCTGTGTGAACCAAGGTTCTATGTACCTGATTTGCAATTACTGGAAAAGCGTTTGGATACGATTTGTTTTAAAGCAAAGAAGGCAGAGATTGACCTCTCGATGTTCTATCATGGAAGAACCGAAGCGGAAATTATTTCGCTTAAAGAGTACTTGGATTATAGACAAAAATCAGGTGAAGAGGATAATTTAGACCGTTGGATTAGAATGGTTGCAACCAATAGACTAACGGGGCATTCATCCGGTTTTTTTTCTGTCTATACGTTGCCGCCGAATCAGGCAGTTTCTCCCGAGAGTCAAAAAAAAATAAATGAGAAGAGAAAACAAAAACCGGAATACCGGGATGTAAAAAAGATAATTCTGAAAAAATCATATTCCTTGGCAGGCGACTTGAGTAAGGCAATAATAATGCGGCTGAAAAAGGCCGGAGATAATGCCTTGTTTTTGACGAAGAACACAGCAAATACGCCTGAAATTGAGTCCGAGAGTGTTAAATTAACAGTAACTTCCCCGCCATTTTTGGATATCGTCCAGTATTCATCGGATAACTGGCTCCGTTGCTGGTTTAACTCTATAAACGTAGAAGAAGTCGGGAAGACAATTACAATGGCAAAAACGGTTGAAAAGTGGTCTTCTGCTATGCAAGCAGTATTCAACGAGATTTATCGGGTTACTGAAAATGGCGGATATGTGGCCTTTGAAGTCGGAGAAATTCAAAACGGAAAATTAAAACTGGAAGAGCATGTTATACCTCTTGGAATAAATTCCGGATTTGAAGCTGTTTGCGTTATCATCAACGAACAATTATTTACAAAAACAGCGAACATATGGGGCGTAGATAACAACGAAAAAGGGACTAATTCTAACCGCATCGTGGTATTCAAAAAATGAGTAAGAAAAACTTAGTATACACAAAGAAATTGGAAGAAGTGATTAAGCGAATGCTTCAACCGCTTCACGGGATTCCTTTTGGTTTAGTAATTGAGAGCTTGTGCGGTTGCAAAGTTATCCCATTTCAAAAGGACGACCCCAAAGACAAGAAATTGCTTGAAGTTATGAAAAAAGTAATTGTCAATGCTGGTGAGGCAGTGAATATCACGGGGATTGAAAGGCTGAGACCAAATGAAGTTGGCAACGACATAGAGCCCTATGTAAAAGAAGCTTTGATAAAAGCCGGATACCCAGCTTCAACTCCATCGGGTAGCAGTGGCAAAAAGAAAGCTGTTGGCTACCCTGATATTGAATTCACCGATGAATTTGGGAGAACCAATTACTTGGAATGTAAGACATACAATTGTACTGGCGAGATTGCAGAATCTACTATGCGGTCGTTTTATTTGTCGCCGTCAGATGACTTTAAGGTCACAAAATCGGCACGACATTTTGTGGTTTCTTTTTCAATTGAAAGGCGTGAGAGAAGGTTTTTTTGTAAAGGATGGAAATTGCTATCTCTCGAAAGTCTGGATGTAGATGTAAAATATGAATTTAACTCGGATAATAAACGGTTATATGCACCTAAGATGGTTTTAGCAAGCGGCTCATACAAATAGAGGTAAGAACCTTATGTCTTTTTTGCCCGCGGTTCGCCGAGAGATAGCCAACCGGCCAGCGAATGATAAAGTGCGTTTGACGCTTGAGTATTTAATCCAGCATGGCATAGGACATCTAAACCCTGTTCCATTACGTGAAATTGTGCAGCATTTGAACGGCAATGGAATCCAAATCTCGGACACTGGTTTTCAGCAGACAGTGCTTGCGGAATCGAGAGGTCAGGATTTTTACATTGGCGTTGGTCCCCGCGGTTATTTTCTAATTGATGCGATCGAGGACGCTTTTGTAACGCGCGATTTCTATAGCGTTCGTATACAAGCAGAGCAACGAAATCTCGACAACCTACGTCAGCAAGCAAACAACGTCGGATGGATTATCTAAAACTGGCTGATCCTGTGACGATGTAATAATTTATCAGCGAATACCAAGCGTCAAAGGTTTGTTTGGGGGAATTAAGAGGTATTTTTTACCACGAAGTTCATGAAGGGACAGGAAAATAAACTCCGTGCCCTCTGTGACAAAGAAATTATGAAATTACAATTTGACGCAAATCAAGATTTTCGTTGATATGCGAAGATTATCGCGCGGAGGGCGGAGAAAGTTAGTTGCTAGTTAATAGTCGTTAGTTGCTCGCAGAAAGAGCATAAGGGGCAAAATTAAATTGTATGGCAAATCAAGGCGGGGTAGAATAAAAACGCTGGATCTCAGATAAAGACATTCTGGGATCTTCACTGCGCTAAGAAAGGAAAAGTAGAAGAAAGAATAGGATGTTAATTATGGCAACGTTCATATCGCTGGTAAATCTAACCGAACAGGGCGTAAAGGGTTTCAGGCAATCGCCAGAGAGGGCAGCCAAGTTCCAGGCCGAGGCGAAAAAAGCAGGAGTGACAGTTAAAGAGGTCTATTGGACGATTGGCATCTACGATATAGTGCTCATTCTGGAAGCGCCGGACGATGAGACGGCAGCAGCGGCGCTATTGGGTTTAGTGTCGCTTGGTAATGTGAAGACACAGACGATGCGCAGCTTTAATGCATCGGAAATGAAAGAAATCATTTCCAAAGCGGCAAAATGAAAAGGAAATCGCAATAAAATAAACCCCCAACATAAAGTTGGGGGCTAACCAACTAAACAGGCAAGTTAAATGTGGAGGTGTCTTCGAGGGTTTTTCTTGTGAAGTCGAGGAACTCGGCGGCATAGGCGCCGTTTGCGATTTTGTGGTCAACGGAGAGAGTCATATTCATCGACTTTCGCACTGCAAAATTTCCATTATCCGGGGCGCAGATGTTGGTTATGCGGCCGATGCCGAGGATGCAGCACTGGCCGGGGATGACGATGGGGATAAATGAGTTTATTCCAAAAGCGCCGAGGTTACTAACGGTGATGCAGGCGCCTTCGAGGTCGGTGAGCAGTAATTTTCCGCACTGAGCTTTTTCGATAAGGGCTGCTGTGTCTGCGGCGATTTGCCGGACGTCCTTTTTGTGAGCGTCTTTTACAACGGGGACAATAAGTCCATCCGGCGTCGAGACAGCCAATCCGATATTAATGGAACCGGGGAGTTTTATGGTGTTACCGGCCAACTGGCCTGTCAGGAGCGGGAATTTCTGCAGGCCGATTGCAATGGCTTTTATGATAAAATCATTGTAGGCGATTTTCAGGCCGGCGGTTTTATTCAATTTAGTCCGCAACTCGACAAGGGCGGTAACATCGGCCCTTACGGTAAGATAAAAGCAGGGGATTTCTCTTTTCGATTTGAGCATTCTTTCGGCAGTCAGCTTCTGCTTTTTTGTGAGCGGTATAGTTTCTCCGACTTTGACTTCCGCCGGGGATGCTTCCATAGGCGGTGATTGCGGTTCGACTTCGCTCACCACTTGCGGCTCGACAGCATCCGTCTTCGCCGAGGCTACGCCGGACAAGTCGGTTTTAACGGGTGCGGCAGCGGCGGTTTTCAGCGAATTGAGAAAGCTTTGCGAAACTTTTTCGTCTTTATCGCCGAGAACCAGGAGCGGCGTTCCAACGGGAATGGTCTGGTTAACTTTGACAAGAATATACTTTACGAAGCCATCGGCGGGCGATTCCATTTCGAGCGTTGCCTTGTCGGTCTCTATCTCAAAAACACAATCGCCTTTTTTGACCTTGTCGCCGACCTTGACGGGACAGGCAACAATCGTTGCTTCTTCCATTGTTTGGCCAAGCTGCGGTAATCTTACTTCTTTTGCCATTTATCGAACCTCATATTACGTAATAGTTATACAATGGCGGAGGCACCACTTGCCAGCTTTTTTCGGAAAGCATCCGCCTCCCAGCGGTTAATAAAGTCCTGCTCGGCATAATTTAAAGTGAGAATGCCGCCAAAGCGGGAGGCATTAGTGCGGATGACAAAGGAGTTCTTTACAATGTCCCTGACGGCGGGGGCGATTCCCTCGACTCCTTCGATTCCACTCAGGACAGGTTTGCTCGGGACAGGTTTATCCGCTGCGGCAACGAAAAGTCCAGCACCTTTGACCAGAAATGCAATGGGAGGGTTTTTACCTTTTCTGATTAGCCGGGTTAATCTGCGTGCGATTTTCTTTGAGTTACAATCCTCTATCCACATCGCCGGGCCGTTGGCGTAAAGCAATTCATCGGGGGTCAAGGCGGGCGGGGTAAGCAGCTTCTGCGCATTTTTTTGGCGCCAAAACGCTGCGATTTCATCGTCATAAAAATAACTTATTGCAGGAGAGCAGCCGGTCGCATTATAAAGCGCGCTGCGAATGCGCAGCTTCATCTCAGCAATCATCTGCTGATTTGGCGGTTTTGTCCCGGTAGTTTTCGGGTATTTTAATTTGCCAGCGCAGCGGTTTATGACGCTGCGCAGCAGCCGCAGTGCAGCGTCGGGGCTATCGGCTGAAATGAGAAGGCCGTGCTTTTGCAGAAAAAGAACGGCGGGCTTTCTGCCGAACCGATTTTGATAATCAGCGGTCAATTTCGCAATTTTCTTCGCGAGTGTAAAGCCGGGGTGTGCATAAGGAACCCAAAGAGGAGGCAAAGAAAACTTAAAATTTAAAATTTGAAATTTAAAATTTTTGAAGAGCTTTTCAAGCTCTGTCTTACCGTTTTTGGCGCAGGCAAAAGACAACACCGCAACCGGATGCAAATGAATCACGCACTTGCCGAGCATAGCGTGTAAGTGCGCTTCAATTGACGGACGGGCGCCGGGGGCAGCCTTATCATCGCACGCAAGAAGCAAACGCTTGACGATTTTAGTTTCTCTTGGCCGGACGCCGAGCTCTGCGATTGATTTATCCTTTATAATGGCCAGGGCCGGAGCCAATCGCAGCTTGCACCAGCCGGCGCGCTTGTTCATATCCTTCAAATCGGTGCCGCTGGCCTTGATATACATATACCTGCCGTCCGCTGTTTTTACCGACGTGTTACCGCCTCCGCCCTGAATGAGCGCAGAGTCTTTCCCTGTGATGTTTGATATCCTTATCAAATCCGCCAAGGCCTTATCCATCGAAGTCAAAACTCTCCAGCAATTTCTCTTCCGCCTGCTTTGTCCACAATCCGTTATTCAGGCACTCGGCAACGTGCGGCATCTTTTCTTTCAGCTTCGCAAGCGGCGTAAGTGCCAAACCTTTGCAGGCCGGATATACGATAATTTTACCAGCTATCGACCTATTTTCAACCGCCCGGATTCCATTAATCGCACCATCGAGTCCGCAGACAGCGCCGACGGAGATATTGGTGTCGAGCCGTCCGGATTCGGCTTTTGCCAACACCTGTTTCATATCCTCAAGAACGGAGCCACTGGTTCCAGTAAAATACAATTGCTTTTCTATGTAGGTGTTGAGGTTGAGCTTAGCGGTAACTGCCGGGGGCAGACCTGCGAATATGTTTATAATGCCGTGTTGGGCGGCGTTTTTGACTGAATCGGCCAGCAGCTCAGGAAGCGGTGCCATCAATACTATATAATCAAAGGCATCCGCCCCGCCTTCGCCAAGGCTACGGCGGGCAGGGATTTTGGCCTTTGCCGGATTGTAAGGTTTATACGCGACGTTGTTCTTCTCGGCGAGAGGTGCAACAGTTTCCGAGAGGACGGCCAATCTGCTCTCATCGAGGTCGGCGGCAAAAACGCTGACGTCTTTAATCGGCTGACAAATATTTCGTATGACGTGCATCGTTCCCATAGGGCCGCCTGCGCCGATAATATTGATTTTGTCGCCGGGGCGGACTTCGGCGGTCGCCGGGATATATTCCATAGACTCAGCGGGGTCAAAACCGGTGGTGCCGACTATTCGAATGCCACTATAGTGAACCTGGCCGACCATTGCGATAATATCTCTGCCGAAGCTGCCGCCACAAAGAACGATATTGAGAAGGCCGTGCGGAGCAACTTTTGCAAACAAGGCTTCGACTGTTTTTGCCTCAAAGCCGAAATAGATTACATCATCATAGGCGGCTTCGGGGAGCTGTGATATGCTTGCTGCGCCGGTTTCTGTAACATATAGTCCAGCCGGGGCCGGGAACTTCGAGACCCAGGTTATTTGTGTCGGGCTTCCGTAACAATTAAACAGGTCGGTAAAAGAATCTGCTGCAACATTGACGTCGGCGACAATTAGCATCCGGCCATCCGGTTTTAATCTTCGCCGCTCTGCGGCGGCGTAGGCATCTTCGACACAAGCCCAAGGCTCCACCAAAGCCGCTGCTGATGCGGAAAGCTCTTGCGAAACCGGTATTAACATTGAGTCACCCTGCGGAGAAGTGATGACTCTCTCATCCATCAGCACATATTCCTGAAGAGCACCTTCGAAGTTATACCCGAAAGCAGCATTGGAACCGGCGGTGCGCAGCCAACGGTAATCGGTCTGAACCAAATACCGCTGACGGGGCTTAAAGTTTTTCACTCCGGGGCCGACGGCCGCTATTCTTACCACTGTTTCGTGGCCTGGGACAGTGGGCGCCTTGTTGGGGACATAGCTGGAAATTTCGTTGAGTATATCAGAATTGATGCCGGAGATTATTCCGCTCTTGCGAACGTGTGAGGAAAATTGTTTGAGCAATTTAAGGTCGGAAAAACACAGGCCAACTGCCTCAACCCTGCAGAGAATTTGATGCTCGCCGGGGGCGGAGACCTCTTTGCATTTATTAAAAACCAGCTTGTCCGGGGCAACCAACTGCACGGCGTGCTGCGTAGTCGGCAAGCTGGGCACATTTTGTGCTTTCATAGTTAGTCGCTAACTTTATCTAAACTATCAGGTTCTGCGGCTTTTTCATAGAAGCGGCGTTGCGAAACACAGGATTTCAAGTATTTTCTTGCCCTTTTTTGCAAAGGATTATAATCTGTCTCTGGTAGATTAGGAAATAGAATGGTTGAATTGCTATGGCGTATAATATACGAATAGTAAGCACGTATCCGCCGCGAAAGTGCGGAATAGGCACGTTTTCGCGGGATTTGGCTAACGCCTTAGAGCATTTTACGGGTGAAATCGGCCACATAAGGGTCAGCGCAATTGATAATGAGGGCCTGCCTTATGATATTCCGGTGGACCTGATTATTAATCAGTTCAGCCCTGACTCGTGGAGCCACGCTATAAAGGACATTCTGACCAGGGCAAACGAAAGCACAAATCCCACGGCAGTTTTATTACAACACGAGTATGGTCTTGACCCAGACGCGAACGGGAATGCCGGCGAAGGGACTAATTTCGTTGATATGGCAAGGGCATTCCACTCCAAAGGGATAACGACGCTGGTGTATCTGCATAGTGTTCTCGATGCACCGAACGCGCACCAAAAAATGGTTATACAGGAGCTTGCCAAGAACAGCGACGGATTAGTCGTTACGACCGAAAGCGCCATCGGGATTCTTGAGTCGCCCACATATGAAATCGACCGTTCAAAACTCAAACATATCGACCACGGTATCAGGATGCAGCATCCGTCTCATTACGACCGATTAGCGATAAAGGAGATGTTCGGGCTGAAAGACCGGTTTTTAATTACGACATTAGGGCTGCTGTCGCCTGATAAAGGATTACAATATGGTATTCGAGGTTACGGCAGGTTTTTGCAGGAGTCGTGCACGGAGGAGCAGAGGAAAAATATCGTGTATCTAATCGGAGGGGAATACCACCCGGAATTTGTAAAGGGGGGAGGCGGGGAGGCATACCGAAGGTATCAAGAGGTGATAGACAAGGCGCTGGAGGAATCCAAGCTGAACTGGTGCAAAGTCAAAGAACTCAAATACGCGGACTTCGAGACATACGATGTTGTTTTTCTCGATACGTTTTTAGATGAGAAGACTTTGCTGAGACTTTACGGGGCAACGAATGCTATGGTGCTGCCATATCTGGATATGCAACAAATATCAAGCGGCGTGCTGGCAGACACGCTCGGTTCAGGCAGAGTTGCTGTAGCAACAAAATTCAGATACGCACTGGAGCTGATACTTTCAAACAGGGATTGTTCCACGGGTCTTGTCCTGGGACGACATACGCGAGGTATTTTGGTTGACCCAGGCGAGGCGTCGGTCGAACAGATAGCCGAGGCGCTTGATTATTTAGTGTTCAACAAAGATGCACGTCTTATGATGGAAAAGCAGGCACACCAGAGAGGTTATCAAATGAGGTGGCAAAATACGGGCTGGGCGCTGCTTCAGCATATCGAATTTGTCAGAGAGGACAAGGAGATAATAACCGGCAGAGGGATAACGTTCAAAAGGGAAAAGCCATCTATGTTCGAGAAGAAAGAATATTAGCAGCGAGCGGGTAGTTTTATGGTAGGGATTGTCGGTAAGCCGGGGACTAGTGAGAAACTGGAAATACTCAGCGCCGATGCGCAGTATGACCTGGCGTGCGCCTGCGGCAGCAGTAAAGAGGAGCACAGACGGCGAAGCAGCAAGGGGAAATGGATATATCCGATAACGCTTCCAAACGGGGGTAAAAGCGTGCTGTTTAAGACGCTGATTTCGAATGTCTGCACGAACGACTGTAAATACTGTCCGCTGAGAGAAGGTCAGAGAATGCGGCGGTGCAGTCTCGGCGCAGAAGAGACGGCGAAGGTATTTTTAGATTATTATAAGAAAAGAGAAGTTTTCGGGCTGTTTTTGAGCTCCGGGGTATGCGGGTCGGCTGACGCTACAATGGAGAAGCTCAATCGGGTGGCGAGACTGCTGCGAAAGAGATATGGTTTTTGCGGGTATATTCATCTGAAGATAATACCCGGTGCGAGCGATGCGGCGATTGAAGATGCGGTGTCATTGGCAAGTGCGGTGTCGCTGAATATCGAGACGCCGGGAGAGGCGAACTTGGCGAAACTGTCAGAGAAGAAAAAATATATCCGAGACATCATCGAGCCAATGAAACTGATAAGGAGGTTGACCGGACGCGGGGCGAAGTATGAAAGGGTCAAGCAGACGACGCAGTTTATCGTTGGGGCGGCGGGGGAGTCGGATGCAGAAATCGTGAAGTATATGTGGGGGCTGTATGACAGGTTGAAAATGCACAGGATATATTTTAGCGCTTATCAGAAGGGGCTGGGGGATGAGTCTATAGCGGGCGAAAAATCAAGACTGGAAGAGCCGAAGGATGTATTTGTGCGGGAGCATCGGCTATACCAGGTGGATTTTCTGATGCGCAAATACGGGGTTAAGGAGTCGGATATTGATTTTAATGAGGATGGCAATCTTTCTTTAGCATGCGACCCCAAAGAGACGTGGGCACAAAGGCATCCAGAGGCGTTTCCGGTGAAGGTGAACCGGGCATCCAAGTGGGAGCTTTTGAGAGTGCCGGGACTTGGGCCGGTTACGGTGAGGCAAATTCTGGAACGGCGAATAAAATGGCGGATAAGTCGCATTGAAGATTTGGGGAGAATGGGAGTCAGACTGAAGAAAGCAAGCAAATATCTGGTTTTTTGATTAAGGGGGTCAATTTGGCCGGAAGTAATGGAATATGAGTGAGATAAAAAATTAAGGAACGAATAGGAGACAGAAAATATGCAAGGTATTCATTTAGGTCCCGTCGATTATGTGATACTGGGTATTTATTTTGTCTTCGTGCTTGGAATCGGCTTTGCGTTGAAGCGATACACAAAGACAAGCACGGATTTTTTTCTGTCCGGCCGGGCGATTCCAGCGTGGATTGCCGGCTTGGCGTTCATATCCGCCAACCTCGGCGCTCAGGAGGTCATCGGGATGGCTGCTTCGGGCGCCAAGTACGGGATTATGACGAGCCATTTTTACTGGGTGGGTGCGATTCCTGCAATGGTGTTCGTGGGCATTTTTATGATGCCGTTTTATTACGGCTCCAAGGCGAGGTCGGTGCCGGAATACCTGAAGCTTCGCTTCGATGAGAAAACACGTGCCTTTAACGCGGTTACCTTTGCCGTAATGACCGTCTTTTCATCCGGCATTTCTATGCATGTGCTGGCGAAGCTTTTGGAACAGATTCTCGGCTTCAATTATCACCTCTGCATCGTTGTTTCAGCTACGATAGTGCTTGTTTATATTTTCCTCGGCGGTCTGACTTCCGCGATATATAACGAAGTTCTTCAGTTTTTCCTGATAGTTTTAGGTTTTCTGCCGTTGGTGTATCTTGGGCTTAAGAGTGTCGGAGGATGGGACTCGCTGGTGGCCAAACTCAGCGCAGTGGCCACAAATCCAGCCAATCCAGCGGGCAGGGCTCTTGCCCCCGGCGCCTGGACGGAGTCCTGGGCGCACATGAGTTCGGCCAATGCCAACCCGATGGGTGTTGAATGGTTCGGGATGGTAATGGGGCTGGGATTTGTGCTGTCGTTCGGTTACTGGTGCACGGACTTTTTGGTCGTGCAAAGGGCAATGGCGGCTAATTCAATGGCG
>Ga0187886_1001845_pt1 | contig 18044 bp, 19 predicted proteins | sample June2016WEW_20_1_FD_133001 | JGI IMG/M metagenome (GOLD analysis project Ga0187886, IMG submission 133001) | Peatland microbial communities from SPRUCE experiment site at the Marcell Experimental Forest, Minnesota, USA - June2016WEW_20_150 | ecosystem: Environmental > Terrestrial > Soil >... | reverse complement strand
TTATGAAACCTATGGCCTTAAAGTGACCAAGGAAGTCTGGTCCCTTGGCCTGCTGGCTATGCTGACGACAGCGGTCAGTTTCGCCTTCCTTTTCATTGCCGGCTTCCCCGCCCTCTCCCAGCTCGGTGTGTTTGCCGCCCTGGGCGTCGTCTTTACTTATATCTTCGTCCACGCCATCTATCCCTTCCTCTTCCCAATTGTATTGCCGGCGAAGCGCAACGGAATCCTCCCTCTACAGCGAATTGCCGACAAATCAGCAAGAGGTGGGATGGGAGCTGTCTGTGTGGCTGTTCTTTTCGGAGTAATGATGCTCTTTTTTGCAAAACCCGATTTCCGGGTAGACCTTCAGTCCTTGAACACCGTAAGTCCACAGACCCGGGCGGCGGAGAAGTTGATCCAGGACGTCTGGGGCGATGTCGACAACCGGGTATCTCTCGCTGTCGAGGGGAAAACAATCCAAGAACTCCAGGGAAAAGAGGACCAGCTCGCAGACCTTTTAGAAGATGAGATGGCCAAGGAGACTGTGGCCTCGGCCTTTGTCCCATCGATGGTTTTTCCCGGTGAACATCGGGCAAAACGGAATTTCGCTGCCTGGCAGGCCTTTTGGACGGAGGAGCGTGTCAACCGCCTCCGGCAGGTTGTCAAATCCCTTTCGCCCCAATTGGGTTTTACTCCAGGGGCCTTTGCCTCTTTCTTCGCGGCCGTTGAGGAAAAGGCGTTCCGCGTACCCGGGATCCCACCGACCTTTTTTCCCCTTCTCAGCATCGATAAGCGCCCTGGAAGAGGCTGGACGCAATACTCTATGATCCAACCAGGCGCTGCCTATAAAGGGGCTGCCTTTTACAAAAGCGTTGTCAAAAAGGACCTTGCGAAGGTCTTCGACCCCGTCTTGTTTAGCGATCGGCTGGGGGAGATGATCCTGAACGGCTTTATCCGGGTGGCACTAATCGTGGGGGTGATGACCTTCCTTGTGGCTCTCCTATACCTCTTTCACTGGCGTTTGACCTTGGTCGCCTTGGTGCCGACGCTATTCTCCCTCATCTGTACAATCGGGACCCTCCGTCTCCTAAGGCAGACTCTCGGTATCCCCGTCATCATGGTCGCTGCAGTTGTCATCGGAATGGGGACAGACTATGCCCTATACCTCGTCCGGGCCCACCAAAGGTACATGGATGAGCACCACCCATCTGTGGGTCTGATCCGCCTGTCCGTATTTTTGTCCTTTGCAACGACCTTCATCGGTTTCGGGGTCCTTGCCCTCTCCGGCCATGCCCTCCTCAAGACCGCCGGAATGGCCCTGGCCCTTGGTATTGGCTATTCCTACTTGGGCACAGTCGCCTTCGTTCCGCCCTTCCTAAAAAGGATCCTCGCCCCTATAGAGTTTAGTAACGTGCCTGTAATGCCGGGCTCGAAACAACACTTCAAGCGGGCTATCCGCCGCTACAGGCACCTTGAACCCTACCCCCGCCTCTTCGCTCGGTTCAAGATTCTCATGGACCCTATGTTCCCCCGCCTTGCCGATTTTGTGAGGCCGGGGTGGAAGGTGATCGAAGTAGGCTGCGGCTATGGGATCCCTGCAGCCTGGCTCCTGGCCATCTATCCGGATCTGAGGTTCCTGGCATGTGATCCCGATGGAGAGCGGGCGAGGGTTGCAGCCAGGGTCCTTGGTGAAAAAGGAGAGGTCCTACCATGCAGTGCACAGGACCTGCCTCTGGAGAATGAAAAGGCAGATGCGGTCCTCCTCCTGGATATCCTTCACTATCTTTCAGACCAGGAACTGATGGAATTTCTGGGGCGGGTCCGACCTGTGCTTCCTTCCGAGGGGAGGCTGATCATTCGAGCAACCATTCCAGGGGAGGAGTTCCGCCTGTTCCGCTTTGTCGAAGTGGCGAGACTGAGGTTCAAAGGAGCGAGGCCTTATTTCAGAAGCGCAGAGCAGATCGTCCGAATTCTCGAAGATACAGGTTTTAAAGTGGGACTCGTGGAGCCTGCGCCATCTCGGAGAGAGGAGACTTGGTTTATCGCCAGTGCCGGCGATCGAGGAAGCCCATCCTTTAGACCAGACTGAAGACTAATGAAGTGTTGACTCCGCCGAAGGCGAAATTGTTGGTTACGCCTACCCTAAACCGTTGGTCCCAAGATTCGCCCATCACGTGGTTTAACGGCGGTAGGGCTGGGTCTGGGTTCACGAGATTTAATGTAGAAGCAATGAATCCTTCCCGCATCATTAGGAGAGTGGCGATGGCCTCGATGGCCCCGCAGGCCCCCATGGTGTGACCCATGTAACCCTTGATGGAAGTAACCGGGACATTCGGCCCGTAAATTTTGTTGATGACGATTGCCTCAACTTCATCTCCATGGCTCGTAGCCGTTGCATGGGCGTTCACGTGCTGGATTTCCTCTGGATTGCGCCTGGCGTCTTCCAGCGCAGACAGCATACATTCTTCCATAGACCGGGCATCCGAGTTTGTAAGATGCATGCCGCTCCCATTAGTCCAGAAGCCTTCAATCTCGCCTAAGATTGGTGCGCCTCGATTTTTGGCCCGCTCGTACTCCTCAAGGATCAAAGTCGCTGCCCCCTCGGCCACCACGAGGCCGTCCCTATTCGCATCAAAGGGCCGTGGGGTTTCTGACGGCCGGTCATTGTAATTGGATGAGGTGGCCATCATTAAGTCAAACACGGCGGCAGACAGGAAGTCTACCTCATCCGCTCCACCTGTTATCATGATGTCTGCCTTTCCAGTCTTGATCGCCTCGTATCCAAATCCGATCCCCTGGGAGCCGGAAACACAGGCTGTACAGGAGGCCATGAAAGGCCCCCTCGTATGAAATAGAAGGGAGAGATTGGCCGCACAAGTATGACTCATGCATTTTAGGTACCACGACGCCGGTATGCCTTCGAGGGAACGGTTCTGAATGATCTTGCTTATATAGTCCATTTGATTACCGGTACTTCCTTCGGTTGATCCGTAAGAGACTCCGCAAATCTGCGAAGCGATCTCCTCTTCGCTTAGGCCTGATGTCTTGACAGCGTCAATGGCTGAGAGGGCAGCCAAGATTGCCACTCTGCCCATGCTCCGCCGGTATGGCCGGGAGATTAATTCCTCTTCACCTTCAATATTACACAATCCGGCCACACGGGTGCGTAAACGCTTGATGTTTTGCCACTCGGGCATTATGCATATCCCGCTTCGGCGCTCTTTGAGCGATTTTACAAATTCTTCAAGGGTATTGCCAATAGGAGACCTTATCCCCATTCCTACGACGACGACTCTTCTTTTATTTTCCATTTTTTTGAATTCTCTGGTTAAAAACCTTTCGTGAATAGCATCCGCAGGATTCTCGAGATTCTTCTTCGTCTGATTTTTAGGGCCGTGCTATCATCATTTCATCTGTTTATTGCCACATAAAGCTTTCTGGATTTCTTCAGGGATCTTAAAAGCCATCTCCATCTCCGGTACGAGAAGCGCTACTTGTTCACTTCGGCCCCTGGCGCAGACTTTGCCATTAGCGATTAGCTTTATCTCAAAATCTAAGACGATCTTGATTCTAGCTTCCTTGAGCACCGCTGTGCAGATGAACTCGTCATCCAGTCTTAAAGGTCGGATATGTTTGACCATGGAACGGATTACCGGAAAGACGTATCTCTTTTCTTGCATGTAGCGGTGTAAATCCACGCCGCATTCTCTAAAGAGTGCCTGCCGAGCCACTTCGAAGTATTTTAAATAATGACCATTCCAGACGACCTGCATGAGGTCTACATCATAATAAGGCACCTTCAATTTGACACTGGTCGAAACGGATTGAGCCATTTTTCTCACAAAAATATTTCAGTAGGAACTAGTAAAAGTAAATCCAAACCTACGGTCTTGTCCCAGAAATTCTTTGACAAAGTTTTCGACTTTATCGAGAATCGAGTTTGCAGTCGCAGTCCCCATAAAAGGTTTTGAGTTATTATTATATCCCACTACTGTCCTTATATTCCACTGCTGTCCCAGTGTTAACCGAGTACAGAATCCGGGCTTAAAGGCCCCAACCCCCTTTAGTTTATAAAAAAAAGATTATCACAATATGAATTATTTTCCCAATTATTTAACCGTTGTCTTTATGTATCTTGACAGGAAACCCCCTTCCTCGCTATCATTCTCCTTACTGCACCCAAGGAGGCTGAGACCCTTAGCCCTTGAATGAAATGAGTCCTTGCTCCACTTCTACTCTCTTTCTCATGGAGGATTCCCCCCCCTGGTCAGGGATCGATCGGCTCAAATCGGCCTGTCTTGGAATGATGCTCCTCGATATGGAAGCCCTTTTCCCCATCGAGGAGCATCTCTTCACCCCGCGTGAAACGGCCAGGGCTCGAAGGATGGGGCCACGAAGGCGGAGGACCTTCACCACAGCGAGGGCGGCCCTGAAGAGACTAGCCCGTCAACTTGGCCTCGTTGAAGAAAACAGGCCTGACCGGACTATTGAGACCCTCGGCCCTGATGATGTGAGGCCCTGCCTTGCTGAGAGTGGGTTATACTGTTCGGTCTCCCACAGTGTCCGGTTAGTGGTGGCGGTTGCCCACAGGCATCCAATTGGTGTGGATCTCGAGGCGGTTTCAAACAAGGCGATAAGGGCCTGGCATCTCTTCATGTTACCGAGGGAACAGGACCTGATTTCGCTGTCCAGTCTGGGCCCGGAGAGAACCGCGACTCGGGCCTGGACCACCAAGGAGGCAGCAGCCAAGGTCCTGGGTCTCCATCTATTCCAGGCCATCCGGGAGGTGGAGGTGATCAAAGTGGGTGAGGAAGAAGGGGTGATGAAGTATCAAGAAAAGGCATACCCTGTAAGGTACGGCGAAGGAAACGGACATGTGATCACTTTGATCACCTGTAATGACCTTTGAAGAACTTCCAGATCATGTCTGTGGCATGGAAACCCTTGAAAAGGAGACCACGGATAGGAGTGCCTTGATCAACAGTATTATCCTCTCTGCTTTCAGCAGGAGGGTTGAAAGAGGGTATCAAGGAGCCACCTGGAGCAAGGTCATCCTGAGTCTATAGGACGCTGGTTTGAATGCGCGGAGTTCCATATGAGACGCCAAGCCCTGAACAAAGGGTCCCTTCAGGGAGACCTCCCTTGTCACCTCTCCCTGATCGTCCCGGTGCTGGATTCGCCAGCCGTGGTCCATCGATCCCCTGACCTCTGTACGAGAACCGCCAGGGCCTTCCCAGCGGCAGATTCTGGTGCCACCCGTTTCCTTCCTCCATGTCGTGGGCCTCACCTGTGGAGGAAGAAAGAGGAGTGTCACATCCTCCATCAATCCTCTGGCAAAGGCCGGTGAATCAAAGGGGGCCACTGCCTTTCGTATTGCAATTCTATCTTCCTGGAGTTCTGCATCAAACAGGATGAATCCCTCAGGGGTAAGCAAGAGGCTGTGGAGCCTACGCTCTGATGGCTCACCCTTGGTGACCCCGAGCAGCGAGGAAGAGACCCCTCCTCTGATGATGGCCTCAATCCTGTGGACAGACTCCCAGTGCCCGGCCGGGAAGATGGCATAGCACCCTGGGAGATCATCCGGTGCGCCAGGGCTCAGGGCTATCTCGGCCATGGGGACACACCCTATACACCCTATGGAGAGGATGAGAAATCCCAGAATACAGATATCTAGACCTTTCCTGCAGATCATGGCTTCTCGAAGATCTCGGATGGGAGGCTGGAATTGATCTCCACATTCCTGAACTCGATTGAGGTCCGGGAGCCTCCGGGTTCCTCTATCTCCACCCGGTCAATGACCCCAGGCCTTGCAGACAGGACAATCTCAATCCGTTGGATAAACCTGTTGATCCCTTCCTTGGGGGTCAGGATAACTCGTGCAGGAGGTCCAGGGGAGTAGAGATGGGTGAAGGCCTTGCTTTCATCGAAACGTCCCTGAAACCATTGACTGATTTCCGCAAGCACCATCCGTCTCGACTCAACGGCCTGTGTCATTTCTGGCTTCCACACACCCTCAGAGAAATGGTAGGGCCGGATGGTATCCCCCTTTTGTAGCATCACGCTTCGTAGCGGACTGAGGTACTCCCATCTCAGGAAACCGGAGGCGTAGAAAAAGAACCTTCCTTCAGAGAGGAGGGGTTTAGTGAGGATCTGAAGGTATCTCTTCTGAAGGAATTCCGCCTTCACAGATTGGATGTTCCTGGATGCTTCCTTAAGAGAGGCCCAATCCTGGGAAGACCCTACTGCAGCAGAGAGAAAGCCCATGATTATCAGGACGCTTAAGAAAAAGAGTCTTTTCATTCTACTCCTTTCCATCAAAAGATTTCTAGATCATTCCGCCATTTACCGAGATGACCTGGCCGGTAATGTAGGAGGCATCGTCCGAGCACAGGAATCGAACCACCTTGGCCACCTCTTCCGGGAGGCCCACACGACCCATGGGTATGATCTGTTTTATCATCTCACTTGGAAAGCCTTGGATCATCTCGGTTTCAATCAGTCCGGGCGCCACCACATTGACCCGGATGCCAAGGCGAGCCACCTCCGAGGCCAGGGATCGACAGGCTCCTTCGAGGCCTGCCTTGGCCGCGGAGTAGTTGGTCTGACCACGATGGCCGAGCCGTGCGGACACGGAGGAGAGGGTAATAATGGAGCCCCGCCTCCTGTTGACCATCTTCTTAAGGACAGGCCTTGTGACATTGTAGAATCCTTGCAAGGAGGTGTTAAGGACCTTTGTCCATTCCTCGAAAGACATGAGAACAAAAAGACTGTCCGCAGTCTCTCCTGCATTGTTTATCAGGATATCAATCGCATCATGGTGTGTAAGAAGGGCCTCGATGTTTCTCTCGGTTTCTTCTTGGTTGGCGACGTCGAAACAGAGCGTCTCTCCCATTCCCCCAGCCTGGTGAATGAGCTCCAGTGTCTCTTCGGCAGCCTTCTTGTTGGAGCGGAAATTAACCACCACGTAAGAGCCGTTCTTTGCCAGCTCCAGGCAGATAGCGCGTCCGATTCCTCGGCTCCCGCCCGTCACAAGGGCAACCTGCTTGGACAACATAGGTCTCAATTCTCCCTCTCTTTCTCCCCGGGGTAGGTCCTCTGCCAGGTCTTGAGTTTTGATAGGACCTCCTCTTCTGGCTCCATCACCTGGATGATGATTTTACAAAAGAAGGCCAAGTCAGAGCTGACTTTGCCTTGGAACACGGCATAGTCCCCAACATGGTAAAGCTCATCAATCTGGATGGTGAGTCTGGCCCTCACAGGGATGCTGGAATTAGGGAATTCCGCTTCTTTGATGCCAACCAGTAGTCCGACCCGCGGTCTGGCCCCTTCTCCTCGACGCCATGTGCTTAGGGCAGAGATGGCCTGAGCCACAAGTTCAATACATATAAAGGAACTCACCGTTCCGTCCCTGTTCAGAGGCCATTCCTCAGTGACAGTCGTCTCAGCCTGTAGGCCGTTCTGAGTAGTTCTCTTCACCCATTCTATAAGTCTCATGCGACGGCGCTGCGGGATCAGAGGTTCAGCTGGAAGGAGTTCGTTTTGTTCCATTTCCTTTTCCTGCACTCAGATCGCTGTTCTTCTCTGTGGCCAAGCCCAACGCCTTCCTGTATCTAGCCTCCAGATCCCTAGCAAACTCCCGCTCTTGCCCGGCCCTCGGAGGAACCATGGGCTCCCAGAATTCGATCTCAAGGGTTGAGACCCGGGAAGGCGGGAAATACCATTTATCTTCCTTTGGGAGAAAAGGTGGATCGTTCCTTACAAACAGGGGCTGCACCGGCACGTTCGATAGTCTTGCAAGTATGAAGGGGCCTGGATTGAACCTGCCCAGGTCCCCTTTGGGGGATCGGGTGGCTTCAGGAAAGATCATGAACTTGTACCCCATGTGGATCTTCTCAATGGCCTCATCCAGGCACTGGAAGGGGCCCCTCTGCTCGAAATCTGGGGAGAGGACATACCCCGCTGAGCGAAAGACCGGGCCGAGGGGGAGCTTTCTTACCAGAGATTGCTTGACCATGACGCACATGCGGGGGACACCCCGGATCAGGAAGAGCACATCGAAGAGACCGGGATGGTTGGAAACGATCACGCACGGTTCATCGAAGGGCTTCCCTTCTACTGCCCTAGCCTTGAGTAGCCCGCACCCTCTCAGTAAGAAGAGCCACAGGCTCACGAGGATGCGGACCGTCCACTGCATCCGGCAATGCTTGGGCCCAAAGATTCTGTTGAGGACCAAGACGATGGGAAGAGCGACCAGGAGTTCAAAAAAGATGCCAAGGAGAAAGACACCGAAGAGGGCTCCCATCAAAAGACCTTTCATGCTGCGAAAGATTATCTCAGACATCCGAATCGCCTTGTTTGGGGTATTCTGTGAGAAAGGCTATGCCCCAGGAACCCGGGCCCATGTGGGCAGCGGAGGTAATGGAGAAGGGTTGCATGATAACTTTCACCAAAGGAAACCTGTGCTCTATTTCCGGTTTGATCTCCCCTTCAAGCCACTCCTGGTTATCTGTGTACTCGAGAAGCAGGGTAGCCTTCCTATCCTTTGAGAGGTCTTGCTCAAGACGACGGAAGGCAAATTTCACCTGGTCCGTTTTGCTTCTCACCACCCCTATCTTCCGAGCTCCGTCTGGATAGGGGCTCATAATCGGTTTGATATGAAGAGCATCGCCAAAGAAGGCGCTGGTCTTTGACATTCGGCCGCCGGCAGCTAGGAATTGCAGCTTGTCAAGGAAGATGTATTCCTGCACCTTCTGGATCGCACTCCTAGCAAAGGTGACGACCTCCGAAGAGTCGCTGACAGCGAAGGCAAGCTCGGCCGCAGCCCTGGCTGTTAGGCCGAGCTTGCCAGAGGCCACCCCTGTGTCAATGACGGTCATCCGGTTTTCGGGATCATTCTCGGCCTTCCATTTGATGGCGACATTGTAATTACCGGTGTAGAAGGAGCCCACACAGAGATAGAGAACCCGGTCGTAGAATTTCATGACGTTGTTGTAGCATTCATGTCGCTCCACCACTGAGGCCTGGCTCGTGGAGACCTTAGTCCCGGCCTTCATGGCCACAAAGAACTGGGAAGGCTCCATGTAGGTCTCAGGGAGGAAACGATTCCCCACGGCGATGTAACTGTTGAGTAGGGTAATTCCAAGGCTCTGAGCCAGATCCCTCGTTATGGAACCAGCAGCATCCGTCATGATATGGATGGTCTGGTTTTTCCTATGTTCACTGAACCGGAAGGTCTGTTCAGCAAGGTCGTCTTCGGCCCAGCTAAGGATGGCCCCGATGGTGGTGAGGTCCTGTCTCGCCCTCTCCCTGTCCGTGGCGTGGAGGTGTACTTTGAGACAGCCCCCATCGGGCATGGCTACCACCGATTCTCCCACATCCATGATGTGTTTCATGGCTTCTCGCTCTTCATGTTCGATCTTGAGCAACACATCAAGACAGTAGCCCTGGTATTCCCGGTCCTGCCAAGTTTCGGAGAGGCTGAAGGAATCCTTCAGATCGTCAGTGAAGAGGGAGTGCCTGACCGCGCGGCCAGCCAAAGTGTTCAGCAAGGGATCGAAGAAAACGAGCATGCCGAGGGCCCCTGCATCTACCACCCCTGCCTTCCTGAGTTCGGGCAACTGCTCGGTGGTATTTCTAACCGCCTCTTCCATGTCGTGGATCACCGATTCCACCCATTTTCCTGTCTCTTCAGGAGGAGTCCTCTTCAGGGATGTTACCAAGGTATCGAACAGAGAAATCATCGTTCCCGGTTGAGGACTGGCAACCGCCTGGTACGCAAGATTACGGCCGGCCTCGGCCGACTCGGGCAGAGACGCTAAGTCCTTACATGTGAGAAACCCAGCAAGGAAACAGGCGGTAATGTTTCCGGAATTGCCCATTGCCGAGTGCAGGATCTCCCGGCTCAGTGAATTGGGATCCCCATTGGTATTCCTGCAAGCGCCCAGGGTAATGACGAGATTGCGGCCGGTGTCACCGTCCGGCACTGGGTAGACATTGATCCGGTCAAGGATATCGGCCCAAGCCACTATCCTCTCATAACCTGCGGCAAGTCCATTCATAAGGGTATGGTGCATATCGAATCCCTTACCTCCCGTTTTCCCCATGGTCGGATGCCGAAAGGCCGGGGTTGGACTCCCTCCTATCAGCCGGCCCGGATCGAAAGATGGGCTCAAAGATGTACCACTGGAAAGGGTGTCGGCGCACCATCTCTTCCAGGGCACTGGCGTAGGCCTGTGCGCTCGCCTGAAGAGCCGCGCTTCGTTCAGAACGGGATGGGGCCTTCACCTCCCTGGGAGGGGACATGATGATCTGATGTCTACCTCTTTTAACCCGAAAGGTGAACATGGTGAAGAGGGGCGCTCCTGAGACGAGGGCCAGGAGATGGGGTCCTGCGGAGAAGCCCACCTCATGGTCAAAGAGCCTCACTGATAGAAGGGAGCGCTGGTCGGTCCAGACAAGATCCCCGGCGAGAGAGACGAACCCCCCTTCTCTGACGAACTTGATGGCCTCCAGCCCGCCGAATAGAAAATCCTCCTTTGCCGTGGCCACCTGAATGTAGATCCCCCGGGCCTTGAGGGCTTCGCGCTGATCGCGGGCCACCTGCTTTGCCTCCTTTTCGCCCATGATAATGAGGAGCCTGAGCCCAAGTTCCTGAAAGGCGCGGGCCGCAACCTCATAACTGCCCAGGTGGGACATGAGGATAATTCCCCCGCTGCCTCTTCTTGCCGCCTCTACTATCCCTTCTCTCCCTTGCGTGGAGGTGGTAACCCCTTTCCTTCCATCGATCTCAATCCGGTCCGCATAGGTGGCTGCGAAGGAATGAAACTGATGCCAGGTGCAATAGAGATAGTACCATGGCCTTCTGTTGGGGAAGATGACCTGATAGAGCCGGATACTTGACCTCCTCCTGGAGGGGCAAAATAGGAAGTATCCGGTGGCGATCCACCAGGCGAAGAACCGGATGGGCCAGGAGCCCAAAAGAAGGGAAACCCTTGTGACCGTCTTGTGAAGGAAGACCTTCATCATTCTCCCTCAGACGGCCTGAGCCTCTTGCCTCAAAACCCTCTTCAGGATCTTCCCTGCCGGATCCCTGGGGATCTCATCGCGAAGGAGGATGGTTTTGGGCACCCTGTAGTCGGGCACGTTCTCCTTGCAGTAGTTGAGGAATTCCTCTTTGTCCCCTTGCATGCCTTCTCTCAGGACGATCACCGCCAGGATGGCTTGCCCCTTGATTCGGTCAGGGGCACCGATGACCGCAGCGTCCTTGATCTTGGGATGTCTCTTCAGGACTTCCTCGATCTGACTGGGGTAGACGTTGAACCCGCTGGAGATGATGAGGTCATCTTTCCTGTCCACAAGGTAGAAGAATCCATCCTGATCCATTCGGGCCAGGTCCCCTGAATAAAACCATCCATTACGCAAGGCCACCGATGTGAGATCCTTGTTGTTCCAGTATCCCCGCATGATCTGGGGCCCTTTTACCACGAGTTCACCGATCTCGCCCACTGGGCATTCCCTCTCTCCTGTTTTAATGTCCATAATCCTGGCCTCTGTGTCCGGAAGGGGGACCCCAATGGAGCCCCTGGGACCGCCACGGGGATAAGGCGTGAAATGGGTGGCCGATGAGGCCTCAGAGAGACCGTAGGCCTCCATAATCCTTCTTCCTGTGAGTTCCTCAAACCTCTCATGGGCCCAGGGCGGGAGGGGAGCCCCTCCGCTCGTTGCTACCTGAATGGAGGAGAGCTGGTTCCTGGCTGCCTCAGGAGGGAGAGACAGGATGGCCGCCCACAGGCTTGGCACGGCCGGAAAGGAGATGGGCCTGTAGGTCTCAATGGTCTTCATCAGGGAGAGGATGTCCATCAGATCGATCCTGGGGAGGAGTACCATCCTGTATCCCTTGAGCACGGAGATGAGGAGACAGGCCGACATCCCAAAAACGTGGAAGAAGGGAATGACACACATGACCGCGGCATTCCCCGCACCCTCTATCCCCATCCAGGTATCGGACTGGGACACGCTGGCGACGATATTGGAGTGGGTCAAGGTTGCGGCCTTGGGCGCTCCGGTAGCGCCGCTGGTATACTGAAGTACCGCCACATCTCTGGGAGAGATCTGAGCCGTCGGCTCTTCCGTACTCCGGGCTGAAAGAAGTACTTCTTGGAAGAGCTGGGGTTGAGGCGCCCCTTCTTCCAAGAGCATCTTCTTCTCCAGCCCGAATACAGAGTGGAGGATGACGGTTTTCACCCCTGTGTTCTTGATCACCCTGTAGATATTCTGGGCGAATAGATCCAGGGTGACAACTACCTTGGCACCTGATTCATTCAAGCAGCGGATCAGTTCCTCTCCTTGAATCCCTACGTTAAGGTTGACCACAATGGCCCCGAGCTTCATGACAGCGAAGAAGGCGATGACATACGTGGGGGAGTTCAGCAAGAGGAAGGCGATCCTGTCCCCCTTTTCCACCCCAGCCTTCTGGAGGGCGAGGGCGAACATGTTCACCCTCGCGTTTAGCTCCTTGTAGGGAATTTGGATCTCGTTGAACGAGATGGCCACATGATCCGGGTGTTTGGCAACAGTATCTACCAGAAAACGGTGGATGGGAATCTCAGGGTAGGTGATGGAATGGGGGACGTGTCTTTCATACTGTTTGAGCCATGGTCTTTTCATCGTCTATGCACCTCCTTTATGTGAAACATGCTCTGTTCAATCTCCATTCGGACCATTTAGGAGCGGAAGAAGCCCATTCATATCCTAAGGCCTTATAAGCTCCAATCCGCCACAGGTCTCCTATCCCTTTTTCCAGTTCTTCGCGATGTATTCAGCCAAGGTGGAGAGGGTGATGAAGACCTTCTCTCCCAGTTCACGGCTGAAGATCTCTACTCCATAGTCCCTGTCCACGAGGGCTACAAGGATCAAAAGATCCACGGAATCCAGACCCAGGCCTCCGTCGAAGAAAGGGATGTCATCCGCCAGTTCATTCGGGGTCACATCTTTAAGCTGGAGTTCTTCCACTATCTTCTTCTTGAGTTCTTGCAGGAGTTGTTTCATCGCTTCTTCACCCGCGGGACACTTCTTCACTGGCTTTCAATACACCCTGGGCAACTGTATTGCCATGACAAGTCACATGAAAATCGAGCTTTGCCCCAGACCCGGGGGGCATGGCTGCCACTGAGATGTGCAGTTCCTCATCAGGAAAGACGATACGCTTGAACCTCACCCTGGAAAAACCGGAAACCTCCAGAAGACGTCCCTGTTCGCGACCTTGCCTTTTCACCGTTTCAGCCGCCAAGGCGAGGAGCGCCACGCCAGGCACCAAGGGGCATTCATCAAAGTGGCCTGAGAACCATTCTGAAGAGGGTCCGAATCGTACACTGGATTCCCAACGCCCTTCAGGGGTAATCCAGGTATCCTTCAGGGGCAGCCACCTATCCTGAGGTATCCGCATTTCGCCTCAAATTCCGCACCACGTAGTCTACCACGTCCTGGACGGTTCTTATCATCTTGATCTCTTTCTCGACAATAGGAAGGCCGATCTCGGACTCCATCGAAGCGAACCAATCCAGGGCGTCAATACTGTCCATCCCGAGGTCTTTGAACAGGTGGGCTTTAGGATTTATATTTTCCGGAGGAATTTCAAATTGTGTAATTAAATATTCAGCTACCTTTTTGAATACTTCGTCTTTTTGCATTCATCACACCATCTATGCTCTGTTTAGGATTGCCGAGATTTTTTGTTTAGAATATAAGAAGATCAAAAATATTTTTTCTCCCTCATGGCTGTCCACCGCAAAAAACCGGTGGGACAAGTCTGAAAAGTACTGCCTGCCTTAAAGAGGAGCAGTTTCCGATGTTCTAACTTAGGACAAATTTTTTATACTATAGTCTATCTGCCCCCTTTTGTAAATAGGAGTGAGGCAGAGGCAGATCATTTTATCATCACAAGGGCCTTCCGGTTTCTCTATTCAAAGTCTTCTCCACTACCTTGCGCAGGCTCCAGCTAAGCACGATGTCCGCATATTTAATGCAATCCCGCCCGGCCAAATATATCCCGAACAGCCATACCAAATGAGAGAACCCATAAAAAGCCGGGCCTACTATCAGTAGGGCCGGGGCCTGGAAATAGGCCGACAGAACACTAAACAGCCCCACCATAGGCCATCCCAATACGTAACTAGAGAGGACTAAACCCACACCAAATAAAAATCTGGGAGAGGAGGAGGTCTTGAAAACATCCAAGGTTACCTGCTCCTTGATGGCTCTCCTTACATAAGCGGTGGAAGCTAACTTTTGGGCCAAGAACCGCCAGAACCTACCCCGCTGCCGGCCTACCCTGGACTCATGCCAGGATTGAATGAATATAGTGGGTTCTATCATGTTCACTTCTTCAACTATCTGATAAGCCCTGACACCGGTGAGTTCTCCCAGTTCACTGAATGTGTATTTCCGTGCCTTGATCTCGGTCACAAGTTCATCAATTAAGCGCGCCAAATCGGCGGAGGCCCGTCCCGTGTCGTGGAGTAGGAGGATGCTTCCGTTACGTATTTTTTTGAGTACCCTTTTTATCACTTTCTCGGTACTAGTCCTGATGTCGAAAGGCCTGACGTCCCAGCCTACCACCAACAGTCCATGTTTCTTCAGCTCTCTCCTAAGATGTGGATTGGTCAGGCCCATTGGAGGGCGAAAATAGGCTGGCACTTTACCAATAGCAGCCTCAATCGCTTCCTGAGCCATTCTAATCTCTCGATCCAGTGCTCCAGAAATTAGGAAATTGGTCCACCAGGCGTGTCTAAACGAATGGTTCCCTAGAATATGGCCTTCTTGGTCGATCTGTTTGATAATTTCGGGATAGTCCCTGGTTTTTGTCCCTATGGGAAAGAAGGCGGCCTTGATCTCGTGGCGTTTCAGGACCTTCAGGAGATTTGGCGTAGCGGCCGGGTCTGGCCCATCATCAAAAGTCAGAGCTACACGCTTTGTGGTTGCATCACCCCGGCAAGTGGCTTTGACGAAAAAATTAAGTTTTAGTATAGACACGCCAAGAATGACGATGACGAGATATGCAGTCAACAATAGCCCAAGAACGAGACAGCGAATTGGGCCTTCGAGGCTTAAACCTACACCCAAAACGGTGAGGACTACCAGGATTGTTGTGGTATGGAAGCGGCTCATAATTTTATTGTAAACACCTTTAAAAGTCGAGGTGCCGTTTGACAATACACCTTTGCCAATTCTTAAGTTTTCAGTATATCTTTCGTCATTATTACTGTCAACCGGTTATGGTCCCCCATTTTTCCATCCCCCATTTTCCCCCCATTTTTCCAATTGACTAAAGTAGAATTCTGTGATAAGTGAATTAGTTGAGTAATTATAGTGGCGATATGACCTGAAGATGAATTAAAACCCTATCTCTGGGGAAAGAGCTGGGTTTCTATTTTAAGGGGCCGAATAAAAATTGAGGAGGTGCTTTATGAAAAAGCTTATTGCATTAACCATAGCTATCTTTTTTCTTTTTGGATGTTCAAGTTCAACCGTTATAAAATCCAATCCTCCTGGGGCGAAGGTATATCTGGACGGACAGTTTAAATGCGAAACACCTTGTACTCATAAGGATACCGCTGCAGTGGGAACGACGAGAACAATCATATTAAAGAAAGAAGGCTACAAAGACACTACGGGCCAAATCAAACGTGAAGAGTTGTCAGTTCCTGCTCTGATAGGAGGGACTTTCTTTTTATTCCCTTTTATATGGATACTGGGGTACCCACCTGAACATACCTTTGAGATGGAAAAGATATGATGAAAGGCATGTGATCGGGAATTTTCGTTGGGCATTAATTTTTGTTGACTTCTTTAAACATGCCTGCTAGGCTTTCCTCCGGAAGCTTCGCCAGGAGGGGATCCCTTTCCTGGTGCGAGCGAAAAGTAAGGTCCTCATCTATTTCCAAGGGCGACCCAAAGCCCTGGGGCGTTTTCCGGTCCTACCCGGCCAGCTCCAGCGCTATCCAGTCTTCTACCATTCCAAAGAAAAGCAACCCTTGCCTAGCTCGCAACATGGTCCTATAAATATCTCCCCCCAATCTGCTAATAACCATAGCCTGAAGATCTACCCCTTGCTTTCTTCCCCAAAAGTGAAGGGGGCAAGATTATTTTTACTCGGGATGGAAAAAAACATAAATTCTTTGGGCCAATCTTAGATTCATCTTTGGGGCCTTGGCTAATTCTTCTACTGTGGCTTTTTTAATCTTCTCAATGCTCCCAAAATACTTTAGTAGTTCCTTTTGTCTCACTGTTCCGATGCCGGGAATTTCACCTAATTCTGATTTGATCGTCTCCTTTGTCCTCACCTTCTTATGATAGGTGATGGCGAACCTATGAGCTTCATCACGGATTCGGTCGAGGAGATGAAGAAGGGAGGAATGCCTTCCCAAAGCAAGAGGTTCTTTGTATTGAGGATGAAAAATCTTCTCTTCACTTTTCCGGGGTAGAGAGCGATGAGGTACTTCAATAGTCCTTTCCTTTGCGAGGCTGATGAGATCGATCTCCTTAATCTTTAGTTCTTTGAGTACCTCCTGGGCCACATTCAATTGCCCTCTCCCTCCATCAACCAAAACCAAATCCGGAAGATCATTCTCTTCGATCCCTTTTTGATAACGGCGGAGGAGAACCTCATACATCATGCCATAATCGTCCGCACCTTCTATCGTTTTAATCTTGAAATGGCGGTATCTTTCCTTAACAGGCTCCCCATCTTCAAAAGAGACCATGGATCCCACTGCATATCCTCCTTGGAGGTTCGAGATATCGAAGGCTTCAATCCTTTGAGGGATATTTCTCAAATGGAGTCTCTCCTTCAGGGCTTCAAGGAGCTTTTTCCGATCCTTTTCAATTTCGACCTCTGCAAGAAGAAACTTCTCAGCATTTTCACAGGCCATTTGGAGAAGATGTTTCTTGTCCCCTCTCACGGGAATGAGGATCTGTACTTTTCCCCCTTTCAATTCTGTCAGCCATTGCTCAACAAGGTCTTGTTCAGGAATGATCTTCGGAATCAAGACCTGATCAGGGATAAATTTACCTTCACGGTAGTATTGGTGGAGAAAAGAGGAGAGAACCTCCTCATCCGGAAGTCCAGAAGATGGGAAGGTAAACCCCTTTCCCCCTAAGAGCTTCCCCCCTCTGACAAAGAGGGGATAGACGATAATCTTATGATCCTGGCGATGGAACCCAAGGACATCCTGGTCGAGAAAATCACGAGATACGATTTTCTGTTTCTCGATGACCTTTTCAATATGTTCGATCTGGTCTCGAATCTTAGCGGCTTTCTCAAAATGGAGTTGGTCCGATTCCTCCTCCATTCTCTTCTTCAATCTCTCAAGGAGGTCCTTGTTCTTTCCTTCAAGGAACATCCTCACCTGGTGCACGATCTCTTGATATTGGATCGGATCGATCTTCCCACAACATGGACCAGCACATCGGTCCATCTCGTAATTGATGCATGGCCTCAAACGATGGGAGAATTTGGTGTCGAGGCAGGTCCGGATAGGAAAGAGCCTTCGGATCAGTTTCAAGGTCTCCTTAAGAGAAGTGGCAGAAGGGTAAGGGCCAAAGTAGATAGAGCGATCTTTCTTAATCCGCCTCACAATCCTCAAGGTTGGAAATTCCTCTTCCACTGAAAGCCTGAGGCAGGGATAGTTCTTATCATCCCTCAGTTTTACATTATATCGAGGACGGTGCTCCTTGATGAGATTGTTCTCTAAGATGTAGGCTTCTTTTTCCGTATCGGTGACGATGGTATCAATGTCTGCCACTTTCTCCAACATCGTCAAGGTCTTTAAATCCTTTCCGGTCGGCTTCTGGAAGTAGGAGCTCACTCGGTGCTTGATATTCCCAGCTTTCCCAACATAGAGGATCGTTCCCTTATTATCTTTAAAAAGATAGACACCAGGATTGGTAGGTAGATGATCGATTTTTTGTTCTAAAGGGTTCATGTCTAATTTTAATTATCTCAGATTATGTAAAAAAGCAATCACCCGACAAGTTTAGGCATAACCTCGTCAAAGTCCCGTTAAGCC
>Ga0187886_1001844_pt1 | contig 18064 bp, 16 predicted proteins | sample June2016WEW_20_1_FD_133001 | JGI IMG/M metagenome (GOLD analysis project Ga0187886, IMG submission 133001) | Peatland microbial communities from SPRUCE experiment site at the Marcell Experimental Forest, Minnesota, USA - June2016WEW_20_150 | ecosystem: Environmental > Terrestrial > Soil >... | reverse complement strand
AGCGAATCGACCGGAGCCTTTTCGGCGATCATCCTGGGCCTCTCCATCGATTTCATCATCTTGCTTTACAGCCGCTATCTGGAAGAAAGGGATGCCGGTCAGGGTGTTCCGGAGGCCCTGGAGACAAGCCTGAGCCATACGGGCCCAGGGGTTTTCACCGGTGCCGTAACCACGACGGCTGCTTATTATGCTCTCCTTCTCTCCGATTTTCGGGGCGTGAGAGAGTTGGGCCTCTTGACTGGCACGGGCATTCTTTTGAGCTTGGGATGCGCCTTTTTTCTTTTTCCAGCCCTGGTTGCCTGGTGGGAAAAAAGGGAAGGAAGAGAGAAAGGGTTTCGACCCGTTTCTTCTTTCGGGGTTGAACGGCTGGGCTTGCTGGCGTTGAAATACCCTTCGTTAACTGTTCTTTTATGCGCGGCCATGACCCTGGGGATGATGGGATGGGCTTTTCAGGTGAAATTGAACAACGACCCGAGAAGACTCCGGCCCGCTAGCCAGCCGTCCCTCGTCCTGGAAGCGCGGGTGCAGGAGAAGATGGGGGAAGGGCAGGAAACAATCGTGGTCTTGACTGGAAGCAATAGACCAGAGGAAGCTCTGGAGGTTCAGGGCAGGTTGCGGAGTAAATTTGAACAGGCCCTGGCTGGGGGCCTGCCTATCTCCCGGTATGAAAATCTGGCAGCATTCATTCCTCCTCCTTCTCAACAGAAAAGGAACCTAGAGTGGATCGAAGAGCGGGCCAGCTCAATCTTAAACCCAATCCGGGTAGAGAAAAAACTCATTCGGGCTTTGCAAGAGGAAGGATTCTGGGTTGAGGCTTTCCAACCCGGGCTGAACATGCTGCGAGAAATGCTCACGAATCGAGAGATGTTGACCTGGGAACAGTTACAGGGAACGCCTTTGCAGGCACTTGGAGAAAGGTTTTTGCAGAAGGATAAAGATGCTTTTGTGGCTGCGTCTTTTCTCCATGTTGAGGGGAGCTTCTGGGTTGACCCCAGAGGGAAGGCTTTGCTGGAAAGCCTGAAGGCGACAGCCCCCAATATCCAGGTCACCGGATCGAAACTGGTCCAAAGGGAGTTGGAAAGTTTGATGAGGGGTGAATCGTGGAAATTACTGCTGATCGCTCTCCTCGCAGTCTGCGCTCTTATCTATTTTGATTTTCGCTCCTGGCGTCTTACCCTCTTCAGCCTTTTGCCCGTGGCCTTGGCTTTGATTTGGACTCTGGGGCTGATGGGCATCCTGGGAATGGACTTGAACTTCATGAACTTGGTGGTCTTTACCATGGTCGTTGGGGTCGGGGTGGATTATGGGGTGCATATCTTGCACCGGCATTCGGAAAAAGGATTGGCGCGGCTTGAAACCGGGCTGGTCCAGGTAAGCAAAGGGGTAGTATTGGCGGCCCTGACGACCCTGGTGGGCTTTGGCTCCCTGATCCTTTCGGGGTATCCCGGCCTGCAGTCCATGGGCACAGTAGCCTTGATGGGCGTAGGTTTCAGCGCCCTGATTGCCTTAACTCTGGTCCCCGCGCTCTTGCAAATGCGGTTGCCCAAAAAAGGTTTATCGTAAATAATGGGCAGCGATTCGTCACTTTATGAAAGGGTTGAGAGAATGATTCCCAGGGAATTCCCGGCAGAATACAACAGGAATCTGGCCAAATTAAGAAAGAATCCCAGAGGATTTCGTATTTTTAAAGAACCCCTGGATGAAAGGGGAGCTCATCCGGAAAATTTTACGGACTATGAGTGCGGGTTTGCCGCGTACCATATAGGCCGAGCGAAACCCAAGAAAGTTTTAGATGTTGGATCCTACCGACACTTCATCCTGGGATTGCTGGCCCATTATCAAATCACCACGATCGACGTCCGAGGAAGGAAACCCATTTCCCCAAGGGAAGGGATCATTACCTGCGATGCCAAAAAACTCAATTTGCCGGATGATTCCTTTGATTTGGTCCTGTCCTTGTGTGCCTTGGAACATTTCGGTCTGGGTCGGTATGGGGATGAATTCGATTTGCATGGGGATCAGAAGGCCTTTGCGGAAATGATCCGGGTGTTAAAGCCAGGCGGCCGCGTTCTCTTTACTACGACCCTCACCAGAGCCCAACCTTCCATTGCCTTTAACGCTCACAGAATCTATAATTATGAAATGCTAAGAGCCTTCTGTGCCGGCCTGATCTGTTTAGAAGAAAAATTTTATAGCCATAAATTGAAAGGTTTCTGCTCGCCGGAGGAAGTGACCACAGATCCAAAATGGTGGGATGTCTATTTAGGTTGCTGGGCGAAAAGGGAAAAGGGAAAGGGGCGAACGGGGAAAGGTTGAAATGATTTCCAAAGCAGATATTGAGCAGGCCTACGCGGCCATCCGTTCCTATATCGTTCGCACGCCGATGGTCTATTCCCGAAAGCTCAGTGATCTCTCCGGATGCCAGACTTTCTTCAAATTGGAAAATTTTCAGTTGGCAGACTTTCGAATTTCATTTAAACGGGTAATTTCTCTGTGCTCTCTGCGGTTGGATTCTGATCGAACCCAGAATGAAGGGAGAGGAAAAAGATGAGAGCGATCGATACCCATGTTCACCCAGGGACAAAAGAAGACGTCATCGATTGCGGAGGTAAATACATCGAAGACGCTTTTCGTTTTTTTGGAAAAAAGGTTGAAGTTTTGACGGAAGAAGCGCTGGCCGAGCAATATCAGTCCTTAGATATTATGGGAGTTCTTCTAGGCTGGGATGCCGAAACAAACACCGGCAACAAGAGGCTGGCGAATGAGTACATCGCCGGGCTGGTTAAAAAGTACCCCCGGACTTTCATCGGGTTTGCCGGGGTGGACCCCTGGAAGGGTAAGGTGGCTGTTCAGGAGGTGGAAATCGCCATCCAAGATCTTGGCCTGCGCGGGGTGAAGTTCCAGCAGGCAGCTCAGGCCTTCTTTCCGAGTGACCAGCGGTTCTATCCGCTCTGGGAGAAGATTGCCGATTTAAAAGTGCCCGTGCTGTTCCATATGGGTACCACCGGGTACGGGGGTGGGGTTCCCGGAGGTGACGGGATTCGATTGAAGTATTGCCGGCCTATTCCCTACCTGGATGACCTGGCCGCAGATTTTCCCGAGCTCACCATCATCGGCGCTCACCCGGCCTGGCCCTGGCAAGAGGAGATGCTGGCCGTAGCCATGCATAAAGCAAATGTCTACATCGACCTTTCCGGCTGGTCCCCCAAATATTTCCCTGCGTCTCTCGTCCAATATGCCAATACTTTTTTGCAAGACAAGTGTTTCTTCGGATCAGACCATCCTTACGTGACCCCGGGAAGGTGGCTGGCGGATTTTGAAAAAATCCAGATGAAAGCGGAGGTGAAGGAGAAAATCCTTTTGAAGAATGCCCAGAAGCTTTTTGGGCTTTGAAATCTCTTTCACCGCAGGGGACGCTGAGAGCGCTGAGATGGGGGATCGTATGTCTAAGAAAGACTTACGTGCTTTGAAATTGTCTCGGCGAGCCCGAAGCCCTGCACCGCCCTGAACCAGGTCGGTTCAGGGCTTCACATGGTGTACAGGGCGAAGGACGTGGGCATCTCGCTTTCTTGAGAATGGTTCCTTCCCTTAAGACTCTTTGGCCAGTTCGATCGCCTGCTGGATTGCTTTATCCATATCCGGGAGATGGGTTATTTCCGGAACAACCTGGATATATCGAACGATCCCCTTTTTGTCTACCAGAACCACCGACCGGGCAAGAAGCATCAACCCGTCCAGTAAAAGCCCATTAGCCCGTCCGAAGCTTCCTTCCTTATAATCCGATAAGTATTGGAGGTTGGTGAGCTTGGCTTCAGTAGCGAAACGTTTCTGAGCAAAAGGGGTGTCCCGGCTAATGGTGATCTTCCGCACCTCCTTGGGGAGCTTATCGCTTTTTTCGGCCAGCTCATGAGTTTGGGCCTCACACACCGGGGTGTCTAAAGAGGGAACGATGCTCAAGAATAGAATTGAGCCCTTTTCCTGAGATAGGTCCACGTCTTTCATGGTCATGGCATCCATCAGAAGGCCAGAGGGCAAAGGCTTCCCAATGGATAAAGGCGTTCCGATTAGCTTTATTCGGTCTCCCTTAAAGGTTACGGAGGTTCCCGGTTCTACTGAGTTCTGATCAATGGGCAGCTTTGCTTTTTCAGAGGCGCAACCCAGAAGCAGAAAGATTAAGAGACATGCCAAAATCACCTGTTTGCTTTTCGAAACCATAAAGTTTCCTCCTTTCTCGGACTTTCGGGTTTTCGATGTTTATCTCTTTTTCTATTATACCCACCTAAATCTCGGTTCAAACAATGCGGCCAGCTTCAAAATACTGTGATTTGGGTCATAAAATACGGGTTTCACCCCAATCCCCTTCCAGATTTTTTTCAAAGAAATTTGTGCGCGACCAACCTCTGGGTGGGAGGGTAGGAATCTTTTGGGAAAAAAGCCGTCAGGATTCGATAACCGATTGCGACCTGGTTGTCGAAAGGATATTCACAAGCCAGATATAGGGCGATTCCGGAGATCGGGAAAGTCTCGCCAGTACCCAGATAAATTTAAGTATCAGGCCTGGTCGGTCTTTTCATGAATCTCCTTCCTTGGCTTTATCCAGAGGCCCTCCACATTTCTCCTAAGACCTTGCCATCCATGTTGAAAAATAAGGTACAATACCCTAGGAAATACATTGCCCACCCTATTTTCCCAAACTCTTTCTTCGGGGTAGAAAAAGCCTGGTAGCGAAATTCTATGATTCGTAAATTCAGTGGCGCATAAGGGGAAACCGTCTTGATTGAGATCGACGGATCCGTTCATTCTGGAAGTGGCACCCTCCTCCGGTACGCTGTGGCTCTGGCCACGCTCCTGGGTGAACCGCTGCATATGACTCGAATCAGGGCTAAAAGGGAAAAGCCAGGCCTGAGGGCCCAGCATCTCCAGGCCGTACGTGCCTGTTGCTCCCTCTCCGGCGGACAGTTGGAAGGGGCTGAAGTGGGATCTCCGGAGATCTTCTATCGTCCGGGGAAGGCCCTGAAGGATGGGGATTTCCAATGGGATATTGGCACGGCCGGGTCTACAACCATGCTGGCCTTTACCCTGATCCCTTTAGCCCTCTTTGCCAAGCGCCCCTGCCGGTTCTCGATCAGGGGGGGACTTTTCCAGGACTTTGCGCCCAGTGCTTTCCATATGCGAGAGGTTCTGATTCCCATCCTCCGCAGGATGGGGGCCGAAGTTCGCCTGGAGATGCTCCGGCCCGGCTATGTGCCCAAGGGGCAGGGACACCTGATGGTGGAAGTGAAGCCTCTTAACGGATTTTTAGAGCCTTTCTTTATGAATCAGCAGGGGATTGTAAAGGAAATCTGGGGAATCTCCCTCGCCTCCCATCTCGAAAAAGAAAAGGTCGCGGAACGGATGGCGAGCCATTGCCAGAGGCTTTTGGGTGAACGGGGGTACCCGGCTCGGGTTGAGGTACTGACTGACAAGACCGCCCCTCAGAGAGGCGCAGCCCTGTTCCTCAGGGCGGAGACCGACACGGGATGCCTGCTGGGGGCAGACCAGGCGGGTAAACCCGGTAGGAGGTCAGAGGCGATTGCCGAATTTGTGGTGGCCTCCCTTCTCGAAGACCTAAGAACAAAAGCCACGACCGACCGCCATCTGGCCGATCAATTGATCCTTTTTGCAGCCCTCGCCCGTGGGACGACCCAATTTTTAATCCCCAACAGAACAGAGCACGTTGAGGCAAATCTCTGGCTTGTGGAGAAGATCCTCGGGGCGAAGATTGATTTGCGAGGAAAGGACCTGCGGCTGGAGGGGATCGGTTTCCAAAAAGCCCCCCTCACCCTCCCCTCTCCCCCCGATGGGGGGAGAGGATAAAGGTGAGGTACGCCATGGCTGAACCTTCCGGAAAAATTCAGGAGCGGTTTAGCTCGAAGCAAAGGGCTGTGGCCCGCAGGCTTTTTCGGGAGATGATGTGGACAATGGAGAGACGGGGATCTTAAAGCCCCCGCAGGAATTCCGGGCGCAGCCGACCGGCATCTTGGGAGGAAACTACATCCTGGATAAGGCGGACCACTGCTTCTTTATCCCTGGGCAGCCGGGCTTTGATTGGCAGATAGTTGGAAGCATGGTTAGAGGTAAAATAGCAGCGGCTGAAATCAGAATGGGCGATGATCGTTCCCAATTCTTCGAGCAATTGAAAAGGGGAGGGGAGTTGGAAGCGACCGGCTTCCATTTCCTCGTAAAGGGGAGTTCCGGGGACGACCATCAAAGTTAAGGCGCTGGCAAAATCTGGGTCGATCTCGGAAAGGATTTTTGCCGTAGCCAAAGCATGTTGTGGGCCCTGTCCGATCCCCCCCAACCCGAGGAGGACCGTGACCGAAAGGGTGATCCCCGCTTCTTTGACCCTTCTGGCGGCATCCACCATTTGTTCAAAAGAAACACCTTTTCGAACTTTTTCCAGAAGAGCTGGGTCTCCCGTCTCCACCCCAAGATAGACGATTCCCAATCTCAGAGCTTTCAGCGCTTTGAGCTCCTCTACGCTCTTGCGCAGGATGCTCTTGGCATTGCCGTAAATGCCCACCCGACGAAGGCCGGGGAGCTTTTCTATGAGGTATTCCAGGAGGGCCACGAGTTTGGGCTGGGGAATAATCAAGGCATCGCCGTCGGCCAGGAAGACCTTGCGGAATGGGCCATAGGGAGCCACTTCATCGATTTCTTTTTTGATGGCATCCAGGTCTTTGATGCGAAACCTGCGGCCTTTGTAAGTCGGGCAGAAGGTGCACCGGTTATGCGAACAGCCCAGGGTGACCTGCAGGATCAAGCTATCCGCCTCGCTGGGAGGGCGTATGACAATTCCTTCGTAATTCATTTCTCCACCCGTTTTATTCTACCGTTCTCCTCGCCCCTTGACAAGGAGGAACCAGGCTTGGGCCACGACGGAATTTTTGCGCCTCAGGCCTTGCGTTTATGGGAGTCTTCCTTCCAGCCTGAGCCTTTCGATCACCTCTTTCACTTTCGGTAAGGCCTCGGTGGCGGCCTTTTCCCCCTCCAGAACAGCCTCGTGCCTTTTGGAAAAATCGCTGGAGCTGATGTAGCCAACCTTGGGCTTAATGACCACATCGGCCTTGGCCAGCTGATTGGCGGACAGCTTGGAATACATGATGTTGATGGATTGCAGGATGGTATCAATCGTCCCCTGCGGTTTTGGGCTTTCTACACTGGAGGAAATATCCACTGCGAAGACCACATCCGCTCCATACTTCTTGGCCGCCTCTACGGCCACTGGGCTGACCACTCCGCCATCGACATACATCCGGTCGCCGATTCTCACCGGCCTGAAGACGCCGGGCACGGAACAGCTTGCGCGCACCGCCGCTCCCGTATTGCCCGTTCCAAAGATAACCTCCTCTCCGCTCTGGACGTCTGTGGCCACGGCATAGAAGGGGATTTTTAATTTTTCCAGGGGTGTATTTTTTACCATTTTATTGATGTACTCCTCCAGTTTCTCCCCTTTGATGAACCCATTGTCCGGAAGGATCAAGTCCACGATATCCGTTCTCTCGATGGAAAAAGAAAGCTTCTGCAGGGCGAAGGCATCATACCCGTAAGCGTAAAGGCTGCCAGCAAAACTGCCCACACTCGTCCCGACGATGAGATGGATCGGAATCTGGTTGCCCTCCAAGACTTTCAGCACCCCGATGTGGGCGAAACCCTTCGAGGCCCCAGCTCCCAGGACCACCGCGATCTTTGCCGGCTTGGGAGGAGGGGACTGAGCGGGTGGAGGTTGAATCTCTTTGTGGGCGCAGGCAGCGATTGAAAGCGAGCCCAGAATGAGCAGGCTGAAAATCTTCTTACGGAGAAAACTTCGGTGTCGGTTTTTCATTTTTCCCTCTCAGATGGTTCCAGACGTTTTTCACTATTTTATATCAAATCCAGGAGAAAATGGACAGACTCTTCCCTCTTCAGGAAGGTCCTAACTGGCCAAGCACCCGGACTTGGCCAGGTTTTTCCAACCCGGGGGCGATGTTTTCAGCGATTCCCGAAAATCCTCCTATGGGAAAAGAATAGGAATCGGTTATAATAGTAACGAAAACATTCAGGGCGATTTTCTCAGGCTTACCCAGCAACCCTGGATGGCTGCCCTCCATGGCTTTCTTGAGACATCGCGAACTTAAGGAGAGTTTATGATCTCAATCGATGAAAGTAGATGTACTCAATGCGGCCTTTGTGTTCCCGTCTGTGTCCGCAGGATTCTGCAGGACGAAGGGAAAAGGATCGGCATCCTCGATCCGGCCCTCTGTAACGAATGCGGCCATTGCAAAGCCGTCTGTCCGACCAATGCTCCCATCTTATCCAATCTGAACGAAGAAGAATTTGAGGGTCTCCCGCAGATCGAGAAACCTCCGCAGGCTTCCGATTTTCTTCGCTTCCTTCGCGGGCGCCGGAGCCTGAGAATTTACGGAAACCAACCGGTGGAGGTCGAAAAATTAAAGCTGATTGTGGAGGCGGGCCGTTTTGCTCCGACGGGGGGAAACCGGCAAGCCTGTGAATACGCCGTGGCGAGGGGAAGAAAAATCTTGGACCGGGTATGCACGTTGACGATCCAGGCGCTTACCGGAGAAGCGAAGAAGATCCGTGAGGCCCTGGACCGGAACCTTCGCCTAAAAGAATCTTTACCCGAAACCTACGTCTCCAGGCAATTCTGTCCCCCCATGTGGGAGCGAATAGGCCAGGAATGGGAGGAAGGGGTGGATCGGCTCTTGTACCATGCCCCTGCTTTGGTCGTGATTCATGTAAAGAAAGGCGCCGCAACGACCCCGGAGATGGACACGGGTCTAGCGGGCATGCAAATGGTCTTGATGGCGGAGACTCTGGGTCTGGGGACTTGTTTCATTGGGTTTCTGGTCTTTGCGCTCGAAAATTCAAATGAGTTGAAAAAGGCTCTAAAGATTCCTCCGGATCACCAGGCCCATATGGCTTTTACCGTTGGGTATCCGGATGTCAAATTTTTGAGGCGGGTGGGGCGGAACCTGGCGCGAGTAACATGGCTGGGGGATTCCTAACCCCAATGAAGGCCGCTCGGTTTGAAAACGGAGGAAGACAAAGGGAAATCAGCCGTAGAGATTTTTTGGAGTATGCTGGAGCGTTGGGAGCTTATTTTTTGGGAGGAGGTTTAGCGATGGCAGAAGGGACTAGCCGGGTCGCCCTGGTTAAAACGGAAAACAGGAAAGAGGGGGTCGCGAAATCAATCGCGGCGTTGAATATGAATCCGGTTAAGGGCAAACATGTCCTCATCAAGCCGAATTTCAACACGGCGGACGCGACCCCGGGGTCCACCCACAATGACACGCTGTCTGCCCTGGTGGAGAAGATCTGGGAAATGGGGGCAAAATCCATCAGCCTGGGGGAACGAAGCTTTCCGCTCACCCGTGAGGTCATGGAGACCAAGGGCATCTTACCCGTTCTGGAAAAGATGGATGTCCGGGTGATCAACTTCGACGACCTGAAAGAAAAGGATTGGATGGAGTTCAAACCGAAAAAGAGCCATTGGGTGAATGGGTTTCGGGTCGCCCGCCCCATCCTCGAGGCAGAATCACTCATTTCCACTTGCTGTTTGAAGACTCACCAGTTTGGGGGAATATTTACGATGTCCTTGAAACTCCACGTGGGTGTGGTTCCCACATCCCGGCATGGTTATGATTACATGCGCCAGCTCCACAGCTCGCCCCATCAACGGAAAATGATCGCCGAGATCAACGAGCCCTTTATGCCCCAGATCATCGTCCTCGACGGGATCGAGGCTTTTGTGGATGGCGGCCCGGCAACGGGCAAGCTGGCAAAAGGAGGAGTTTTCCTGGCTTCCTCGGATCGGGTAGCTATGGATGCTGTGGGGGTGGCCATTCTAAAATTACTGGGAAGCAACGAAAGCATCCTAAAGCCAAAAATATTCGCCCAAGAGCAGATTGCCAGAGCCGTGGATCTTGGGTTGGGGGCGTCTTCTCCTGCGGAGATCGAAGTCATCCCGGCCGATGATCGTAGCCAGGAATATGGCGACCGTGTGGTCGAGATCTTGAAGAAGGGATGAAGTTTGGGCAATTCCGCTCAATCTTCTTTACCCCTTTGCCGGCCGGACTCTGATGAATTTAGCACCCCAAAGGATATTCTGCAGGCCGAGTCCATCATCGAAGAGAGGATAAGAAAATTTATCGCAGCCTATCAAAACGAGTCTTCCTGAGGAGTAGGGGATGACCTGACGACTGGGAAATTTTGGATGGAGTTTAGCGGACTCCTCCGGTATAATATTTTTCTGAAAGAAACGCTGCGAGAGCCCGAAAGGAGAAAAGATGAGCTCAAAAACGGAAGAACGAATAAAGGCTTTGGAAGTAGCCCTCAACAACGAGTCTCGCGAGAGAGATTTTTACCTGAAGCATAAAGAGAGAACCATCAACCCCGTCGGTAAACTCATGTTCGCGTCGATTGCCAGCGATGAAGATGAGCATTATCGGAGGATTCTGGAATTGCATAAACGGCTTACCCAAGAAGGAAAATGGCCCGGGACGGTTCCCCTCAAGGTCAAGGGGACAGAGGTAAAAGCGATCCTCCAGAACTTGGTGGACTCCGTGGATACCTCTTCCAAAGCGGATACAGACGACATGGAAGCAGTTAAAATCGCCGTCGACTTTGAGACGAAAGGGGAAATCTTTTACAGCAACCTGGGCAAAAGCGTTGAGGATCCCATCGAGAAAAAGTTTTACGAACTGCTTGCCTCCATCGAAAGGGAACATCGCCTATCTTTGGAGGATACCTACGAATATTTCAAAGACCCGGCAGGTTGGTACCGCATCAAAGAACGGCATCACATCGATGGAGCCTGAGCCAATAACCCCGCTCTTTCCTATAGCCCTCGTCACCCGCCGATGACCCAGAGGGAAATTGAAATGAAGGCCACTCCGGAAGAGAAACGTAAGAATAACCTCATCCGCCGCTGGAAGATCATCCAGGGGATCCGCCAGTACTTCCTCGGGCAGAACTTCGTAGAAGTAGAAACCCCTTACCTGGTCCCTTCTCCCGGAATGGAACCGCATCTCTCAGCCCTGGAACTTTACTGTACCCACGCGGATGGCAGCCGGATCAAAAAATACCTGCATACCTCCCCGGAATATGGCATGAAGAAGCTTTTGGGCCAGGGGTGGGAGAAGATCTTCCAGGTTTGCCGGGTCTTTCGAGACGGCGAGGTGAGCCATACGCACCAGATTGAGTTCACCATGCTGGAGTGGTACCGGGCCCATGCCGATTACAAGAAGATTATGGAAGACTGCGAAGGGTTGCTCCGCTACCTCTCCGAGGAGGTTTTAGGGGTACAAGAATTGTCTTATCAAGCCAGGAAGATAAACCTATCCCCTTCCTTTGAACGGCTGAGGGTCGCCCGGGCGATGAGCCTCTATGGGGGGATCGATGTCGAAAAGAATTGCAACAGTGCCTCCCTTCTTGAAGAAGCACGGGACAGGGGATATCGATTCGACCCGAATGAAACCTATTCCTTTGATGATGTCTTTTTCAAGATTTTCTTGGAGGCCGTGGAACCTCGGCTGGGCTATCCGCACCCCACCCTCCTTCATGATTATCCCGCCAGCATGGCTGCGCTGGCCCGGCTGAAACCTCGCAACCCCTTTTGGGCCGAGCGCTTCGAGCTTTACATTGCCGGCCTGGAACTCGCCAATGCTTTCTCGGAACTTAACGATCCTGTTGAGCAAAGAAAACGGTTTGCAGAAGAGCAAAGGCTTCGGGCCAAGCTAGGGAAGCCCGTTTACCCCATCGACGAGGAGCTTATCCAAGCCCTTTCTCGGATGCCTCCATCCGCCGGTATTGCTTTGGGAGTGGATCGCTTAGTGATGCTTTTTTGCGATGCCCGGACGATTCAAGAAGTTTTGGCCTTCCCTTCCATTTAGCAGCCTAAGAAATTCCTCAAAATTGTTCTCGACCTTCTTGAGCTTCAACTCTATAATTACACCAAGTGGGCAAATCCCCCCCACCTCAGCCCTCTCCCCCTCGGGAGGGGGGAAGGGTGAGAGACGGTTGTACTAGCAAAAGAGATGAGAAATGAGCCAAGAGGAAATTTTCAGTTTCTTGCAAAAACACAACCAGCAGCACATCCTGGACCATTATCAAGGTTTGAACTTGGAGAAGAAGAACGATTTTTTGCGCGAGCTGCAAGGGCTGGACCTGGCGGTCGTCTTTCATTTGTATGAGAAATTTTCTAAGGAAGGAGATACCCCCCGCCTTTTTTATGACATCTCGCCAGCCCCCATCTTGACCCTTCCGAAGACGCGTCGAGAGGTGGCGGAGCGAGAGAAGGCGCGTCTCGTGGGTGAAAAGCTGATCCGCGAAAATCAGGTAGCGGTCTTGATCGTCGCCGGGGGCCAAGGGACTCGTCTTGGGTTTGCAGGGGCAAAGGGAAAATTTCTCATCTCCCCCGTTAAGAAAAAATCATTATTTCAACTCTTTGTCGAATCCGTAAGAGCCATTTCTTTACGTTACCAAGCTGTCATCCCTCTCCTGATTATGACCAGCCAGGAAAACCGACAGGAGACTCAACAATTTTTTGAGTCCAACAATTTTTTTGGTTTAGACGCGGATACGATCTATTTTTTTGACCAGGAAATGTTGCCCACGATAACCCCTGCGGGAAACCTGATAGTAAGGGACGACACTCACCTGTTGGTAAATCCGGATGGCCACGGGGGGTCCCTGAAGGCTCTCTATAAATCGGGTCTGCTTAAAAATCTAACCGCCAAAGGATTTTCCGAGCTTTTTTACTGCCAGGTCGACAACCCATTGGTTAAAATCGCGGATCCGGTTTTTTTAGGATGCCATAGAATCGCAGAGTCTGAAATTTCCACCAAAGTCGTCCGTCGCCGGGACCTGGAAGAAAGGGTCGGCGTTTACGGAACGATGAACGGCAGGCCCGGGATCATAGAATACAGTGATTTTCGCCCCGAAGAATATCGGGCTTTGGATGAACAGGGGAATATTCGCCACTGGGCCGGAAACATCGCTGTGCACATAATCTCCCTTTCGTTCGTACAGCGTTTGAACCTGCACGGATTCGCTTTACCCTATCACCGGGCCGTCAAGGATGTTGAAGCCTGGGGGCCGGATGGGAAAGGGGAAAAAATACCCGGCTGGAAATTTGAGACCTTCGTGTTTGATTCCATTCCCTTGGCCCGGAAGACCTGCTGTTTAGAGGTGATTCGGGAGGAGGAATTTGCCCCGGTTAAAAACCAGAAGGGAAGCGATTCTCCGGATGCGGTCAGGGCCGCCATGAACCATCTTCACGGGGGTTGGCTCAAAGAAGCGGGGGCAGAGGTTGCGCCGGAGGCCCAAGTAGAAATCAGCCCCCTTTTTGCCCATGATAAGGAAGAATTGCTCAAGAAGCTGAAAGGCAAGAAGCTGGCCATCCGTGAGGACAAATATATTGAATAGGTCTTTCCGAATTGAAAAAGATTTTCTCGGAGAGAAAAAAATTCCCCAGGAGGTTTATTGGGGTATCCATACCGAGAGGGCGCGGGAGAACTTCGCGATCAGCGGGTACAAGCTGAACCCCTCGCTGATTAAAGCGCTGGCAGTCGTGAAGAAAGCCTGTGCGCAGGCCAATCTTGAGTTAGGCTATTTGGAGGAAAGGAAAGCCAAGGCCATCCTCCAGGCCTGCGAAGAAATTGCCGAAGGGAAGTTTTCAGACCAGTTTCCCGTAGATGCCTTGCAGGGCGGAGCGGGAACATCCAGCAACATGAACATCAACGAAGTGGTCGCCAATCGGGCCGTCGAATTGTTAGGGGGAAGGAAAGGGGAGGCCAGCATCGTCCATCCCATAGAAGACGTAAACTTACACCAGTCCACCAACGACGTTTACCCCACCGCAGTTAAAATTGCGGCGATCCTTCTTTTGCGAAATTTAAGCGAGGCCATCGCCAAAGTTCAGGGCGCTTTTCAGAAGAAAGAAAAGGAATTTGCCAAGATTGTCAAGATAGGCCGGACAGAACTCCAGGAGGCTGTCCCCATTACCTTGGGCGCAGAGTTTTCTGCTTTCGGGGAAGCCCTGGCCAGAGACCGGTGGAGAACCTTTAAGTGCGAAGAGCGGTTAAGAGTCGTGAACATCGGGGGAACCGCCGTGGGAACCGGCTTGAGCTCCCCCCGCAGTTATATCTTTCTGGTGATAGAAAAGTTGAGAGACCTCACTGGCCTGGGCCTTTCCAGGGGGGAAAATCTTCTGGATGCCACCGCGAATACGGACCCCTTTGTAGAAGTTTCCGGGATCTTGAAAGCCCATGCCAATAATTTAATCAAGACTGGGAATGATATAAGACTCCTTCATTTTTTGGGAGAAATCGAACTCCCCAAACTTCAGGCCGGCTCTTCCATCATGCCCGGGAAAGTAAACCCAGTCATGCTGGAGGCTACGATGCAAGCGGCCATTAAGGTTCTGGCCAATGATTTCGTTATTACCGAAGCCTGTTCGCGAAGCACTTTTCAGATCAACGAGTTTCTACCTCTTTTGGCTCAGGCCTTCTTGGAATCGCTGGACATCCTGATCCACATCGATTCGCTTCTGGCAGACCATGTCGAGGCCATCCAAGCGAACGAGGCAAGATGCCGGGAATATTTTGACCAGAGTCCGATGATCATTACGGCTTTTCTTCCCTCCCTTGGATACGACCGGGCGAATGAGCTACTCCAGGAATTTTTTTCTTCGGGAAGAAATAATTTAAGGGAATTTTTAGCTGAGAAACTGGGCGCAGGTCTGGTAGAAAAGATTCTTTCCCCTTATCGACTGATTTCTTTGGGTTACCGGGAAGATGAGAAAGACTCCTAAGTCTTTACGTTTGCAGATCGGCTTGTTTGGCCGGACGAATGTAGGGAAATCGAGTTTCCTGAACCTGGTCGCAGGCCAGGATGTGGCCATCACTTCACCCATTGCCGGCACCACAACCGACGTGGTGGAGAAATCCATGGAACTTTTGCCCCTCGGGCCGGTGGTATTTTTGGACACAGCCGGTCTGGATGACACGTCGGCCCTCTCCGAGTTCAGGTTAAAGAAAACTGTGAAGATCTTCGACCGTTCAGATGTAATCGTCCTTATGGTTGAGCCGAATGTGTGGAGCGACTATGAGGGCCGGATCTTGGAAGAAGCCCGGAAAAGAGAGATCCCTGTGATCATTGTCATCAATAAGCTTGACCTGGAAAACCCGGCAGAAGAATTTGTCGAAGCCGTCAGAAAGAAATCGGAGAGGGTCCTTCTTTGTTCGAGTATAGATTATGATCGTCGGGATTCCTATGTAAATGTATTCAAGAAATATTTAATCGAGGTCTGTGCCGAGGAATTTTTTAAACCCCCTCCTTTAATCGGGGATTTGTTACCCGCTGGAGGTTTGGCCATCCTTATCGTTCCCATCGATTTACAAGCCCCGAAGGGCCGGTTAATCCTCCCCCAGGTGCAGACAATCCGAGAGGCTCTGGATCACGATGCCTCTGTTTTCGTGGTCAAAGAAAGGGAGTACGCCCATGCTTTACATAACTTGCAGACTTCCCCGGATATCGTGGTTTGTGATTCGCAGGTCGTGCTGAAAATGGTCGCGGATACGCCCGAACCCATCAAATGCACGACTTTTTCAATTCTCTTTTCCAGGAACAAGGGAGACTTGATCGAGATGGCCAGAGGAGCTGCGGTCATCGACACCCTAAGGACTCATGATAAAGTCCTGATCGCCGAGGCATGCAGCCACCATGCGATTGAAGACGACATCGGCAGGGTAAAGATTCCCAGGTGGCTCCGGCAATATGTGGGTGGTGATCTTCAGGTCGATGTGTATTCCGGCAGGGATTACCCCGATAACCTAAAAGAGTATAAACTCATCGTTCATTGCGGCGGCTGCATGCTTACCCGAAGAGAGATGTTGTCGCGGATCCAAAAGGCGAAGGAAGAAAAAGTTCCGATCACGAATTATGGGATGTGCATATCCTTCTCCCAGGGGGTGATCAGGAGGGTGCTTTCTCCTTTTCCTGCTGCCCTGGACGCCTTCCAGAGGGAGATGAATAGACAAAAGGGGGATGAAAGAATTCCTGTCAAAAACTGGACTGGTACTCCTGAAAATTGACTTTCCCGGGATAATCTTCTTGAATCCTATATTCTAGACCTCACATGCGACCCATTGCCTGCCAACCTGCCCTTTTTCTCATTTTTAGGCCTGTTTGACTAAAAAGCTTTTATTTTGGCCCATTTTCTGGTATAACTTTCTATCTTTTAAAAAAGGAGTCTATCGATGTTTTTCAATTTTTATAAGAAAATCAGGAAGTTTACGGGAATTTTCTTACTGGGAGCATTGCTTTTAGTTTTATTGGGCACTCTCGGGGCAGGGAGCCTGAAAATGGAGAAAGATGAAATTCAGGTGACGGGAAGGATCTATGTGATGGGGAATGAGCCTTTCACACAGGTGGCAATCCAACGCGATGATGGCAAGGTTTATGCATTAACCGGGGAATATGATAAGGAACTGCGGAGCCTTCAGGGGAAACGTCTGACCGTCAAAGGCAAGTTAAGTGGAAAAACTCCCCGGGGGGCAGAAGCCATTGAAGTAAAATCTTTCCAACTATCGGAGAAGAAATGAGAGCAGAAAGGAAATTCGGAATCAAAGGATTTTTTAACCCTATTCTGATACTTTTCCCCTTTATCCTTCTTTTCCTTGCATGGGGGGATGCCCTATCGGCGAATTCCCAGAGAGAACCCATCAGTGGCACACCCATGCTTCGCCAACAAAGACTCCAGCTTCTTCGGGATCTTAGCAGAACCCCGACACTCAGGGTGCAGAAGAATATATTGAGTAATGCCGATTTCGTGGGAGAGCACCTCACATTTTATGCCTACAATTTTGCGACTTTAACCTATTATCAAACTGCGGCAACCTGCCAAAGTGTAACAACCCTATCCACTGGTTATAGATTGAATATTTGGGTCGAAGATACTCAAACTGTTTCCTCAGCCACGATTACCGATATTCAGAACCAGTATGTCAACCCGATTCTTCCGACAGAGACTACTTTTTTCGGCAGCCCTCCAGTTGGAGATTTCACGATCCTCATCCTGGACATTCAGGACGGTGGAGGTTCGACGTTTGTTGCCGGCTATTTTGACCACACAAACGAATTTTCGGCTACAAATAGCAATAATCGCCACATGGTATATATGGATTCCAACCCTGGTTTACAAGGATACGATCCTACGATTCCCGATTCCACCAAATCATTTTTGAGAACCTTAGCCCATGAGTTTTGTCACTTCATCCAAAACAAATATGATCCACTTGAAGAAACCTGGGTCGATGAAGGTCTGGCAGGATTGGCCGGCTTTGTCTGCGGGTACGGTCACCGCGCAAGTCATGTTATTGCTTTTTCCCTGGCCCCAACGACCAGTTTGGTCGTTTGGGCCGATGGACTGGAGAATTACGGGGCAACGTATCTTTTTATGCTTTATCTCGCGGAGCATTATGGCGGACCCACCATAACCAAAAACATCGTTGCCAACACTGGAATTGGAATCGCCGGAATTAACAGCGCGCTTTCTCAAAGCGGGTATGCGGCGCAGGTCAACGATATTTTTAAAAACTGGGTGATTGCGAATTATTTGAACAATACCTCGATGTCCGGGGGAATTTATGGATATGCGGATAGTTTCTCAGGGATTTCCCATGCACCTGGCAATTTGCCAGACACGGACTCAAAGGGTACCTATCCCACTTCTGGCAGTGGGAATGTTAATCAATATGCGGCCAATTACATCAGATTTGCCGGCTTGGGCGAGACCTATGACATTTTTATTCTGGTCCCTTATAGCTTAACCGAGAGTGACGTCCAATCCTATTCCTACAACGGTAGCCTAGGGTCTCTCATTCTTAATGTAAGTGGCATCAACGACACATTGGGTATGGAGGGAATTCAACTGGGATCATCCAACCCGACCCCGATCGTGGTATCTGCCTTATCTGCGAGCAGCACCGTATCCACCAGCGGCGGCGTTACCAACGGAGGAGGT
>Ga0187886_1001843_pt1 | contig 18077 bp, 15 predicted proteins | sample June2016WEW_20_1_FD_133001 | JGI IMG/M metagenome (GOLD analysis project Ga0187886, IMG submission 133001) | Peatland microbial communities from SPRUCE experiment site at the Marcell Experimental Forest, Minnesota, USA - June2016WEW_20_150 | ecosystem: Environmental > Terrestrial > Soil >... | reverse complement strand
CCTTATAAGCAGCGATGCCTCCGGTTATGCCCAGAACTATCGTCTTATTGTTTAGCATAGTCGTCTCCTATTTCCTCTCCCCACCGAGGGAGAGGATTAAGGTGAGGGGGCATTAAATCACCCTTACCCGACCTCTCCCTTCAAGGGAGAGGTGTTTCTTGGTTATTCCCGGTTTATATCATGGATGACTCTTATCCCGATTAGCGTCAAATCGGGATTGACCTTGTCAATTACCTTGGCTTCTCTGGCAATGACGCTGGCATAGCCGCCGGTAGCCACAACCGTCGCCTTTTCCCCCAGTTCTTTCTGTATCCGCGTCACGATGCCATCGATGAGGCCGGCGTAGCCGAAGATGATACCGGACTGCATGGCCGCGACAGTGTTGGTGCCGATAGCCTTTTTGGGACGCACCAGTTCCACCCGGGGCAGGGCAGCGGTACGGGTATACAGCGCTTCGGCGGCGATGGCGATACCTGGAGCAACGGCCCCGCCGAGGTAGTCGCCTTCCTTGGAAACTGTATCGAAGGCGGTGGCTGTCCCCAGGGCAACTACTATTACCGGTCCCTTATAGAGACTATGGGCGCCGGCGGCATTGGCGATACGGTCGCTACCTACCTCCCGCGGGTTATCCATGCGGATGCGTATCCCGGTTTTCACGCCGGGGCCGACATTCAGCGGCGTGATGTCGAAATATTTTTTGAACAACTCGTTGAACGTCGTCAGCAAGGGCGGCACGACGCAGCTTATCGCCCCCTCTTTTATGTTTTCCGTGTCTATACCTCTGTGGCGCAGCAGGCTGAGGATAAAAACCGCATATTCGTCCGGCATCTGGCTGACATGCGTGGACAGACGGCAGGTGGCGCGGATTTTATTGCCGTCGAAGATACCTATGGTGACGTTGGTATTGCCGATGTCAATCGCCAGTAACATATATCGCTCCTGTTTGGCACCTGTTTTTTAGTCGTTTTATTATCAAAGGCAGCGCCGGTAGAAGGTCGGAGGCAATCATGCCGGCATCGCCCAGCTCATTTCTTATCATTTCACCGGCTTCACCGTGCAGGTAAACGCCGAGGGAGGCGGCTTCGAAAGGCTTTAGTCCCTGGGCTGCCAGCCCGGCGATGGTTCCCGCCAGGACATCCCCCGTCCCCGCCGATGCCAGCCCCGGGTTGGCAAAGGGACTGATACGACAGCGGCCATCCGCGGCGGCGATAACGGTATAAGCCCCCTTCAAAACAATCGTTTTTTGCCACTCTGTGGCGAATCTTCTGGCTGTGCCTGAGCGGTCCGACTGTATTTCGTCCAGCGTTAGCCCGCACAGCCTGGCCATTTCTCCGGGGTGCGGGGTAAGTATAGCATCATCGGCTACCTGTCGCCACCAGTGGTGTATCCTGGTCAATATGTTGAGGGCATCGGCGTCGAGCACCAGTGCCGGCAGGCCTTTCTTCAGGAGCAGGGAGTTGACGAATTTTATGGTGGACGGATTTTGCCCCAGGCCGCAGCCCAGGAGAAGGACGTTGTATTGAGCGCATTGGCGGTGGATGATATCGGCAGCTTCAACCGAGATAATACCGGGTCGGGATTCGTTCAGAGGCAGGTAAGTTGCCTCGGTCAACTTTGATGCGAGAATCGGCTGCAGGCTGCCAGCGGTGGCTAGCGTTACCAGTCCTGCCCCTACTCTCATGGCGCCGCTGCAGGCCAGGTAGGCGGCGCCGATGTAGTTGATTGAGCCGGCCGTCACCAGGACCCTGCCGAAGCTACCTTTGTTAGCGTTAAGCGGACGCCTGGGGAGAACGGTTCTGGCCCAATCTGAGGTGACGAGCTCGGTGGTTACGGATTTTGCCAGCGATTCAGCTATGCCGATATCGGCTATCTTCAGTTTTCCCACCCTTTCCGCCCCGGGAAAGCTGAACAGGCCCATCTTGGGGAAGGCTAGCGTGACGGTAATGTCGGTGTGGGGGCAGGAGGGGTCGACGGCGCCGGTATCGGCATCCATTCCCGAAGGCAAATCGACCGCGATGATGCTGAAGCTGCGGTTATCCTTGGCAATGCCCACTCTTTCCAGCGCCTGTTTAAAGACGCCTTCCAGCGGGCGCATTTTACCCGTGCCCAGCAGCGCATCGATGACACAGGTAGCTGAATCCAACAGGCCGTCGAACTTTTTCAGATTTTTATCTTTGGTGGCTTCGACGCAGTTAATTCCGTGTTCCTTTGCCAGCCTGAGATTGGCGTCGTCGGGGGCTCTCTGGCCGCACAGGTATACGCTGACTTTCGCCCCCCATTCTTGAAGGTAGCGGGCGGCCACCAGTCCGTCGCCGCCGTTGTTGCCCGCGCCTATCAGGCAGAGGATATGCTGTTTTTTTACAGTGCCGAGGTATTCACGGGTCTCCTCGGCTACAGCTTTGCCGGCGTTTTCCATGAGCGTGCTAACCGGGGTGCCCAGTTTTATGCACTCCTGGTCTATCTGTCTCATCTGCGCGGCGGTCACTATTTTCATGGCTGGATATATTCCCCCATTGGATTGAGTGTAGCAATATTCGGCATTATGGTCAAGAGAGTTAGCTTTCCCCCCGCTTTATTTTTTAGTTGTGACCTATCCCCCTGTGTCCGCCTTCCCTTGGAAGAATTTGTTAAGAGAAGGGGGAGGGTAAAGAAAGAGGGGTTTTCACCCCTCTTAAACGCCCCATCGTATTGAGGTGCGTCAGCCCCTCTTTTCTGCTTTTCCTTCTCCTTTAATCCTCCAGTATTCAAAAGGGGAGTGCGTAGCGAGAGGGGTCGAAGCCCCCTCTCATCATATTCCCCCTTCCCTTCATCAATCCTTAAGGGAAGGGGAACGGATAATCGACCCTCCGGGTTACCTTTTATGATATACATGAATCAAGGTTGTACATCTTAAGCTTTTAGATAAGTCTACTATTTAGATAGTCTTTTCGTAGCTACGAAATAGCCATCACTACCATTGATGACCTTACCCCAGAATTAGTAGCAACACTGTCTAGAGTCCAATCGCTGTTTGAGGTGTACCCCGTCTTAGGGGTACTTCCTTTCAACGAGCTGTGTGGCCTGACCTCATTGTAGTCCCTGCGCCAGTCTTCAATAATATCCCGGGCAAGCTTCAGATTCATAAACCAGTTCGTATTCAAGCACTCGTCCCTGAGCCTGCCGATAAAACTCTCGGCCAAGGCGTTTTCTATTGGCTTTCCCGGTCGGATGAAATTCAGCTTCACGCCTCTGCGGTATGCCCATTCATCCATGGCACGACCCGCGAATTCCGGGCCGTTATCCATGGTGATTACCTCAGGCAGTCCCCTAATATCAGCTAACCTCTCCAGCACGCCGACTACCCTGTGTCCTCCCAGGGAAGTATCCACCTCTATAGCCGGGCAAGTTTCAAGTAGACTATGGATATAGTCTTTTAAAGTTTATTTAGTGTATTAATTTCGTTTCATCAGTTATGTGTGCAAGGCCCATAGTTGAACAAAACGATGAAATGTGTCTATGGCATTGCAGCAAACGGCTAAACTGCTAGCTAGAAAAAACATGACGTTCCTGCGATAAGGTCAAAGTCCTTCGTTTGAAGTTGAGGTAGCGATGCGATAAACTTAAGTTCGAGACTTTTTCCTATGGTACATTCTACAAACCCGTATCCGGTCGTCAAGTTGTTTAGCTGGATGCGATGAAGAAAGTAATTCTGTTAATTTTGGGCATCGTGTTTGTCGCCATCATAGTGGCCGTTGTTGTATTCGTTGGCAACCTTAAAGAGACCGTAGAAGGACTACAGCCAGATATCCGGAACGTTTCCCTCGAATGGGGTGAAGTCAACGATAATTCCATCGAGGTCCTGGGCACCCTCACAGTTTATAATCCTAATTCAGTTTCGCTCCCTGTGAACAAAATCACTTGCGAGGTAGAGTTGAATGGAATCAGGGTTGGGAGCGCCGAAACAATTGATCTGAAGATAGCAAAGGCAACGGAGTTTCCCCTCAGGATTTCGGCGAAGATCGATACTTCCAAGATCCCCAGTGTCTGGGCTGAACATATTAGACGAAATGAAAAAAGCGAAGCTTCAATAAAGATAAAAGCGACGTTTGACCTTGGAGTCGTTGAATTCACCTTTCCTTATACCGTCAAACAACCCTTCGAAACCGATTTGCTTTCACAACTAACCAGCGTTGGCCCGGTTCCCGTGGAAAAGAAGGTTAAAGTGCCTCTCCTTGGTGAGAAGACTATATTCAATATGACCTTAGAGGCGCTTTCCGGAACTTGGGGGAAAGCCACGCCGGATATATCACAGATTAACATCTCAGCTGTCATCCTCAATGACAATCCTTACCCGCTACTGGTGCCGAAGGTGAAGAGCGAAATCGAATCGAACGGAATAATAGTAGGCTATGGAGAAACCGGATTGCTTAACGCTTTCGGTCCACATGATACGAAGGAAGTTAAGTTGGTTGCCTCTTTATATTCAAGCCAGATGTCAGCATGGTTTGTCCGACACGTTCAGCAGGGAGAAAAATCTATTTTTAATATCCGAGTATATATTGAGTTCAAGGTAGTCGATGATATCCTTAAACTGATAGGCCAAGATGAGTTGTCGGTCACGCTTTGGGAAGGAAACCAGATCATTGAGACAGATTTACTCGGAAACAAATAACCAATTAATATTTTATTATGGTTGCCGGTGATGCCCTGCCATTGGGATAGTAATTCAGTGATACGAGAGTAACATAAAGATGGATTGTTTGGCACCTTCGCGGAGAGCACAAATTTTTACATTTACACTATCAATATTATTATTGTTAGGCTTGAATTTTTTGACACACTGGAGTAATATCTAGTCGAAAATAGGGACGTTAAAACTAAGGAAATTTATATATCGTAATGGGAACTGTGCAGGACCTTGAAATCATACTAGAAAGATTTAAACGGTCTCCCCTTAATGTTGCCCGTAGTGAACTCGAGATGTTCCGTCGGACTCTTGAACGAGACCATGTCTTTTTAACGGTCATCGAAAAAGTGATTCAGACTGAGCAGGAGGCACTCGGTGCCAAAGCCGCCACGCTCGTTAAGGATCCGCAACACTCTATGTGGGCAGACCTAGCATTTGCAACTACACCTCCATTGAGAGCAGCCGTGGGATATCAGGTCTGCCTTTGCTTACTGGAGTCCTACAAGAAACCTGATGAGTTTGGAAGCAAGTTGACGGCACTCGGCCTTTTCTATTTGGACCATCAAGGCTTGAACGTACAGAATCCCTCATATCTGGACTGCATGAAGGTGTTTGCGGAAGTATTCTTGGAACCACTTGTCGTTTATCTGAGGAGTGGTTTGGAAATTGAAGAGAGGGTTCTTTCTCTACTTAGTCGTTACAAACAGCGGAGCGAGTGGTTTGGGATAGACCTAAGCATGGGTACTGGAGATAAGGAGGACAACATCGAATTCGAAAAGCGATTGAAGAAAGATATACTCAGATATCTCTTCGACAATGGCATTGACTTCTCAGTCGAATCGCAGATTCCCGCTGGTGGCGGCAAAGTTGATATTTTACCGGTCTTACGCGATTGGGGACAATTGCCCATCGAGGTGAAGGTATTTGATGGAAAGTCACGATCGCGCCAATACATTTCATCCGGGTTAGCTCAGGCAGCAGACTATGCTCGGAAGTTCAATAAATCAAGTGCTTATTATATTGTTTTCAACCTACAGGAAGACTCTGTTTTAATAATACCTGGAAGCGCGATTGGTCGGAGTATAATAAGAACGACCATACACGGCGTGGATATCTATTCGGCCGTTTGCAACTTGGGTATCAAGTTGCCATCAAGCGAAGCTGCAAAACTACAACGGATAGAGGTTGCCATTCCCTAATTGTCATAATGGATTATTCGCTGATGTTGGTGATTCATAAAACTAGGATACCAAATAGTATGTTTATATTGAATCACGAAGGAGGTGGGTATCATGACACGAGAAGCCTATATCGTATCAGAGGAACTCATTAAATATAAGAATGAGCCGAATCTGTTCTATCGCGCTTTCGAGCTTCAATACCGTAAAATGTTCAGATCTACAGACTCGTTAATCGACCAAGAGGTACTTAAGGATTGGTTTGTCGAACAAGTAGATACCATCCGTGACCTTATAAAATTTGTAACCTTACCTGTCCAGGATTCTCCGGGTCTGTGCATTCTACGTGGATGGACCGGAATTGGCAAGACTACAAGTGTAAGAGTTCTGTTCGAGAAGATGCAGGATCGGTTACCCAAGACGTTAGTTTACCTTTATTTACAATGCAGCACATTGATGCCAAGCGTTGAGTTAATAGATAAAGAATTTAATATGGAGATCTATGCGAAACTGGAGAAACAATTCGGCAATAATTACTTCAAAAACGTGTCACAAAGCGATGAGACCTATGTTGCCAACACAAAACGACTGAACCAACTAGTCAGTGAAGGAAAGACTATCATTGCTGTATGGGATAATGTAGACCAGTGTTCTCGTCAGGTTCAGATGGAATGTCTACGCTTAATTCATAGTAGGCTTAATCGGATAAAACGGTTAAAGATAATTGTAACTATAAGAGAGTATAATTTCAGTCGTGCGCACACGGAATTAGCAAATGCTACGTTTGATAACTTTCCTATTACCCACCTTCCGTTATCTATCGAGCAGGTTCTCAAAGTTAGGGAAGGTTTGTCCCAAAGAACAATGAGAGAAGAGTTGGGAGATGATTCAAAGCCTTTTGATCTCGGGGAGGGCATACAAGTCACTATTGGACATGGTAGGAGATTCTTAGCACGAATTATAAATGACCTATGCAGGCCCGAAATATCAAGAGCTCTCGCCAGGCTGTCAAACACCAATTTGAGGGTGCAGCTTGAGATGGCACACCATGCACTCAAAACACCTTATATCACACGTAGGGTTGCGCTGGAAACGATTCGCAAGTACTATGAACAAGACAGGGATGAGATTCTGCTCCCCTATCACATGTTTATTGAGGGGCTGTTGATAGGATCTTCCACTGACTGCTACAGTGTATTTTCTTTTGGTGATAGCACTCTCATCAATATGTTCAACGCAGGTGACATAAACGCATACTATAACACTCTTAATAGACATCACGTAGCTGAGATAGTCTCGAAGATAACAACTGGCATCAATGTGGGAAGGATAGAGCAAGAGCTAGAAACACTCGGACACGATAAGAGCTGTACTTCTACAAGCATTAAGGAGTTTCTTTCATGCGGGTTGGTTTGGTCCGAAGAGGGCAGTGTAGAGGATTATCCGTCAAAGATATCTACGATCCTGCCCACTAAAGCAACGAATTACTACATTCGAACCTTACAGTCTAAACTAATATATTTACAACATATGGGACTGGTCACTCCGCTGGAAGAACAATTTCGAACAGGGATTCGACATTGGACAATGGAAGAAGAAGAAGTCGATTCATTCAGGGATCGAATGACATCTACAAAGGCTCTTTTGCAGCAAATAGCAGCGGATGAGGACGAAGAAATAAATTTAACCAAAAAGTCACCGGCCGCTTTAGCAATAATGCAGAGATATCGATTCGGAAACATTTCGGGGGAAATGGGGAAGCAGGTGCTGAAAGAAGTTCAAGCTATCAGGAGCTCAAGTCGCATGCCAATACCCGAAAATGAGTGGATAGATGTCATTGAAGGATTCAAACCAATTGCTGATCGAGCTCCTTGCATCTAATTGCTCTCCGATTCCTCTTCACTTGGGCTATCGATTTCCGGCAGTGTCTAACCCCGGACAAGTCCCTCCACAACGCGGGGATATGCTATGTGGACTTCGTTGAAATGACCACCAGTTTCTCTCCGGTTTGACGATCCTTCTCGGCTTAAAAACGTCGCCTACTGAAAATTAACGGGGAGGAAGATGTATACTGCCGCTCCTATTGCCCAAAGTCGAAATACATTGAATGCGTCGATGTCACATAATGAGACTGCCGAAAAAGTCCCGTCTCCCTTAGAAAAAGGAGAATTCAGGGGGATTTTTGAGCTTAAATCCCTCTTAATTTCTCTTTAAGAAAGGGAGAAATTGGGAAAGGAAAATACTTTTTCGGCACTCTCATAATGACGAAATGTGCAGACTTAAGGGCCGATGTACTTAGCAGACGGGGTACACCTCGGTTAAGAACTCTAAGTCAGGGTGTTACTTTTTTCGGGGGAGGGTCAAAAAGTCATATACTGAAGTTGATTCCACTCTCTTATTTCTGAGATACTCGCATTCCTTGTTCCTCTAGGAAACGATTTGCCTCACGTGAAAACTTCTCCATTTCAGGAGTAAGTGTTTCAATTTGAATAGCTTGTAAACTCAGCAACTTACTGGCCGTATTTATTTGAACGTACAAACATTGTTTGCTCTCGCGATCTTTGCATGCATCCCTGTAATGCGGACAGCGCGCAGTCATCTGAGGACAAATTTCCAAGGGCATTTCTCCCCTCCTTTTCAACTGACGAAACTTAGGACTACGGAAGTTATAACACCAAGGCCAGCAATACCTTGAGATAGTCTCTGGAATCCAGAGGTCTTTTCTTCGACCGAACTTCGGATTTTCTGCATGATGGAGGAAGTTATATTGAGCGGGCTGACTATTCCGTTAACTTCGTCAGCTGAAATGGTAGTCGGCTTTATTGGAACATAAGGAGAAAGAAACGAAACGACGACTAAGAAAAAAGATGTTAGGCCATTAACCAGTTTGTATCTTGAATCTACTTTCCACTGGAGGACGTTTACAACGCCAATAAAGACGATTATGCACACAATAATGAGGATAGCTGCGGCTACTGCGGACCAAAGTAATATTTGCCCTGTTTTTATTTTACCATCTACTTCACGCTTAAGCTCATTAATCTTCTCTGTCTGTACCCCAATATCGGCAAGATCCTTTTCCCATGGATATGGCTTTTTCACTCCAGTTCCTCCAGACCGTCATAATAATTTACGTATCGCACCTTTATGATCAGTCATACCATACAGGTTAGAAGTTTAGCGGGGATAATATTCTACATTAATGTTTCATAGTTGTCAATACAGATGGCAATATATTCTTCTATCGTCCTTAGTTGCTGGATAATCTATAAGTGTGATTTGGCAAAAAGGCCCGTAGGGCTTTCCAGCGCTCTGTGTAAGAACCAGGTTATCGTTAGACACAAAACTGACGATTGGTTAAACGTGGTTCGTTAACTAATAGTAAGGAGATAAGCGTGCCAAGAGATAAGTCAATTATTTCCTTATTTCATGCATTCCAGCAGTTCTTCAGAGTAAATCCTTAATTTGTCTATAGTTCGTGGCGTAAGACTGCGCGAATGGGCTAAATCATTTCTCACGGGCTCCAACTCACCGAGCCTTGTTTCTATGAAACTGGTGGCCTTAAAGAACTTGCTAAAGACATCCTGCCAGTTATTAATTTCGGTAATGATCTTACGGTAGTCTGAAAAGTCCAGAAAGTCGACGACATTTGTTGAGGTTGGGGGATACCAGGGCCATACAGTTTCTCGTCGGATCTTTCTGTTTTCAGCATAAGTTCTGATATTATTGGGGACCCGCTCATTCCACCAATTCTTACTAACTCTGCCGAGTTCACGTTCGATGAATTTTCGCAATTCCTTCTCTAGATTCTCCAAAACTTGTTTCGGATCCGGCGAACGTACTAACTTAGGCTTAGCTAATGGTTGCGGAAGACCTGAGTTGTAAACAAAACCCTCTTTCTGCATAGACTGTAATTCAACAATAATGTGCTGGACTCTGGTCTCCAGTTTCTTGTATCTATCAGCCTGCCTTATTCGTTGTACTAATCTGTAGCTATTACCTGGAGATGTCAGTCTTGTGGTTGGAGTTGAAACTTGCTGTAGAAAGTTGAATACTTTTTCCTCCCACCTTTCAAATATATTCCAGTATTTAATTACAATTGCTTCTCGACTCTTTTTAATATTGCCTTCTAAGAACGCCTCCGTTACTTTCTTCCCGTACCTTTTTGCTTTCTTTGTCTCTAAGATGTTCGCGATAAACTCTCCGGCACCTTCAACGAGCAAGTTCTTGGTAATTACAGTAGCAGTATCTCTGGTTTGGCCAAGTTCGTAACCAAGTCCTTGAAGAATCCCGATTCCCTCAGATATGAGGTTCGCGATCTGTGTGTTCAATGCTATGTCCATATCAAATTCATTTGCATGTTAAAATTACGAATATTATAGTCTATTATAGCGCCTAAGCTAAAAGAGACCAAGATCCAATCCTAGAATAAGGTTTAATAGTTCTCAGCGAAAATAGTTGTCCTGTGCCTGATTTCTTTATTCATCATCGAAGCTTTTACCCCATATATACGAACTCCTACGTTGGGCATGGTTAGAGGCATGATATTTCTTGAAATATGATAAATTATCAGCCGAATTGAACAGAGTACTTGAAAAACTCTAAAAGCAGGTGTGATGGCCAGATTATACATATCTCGGTTTTGTTCAACCCAGCTACGGCCAACAAAAAGAAACATTACTAAATTTCCAGAATTAGCACGTTTACAAATCCCCAATGGGCGGGAGAAACAATCAAAAAATAGAGATGGTTTCGATGAATCAGCTAAGCATTATAAGAGAATAATTTATAATAGTATTATTCGAGATAACCACATAAGATGCACGCATATTGACAACTGTTTGCCAAACATAATACAATTACCTTACTTATAAAGGAGCGCCATGAGAAATGCTATATCCTTAATGAACCGGAATCCTAACGTTGTATCACTGGCGAGCACCAATATTGTCGTCGTTGTTGTAGCGCCGGGGGCTTGGCGTGTCTCCGGTTCGGGGGTGACCTGAACCAAATTTACGATTTAAAGAACACACCAAGCCCAGGACCTAAAAAATCCTGGGCTTTTTCTTTTATTCATCCGTCGTAGTAAAAAAATATAAAAACCTCAATTTGATAGGAGGTATGAGTGAACACCATACCCAAGAGATATGAAGCAATGAATGTAGAGCCAAAGTGGCAGCAATACTGGGAGGATAAAAGAGTTAATAGTTTCCAGCCCAGAAAGGGAAGAATAGTATACTCCATAGATACACCTCCCCCTACGGTTTCGGGGAACTTACACATGGGGCATTGCTATTCCTACAGTCAGACCGACTTTTATGCTCGATTCTGGCGCATGAATGGTCGGGCTGTCTTTTATCCGATGGGCTGGGATGATAATGGTCTACCCACGGAGAGGCTGGTGGAGAAACGCCTGGGTATAACCCCGGAGAAAGTCGGGGCGGAAGCCTTTCTCCAGGCCATTGGCCAGACGAGTAAACAACTGGAGGAGAAATATGAGAAGCTTTGGAGACGCTTGGGTCTCAGCGTAAACTGGAGGTACACTTATTCCACGATCAGTCCGGCTGCCCGCAAAATAGCCCAGCATTCTTTCCTTGATTTGTATCAGAAAGAAGACGTTTATCTCTCGTCCTCTCCAACCATCTGGTGCTCTTTTTGCAAGACCGCGATTGCCCATGCCGAGGTAACCGATATGCTGCGCCAGGCCGAGTTTGTAACTATTGCTTTTAGCCTGGAGGATGGCCAAACCTTACCCATCGCCACTACCCGCCCGGAACTTTTACCGGCCTGCGTCGCAATCTTTGTGAATCAAGATGATAAGCGGTATCGCCACCTGATCGATCAAAAGGCCAAAACTCCTCTGTTTGGGAAAGAGGTTCCAATTTTATCCGACCCCAAAGCCGATCCTGGAAAAGGCACCGGAATCGTGATGTGCTGCACCTTCGGAGACGCTACAGATATAAAATGGTGGCGGGAGCACGCTCTACCGTTAATTAATATCATCGGTCATGATGGTAAGTTAAACCAGAATAGTGGGTTTCTAACCGATCTGGATATCAAAGCAGCCCGTAAAAAGATTATTGAGGAACTGAGTAATCAAGGATTAATCCTGGATAAAAAGGCAGCTTCTCAAACTGTCAGCGTCCACGAGAGGTGTGAAACCCCTATAGAATATATTGAGACGAAGCAATGGTTTATTAATGTGCTGGACCGGAAAGAGATGCTTCTTGAGGCTGGTAGGAAAATTAACTGGCATCCAGCCCATATGCTTTCGAGATACGAAGACTGGGTACAAAATTTGGAATGGGACTGGTGTATCTCGCGCCAGAGATACCACGGTGTTCCTTTCCCTTTGTGGTACTGTTTAAAATGTGGAGAAGTTCTTCCGGCAGAATTTTCTGAGCTTCCTATAGATCCACGCACACAAAACCCATCTAGGCCTTGTAAATGCGGCAGTGAAGAGTTCACTCCTGAAACCAGTGTCATGGATACTTGGATGACCTCTTCGATGAGCCCGCAAATCGCCGGCGGATGGTTAAACCAAACCAAACTTTTCAACCAGGTTTTCCCGATGTCGTTACGGCCGCAAGCGTATGACATTATCCGAACATGGACTTTCTATACCGTAGTAAAGTCACTATATCATTTTGATAAATTCCCATGGTCGGATATCGCTATTTCTGGCCATGGTCTATCACCAGAAGGCCATAAGGTAAGCAAATCTAAAGGCGGGAATATTCTGGACCCAATCAAAGTGATGGAGAAGTATTCGGCAGATACAATTCGCTACTGGGCAGCAAGCACCAAGCTCGGGGAAGATTCCTTGATAAGCGAGGATAAAATCGCTGCTGGCCAGAAGCTCATAAATAAGCTCTGGAATGTCGCCAGCTTTGCCTTCCCTTTTCTCAAGGTTTATCGCCCATCCGAGTCGATTCCATGTCTCGTACCCGTCGATAAATGGGTGCTATCTAGGCTTCAAAGTTTGATTATAGAAGCTACCGAGTCTTTCAAACAGTATGATCATGCTTCGGGCAAGATCAAGGTCGAGGCTTATTTCTGGGATATTATAGCCGATAATTATCTGGAGATGGTTAAGACCAGATTATATGATCTAGAAGACGGTGCTCCTGAGAAAGAGTCAGCCAAATTCACTTTGTATCAAGCCATTCTGACGCTTCTCAAACTGCTGGCTCCGATTACGCCTTATGTTACCGAAGAGATATTTCAATTATGCTTCAAAAGACATGAGGTTGCAGAGTCTGTTCATCTGACATACTGGCCAGAGGTAAATGGGGAGTTAATCGATCCTAATGCGGAGATTCTCGGTGAGGCGCTGGTGGAAATCGCCACGGCTGCCAGACGCTATAAATCAGAGCACCAATTACCCATGGGCACTCCTTTAGACCGGATCAAGATCGCTTTATCTCAAAGCGAATTGTTACAACAACTTGAGGCGTCTATTACGGACATCAAGAGCGTAACCAGAGGGAAGAACATAGAGTTGGGGGAGGAAACTCCAGGGTTTGATACGCCAGAGCAGCGATTGAGCGTGCACATAGATTAAGATTGGGTCTTGATTCCAAATAAGAATAAACCAGAGCTGGCATGCAAAAAGGAGGGTCAGTTATGAATAGTATTTTTGCGAATCGCATCTCGGATGTCCCGAGGTCATTTATCCGTGAAATATTGAAAGTGGCACTTGACCATTCAGTGATCTCCTTCGCCGGTGGTTTGCCGAACAGGGAACTTTTCCCAGTTGAAGAGATTAAAAAAGCCACCAATAAAGTCTTCGAAATTTATGGAAGTGATATTTTTCAATATAGCAATTCGGAAGGTTACTCGGGACTCAGAGAAATGATTGCCGGAAGATATTTTGAAAAAAGGAAGCTCAAGATCCCAATAGAAAATATTCTAATTACTAACGGTTCTCAACAGGGTCTAGACCTGCTAGGGAAAATTCTAGTCAATAAGGGAGAAGGTGTAATAATAGAAGAACCCGGGTACTTAGGCGCAATCCAGGCCTTTTCTATTTTTAAACCCACCTTTTATCCTGTAGCTGTCACTGGAGAGGGAATGAGCATTAAGAGGCTGAAGTCAGTCATGTCTTCAACCAAGCCTAAATTGATGTATACAGTTCCTAATTTTCAAAATCCGTCAGGCATATCTTATTCAGAGAAGAATCGGTATGAGATAGCTGATATTTTAGAGAATACCAGCACATTGCTTATAGAAGATGATCCCTATGGAGATTTGCAATACTCTGGAACATGTAAACCATCATTTAAAACTATCCTTCCTAAAAATACTGTTCTTCTCGGATCTTTTTCTAAGACAATTATCCCGGGTTTTCGTCTGGGATGGATTGTGGCACCGGACAATATTATGGAAAAGCTTATTATCGCCAAACAAGCTTCGGACCTGCATACGAGCCATTTTACACAATGCATAATTTACCAATATTTGAAAGACAATGATTTAGAGGCGCATATCTCTAAAATCAGAGAGGTCTATGGGATTCAACTTAAAGCAATGTTAGATAGTATTAAGAGATATTTCCCGGAAGAAGTTTCTTTTACCCATCCCCAAGGTGGAATGTTTCTCTGGGTAACTTTACCTGAAAATACCTCTTCCAGAGAACTGCTCGATCTGGCAATCAGGGATAAGGTAATTTTTGTCCCAGGTGAGCCATTTTACGTTCACTGGCACCAGACCAACACGCTGAGACTTAACTTTTCTTGCGTAGATGAAGAGACAATCCAGGTAGGCATCCAGAAGCTAGGGAATGCGATTAAACAATTACTAATTTAATGGGAGGTCACTTTTACTCAAAATGTTACTTTTGAATCCCTGCCCGCATGGAATGTAATCACCACATTGGAGAGGCACTGATTCTTTTATCCTCATATCAGTGTCCCTCGCCACTCTGTGAAATTAGGGTGACTTTGATTTCAGATGAAAACTTCCAGTTTTCTAAAACCAAGCTCGAATTCGTCTTGAGGCAAGATATGATAGGCCGATACATATTAACTTTTTACTTTGTCCAGATATTCTTGGTCTAAGGCAGTTCTTTCAACTAATACTTCATCGTGTTTGATGTTGCGGAGTCCAGCCCAATTTAACAGATTATCTATTCGGGTAATATCCGGGAATCATCACTGGGGCAGTCCTAGCGATAAGCCGCGCCGTCGGGGAAACGGCGCCGATATTGGTGGTGTAGGCGGCGAGCCGATTCAAAATGTTGGTTCACAATATTTACCCGGAGTAACCGTTACTTGTTTAGTTCTGCACGTTCGTTTGATATTAAGTGTTTAGGGAAGGACAAATGATAAACTGGATGGGGCTTTTCTCAATTGCATTTCTCCGTATAATCACATCAGCCATGATGTTGATTGAACACACCTGAATAATTCGATTTTATTCTTAACGCCCAGCTTACGGTATATATTCTTGATGTGTGTATGCACCGTTAACTTGCTGATATAGAGCTTTTCCGCTATCTCCCCGTAAGACATACCCTCGATAATGCAATAAACAATATCTACCTCTCTCCGGCTAAGGCAGAATCTTGCCTGCAGGGTAGCTTCTAGGCTCTCTTTGTTGGTCAAATCAGATAGAGTAACCAGGAAGTGAGGTAATGTGATTAATCGGTCAGTTTTCCATATGAGTGAACATTCTATTCGGAACCGTTTGCCGTTGTCCGCGAAGATTATCCTTTCTTTTGGCCACAGTGTAAGCCGTTCCTCGGCTTTTAGCAGATTAAGAAGGTCACAGCAATCACTGATGATGCAGGACGGGATAGGGAATTCGCCTTTTTCAAGGTCAAGCGAATCGGGCTGTATTCTGCTAAACAGATACAGACAGATTTCCCGTGATTTTGTGTTGGAGTAGATAGGTTTCAGCTTGTGGTCCAGCATAAGAAGGCCGTGATTATTGGCCTCATTAGTGAACTGCAGCTGTTGTTTTAAATTATTTATATTAGAAATCTTCTTGATATTGTTCACAGTGAGCATTAGATGGCGGGTAAGTATCTCAGCTTTAGATAGGTCATTGGTCTTATAGTCCGGCTGTTTCCTGGAACGCCATAAAGTAATCATGCCTTCGAGGTTGTTTTTCCGCCGCAATGGCAGGAACATCTCCCAGTATAAATGCTGAGGCGATATAAATTCATTATAAAAGTCTGAACTTTCCCAATCTCTCAAAGAAATAGAGTCACCGATTTTAAAGATATTTTTTGAGGAAGAAATAGCTTCTTTTAGCAGGGGAGATTGTTGGTAATATCCGTCTTTATACAGCGAGGGATTATATTTATCTTCAACAGGACTTAGATCATCCGATTTAAACGACCTCGATTCGACTATTTTAACGTGCCGCGGGTATCCCTCAATGAGCTGAAAAGTAACGCATTCCGCATGGAACATCTGCATCATAGAAGGGCAAATAGTTCCAACAAGGCCATCCATGTCTTCGCACCGGTTGGCATGATAAATCAGATTGAAGGCGTCAAGGTAATCTCTTCTAGTTATTGTCGCCATATTTCGAATATATATCACTTTTTATTTCAAATGTCAATAAATACCCCAAAAAGGGTATTTAATTTCATGTCCGCATGTTTCATACTTGGGCTAAAATTCATAATATGCTACTCCTTCACAGGGTGGAAATAAAAGTTAAAAGACCGCACTTAAAGAGGGTTGGGGTAGTTTAAAAATCACTTCACCTTCGTTAATCCGTACCCATTTTAAGGTGATTATCGACCGGCTTAATTTGAAAGATTATTGAAAAAAGTTACGTTATTTTGCTTGCAATAGATTTTATATCAGCGGCGATGCCGGATTAAGGATACCGCATGAAAAAGAAGGAAACAGGAGATAGTAAAATTTAGGAAGACGTTTGTGGTTAAAGTAGTCGATTCGGTAACAGCGAAGACCGAAAAGAAGGTCCGGATAAGTATCGAAAACATTTCATTAAGCTTCGGTGGTGTGCGCGCACTCACCGATGTCAGCCTGGAAGTCAAGGACAACGAGATATTGGCAATCATCGGCCCCAACGGTGCTGGCAAGACGGCCCTCCTCAACTGTATCAACGGCTTCTACAAACCACAGAAGGGCGAAATCTATTTCGATGGTAAGAAAATCACCCGCATGCGCCCGGACAAGCTGGCCAGGCTCGGCGTCGCCAGGACCTTCCAGAATATCGAGCTTTACACTGGTCTGAGCACGCAGGACAACATCATGGCAGCACGCCACGTGCTCATGAATCAGAATTTCGTCACCGGCGCCATCTATTTCGGCTGGTCGCATCGGGAGGAAATCGAGCACCGCAAGATAGTTGAGGAGATAATAGATTTCCTGGAAATCCAGCCCATCAGGAAAAGAGTGGTCGGCATACTACCTTACGGGATGCGCAAGAGGGTCGAGCTAGGGCGTGCGCTGGCGCTGGAACCGAAAGCCCTGCTGCTGGACGAACCCATGGCGGGCATGAACCTTGAGGAAAAGGAGGACATCGCCCGCTTCATAATCGATGTATACGAAGGCCAGGGAGAAACCTATCCGGACACACCGGTCCTGAAAAACGGCATCAAGAGCATCATCCTCGTAGAACATGACATGGGTGTGGTTATGGATATTGCCGACAGGATTGTCGTTCTCGACTTCGGTCATAAAATCGCCGAAGGCACTCCCGCTGAAATAAAGTCCAACCCGGAGGTTATCAAAGCCTACCTTGGGGAGGAATTAAAGATATAGCCAGGAGTTATTACTGAAGAAACTAAGGTATATAAGTCGAATGCTGCAGGTAAATAATATTGAAGTCACTTATATGAAGGTGGTCCAGGTTTTACACGGCGTATCGCTTGAGGTAGGTGATGGGAAAATCGTGGCTTTGATTGGGGCTAATGGCAGCGGCAAGACGACCACGCTTAAGGCGATTTCTGGATTGTTGAAGACAGAAGAGGGCGAGATAACCAGCGGTAATATTGTTTTTAATGGCAGGAGGATTGAAAGGTACGGGCCGGAGGATATCGCGGCTATCGGCATATCCCAGATCATGGAAGGACGGAGAGTCCTGGAGCATCTCAGCGTGGAGGAAAATTTATATGTCGGTGCTTACTTACGCAAAGACCGGGCCGCGGTCAAGCATGACCTGGAGATGGTTTTTAACTATTTCCCCAAGATAAAAGACTTTCGCCGCCGTACGAGTGGATATTTATCGGGAGGCGAACAGCAAATGCTGGT
>Ga0187886_1001840_pt1 | contig 18100 bp, 16 predicted proteins | sample June2016WEW_20_1_FD_133001 | JGI IMG/M metagenome (GOLD analysis project Ga0187886, IMG submission 133001) | Peatland microbial communities from SPRUCE experiment site at the Marcell Experimental Forest, Minnesota, USA - June2016WEW_20_150 | ecosystem: Environmental > Terrestrial > Soil >... | reverse complement strand
TGAAATTTAAGAGATTTTACTTGACAAATAAGGGTTTTGTTTTATAATGACATTCACTTCTGCAACTTTTTTCACAGAAACAACTGCTTCTTAACACCCTCCTTTCTTTTCTTTATTGAATTATCACAATAAAATGTTATGATAAAGCCATGAGTTACGATATGGCGATAGTAAAAGCATGGGAAGAGCTTTTAAAGCTTGCCCCGGCAGAAACCTTCGCGGTCAAATTCTTATCCGACGAATACATAGTCGAGACCGTAAACAGGCGTATCGACTCATTATCCTGTAATGTGCCTGCCAAGGATTTTTTCGCCATATTGATCCTGCATTACATTATCCGTAAGGTTTCCGGCCTTCCGGCAGCAAGCGGTGAGTGGCTTACTTTCCGCGAGCTTTCCGGAGTAGAGGGGTATGCCGCGGCGTTCCGCAAGCGCGCAATCGAGCCACTGATAAGAAAATACGGCAGTAATCCACAAGGGTTATTTCAGGCGCAAGGCCGCTTATCGGCAAAGAAATTGGAAGAAGGGGATGCCGCGATCTTCTTTGAGGCGTTTGAAGGAGTGCCGGTCCTGGTAAAGATCTGGAAAGGCGATGAAGAGTTCGGCGCCGATGCGAATATATTTTTTGACAGGAGTATCACCAGTGTATTCTGCACCGAAGATATCGTGGTGTTAGCGGGCCTGGTAGCGGCAAATTTATAACGATAGAAAATGCAAAGCCTTAAATTAAAAAGCCTATTCATAATCCTTATCCTATCGGCTTGTTTTTTAGTGATGGGCTGGATTTTTTCTTCAGGCGCAAAAAAATATTCCAGCTCAAACTACAGCGATGTTTTAGTGGAGAGGGCTGTTGACGGCGATACTCTTAAACTTGCGGGTGGAGAGAGGGTGCGGCTCATCGGCATTGATACTCCGGAGATGCATGAATCCAGTAAGCTCTACCGGGATGCCAGGCGCTCATCGCTGGATGTCGAAACAATCAAACGCTTAGGCAGGCGCGCTTATGAATTTACCAGGGGTTTTGTTGAAGGCAAACGCGTGCGCCTTGAGTTTGATGTAGAGAAACGCGATAAGTACGACCGGCTTCTGGCATACGTGTACCTTAAAGAAGACGGCAGTTTCTTAAATGCCAGGATTGTTGAAGAAGGATTCGCGTCTTTAATGACTATTCCGCCTAATGTAAAATATGCCGATTTATTTTTGCGGCTCTATCAAGAGGCGCGTAGAAACCAGCGCGGGTTGTGGAAATAATAGTTCATAGTTAATAGTTGATGGTTCATAGTAAAATATGCTACCATGAACTATGAACAATGAACCATGAACTAAAACCGGAGGATATAATGTTAAGATATTTGACTGCAGGTGAATCGCACGGTAAAGGAATAATTGCCATTTTAGAGGGAATGCCCGCAGGGATAAAACTTGAGCCGGGGATAATTAACCAGGAATTAAAGCGCAGGCAATCCGGTTTTGGCCGCGGTAAGCGCATGCAGATAGAAAAAGATACCGCCGAGATAATCTCAGGGGTAAAGAACAATAAGACCCTGGCCAGCCCCATAGCGCTCTTGATACGCAATAAAGATTTCAGTATTGAAAAACTACATAAGGTAATCTCTGCAAGGCCCGGGCACGCGGACCTGGCGGGTTTTCTTAAATACGGTTTTAGCGACGTAAGAGAGGTCCTTGAGCGCGCCTCTGCGCGAGCTACTGCGGCCACAGTGGCGATAGGAGCGGTATGTAAAATATTCCTGAATGAATTTGGAATCAAGATATTTAGCCGGGTGCTTTCCGTGGGCGGAGAAGTGACGAATCCCGGCGTAGTCAACAAGATTAATGAGGCAATAAGTAATCGAGATACCGTGGGAGGGATATTTGAAGTAAGGGCGAAGGCCGTGGTAGCGGGATTAGGTAGTTACGTGCATCCTGACAGGCGCCTTGACGGCCGTCTTAGCGGCGCAATAATGTCCATACCGGGAATAAAAGCAGTAGAGATGGGCCTGGGTTTAGGATATGCAGTGAGTTTTGGTTCGGAAGTGCATGACGCGATTTATTATAAAAAAGGTAAAGGTTATTTTCGCCAGACGAATAATGCCGGAGGGATTGAAGGCGGGGTTTCTAATGGTGAAGATATAATTATACGGGGTTGCATGAAGCCCATCGCGACGCTTATGAAGCCGTTAGATTCGGTTAATTTGTTGACTCGTAATGCTGCCAAGGCAGCAGTAGAGCGTTCCGATACTTGCGTGGTTGAGGCAGCAGGTGTTATTGCCGAATCAGTAGCAGCATATGTCTTGGCAGATGCGTTTTTAGAGAAGTTTGGCAGCGATAACTTAAAAGATATAAAATTAAGCTATAAGAATTACCTGAAAAGAATCGGTTAGAAAATATCGCCTCCTTCGTCTGTTAAAGATGGAGGAGGTGATGGTAATGGAAGATAATATCAAGGTTGTGCGGCTCTACCGTTTTAACGGCGATTCAAAAACCAGGGCCTTTGTGGATATCTCTATCGGGGATTTCATCATCAAGGGCTTGCGGATTGTCCAGGGGCAAAAGGGGCCATTTTTAGCCATGCCCCAGGAAAAGTCAAAAGACGGGAAGTGGTATAACTCTTTCTATGCTGCAACTAAAGAAGCGAAACAGGATTTAAGCCAGGTTGTTTTGGCTGCATATGAGCAGGAGTAAAAGTAAAGCCCCGCTTGAAAAAGCGGGGCTTATTTAAGGCGCGGGCAGGGAGAACGGATTGAAATGGCTAATATTTATTTGGTAGGGTTCATGGGGTGCTGGCGCGACGAATAAGGAGCGCCGTTTAGCACGCCCGCCGAGATGTGAGGCGAGCAGGGAGAACGGATTGAAATGGCTAATATTTATTTGGTAGGGTTCATGGGTACAGGAAAAACTTCTGTAGGATGCGAACTGGCGAGAAAAAAGAAATGGCAGTTTCTGGATTTAGACGATTTAATTGAGTTGCGCGAGAAAAGGACAGTTGCAGATATTTTTTCCAAAAGCGGAGAGCCATATTTCCGCCGGTTAGAAAAAGAGATTCTAAAAGAGGCCTCGAAAGAAAATAACTTTGTAGTCGCCTGCGGCGGCGGAATTGTGATTAACCACGATAATATAAAGATCATGAAAGAAACAGGCACAATCATCTGCCTTGTAGCTTCAGCGGATAGGATATTAAAAAGGACTTCGGGTTATGCTCACAGGCCGCTTCTAAATGTCAAAGACCCCAAAAAACAAATCGAGCATCTACTGAAACTTCGCAGCACCTATTATGCCAAGGCAGATAAGACGATTGATACTTCAAAGTTATCTGTGACGCAGGTAGCAGAGAAGATAGTAAAAGTCACCACGTCACCAAGTCACAAGGTCACAAGTAGAAAGGTAAAAGCGCAGGGTAAAAGGAGAAAGAGCAGGAATTCCGGTTTTATCGCTCTTCTGGGTCTTCTGTTAACTGCGGCAATCATTTGTATTATGGCATATATAGCTTTGAATTATTATTTTAAAAGGCCGGCATTACCGGAAAATATCGATAACTCTTTATCGATGTCAGGGCAAGGTATCAATACCTCCACTTATAAATCGGTTATAGATACGACCAAAAAGAAAGTGCAGGAGATTGAGAAACAGGAACGCGAACACGCGCAGCAACTGGAAGGTCTTTAAATAAAGATGACGCAGTTGGAAGCATTGGTTAGTTTAAATATGGTCGGCGAGATCGGCAGTATCCGTCTTGAAAGACTCCTGGATTATTTTGGCAAGCCGGAGAATATTTTTGCCGCGGCACCGGAAAAATTGATGGCAATTTCCGGGATCAGCGAGAATATCGCCAATAGAATCCATACTTTCAAAGAGAAAGTTTTAGAGAGAGAACTAGCGTTAGCGCAGAAATTAAATTTAAGGATTATTACATTAGAAGACGTGGATTACCCGGAGAACCTGAAGGGTATTCCAAGTCCCCCGATTGTGCTTTATGTAAAAGGTGACCTGGAAGAAGAGGATAAGCTTGCCGTAGGTATTGTAGGCAGCCGCCGCGCCTCTTTTTACGGATTAAGTTCCAGCGAAAGATTTTCCGCTGATTTAGCCGGCTGCGGATTGACCATTGTTTCCGGGATGGCGCGCGGAATAGATACTGCCGCCCATCTTGGGGCATTAAAGGCAGGCGGACGCACCATTGCGGTAATAGGCAGCGGCTTCAGGAATATTTATCCGCAGGAAAATATGGAATTGGCTGACAGGATTGCCCGTAGCGGCGCGGTAATTTCCGAGTTTCCGCTCGATGCAAAGCCGTTAAAAGAAAATTTCCCCCGCAGGAACCGCGTAATCAGCGGATTAAGTTTAGGCGTATTAGTAGTTGAGGCAGCCAGAAACAGCGGCGCGCTCATAACCGCAGATTTCGCGTTAGAGCAGGGCAGGGATGTGTTCGCCCTTCCCGGTAAGGTTGATTCAGATAATTCTTTTGGCACAAATGAACTAATTAAGCAAGGCGCAAAATTAGTTTCTTCCAAGGAGGATATCCTGGAAGAAATCCTGGTCCCTTGCAGAAACCGGATGGAAAGATTTGAGCCGGGAATTATTAATTCTATCCCCGGCTTAAATGATGAAGAAAATTCCGTGTATAATCTGATAGAAGGGCGGTCTACACAGTTGGATGAACTGGTAGAAAAAGCGCATTTGAAGGTGGATGCGCTTTCAGGGATACTTCTTAAGCTACAGATGAGGAAACTAGTGCGGGAATTTCCGGGAAAACAATTCGCGAGGGCAAATAATGAAAAGTAAAAAGCTGGTCATAGTGGAATCTCCGACAAAAGCAAAAACAATAAGTAAAATCCTGGGAGATGATTTTACGGTTGTCTCTTCCATGGGCCATATCATTGACCTTCCCGCAAAAGAGCTGGGCGTGGATGTTGAAAACGGTTTTGTGCCTACATACACGGTCATTGCCGGCAGGAAAAAGACGCTGGATACAATAAAGAAGGAGTCAGCCGGTAAGGATAAAATATATGTTGCTACTGACCCTGACCGGGAAGGAGAGGCAATCGGCTGGCAGATTAAAGACAGGGTCTTAAAGGGTAAAGATGTATTGCGGGTAACTTTTCACGAGATAACCCCAACGGCCGTAGCAGAGGCCTTTAAAAACCCCAGGTCATTTGATTCCAAGATGCTCGAGGCACAGGTAGGCCGCAGGGTACTAGACAGGATTGTGGGTTATTTCTTAAGCCCTTTACTTTGGAGAAAGATTGCCCGCGGTTTAAGCGCAGGAAGGGTGCAGTCAGTGGCCCTGCGGCTCGTCGTAGACAGGGAAAGGCAGATTCAGAAGTTTATCCCCCAGGAGTATTGGGAGGTGGAAGCAGAGTTAAAGAAAGAAGGTAGCGAGCCCTTTCTGGCTAAACTGGGAAGAATAGGTGAAGAAAAAGTAAAGATAGTGAATAAAGAAGAGGCGGATAAAATCGCAAGCGATATCAACGGCAAAGAATTCAAGGTAGTCTCGGTTAAGCAATCGGAGAAAAAACGTTATGCCGACCCTCCTTTTATTACGAGCACCATGCAGCAGGAGTCATTTAATAAATTAAGGTTTAGTGCCACTAAAACCATGATTATAGCGCAGCAGCTTTATGAGGGCGTTGATGTCGGAAAAGATGCCCCGATAGGCCTTATCACCTACATGCGCACGGATTCGCCTCATGTTGCTCCTGAAGCAATAAAAGAAGTGAGGAGCCACATATCGCAGTATTACGGCAAAGAATATTTACCTGAGAAACCAAACGTCTATAAAGTGAAGAAACTGGCACAGGAGGCGCATGAGGCAATCAGGCCCTCTTTGATTTCCAGGCCCCCTGAAAGCCTGCAGGATTTTCTGAATAAGGACCAGTATAAACTTTACGAATTAATCTATAACCGGTTCCTTGCGAGCCAAATGTCGCCTGCCCGTTATTTTGCAACCAGCGTAGATATCCAGGCGGATAAATACCTTTTTTCCGCTTCCGGGAGCAAACTGATTTTCAAGGGATTCTTAAGCGTATATAACAAGAATGCGGAGGATGAGAACGGGAAAAACATTATCCCCACACTCAAGGAAAACGAAATCCTGGAGTTAGTAAAATTGCTGCCTTCACAGCATTTTACCAAGCCCCCGGCGCGCTATTCTGACAGTTCTCTGATTAAGGCGCTGGAAGAGGAGGGCATCGGCAGGCCTTCTACTTACGCGCCGATTATTTATACGCTTATTATGCGCGATTATATGCGTAGGCTCAAAGGATATTTCTTTCCGACGGAACTCGGATTTAAGGTCTGCGATATGTTGATAGAATACTTCCCCAAGATAATGGACTTAAAATTCACGGCGTTTATGGAGGAGGAGCTTGATGAGATAGAAGAGGGGCGTCTTGACCGCGTAAAGGTTTTAGGGGATTTCTACCAGCCCTTTAAGGAAAGCCTTGATTTTGCCCAGGCCAACATCAAAAAAGAGATCATCACTTCCGATGAAATATGCGATAAGTGCGGCAAGCCCATGATTGTTAAATGGGGAAAGCGCGGAAAATTCCTAAGCTGCTCTGGGTTTCCGAAATGCAAGAACTCAAAATCCATTACGAGCGGAGTAAAATGCCCTGAGCCCGGCTGCGGAGGAGAGTTGCTAGAAAGGCGTTCAATGCGCGGTTTCTTCTACGGCTGCACGAATTTCCCGAAGTGCCACTTTACTTCGCGGACATTGCCACAGGATAAAGAAGCCGCTGCCAAAGAAGATAAGACAGAGGTTGAAGAAACTTAATAGATGTAGTTGTTACTTTCTTTGTTCATTGAAACTTTTGGGTGCATAGTATGAAGTGGGCGGGTCCTGCCGAGGCGCGTTCTCGCAGGAACGCACGATTTTCCCCAGCGTGGAAAATCGCGCTCGGCTCCTCGGCCTCACTCGTCCCATACAAGATTAATGCGGGGGACACCGTGCCCGTTCGGCCTGCGGACGTCCTGCTCGAATCGCGCCTCGTCACCCGCCCCGACAAATTACTGAGAATTTTCTAATGTAGCAAATAGTGGAACGGTTTTATTTTAGCAGGTGGATTGGCTTGATTTCGAGTAGGATTCGTAGATAAGGTTTCCGGCTTTTGCCGGAGCGTGCATTAGAAATTTTTTGGCACCTCGTTTTGCTTGTAGTGTACAAGGAATTACGGCGAGCGGTGTGCGATTGTTATTCTCGTAAGACTACACAAGAGCGAGCCGTAAGCCGCAGTACACGGCAAAAAATTTCAGCACGCGGAGGCAAAAGACGGAAAGCCATAAGACATAATATAACATGGAAAAATATATTGAGAAGTTCCTGCGCTACCTGGAAATAGAAAAGAATTATTCTGTGAATACCCTTGTAAATTATAAGCTGGATTTAAGCGGTTTTTCTAAATTCTTAGGCGCCGCGGAGCTCGAAAAGGTAGATTACCTGGCTTTACGTAAGTACTTGGCTGTCCTTAAAGAGAAGAATTTCAGCAGCCGCACAGTAGGGCGTAAGCTTTCATCGTTGCGCAGTTTCTTTAAATTTCTTGTGCGCGAAGGGTATCTCAAGACCAATCCCATCCTCATGCTTTCAAGCCCGCGGATGGAAAAACATCTTCCTTCTTTTATGACCGAAGAAGAAGTAGCCCATCTCATCGAATCGGCGTTTGCAAAAAACGAAAAGGACGAACGGGGCCTGAGGGATAGGGCGATATTGGAGACCTTCTATTCCACGGGATTGCGTATTTCTGAGTTGGTGAGCCTAGACATCGATGACGCGGATTTTATCGGCGGTATCGTTAAAGTTATGGGCAAAGGTAAGAAAGAAAGGGTGGTTCCAATCGGGGATACGGCAATCGGCGCTTTACGCAGATACCTTGATAAGCGAAAGAAAACATCCGAAGTCCTTTTTTTAAATAAGAACGGTAAGCGCATTACTTCCCGGGGAGTGCGTGATATTGTGGAGAAATATATAAAGCTTGCCGGCATAAAAGAGGGGGTTTCCGCCCATACCTTCAGGCATACCTTTGCCACCCATCTTTTAGACCGGGGCGCAGACCTGCGCACTGTGCAGGAGCTATTGGGCCATGCGAATCTTTCCACGACGCAGATCTATACACACCTTACCACGGAACGGCTTAAGAACGTATATGACAAAGCACACCCGCGCGCGTAAATAACATGTTTATACTTTACGACCTCATATTTTTGTTAGTGGCTTTATTTTATCTGCCCGTATATATTCTCAGGAAGAAATTCCATCCCGGTTTTATTATGCGCCTGGGCTTCCTGCCTAAGGGATTGTCCCTGCACAGGCCTATATGGATACACGCGGTCAGTGTCGGCGAGGTCATGGCGGTAAAAGGTTTAATTGAAGGGCTGCGCAGTAGCTATCCCGAAAAGCGGATAGTGATCTCCACGGTTACCTCTACCGGCAATAAAATAGCAAGGAGTATTGCCAAAGAAGGCGATTTTGTAACCTATCTTCCGTTTGACATAAGTTTTATCGTCAGAAAGGTTATCAGGCGCCTGAATCCCGCTTTATTTATCATCGCAGAGACAGAGCTATGGCCTAATTTAATCTCCTGCCTTGATAGAAACGGGATTCCCGCTATAACCGTAAACGGAAGAATATCCGATTCTTCATTCGCAGGATACCTGAGCGTAAAGTTCTTTATCCGGCCCATCTTTAGAAAGATTAAGCTCTTCTGCGTGCAGAGTCAGCGCGACAAGGAGCGGCTGCTACTGCTTGGCGCATTAGCAGGGCAGGTCCGCGTAACGGGGAATATGAAATTTGATGGCACGCCTTACACGGGCAAAATCCCGGATTACACGGATTTAAAAGCGAATCTGGGTTTGGCTTTAGGCGGGAAATTACTGGTAGCCGGCAGTACTCACCCCGGAGAAGAAGAAATTATCCTAAGCGCGTATAAGTATTTGTTGGCCAGTTTTCCTGATTTAAGGCTTTTAATCGCCCCCCGCCACCCGGAGTGGGCAAAAGAAACAGCTAAAATTGTTTCCCGGTTTAACCTTAGACCAGTTTACATTTCCGGATTGGGAGCTAAATGTGAAACCTGTATTACTACTCCCGTGTTTATCCTTGATACGATCGGGAAATTAATGGATTTCTACGCGCTTGCGGATATTGTTTTTGTAGGAGGCAGCCTCGTGCGCAAGGGCGGGCATAATATCATTGAGCCCGCAGGGCTTGGAAAAGCGGTTTTATTCGGCCCCTATATGTTTAACTTCCGGGATATAGCGGAACTTTTCTTGAAAGATAATGCTGCTGTAATGGTAAGTTCCGGAAGGCAGCTGTATGAACAGGTAAAGTTATTACTTTCTAATCCGCAGCAGATATCGGCAGCCGCCGCGGCCGGACAGAAGGTTGTTTTGGAAAACCGCGGGGCAACATCGCGTAATCTTGGGTGCCTGAAGGAATTCTTAGGATAATAGATTTGCGTAAAGTAGTTTTTATGATAATATTAGCGGGAAGGAAACCCCGAAATCAATATCACCATAGGATAAGTAGTAAATGGATATCAGGGCAAGACAGTTTAACAATATTATAATCTTGGATTTGGCGGGGAGGGTTGACGTCAATGCCGCTAATTTTATCGAAGCGGTAGGCCAGTGCCTGCGTGACGGTTATAACGATATACTCTGTAATTTCGAAGAAGTGGATTTCATCGATTACATGGGCGTCTCGGTGATTGTCATCGCCTATAAGGAAATGCTTAATAATCACGGCAGGATGAAATTTGTTAATGTGGCTAGCCACCTGAAGAATATATTCTCTATTGCCGGTATAGACAGGGTTATTGAGATGTATCCCTCCGAGGAAGTAGCACTCGCCAGCTTCCAGGAGGATAAGGTGATAGAGAATATCAAGAAGATGCAGTTACGCCGCAGGTTTAAGCGCCTTCCCATTGACATTAAAATAGAATTGAAGTCCAAGCTTGGGCATCCTCCCGCGTGCTATAACGTTGAAATGCTGAACTTAAGCGCGATAGGCGCTTTTATATTTGGGTGCGAGAAATTTCAGCTGGGAGATGATGTGATCATTAAGTTAAAACTTCCGCCTTCAAGTGAAGAGATAGAGCTGGAAGCAAAAGTGGTCTGGCTTCCCGATAAACAGGTACAACCCCATTCTTACCCCGGCATGGGGGTAGAGTTTTCCAATCTCTCGGCTCCCCTCCAGCAGAGGATTATCGAGTTTATCGAAAGAAACATATCTTCCCTCTCTAGCGATTAACAGGATCCGCCGTATCTTTCCTATCCTTTTGGCATACATAGGGTTTTCTGCCTTAAAAAATGTTGCTTGACGGTATGAAGTATGATAATATATAAACTTTAGTCAAGCATTTTCCTGCAATTTCTGCGTCAGCCGGAATAGTTTGCAAGTCGCTCATTATAAGTAAGAATGCCTAAGGCAATAATCTTAATATTATGATAAGAAGATACCTTTTTTCCCTGGCTCTTGACCGGCGGAATGGCTTTATCCCCGCCCTCTTAAAGGGGGTTTTATTTTTGGTCTCCCTTATTTACGGGGCCTTGGTAATATCTTTAATCTTTCTTTCGCGCATTTTGAGGCGGCCGCTTGGTTGTAAAGTAATAAGCGTGGGGAACGTGACAATGGGCGGGACGGGTAAGACCGCGCTTGTTTCTTATATCGCAGAATTACTCAAGAGAGAGGGGCATACGGTCGCGATAATAAGCAGGGGCTATAAGAGAAAGGTCACAAGGTCACAAGGTCACAAGGTCACCAGTGCTGAAATAATGGGGGATGAGCCTTTTATGTTAAAAGAAAGGCTTAAGGATATCCCTGTAATTGTAGACGCCAACAGATTCCGCGCAGGAGAGCGGGCAGCGCGCGAGTATAAAGCGGATACAGTCATTCTTGATGACGGCCTGCAGCAGTGGGGATTAAAGAAGGACCTTGAGATAGTGACTATCGATGCCACCTGCCCCTTTGGTAATCGGAATCTTCTGCCGCGCGGGATATTACGGCAGCCGCTTTTTTCTTTGAAATGCGCGGATATTTTTCTTCTTACTAAAACTAATTTAAGCCGCGATGTGGCAAAGATAAAAGATACGCTCTCCAAGATTAATCCGGATGCCCCTATCTTTGAGTCATTTCACAGGCCGATTGGATTCTACAATATTAAGGATCCTTCGCGAGTGCTTCCGGTAGATGGCCTCAAGGGGAGAACCGCGACCATATTTTCCGGTATAGGCGAGCCGGTTTCTTTTAAAGAAACAGCGAGGGGTCTCGGCATTACAGTCGGGTTGTCTTTTGAGTTTCCGGACCACCATAATTATACGCAGAAAGAGATAGATGAAATAATCAATAGTTCCACAGAGAAAAAGATAGATACAATTATTACTACGGAAAAGGATTCCGCCCGCCTGGGGCATTCAGGTATAAGTTACGGAGAGCGCGAAATCCTGGTTATGCGAATAGAGATAGTGATAAATGAAGAAGAAAAATTCCAGAGTCGATTACGCGGCATATACGCTGTTTAAGGTAACCGGCGTATTGCTACGTTGTCTTCCTATCGGGTTTAGTTTTTTTATAGGCAGGAGATTGGGAGAGTTTTTTTATTTTCTAGACCCCAGGCACCGGTCTCTGGTCTACGCTAACCTGAAACTGGCCCTTGGTAAAGGATGCTGTCCGGCGTCATTACGGCGTATGACCCTGGATTTTTATCGCACCTTTGTCCAGAATCTTATCGAAGTATTTCTAGTACCACTTATAGACAGGGAATATCTTAAGCGATACGTTATTGTTGAGGGGCTGGAACATATTGCGCAGGCTTTTAAAGAAGGTAAGGGGGTAATATTTGCGGCTGTGCACGCCGGAGGATGGGAGGTCTCAAACGTAGTTTGCGCAAATCTTGGGTTTAGTTTCAATATGTTTGTGCGCGACCAGCCCAAATATCCTCTACTAGACGGACTCTTAAATTCCTACCGCGCTCAAAAAGGATGTAAGCTTATCCAGCGCCAATACAGGACCCGCCGACTCGTTGAAGTGATTAAAAATAACGAGGCAATCGGTATGACCATTGACCAGGGGGGTAGGGATGGGGTTATTGTGAAATTTTTCGGCAGGAACGCTTCTATGAGTTCCGGCCCAATTCGCCTGGCGCTAAAATACGAGACCGTAATATTGCCTGCTTTATTCGTAAGAAGGAAGGGCCCCTACGTGAAAATAGTCATCGGGGAGCCATTTAAAATAAAGCGTACAGGAGATGATGAAAAAGACCTGCGCGATAATCTGCAGAGGCTTGTTTCTATCCAGGAAGAGCATATACGTAGGAACCCGGCAGAATACCTCTGGACTTATAAGGTGTGGAAGTATGGCGATGAGAGGAACATCCTGATTTTAAGTGACGCAAAAGCAGGCCATCTGCGCCAGGCAGAGGCAGCAGCAAAAATAAGCCGCGAGATACTGATAAAAAAAGGTTTTAAGGTAAATATTGAAACCGTTGACGTGCGCTTTAAAAGTAATCTTGCCAAGTCGCTACATATGCTAGCCGTTTTTTTCTCCGGTAAATATGCCTGCCAGGGATGTCTTTTTTGCCTAAGGAGCCTACTTGAGCCGGCATCTTACGGAGCCCTTTGTCAAGCAAAGCCTGACCTTGTGATTTCCTGTGGTTCTTCGCTTGCCGGGATAAACTATTTAATCTGCTGCGAGAACCGCGCGCGCTCCGTAGTTATTTTACGACCATCATTCTTAGGGCTAAAGAGGTTCAACCTCGTTGTCATGCCCGGTCATGACCGGCCGCCAAGGAAGAAAAATATAATAAAAATTGAAGGCGCGTTAAACCTAGTGGATAGCAGTTATCTTAAAAGAGAAACCGAAGGGCTCATCCAAAGAGGGCTGTTTAAAAAAGAAACGCTTAGGCCCGCTATCGGTTTGTTGCTTGGCGGAGACACGAGGATTTTCCATCTGGAGAATAAAATTGTCTTAGAGGTAATAAAACAGGTAAAGTTCATTGCGCAAACAGAGGCCAAAGATATTTTGGTTACTACTTCGCGCAGGACTCCTAAGGAAATAGAACTTCTGGTGAAGAGAGAATTTAAAGATTACCCCGCAGCTAAACTCCTGATCATTGCCAATGATAATAATATACCCGAGGCCGTGGGCGGGATATTGGGATTAAGCGAGGTCGTTGTTGTTTCACCGGAGAGCATTTCTATGATTTGCGAAGCAGTTAGCAGCGCAAGGCATGTCCTGGTATTTAATAGTCCAGGATTGGACCCCAAACACAAACTGTTCCTGAATAATTTCTCTGGTAATAATTATATCCGTCTTGTTGAGGCAAGAAACCTGGGGCAGAATATCGAGGAGATTCTATCGCACAAACCTCTCGTTAAGGCACTACAGGATAATCTAAAGGTGGCAGAAAGTTTGGAAAAGATACTATGAACATCTTACAGATAGTTCCGGAATTGAACGTCGGCGGTGTTGAGACCGGCACGGTAGACCTGGCAAAATACCTTGTGCAATTGGGCCATAAGGCAGTAGTAGTTTCCGCAGGCGGAGAGCTGACAGGAGTGCTCCAGGGCTACGGGGCAAAGCATTACGTGCTACCTGTGCATAAGAAATCCATTTTTAGCATGATGAGAACAGTGCCTTTGCTTGTCGACATTATCAGGAAGGAAGAAATAGATATAGTGCACGCGCGTTCCCGTGTTCCTGCATGGGTGGCGTTTTTTGCCTGTCGCCTGACGCGCAGGGTATTTATCACTACCTGCCACGGTTACTACAGCAGGCACGCTTTCAGTTTCGTAATGGGTTGGGCTAAGCGCGTCATTGTTTTAAGTAATATAATCGGCCGGCATATGATAGATGATTTCGGCGTGCCAGCTGAAAGGGTGAGATTGGTGCCGCGTAGCGTGGACCTCGAAAAATTTAAATTTACTTATCCGGATGAAAAAAGGCAGTCAGATTTCAATGTGGGCATTATCGGCAGGATCACGCCTTTAAAGGGGCACTCTTATTTTATCAAAGCAATGGCGCATGTAGCCAGGGCCGTGCCCGGCCTTAAGATCTGGATAATAGGAGATGCCCCTGCCTCGCGCCAGGCGTACAAAGAACAAGTCCAGGTCTTGGTCAAGAGGCTGGGCCTGGGTAATTGCACGCAATTCCTGGGGACGCAGAGGGATATCCCGGAAATTCTCTCGCATCTAGACGCCGTAGTTCTTTCTACGGTTACCCACGAAGCATTTGGCCGCGTGATCGTAGAGGCGCAGGCTGCAGGTGTACCGGTAGTAGCTACATCGGTAGGAGGCGTCGTAGATATTATCGATGACGGTAAAACCGGACTATTGGTGCCGCCGGCAGAGCCCCAAGCCATGGCTGAAGCAGTGATGAAGATATTTAAAGACCCGGCTCTTGCGCGAGAGCTAGCCGAGTGTGCTTATAAAAAAGTGAAAGAGAAATATAGCGTCGAGCTTATGGTAAAGAATACCCTTGAAGTTTACAAAGATGCCCTGACTAACTTCAAGATTTTAATTATAAAATTCAGTTCCCTCGGAGATATTATTCTTTCTACTGCGGCGCTACGGTCCATACGCAATAAATTTAAAGAGCATCATAAGATAAGTTTCCTGGTTAGAGAGGAATATAAGGACGCGCTCATGCGTTCTCCTTACATAGACGAACTGTTGGTGGCTGACTTTAAGAGCAAGGATAAAGGAATGCGCGGACTTTTAGGTGTAGCAAGCGTGTTAAGAAAAAAGAATTTTGATATCGTAGTTGACCTGCAGAATAACAGGAAGAGCCATCTCTTAAGTTTCCTTACTATGTCGCCTGAGCGTTACGGTTACGACAATAAAAAACTGGGGTTTCTGCTTAACCACAGGATAAAAGAGGATAAGGCCCCCATTGGCCCTACCGCGCACCAGTTTAGAATCTTAAAGATGCTCGGTATAGACCTGGATGATCCGCGGCTTGAACTTTGGCCAGGCACGCAGGACGAGGAATATATAGAAGAGCTGTTGAATTCCCAGTGGTTAAGCGCGGCCCAGCGGCTTATCGGCATCAATATCAGCGCCAGTGTCCGTTGGCAGACAAAAAGCTGGCCCCTTAGCCGTTTAGTAAAGTTATGCGAGGAACTGGAGTTCAGGGATTTGCGCGTGGTTATTACGGGTATCGAACAGGATGCGCCCTATGCCGAGAGCCTTATTAACCAGGTTAAGAATGCCAAGATTATCAATGCCTGCGGCAAGACTACGCTTAACCAGCTCGCCTGCCTTATAAGAAGATGCGCGGTATATATTTCCGCGGATTCATCGCCTTTACATGTAGCCAATGCAATGGGTACGCCATTTATTGCGTTATTCGGCCCTACCGACGCGGCAAGGCATCTTGCCCCGGCAGCCAAATTCGTGCTTCTGGCGGAGGATTTAAAATGCAGCCCCTGTTACAGGACAAAATGCAGGCACAAAAAGTGCATGTATGCTATTACAGTGGATGAAGTGTTGGGCGCGATAGAACAATTATTGAGATAATGAAGATACTTTATCTTGCCAACCATCTTAATACCGGAGGGATTACCAGTTACCTTCTTACTTTAACGGTCGGACTTAAAGAGCGCGGGCATACTGTTTATATTGCCTCTGGCGGCGGAGAGGCCCTTCCCAGATTCTTAAAGGAAGGGATAATACATATTGATGTCCCCCTAAAGACAAAGAAGGAGATTGGGCTCCAAGTTGCTTACAGTATATTAAAACTTAAAAGTCAAATCAGGGAAAATGGGATTGAAATTATCCACGCGCATAGCCGTACCACCCAGGTTGCAGGTTGCATCCTTTCTCGGGCTACCGGAGCGCATTACCTTTCCACCTGCCACGGATTTTTTAAGCCGCGGCTGTTAAGAAAGATTTTTCCCTGCTGGGGAGAGCGCGTGATTGCCATAAGCCAACAGGTGAAAGACCACCTTACGAGTGATTTTAAGATTAACGAAGAAATTATTACGGTTATCCATAACGGGATAGATATCGCAGGTTTTGCGGATTACGCCGCCGGGGCTAAAGAAGAATTGAAGGCGAGATTCGGGCTGACCGGCAGCCCAATTGTAGGCATTATCGCCCGTTTATCCGATGTCAAGGGGCATGCTTATCTTATTCAGGCTATGAAAGCGGTTTTAGGAAGATATCCAGATGCCGAGCTGTTTATTGTGGGTGAAGGTAAAGAAAAGGAAAGATTGATAAAATTGGTAAAGGCGCTTAAAATAGAAGGAAGCGTTATTTTTGTGCCTAGTGTAGCAGACACCAGGGACGCGTTGTCGGTAATTGACATTTTTGTGATGCCTTCTTTAAAAGAGGGATTGGGCCTAGCGCTGATGGAGGCGATGGCCAGCGGCCTTGCCGTGATAGGTTCGAATATCGGAGGTATAAGGACTCTTATAGAAGATAATGTCAACGGGCTACTGGTCCTGCCACAAGATGTAGACGGTTTAGCCGGCGCCATATCTGGACTTATAGCCAACCCTTCTAAAAGAGCTTCCCTGGGTAGGGCAGCACAGGTATTCATAAGCAGGAATTTTTCTCAAGAAAAAATGGTTTCAGAAACAGAAAGGGTGTATCTGGAATGTTTAAGCGCAAAACATTAATTGTAATTGCGGTAATATTAATTATTCTTTCCGGCGGCGTCTTTCTTCTTGGTAAAGCATACGTCGTACCAATTCTTATGTACCATTCGATAAATCCGGTCTCAAGCATCACCATGAAAGCATTAATAGTTTCTCCACAGACATTTGACCGGCAGATGCATTTTTTAAAAAGCCACCATTATAACGTCGTGCCTTTAGAATATCTCGCTACTTTGATAAGGTACAAAAAGAATATTCCTCCCAAGACAATCGCGATAACTTTCGATGACGGCTATAAGGATAATTATGTCTACGCCTTTCCCATATTAAAAAAATATAACCTTCCCGCAACGATATTCCTTATCGTCAATGAAATCGGAAGGCCGCAGCAGGACAGGCTCAATTGGGAGGAGATAAAGATTATGCAGGATTCGGGGCTAATCACCTTCGGCAGCCATACGTTAACACATCCTTATTTGCCGGAGCTTAATTCCGAGCCAGAATTAAAAAGAGAAATATCCGATTCCAAAAAAATATTAGAGGGAAGATTAGGAAAAAATGTAGATTCCTTCTGTTATCCTTCCGGCAGCTTTAATGATAAGGTAAGAAATCTAGTTATTCGCTCCGGTTATAAAACGGCGGTAGTTTCTAACCCCGGCAAGAGGTTTCCTAACGACGATGTTTTTATCCTGAAGAGGTTAAGGATTTCGGAAAATTCACGCAATATGTTTATTTTTGCTGAAGAAAGCTCCGGATTCTATACTTTCATAAAGGACCTCAAAAAGGAATGGAAGGAAATCAGGAGAAGCGGCAGGATAAGAAATAATGAAAACTAACATAGCTAAGCGCATTTTGATTTTTAATGTCAACTGGCTGGGGGATGTCTTGTTTTCTACCGCCGCAATACGCAATATCCGGAGTAATTTCCCGGATAGTTTCATCGCCTGCGTGATACCAAGCCGCTGTTATCCCGTATTGAAGGGTAATCCCTACCTTGACGAAATAATCATCTTTGATGAAAAAGACAGGCACGTGGGTATTATGGCAAAATTAAATTTTATACGTTTATTAAAAAGCAAGGGATTTAATATTGTGTATCTCTTGCATCGTTCCTTCAGCCGCGCGCTTATTTGCCGGCTTGCCGGTATCCCTCATCGTATCGGTTATTATACCCGCAAACGCGCGTTCCTCCTGACCAGGAGTGTCGCGCCTCCGGCAAAAGATACCCTGCATCGCATAGACTATTATCTTAACCTGCTTGAGAAAGCCGGCCTTAAAGTAGAGGACCGTTATACTGATTTTGTTGTTTCGCCAGAGGATGAAAAATTCGTCCGGGATTTCCTGGGAAAACAAGGTGTCGCGCCGGATGATTTCAAGGTCGTGATAAATCCCGGGGGTAACTGGCTGCCTAAGCGCTGGCCCAAGGATTACTGGGTGGAGTTGGCAGATAAACTCATGGAGAAGGCAGGGATAAAAGTCATAATTACCGGCAGCCACCATGATTTACCGCTGGCGGCACAC
>Ga0187886_1001839_pt1 | contig 18113 bp, 16 predicted proteins | sample June2016WEW_20_1_FD_133001 | JGI IMG/M metagenome (GOLD analysis project Ga0187886, IMG submission 133001) | Peatland microbial communities from SPRUCE experiment site at the Marcell Experimental Forest, Minnesota, USA - June2016WEW_20_150 | ecosystem: Environmental > Terrestrial > Soil >... | reverse complement strand
TCATCTGCACCGCACGCGGGCTGTTGAGCACAGTCGCCGCCATGATCGCCCCATGCTCGGTAAATGCCCAAGGCAGGTACCGGCGACCGCCGTATGAACCGGTCACAAATTGTGACCGGTTCGTGCGCAAACTTGAGGTCACAATCTGTGACCTCAAGTTTCTAAGTTCCTCGCGCGTAAGCTGACACGCAAAGTCTCCTGGAAAACGATCAGCATTGCGCTTGACCGCCTGATTCAGAACCTTGGTGGACACGCCATAGACGTGGGCCAGATCGGCGTCCAACATCACCCGCTGCCCCCGCACGGTGAAGATGCGCTCCTCAATTCGTTCAACTGGCACTGCCGGCAAGTCTGCTGTCATGGGATTGCCTTCCTATCCGCCCACTTCCAGGTTCAGTTCATCAAGTAACCCGCTATCCGCGAAGCTGAAATGCTTGTGCTCGGTCACGATCAAATGGTCAAGCACCTTGATGCCGGTCGGCTGGCAAGCCGCGATCAGGTCACGGGTCAGCAGTCTGTCCGACTCGCTCGGCTCGGCTGCGCCAGAAGGATGATTGTGGGCCGCAATGAGCGCCGAAGCATTGGTCTGCAACGCCCGCGCGATGATGGTGCGGATTTGCGGGCGAACATTGTCCACAGTCCCCTCCGCCACCAGGCAATCGTCCAACAAGCGGCCCTGCCGGTTCAAATAGGCCACACGGAAATGTTCCTCCGCTACCCCGCACAGTTCGTTCATGAAATACTCCGCGGCTTGCGCGGTACTCTTGATGACTCGCTTCTCCCGAACGTTTGGCAGTGCTGCCCGCCGCCCAAGTTCCAGCGCCGCCTGCAACTGCGCCACCTTAGCTTTTCCCAGTCCCTTGATCCCATGCCAAGCATGCAAAGGCGCGCCCATCATCGCTTGCAGTGAGCCAAATCGCTTAACCAAGTCGTGCCCGAGTTCCACGGCGCTTTTGCCTTGGACGCCCACGCGCAGGAGGATCGCGATCAACTCCGCATCTGTCAACGCATGCGGCCCGCGCGACAGCAGCCGTTCCCGTGGGCGCTCATCCTCCGGCCATGAAACAATCCCTTTCGACTGCGCTTTAGTCTGCGTCGCCATCAAATGCCGAGGTTGAAACTGCCAACGTTGCCGGCGGACTGCACGCCGTGTTTGCCGAGCGTGTCGGTACCGAGCAAGACACCGAAGCGGTCACGCAGACTCTTACCGGGTTCATTTGTGATGAAGGTCAGATCAGATGACATTGCCGCAGAGTTTGCCCACTTTTGCGTTTTAATTCAACTCGATAGCAGGTTTTCGGTGATTTGGGTTTCCAAGCCTGATCCGCCTTCGCTTGGCTACGGCGAGACACTTCCGTCTTCGTGGTGTAGCCACTTCGGCGGAGGAAGGCCGGCCGGTTCCGATACTTGTTCCGCCTACGCAGGTCGTAGCCGCCACACTCCCGCCAATCTCATTGACTCGGTCGCCGGGACTGCCTATATCATCGGGCACCCCGACACAGCGTGTCGAGGCCGCGGCGCGAAGAAAGGATTGTCTTCATGGAGACGAAAATCACGCAATCTCAGAACGTCCAAACGCTGCGCACGCTGCCCGGCGACGACGTGCGCCAGATGATGTGGAGGTTCGCCGACCGTTATGACCTGCAGATGCTCGTGCAGTCGTCGCGTCGGGTCGCGCGCGGCCCCGTCGCGCGCATGGTCGCCGAAGGCGCGCGTAACTCCCACGAATGGACCGCCCAGAAGGCGCAACTGCTCAAGGCGATGGATGGGTCGGGTCTCACCGCAGCGTTCATGGAGCTGGAGCACGGCGGATTCATCGCGGGACCGAAGAACCTCGCGCTGGCGCTGGTGGCGTTTGAATTGTCGTGGGTGGATGGTGGCGCGGCCACGGGCAGCCTCGCGGGCAACCTCGCGTTGGCGCCGATCCACGAATGCGGCACGCCGGAACAGGTGGAGCGGTACATGAGCCTGGCCGCCCCGGCGAAGCCGGGCGAAACCCGCATGCCGTGGCGCGGCGCTTTCGCGCTGACCGAACCGCTGCCGTACGTTGGCGTTGAGACGGGATTGCTCAGCGGCAAGATGCGCATCGCGGAATGGAAGAAAGACGAGGAGCCGATCCTGCAGGTCGAAAAACGCGGACGCTTCATCACCAACATGGGCTTCGCCAATTTCGTCACCGCAGCGGTCGATTCCGCCGACGATCGGATCAAGGGAAGCTGCATGGTCATCCTCGAAGAAACCGACCCCGGCACTTTCGATCGCGGCGTCCCGACCCGCAAACTCGTCCACCAACTTTCCTCGACCCGCGACCCCATGTTCAGCCTGCGCGTGCCCGCCAGCCGCATCATCGGCGGTTACACGATCAAGGAGGGCGTCATCGTGCCGAAATACTCGCACGGCGAGGTCATCGAAGCGGTGTTCCGCCGGACGCGCGTGACCGTCGGGCTGATGACCGCGGCGAAGCTGCTTTCCGCCGTCGAGCCGGTGATCCGCTACCAGCGCGGGCGGTTCCGCGGCGGTGACGCCGCCGCGCCGGGCTCGCCGCGCTACGATCTGGGGTTGCAGGGCAAGGAGGACGCGCTGCATCGGTTGATCGATGTCTGGGCAACGGGCGAAGCGGCCGCGTCGCTCGGGTTCGACGCGGCGCGGGTGTTCGACGCGTTGGATCCGTTGGAGAAGCGCAAAGACCAGATTCTCACCGAGAAAGGCGTAATCGGCGCGCGGGCGCAGTTCAAGGTGCTGCAGAAGGTGGCGAAGGACGCGCTGGAGTTGATTGCGCTGGAAACGAAACAGGAATCGGAGCGCGACCAGAAGCGGTACGAAGCGTTGATGGCGGATGAGTTGGTGCAGTTTGTCAAACTCGATTCGCTGGCCAACGTGCTGTGCCCTGCCGTGAAGCTCTGGAACACGGGCCACGGCGCGAACATGATGCGTGAGGCCGTCAGTTTGATGGGCGGTTACGGCATCACGGAAGATTGTCCGGGATTTCTCGGCCACAAGTGGATGGACGCGCAGTTGGAGGCGACCTACGAAGGCCCCGAGGCCGTCCAGCGCCGGCAGCTTTCCATCACGATGACCAACGAGGTGTTCTTGGCGCAGTACAAGAATTGGATTGCGGATTTGCGCAAGATCGCCTCAACCCACCCCGGCACCGGGGCCTGCACGCTGGCGACGGCCATGCAACTGTGGCTGTGGACGCTGGAATACCTGCAGACCGCCACCGACGCCAACGGCAAGAAGCTGTATTCGAGCAACCGCCAGGGGGTGACGTTCCCGCTGGCCGACGCGTTGTGCTGGTTACTCGCGTCGCGTCAGTTCATCCTCGACGTTCTCGAACTCGAACGTAAGGGCCCCGAGAATCCGACAGTTGCCGAAGGCATGCCCGGGCTGCTGAGCTTCTACAACGACCTCTGCCACGTCTTTAGCGCCCGTGCCGCCGGCGAAGTGGGCCGCATCTGCGCCGAACTGGTCTTCGGTTACAACCGCCACCCCGCCTGGGACGACGCTGCGTTCGCCGCCTGCTACGGGGCCGACGATCTCGACGTGCTTGAAAACTTCATGCCCGGCATTGCCAGTTCCGCCCGCGCCTACACGGACGTGACCGAGGAAGGCCAATCGCATCCTGCGAAAGCCGGCCCGTGTGTTTGCTTCGATGGCATGGAGGCGTTCACGCGCCTGCGCGTGAAACTCGACGGCTGCCTCACCGGCGCGCGCCTCGCCAAAGACCGTGCCGCCGAGGCGCTGACCAAAGTGATGATCCCCGAAGCGCTGGATTACCCGATGTAAAGGATGAATTGACGGCGGGCTTGATTCCTGAGACAACGTTGGCTTCAAACGGAGAACAAGAGGAGGACACGTGAGCACAAAAATACGATTCACACTGACGCAGGCGGATATTCCGACTCATTGGTACAACATGCTGGCGGATTTGCCCAAACCGTTGCCGCCGCCATTGCACCCCGGCACCAAACAGCCGATCACGCCGGACATGATGACGGCCATCTTCCCGGAGAACCTCGTAATGCAGGAAATGTCGCCGGAACGGTGGATCGAAATCCCCGAGCCGGTGCGGGACATCTACGCCATGTGGCGGCCCACGCCGCTGCTGCGCGCGGTGCGGCTGGAGAAGGAACTGCAGACGCCGGCGCATATCTATTACAAGTACGAAGGCGCCAGTCCCGCGGGCAGCCACAAACCCAACACCGCCGTCGCCCAAGCCTATTACAACAAACAGGCCGGCACGAAGCGGCTCGCCACTGAGACGGGTGCCGGTCAATGGGGCTCGGCGTTGGCGCTCGGCTGCCGGCTGTTCGGGCTGGAGTGCCGCGTGTACATGGTCAAGGTCAGCTTCGATCAAAAGCCGTACCGGAAACTGATGATGCAAACGTGGGGCGCCACGGTGTATCCCAGTCCGAGCGACCAAACCGACTATGGCCGCAAACTGCTGAAGGAGCAGCCCGATTGTCCCGGCAGCCTCGGCATCGCCATCAGCGAGGCCATCGAGGACACGGTCAAACACCCCGGCACCAAATACTCCCTCGGCAGCGTCCTTAACCACGTGTGCCTGCACCAGACGGTCATCGGCCAGGAAGCCATCAAACAGATGGAACTGGCCGGCGAGGAACCGGACGTGATCATCGGTTGCATCGGCGGCGGCAGCAACTTTTCCGGCATCGCTTTCCCGTTCGTGCGCCGGAAGATCGTAGAGAAGAAGCCGTACCGGCTCGTTGCGGTGGAACCGTCGGTGTGCGCCTCGCTCACCAAGGGCGAGTTGCGGTACGATTTCGGCGACACGGCGCAGACGACGCCGTTGCTGTGGATGTACACGCTGGGACACGACTTCATTCCGCCGAAGATTCACGCGGGCGGGTTGCGCTACCACGGCATGGCGCCATTGGTCAGTCATCTGTATGACCTCGATCTGATTGACGCCGTGGCGTACTCGCAATCGAAGGTGTTCGAGGCAGCGGTGCTGTTCGCCCGAACCGAAGGCATTGTGCCGGCGCCGGAGGCGGCGCACGCCATCCGCGCGGTGGTTGACGAAGCGGCCAAGGCGCGCGAGGAAGGCCGCAAGAAGGTGATCCTGTTCAACCTCAGCGGTCACGGCTTGCTCGATCTCGCGTCGTACGACGCTTACTTGTCCGGTCACCTCAGGGACGAGTAGCCGGTAGGGCGGGCTGTCCCCAGCCCGCCGTCACCGTCGGGCCAGGAGAAGAATTCGGCGCGCTGGGGACAGCGTGCCCTACAAACAAATGCAGTAAGGAAGGAGACAGAATGAAACGACTGTACTTGGCTGTCGTCGTCGTGTGTTGTGTTATCGCCGGCTTGGCGGCGCCCGCTGGGGCGTACGACCTGCCGTCGGTGAACCTCGGATTCACGAGCTTTCTCGATGGTGGTCCACCCGCCGGGCCAGGGTTTTATTTCACCGAATATCTGCAATGGTACACTGCTGACAAATTCGCTGATCCGAACGGAAACGGAATGGGCCCCAAGCTCGACGTGTGGATCAGCCTGTCGCAGTTGATCTACCAGTCCAACCAGCCGGTCCTCCTCGGCGGCAAATGGGGACTGGACGTGATCCAGCCGTTTGTGATATTCGATCTTGATCCCCACGGGACGCCTCTCACCGACAATAGCGCGGGCTTTGGCGACCTGCTTGTTGGTCCGTACATCCAGTGGGACCCGATCATGGGCCAGAACGGTCCCGTGTTCATGCACCGGATCGAATTCCAGATGCTGTTGCCCACCGGTCACTATAGCCGCAGCGAGTCCCTCAATCCCGGCAGCAACTTCTTCTCGATCGACCCGTACTGGGCGGCGACATGGTTCATCCGCCCAATGTGGACGGCCTCGTGGCGGATCCACTATTTGTGGAACGACGAGAACGACAATCCGGGCGGCGGGTTCAACACCGTGCAGGCAGGTCAGGCTGTACACCTGAACTTCGCCACCGACTACGAGTTGTTGCCGAAACGGCTGCGGATCGGCTTGAACGGATACTATCTCAAGCAGATCACCGACATGAAAGCGGACGGTGTGAATGTTCCCGACTCGCGCGAACAGGTGCTGGGCCTCGGCCCCGGTTTCGTCTGGCACATCTCGCAGAACGATCACGTCTTCTTCAACGCGTACTTCGAGATGGCCGCCGAGAACCGGCCCGAGGGCGAGCGCTACAATCTCCGCTGGGTGCACCATTTCTAGTCCTGCCGACTTTCAAACGAATAGGCGACCAGGGTGCGGAACAAACGGCGGTGCCAGCAGATCGGTCCGAATCTACTAGAAGCCATCTCATAAGCCCCGGGAGCAGCGGGCCGAGGACAGCCCGCCCTACCAGAGATGCGGTAGGGCGCGGTGTCCCCACCGCGCCGCCATCGTGCGTTGGATTTGTGAGATAGATTCTAAAGAGCATGACAACAACGATGAGCAGAACGGAGTCGATTTCGATCGCGGTTTTTGTGTCTATCGCGTGTCCGCTCTCGACGTTCGTTCTGGCTTGGTGGGGCAGTACATTCGTGACCATGTCGGAAAGGATCGTCACGTACTCTGCCCTGACGGGTTTGGGGTTGGGGTTGCTCCTGCTCGGCGTCTGGTTGAGACGCTGGATTCACAACTTCTACACCGTGAGAATTATTCTCGCCGTGTCGGCTTACCTGTTCTGGTCGGTCATCGCGCTTGCCTTCTTTATGGGTTTGCCGATTGGGAACCTCGCGCTGGGATCGCTCGCTGGTCTTTACATCGGCCGAAAAGCGCACCATCAGGGCATCGCGACATCGCTGTTTGAGCGTCAGGCGCAATGGGTCGGTTTGTTCACTGCGGCAGTCGTCGGCCTTATCTCAACGGCGATGGGCATCCTCGCCATCCAAGAGCGCGAGACGATGCAGGTTATTCTGGGACTTGTCGGCTTGAGCCAGCTTGCCGCCACGGAGACCGGCCGCGTCGTCTTGGTTGCGATTGCCGTACCGGCGTTGATCGCGATTCAGTACTGGCTGACCCGCGTCGCGGCTTCCTGGGGATACAAAGTTGGCCGAGACAATGCCCGCGGCGCAGAACCATCGAAGTCAACGCCTGAGACCACTGAGAACTGATGACCTACTCTCACACAGATGCAAATGTACCTGCCACTGACCGTCAGCGCATGTATGTGGACATCGTGTGCGTCGGGTTTGGGCCGGCAACGGGCGGGTTTTTGACGACGCTGTCGCGCGAACTCGTCAATGCGGACGGGACGCCGAAGTTGGAAAGCACGGTGTCGCCGGGGATGCCGCCGCAGGTGATTTGCTACGAGCGGGCGGACGACATCGGGTTTGGCGTGTCGGGCGTGGTGACCCGGGCGCGCGGGATCCGCCAGACGTTTCCCGAGCTTGATCCGTCGCAGATTCCGCTGACGGCGCCGGTGAAACACGAGAAGGTGCTCTATCTCCTCGATCCGATTGGGGCGAGCCGAAGGTCGGCGACGTTGCGGACATCGGACAAGTTGATCCGCGCGTTCAAGCGCGTGCTCCCGTTCGAGTGCGAGGCATTGGACTTGCCGTACATCCCGCCGTACCTGCGCAAGCACGACGGACTCGTCATGTCCATCGGGCAGTTCAATCAGTGGGTTGGCGCGCAGTTGATGAACGCTGGCACGGTGCAGATTTGGCCGGGCACAGCCGTCGCCAAACCGCTTTTCGAGGGCGACCGGGTTACCGGCGTACGGCTGGTGGATCAGGGAGTGAACAAGCAAGGCCAGCCCGATGTCGGCTACATGCCCGGTATTGACATCCATGCGGCATTGACCGTGGTCGGCGACGGTCCGGTTGGGCCAATCGGACGGCAACTCGACGAGCATTTCGGCATGCCGGAAGGGCGTCACAAACGCGACTGGGCCATCGGCATGAAGTTCGTGGTCAACCTGCCCGAGAACTGTCTGCTCGAACCCGGCACGGTGTTGCACACGTTCGGGTATCCCGAACCGGGAATCTTCGGATTCCTTTACGTCTATCCCGACCGCGTGGCGTCGCTGGGGATTTTCGTGCCGTCTTGGTTCGACACCCCCGTGCGCACTGCGTACCGCTATCTCCAGCACTGGATGTTGCACCCATATTTGTGGCGTTATCTGCAAGGCGGCACGCTGCGTTCGTGGGGCGCAAAGACGCTTCAGGAATCGGGCCGGCGCGGCGAGCCGCATCTTGTCGGTAACGGTTACGCCCGCATCGGTGAAGGTTCGGGAACCACCAACGTTCTCACCGGCAGCGGTGTCGACGAAGCGTGGACGACGGGCGCGCAGTTGGCCGAGGCCGTCATCGAGTTGCTGAAAGAGAAAAAGCCGTTCACGAAGGAAAACCTCGAAGCCTCGTATGTGAAGCGCCGCCGCAATAGTTGGGTCGAGGCCGAAAGCCGCGTCGCCGAGAAATCCCGCGACGGTTTTCATCGTGGTGTCGTTACCGGTTTGATCGGCATGGCGCTGGCCGGCGCGACGAGAGGCAAGCTGTCCGTACCCGTCCATCCGCGTCGTCCGCGCGAACATGTGCCGAGCCTTGTGGCGTACTACCACGACCGCATCCCCCTTGCTGAGATCCAGAAGATTCGCCAGAAATGCGCTGCCAAAGGCGTTGGCGCCCACAATGCACTCATGGACCGGGTCGGCTGGCCCGCGATCCCGTTCGACGGCAAACTCCTCGTTTCGCATCAGGACGTTTTGCTGATGGGCGGCAAAGTTCAAGCCCCCGCCGGCTACGCCGATCACATCGTGTTTCTCTACCCGAACCTTTGTGAGACCTGCGGCACGAAGATCTGCGTCGAGGTCTGTTCCGGCCAAGCCATCACGCCCGGGGAGGGCGGCGTCCCGGTGTTCGACCGCGAAAAATGTATCCACTGCGGCGCGTGCGTCTGGAATTGCCCGATGCCACACCCCGAAGACCCCGAGCGAACGGTCATCGAATTCCGCGCCGCCCCCGGCGGCCTGCACTCGGCGGAAAACTAGCTCTTACTCATGCTCTTTCTCTTACTCATGCTCATCTTATGACCCTGACATTCGACCACGAGAAACTGAATGTTTATCAGGAAGCGATTTCCTTCGTCGGTTGGTGTGAGGGAATTTTGCAGCGTTGCCCGGACAAAGCCGCCGTCAAAGACCAACTCGACCGCGCCTCGACCAGCATCCCGCTAAACATCGCGGAGGGAAACGGCAAGTGGTCGGCCCGTGACCGGTGTCGATTCTTGGAGATCGCGCGCGGGTCAGCGGTATAGTGTGCCGCGTGCCTAGATGTCCTGGTGGTGAAACACCGACTGACATCTGCGGATGTCGAGCCGGGAAAGAAACAGCTTCACGCAATTGTGTCGATGCTGACTTGACTCATTGCGGCAGTAGCCAGCCGAATCGGGGAAGCGCCGGTAGAGTACCGGATTGAGGAAGAGTAAGAGCACGAGAAAGAGGAAACAATGGGAACAGCGTATCAAATTGTTGTTTGCGGAAGCGTTGTGCCGGATCCGCTGCAGACGTTGGAACCGGTGAGCGGACCGACGGGGCCGAGCTTGAAGAATGAAATGATGTTGCCGGCCGTGCTCGATCCGTGGGCTGGGCATGCTCTCTTCGAAGCAGCCAACCTCGCGAAGAACGTGTCGGGCAGCAAGGTATGGCTAATCAGCCTCGCACCGAAAGCCAAGCTCCAACAGGTCATGATGACCGTCGCGCAGAAGGTGCCGTTCGAGTTGGTCGCGCTCGACGGCCCGGCCAGCGGGTTCACCGAAGCAGCCGATGTCGCGGCCGCATTGGCCGATGCGATCAAGGCGATCCCCGGTCTCGACATGTCGCGGCTTCTGGTCTTCGGCGGCTGGGAATCGGCTTCGCGCGGTGCCGGGGCGACCATGCAGATCGTCGGCGAACGGCTCAGTATCGTGAATCAATTTCAGGGCGTGGATCAACTCCAAGTTGGCGCGGACGGTTCACTGGAGGTTCTCGAACGTGTCGAAGGCGGCAAACATCAGGTGTCGAAGTGCGCGGGACCGCCTGCCGTGCTGGGTTGGGCGACGGGCAACCTGCCCGAGCCGCCGAACAATCCACAGATCGGCATGGCCAACATGCGCGCCATCATGCCGGCGTTGCAAAAGGCCAAGCCCGCCAAGGTCGGCGCGGAAGGCGTGAAGTTCGCCAGCGTGGCGCTGCCGAAGCAGCAGCGCCAGACCAAGATCGTCAAAGACATTTCTGCCGACGAGATCGCCAAAGAACTCGTGGCGTGGATTACGAACGACTGATTGGCCGCAAAAACGCGCAAGAACCATGACCGATAAGGAAATCTTCGCTCTGTGCGACAAGGACGGCACGGTGTCGGGAGACTGCTACCCCGTCAAACCTCATTTGAAGTATCGAGGTGGGGCGCGACCGCCGGGCGCGCCGCTCCGGGGGTTCGGGCAGCCCGGCGGTCTGCCCCTACCAACACCTGTCAGATCAGTTTTGACTGAGCATTACGCAGCCGATTTGCGCACCGAAACTGCAAATCAGAAAATTCGCTTTGTCGGAGGCGAAATTGCTTTGAGCATCTTGCGCCTTTTTGCGGCGAGAAAGGATTGAGATATGGAAACGATTCTTGTTCTCACACACACGGAAGCCGACGGCTCGCTGGCGAAAATCGCGCTGGAGGCGCTCAGCGCGGCGAAGTCGTTGGGCGGAACGTTTGTCGTCGGCTTGATCGGCGCAGACGTGAAGGCCGCGGCGAACGCGATCGCAGGCTCGGGGGCAACGAAGTTCTTCGGCGTGTCGGGTGCAGACTTCGCGCAAGCGCGGTACGGCAGCGACGCGGCAGCAGCGGAAGCGATCTGCCGCGCCGCGAAGGCAACGGTCGTGATCGCGCCTGCGACGTCGCGTTGGAACCGCGTACTGCCGGGCGTGGCGTATCGGCTCGGCGGACGTGCCGACACGCATGTGACTGGCATCTCGGCGACGGGCGGTGCGATGTCGGTCACACGCTGGTATTACCGGCAACGGATGGAAGCCGTCTTACAGCGGACGCAGCGACCGTGGGTAATCGCGCTGGAATCCGGCTGCGGTGAAGCGTGGAAGGGCGCTGCGGGCAAGGCAACGGTCGAGAACGTGGCTGTGACACTCGGCGATGCGGCCAAACGCACAACCGTCACGGGCGTGAAAGCACCGGCGGCCGACCAGCAGACGATCCGGCCCGATGCAAAGGCGTTGTTCGTGGCGGGCGCGGGTTGGACGAAGAAGCAGTCGGATGGACAGACACACGTACCGGAAGCGGAGAAACTGATTCTGGAGTTCCTCAAATTGGCGAAGGCGTCGCTCGGCAGCAGCAAATCGTTGGTGGACCTCAGCGGCGAAGGTCAGGCGGTATTACCGTTCATGACGCACCTCAATCAAATCGGCCAGACCGGCGCGACACCGCGGCATCCGAAAGGGCTTTCGACCTGTTGCCACGGCGAAGAACCACATGCCGTCGGCTGGCGGTTCATCGGCGAGCGTCGCGCCGTCAACCTTGATCCGAACTGCGGCTGGGCGCGCGGCAAGGCCGACGTGCTTTACGTCGCCGACGCGTTCGAAGTGATGCGCAAAGTCAATGCACTGCTGGCGGGGAAGAAGTAGCTACATACAAGTTGTAACGCCGACGCTCAGCGGCCGCGACGCTCCTCACCGGCTGCGGTCGGCTGAAGCACGCTGGTTAGCCACCTCAACCATTAATCAGGTGCTAGAGTGTTTGCTCAAAGTTAACATCGAACGAATAGCGGACAATTTCTATCCGTGGATGCTTTAAGCTATGCCGCTTCACATCTCGCGAGAGCTTGCCGGTCCCGCCATGGACAAGTATCCCCCTGTCTTTCTTGCCGATCACTCTTCCCGCCCGCCGAAGATATTCTCTGAGTTGATTAATATTGGCTATGGTTGGAGTCCCTTGCTTACATTCAATTATGACCGGCCTCTCATTTCTATCGATTAAAAGGACATCGGAGCGCGTGCCGTCCGAAAACACGGATTCCCGAACCCTCATAGATGGATAGGGTTGCAATCCGTCCTCGAGACGGTGTGGGAAGGAACCGAGAAAATCGGAAATCGATTCTTCATGGCGAAAGACATGGGAAGAAATACCTACCCAATTGGCTTTGTCGGCAGCGGCTTTTTTTATCCGCCAAAATAACTTTGGCGGAAGCTCACAGATCGTAGGTCTTAGGATTCCCACGGTTAACCTAGCATTGGGCGGTAGCTTTACGACCAAGTCAGGATCCAACGGTCCATTCACCAAATCCCACCGCACAAGGATCCGACGGCCCATTTCTCCCAGCGGTTCCTTTTTGCTTCGTGGCACCAGCGGGTTCCATTGATCATCCTGGACCTCGAGACCCGTGACCTCACCAATGCGACCAATGCGGTTATGCTTAAGTTGAACAACAATCTTATCCCCTACTTTCATCGCTTTTAGAGCGTTCCGGGCCCTACTCCATGAAAGCTCTTTAGATTTGCCCTCCATGTGGTAGCCCCAATCCGCCGCCCATCCGACGGATGCGGCCTGATGTTGAAAACAGCGGCGCCAAAGTCCAGGCCAATGGTCTTCCATGCAATAGACTTTCCAGTAAGTCATTGGGCTTCTCCTATTCCGGTTGTCTCAGACCCCACGGTTCTCATCGGTCTATATGGCTAACAGTGTTATTAGGGCAAGCTCAGTTTGCCATGTCTCTGATATTACCGGGAAAAGACAAAGTCCGAATGCCTCGTCTCTTCCGGCATCATCCTGACTTCGGAGGCCATGATGCTCCGCCTGCCCTGAACCGTCAACGGCATTTGGTTTGTTTGCCGGTGGCGCGAGCGAGGAAGGGCGTAGCCGCAAGAATGCGTAAGAGACGCAAAACGAGGATAGAAGCTTGGCCTGTTCTTGTGCCTTCTGCGCCTTTTTGCGGCCATTCTCGCCCTCATGCATGCCACGACGTTCTGCGGTTCAACGCTGCCTGTGCTGGGTCGGGCGGGCAGTCTTCTGTGCCGTCAAGTGCTGCGCCACCCGTTGCGCCTGTTCGAGCCACGCGATCTTCTCCCCGAGCGACAACCGGGCGAGTCGGCGCAATTGCTCCAGCGCGTGGCCGTCCCAGCCACGTTCCCACGTCTGGTCTGCGTTGTTGGCGCGCGTGCTCATGTCAGCGGCGGCTGGCGGACGGCTTGAAGTTTAGCGATGTCGTCCAAGTCTTGCGCTCGTCCCGCCTGCCGTTTCAACTCTACCAGATGTTCGTAGCTGACGAAAGTGGCCGGCAATCCCGGTCCGATCTCCATCCGGGTCGCCGCCGCGTACGCCGGGTTGAAATCAAAGGGCATCTCCACGAACAAATCCACTTCCGTGACCGGATGGGCGCGGCTGAACAGCGAGAACACCGTCAGCCCTTTGTCGCGAGCCCATTGGCGACGTTTCTGAGGATCGGCAAACTCATTCAAGGCGACCGGCGCGCGCGGCTGGTAGCCGAGACCGGCCAAAGCTCGCAGCGCGCGTTTCGCATTCTCCTCCTCCAAATCCAGAATCAGATCGAGATCAGCGGTGAATCGGACATAGCCGTGCGCCACGACCGCCAAGCCACCGGCGATGAGGTAACGCACTCCCGCCGTGTTGAACGCCTGCACAATGGCTTCGATGCTGCGTTGTTCCACGCTTGACTGCCCTTTCCGCGCTCACTGTACTGAAAAGAACCCTTGTCTGGCGAGTCATTTGCAGCGCGGCAAAGCCGATGTGCTCTACATCGCTGACGCCTTTGAGGTCATGAGCAAGGTCAACGCCCTGCTGGCTGCAAAGAAGTAACTACAAGTTGTAACGCCCGGCGTGAGCCTTGAGATGAAGCCGCCGCGGGTTCACCGAATAGGCTCGGCACCGTGGTTGGCAATCCTATCTGTTGTTGAGCAGGGACATGAATGACATCTGCACAACGAAGGCCACCGCTGCAATGATGCTGTATGTCGTGAAATAGATTTTGGCCGAATGGAAGCGTGCAGACAACCCTCGCGCTATCTCGGAAAGAATGCCCGCATTGACAAGGCCGATGGCGAGAGCGTGAAAGACCCTGAAGAACATCGGCCAGTGCGCGATACGTGAGAAAAACCCGATCAGGTCATGCCGGATTGCGGCATGAATGAAGAATAGAGCCCCCACGAGGCAATACAACCCGCATAGCATCACCACAGAACCAAAGACGCGATGCGCACGCAATGGAGACTGACTTTGTAATCTCGTTGTCGTCTTCTTGCCAACAGTGTTATTAGAACAAACTTGGTTTCCCATATCGCTGATATTACCGGGAAAAGGCAAAGCCCGAATGCCTTGTCTCTTCCGTCCTTCATCCTGACTTCGGGTGCCATGATGCTCCGCTGGCGCTGAACCGTCAACGGCTTTTGGTTTGTTTGCCGGTGGTGCGACCGGGGAAGGGGATGGCCGCAAAGAGGTTTACCCCGAATCCTTTTCGGGGCGCAAAAGGCACAGGCGGAGGATCCGTGCTCGTTTTGCGTCTTTTGCGCCCCGTATAACGGGGTAAACTTTTGCCGCTTCACGACGAGCGGCGTCTTCGGCTTTGCGGCCAACAGGACATCGGTTGTTCGACGGCAAGGATTTTTCGCTATCCAAGGCACGTTGGCAAGCGGTGCGCGTAAACATTACGGGCTGATGAGCTTTTGGAAGCGCGGATTCGTACGAATGTTGTTGAGCCGGACGTCGCTCTTGGCCTGGTCGCGAATGGCTGGTGTCAGTTGAATGGCTCTTCCGAGCGCATCGAGGGCCTCGTCCGCTTTGCCTTGAGCGGAACGGATCAGCGCGAGCGCATAGTACGCCTGGCTGTCTTGAGGATACCGGCTGACAATCATCTGCAGCGTCGCCACGGCCCGCTCGGGCTGGTTCAACGACACGTAGATTTGCGCGATTTGTATCATGTCGTTGGCGCCAAGATCAGTTTGGGCGAGGTAGCCGTCGCACAACGGGATGATTCTGTCGCCTTGTCCTGATTTGAAGTAGGTCTGGGCAAGCTGCAGGACAAGATTCACGTCGCGCGGCGCGCTGGCATGCGCCTGCTCGAGTTGCTGCACATCGCCGCGGAGCTGCTTCATGTTCTGCAACTGGTTGATGGCATCACCGATCTTTCGATTCAGCGGGTCGCGCTTTTGCAAAGCCCGCAGGACGTCGAGCGCGTCGTCGACGCGATTCTGTTCGATGTACAATTGCGCCAGGCGGAAGTTGGCTTCGGGGCTTTCGGGGCAGAGTGCAAGCGCTTGCCTGAACGCGTACTCAGCCGGGCCGGTCATGTGATGGTAGGTGTACAGACCGCCGATGGCGGAACGCAACTTGGAAAAGGTTTTCTGCGCGTCGCTGTCGCGCCTGAACTCGGGCCTCGCCTCGAAATCAGCGGAAAGCTTGTCCCAGTAAGCGCGGTCGCGGGCCACGATCTGCGCCCAGAACTCAGGAGCTTGCGCGGGCGCCGGCAGCGGGTCGTGGTTGATCTTCAGGATGATGCCATAGGGTGTCATGTACGCATACATCCACGGAATGACGTAGCTTTCCTCGACGTAAAAGGCGTGCTTGTCCTTGTTGCGGTCGAAGATCCATTTGGTGAGGATGCCATTGATGGCCATGACGCCGCCAACTCCGCGAACGCTCACGCGCCCGGCCGCGTCGACCTGCACCTGCTCGTCCGGTCCGGGCTGTTGTCCACTTTTTTGGCGGGCTTGCACACCTTGGACATACTCCTGAAACCCCCGCTGCAGATCGTTCTCACCCGGGATGTAGATCGGCTCGCGCGGGTACATGGTGTCGCGGTGCATGTACTTCCAGGCAAACCGAAAGACTGCCTGCTGCCAGGGCAGGAACCGGCTCGCCAGCGTGGCCTGATTGGTGGGATTCGGCCGCGAATAATCGTAGTGGTCGCGGATGTAACTCATGTAGGTGTTATCCGCCAAGGCGTTCTGCGTAATGATGTACACATCGCGCCGATCGAAATTTGTGCCGCCCTGCGGATCGAGGTGCGGATCGCGGAAGCGATCCTGCGGTCTGACGCGGCTCTCGCAGAAGATCATGTAGGTCGGCACGAAGCGGCCGGGGTCGGTGCCGCCAAACAACACGGCATCTCGGTCCATCGGCGGATAATCGTCGCCGGGGTAAAACATGCGGTAGCCGAACTGATAACCGAAATCATGGCCGCGCTGCTCGCATGTCGCCCAGTTGCGCTTGAATGGGATGATCGGCAAGGCAAACAACAGAACGCAGCCGACGCGCACCGCGTTGCGGGGAAGCGTTTTCCACCACACCAGCGCTGCGGCGATGAGCAACGCCGCCCCGTAGCCGATCAGCATGGCGAAGAACCCGTGGGCGGGCCCGAAGAACTTGAGATTAATCTCCTGGTTTTGCTTGTCCAGCCCCGGATTGATGATGGTCAGCAATCCAAAGCTCGTCGTGAAGAAGGCCGCCCACACGAAGATCAGCCACGACCGTGCGCGCGATCGGATGCCCCTCCAGCGCCACCCCAACAGCACCAGCGGCACCAGTCCTACGAGACACAACGGCGTGCTGTATTGGTGCATCAGCGCCTGCCTAAACAGGCGAATCTGAACCCAGAACGCCGGCTGCCACGGCCAGGAGAAGTTCATCCGCTCGTACTGGCCGCGGGTGATCGCATGGAGAAAACCCTGCTTGGTGGCTGCATAACCCCAATTCATCGGTGGATTCGTCGAAGCTGCGACCGGCATGTAGAAATAAAAACTGCAACCCACCAAGAATGCGGCTGTGCATACCAGCGCCCTCCGCCGATTCAGCCAGCCCAGCGCGCCGAACGCCAACAACACCACCACGCCGGCCACGCCGGCTACCAACGCGCGCCACCAGAAATCATCCGCAAAAAACTGCGCTGCCGTTCCCGTCTCCAGCCACGCCCAGACGATGAAGCCCGCCGCCGCCGAGAACAACGCCGCCACGGCCAACTCCCAAGATGCATCCAGCGCCGGCATCACCACCGCCGCCCGCCACACCGCGGGCCGCAACTCACAGATCTGATGCAGACCCACCACGAACGCTCCGACCATAAATGGCAACGCCATCACTGCAATGGTCTGATGGTTCGTAATCCCCAGCGCGTACACCAGGATCGTCGCGTACAGGAACACGTGCCGCTCGGGCCGCATCATCCACGCAAAGAAGATGCACGCCGTCAGGATGAACATGAACACGTTGAGCACGCGCATCTCGGGCACACACGCCCAGAGCCACACACCGCGGTTGAATCCGAACAGCAGCGCCACAGACGCACCCACCGTCAGCGCGATCCAGTGTTTCATCCGTTCCTCGATCTCGTCAGCCCACGCCACCGAGCGCAACAGCATCAGCACGCTGCGCGTCATCAGCAACGTCAGCACGCCGACCACCAGCGCACCCGTGAGCACCGACATCAGACAGGTTCGCCAGGCCGGATTGCCAAACGGCACCAGATGCCGCCACACCCAACCCAGGAACGCCCAGAGCGGATAGCCCGGCGGATGCGGCACACCGAAATTGAACGCGCCCGTAACTAGTTCACCTGAATCCTCCAGCGTCACTTCGGGCGACATGTAAAAGAGAAACGCCAGGCCCGAAATCAGGAACGTCGCGCCCGCGGCAATCCAGTCCTCTGGCGCAAAAAAGTGGCGTACCGAAGCTGGATGCGACGGCGGAGACGGTGCGACAGCGGCTGCGACCGGCGTCGTCGAGACGTTTCCCGGCGCGGTTGGCGTCGGCTTCCTAGGGTCCGCTGGCGATTTTTTAGATTTCTTTGACATAACGTTGTGCGTCTTAATGCCGGAAATGGCGGATGCCTGTAAACACCATCGCCAGGTTGCGTTCGTCCGCTGCAGCGATGACTTCAGAATCGCGCACACTGCCACCCGGCTGGATGGCCGCAGTCGCACCGGGCTCGGCGGCAACAATCAGCCCATCAGGGAACGGGAAAAACGCATCGCTGGCGACGACGCTGTTTTTGAGGTCAAGACCGGCTTCCTTGGCCTTCCAGACAGCGATTTTTACGGAATCCACACGACTCATTTGACCCGCGCCGATGCCCAGCGTTCGACTCCCGCTGGCGTCCGCACGTGCGAAGACGATGGCGTTGGATTTGACGTGCTTGACCACGCGCCAGGCAAACAG
>Ga0187886_1001838_pt1 | contig 18121 bp, 19 predicted proteins | sample June2016WEW_20_1_FD_133001 | JGI IMG/M metagenome (GOLD analysis project Ga0187886, IMG submission 133001) | Peatland microbial communities from SPRUCE experiment site at the Marcell Experimental Forest, Minnesota, USA - June2016WEW_20_150 | ecosystem: Environmental > Terrestrial > Soil >... | reverse complement strand
GTAGCGGAAATCTTGACGGCGAAGCATCCGAATCTACACCTGGCAGGCTTGCGGAGCGGGTACTGGAGCGAGAACGAAGAGCCGGAGGTTGTTGCGGCAATCAAGGCGGCGCGTCCTGATGTGTTATTTGTGGCGATGAGTTCACCGAAGAAGGAGATCTTTCTCCGCAAATGGAAGGATGAGTTGCGCGTGCCGTTTGTCATGGGAGTCGGCGGCACCTTCGACGTCGTGGCAGGCTTGGTCAAGCGTGCGCCTGTGTGGATGCAGCGCTGCGGATTGGAATGGTTTTACCGTCTGGGACAAGAGCCGCGCAGGCTCTGGCGCCGCTATCTGGTAGAGGATGTAGCTTTCTTTCGATTGTTTTTCCGTGAGTGGTGGGCGCTGCACCGAAGGAAGTGAGAGAATGATCGTTTATAGGCTTGCCTTTTTGGAGATTTCATTGAAAATGTTCCCTCTTTTTGAGGGATAATCCGTGACAAACATTACGAAATCGGGCGTTGGCTTTCTTGAGCAGTTTGAGCCCGACATCTTCTGGGAGAAACATGGGCGGAAGGTTGTATCAATCACTGTAGCGGTCTTGGGGCTTGGCGTTGCCGCGTTCCTTTGGCAGAAGCGCGCGGCTCAGGAAGAAGAAAATGCGGCGGCAAGACTGGCGGAGGCGAGAGACGCTGTCTCGTTGCAAAGAATCATCCAGGACTACCCAGGCAAAGAAGTGGCCGCCGCCGCCATGATACGCCTTGGAGACATCTATTTCCGCGACGGAAAATACAATGAAGTGGTGGCCGTTGATCAGAAGTTTCTGACCGAATATCCCCGTCATCCTCTCGTACAGGCCGCACGGCTCGGGCTGGCAGCCGTGCAGGAAGCGCAGGGGAATCTTCAGGCGGCGAAAGAGCAATATCTTCAGTTGGCTTCATCCGATCCCAGTGGATACGTCTCACTAGCTGCTCGAATGGGCGCAGCGCAGTGTGCGGAGGCTTTGGGGCAGACGAAAGAGGCCCGCCAGATGTACGAAGAACTGCTCGCCGCGGCACAGGGATCGCCGTGGCAATCGGAGGCTTTCAGAAGGTGGACGGTTTTATCGAGAGAACAACAGCGGGAGACTTTGTCAACGACTCAACAAGAGTTGAACTTGCCTTTCAACCCCGCCAGTGCACCCGCCCCAGTTACGGGACGCCAGCCGTAAGGGTTTGGCCTTTAGGCGGTTGTGAGGCAAAAAAAAGGGCGTTTTCGTGCTTGACAGTTCTTGTCTCAGGTTTAATACTCGCCGCAATTTGGAGGAAGTCTGCCGCCAAGGGGGTGGGAAAAATGGTTTTCCCCAGCATGGCAGAACGGTGGCTGTGACGGACAATGAAAGGGGGTGGCCCTAAGCATATTCAGATTGTCCAGTTAGCTGACGTTTCGTATTGGCAGGCAAGCGAAATAAGAATTGCCCACACGCTTGGGCAACAGAAGTCAGGCCAATCTTGGAGCGCGTGAGGAGTTGCTCCAAGAAAGCAGTGCTAAATCAGCAAACGCAAACAAAGGAGGACACAAGTGAAGAAACTATGGCTAGTAGTTGCGCTGGTGGCCCTGGGGGGGTTAGCCAGTAGAACCTACGCGGACGTTCAGAATATCCGCCTGAGCGGTGATATCCGGCTTCGCGCGTATTTCTTGGACAATGCAGGTGCAGACCCGGTTACTACCGACCAAGCAATAGCGAACACGTCGTTCATTAGCCAGCGGACTCGCGTGTCCGTGGAAGCGGATCTCGAGGATCACGTGCTGGTGGTGGTCACGCTCAAAGCCGAAGGGCTTTGGGGTGCCAATGACGAGCAGCAGATCACTGATTCAAACGGAGACACGGCGAACGGGGGTACCGCAGGAGCAGGTCTAGGTCGCCCGGGAGGTTCACGCATTAACAGAGGCTGGGGCGTTGGTATCGACGAGGCTTATGTTCAACTGAACGAGGTGTTCTACACACCCGCCACGTTGAAGATTGGCCGTCAGTATTTGAACTATGGTCACGGGTTGATCCTCAGCAGTGCGGAGCAGGAGTACAACTTCGATGCGGGTCGGCTGGTGTTGGATTATTACCCGCTGACGATCGACTTGGTGGCCGCTGAGGTGGTAAACAACCAAGCCTTTGCTGCCACACCGAATAAGATTGCCGGCGCCACTTGCGGAAGCGCTGACTTGCTGTTCGTCAACGCACGGTATGAGCTGACGGATTCGATCATCAAGAACGTTGAAGCTTACTTTGGTTGGCTCGCACAGGGTTCGAGTGGCGCGGCCGGGTTCGCTTCCTCGCGGGTCCCGCCGTCAGTCAACGGTGCTTCGCCGTGGATCATCGGAGCGCGCAGCGATGTGCAACCTGCTGACGGCTTTCAAGTTTGGCTTGAAGGCGCCTATGAAGGCGGAGCGAATGGCATTAATGATCCTGTGAATATCGATGCGTTCTTGGTAAACGTTGGCGGTCGTTTTACGATGAAGAACACACAGTGGACGCCGGCCATTAATGCGAATTACATCTACGCGTCCGGCAACTTCGTCCCGTGGTTTGACTACGCGGATGGCTACAATGGCTACGTGTTTGCTCCTGCGCTGTCGAACATCCACATCTTCAACCTGGGCGCTTCAGTCAAGCCTTATGAGAACACAACTCTGTCTCTGCAGGGTTACTACTACATGAGGGCTGACTCCGACACCGGTGTGGGCGCCTGCCCAAGCGGTGCCAACGTGGACTTCGGCGGTTTGGCCTTTGCGGCCCAAGGCGACGGCGGCGGACTGGGTTGGGAAATCGACACGATTCTTGGCTACGACTATAGCAAAGACGTCCGGGTCCAGTTGGTGTACGCCGCGTTCATTCCTGACGGTGCCTTCAACAAAGGCAACGCGGACGCGGCCGTGCAAGAAGTTCGTGGCGAACTCAACGTCAAGTTCTGATCACGCATTAGAACAGACTTACCGAAGAGCCCCCCGAGAATTCGGGGGGCTTTTCTTTTTGCCAGTGTAAGTTGCGGACGCTTGTGCTTTCATTACAGCATGCATCAGGACGATGTGCGCGAGGAGATCCTTGACGTTGTCAATGATCATGACCAAGTAATCGGGAGTGCTTCACGCGAGGAAGTCCATGCCCGCGGGCTCAAACACCGTGCGGTTCACGTTTTTGTCTTCAACCCGGCGGGTGAGCTTTTTGTTCAAAAGCGCAGCGCGACGAAAGACACGTTCCCCGGTTGTTACGATTCCAGCGCCTCTGGCCATCTGGGTAGCGGCGAGGAATACGACGCCTGTGCCGTCCGCGAGTTGCAGGAAGAACTGGGACTGGAAGTATCCCCACAGCTTCTGCGCAAGCATTTCAAAATTGCGGCCTGTCCGGAAACGGGCCGGGAGTTCGTCTGGGTTTACAGCATTCAGGGTGATTTTACGCCGACCGTCAACCCAGCGGAGATCGAAGCAGGCCGCCTCTTCCCCGTGAGTTCTGTGAGAGCATTGATCGCTCAGCATCGCGAGTGTTGCGCTCCCTCATTTCGTCGCGTCTTCCACGAGTTTCTGGAGCGAGGGCTGTTTCCATCCGTCCGCTGATTACCGAGTGCAAACCATTGCAGTGATTTTGAGTTTTTCGTATACAGGTTGTGAAACCGTGACAGAGAAGGAGAGTTATGCCAACGGTTGAATTCTTAAACGCGGGTAAAAAAGTCAGTTGTGGCCAGTACGCCAACCTGCGCAAGGTGGCGCTGCTCAATGACGTTGAGGTGTACAAAGGTATCAACCAGATTGCCAACTGTCGCGGGAACGGCCTGTGCGGCACCTGCGTCATGGAAATTGTCGAGGGCCTTGAAAATCTATCTCCCAAGACTTTGCGGGAACATTTCAAACTGAAAGGCAAACCTGCCAGCCATCGGTTGAGCTGTCAGTGCCAGATATTGGGTGACATTGTCTGTATCACGGCGCCCAGCCTTGGATGAAAAGCCGGTCATCAGCTCCCTTCAGCGTGCAGCGCAATAAACACCTGACTTGCCATTGGACCCTCTCTGGAGTTAGACTCGGCACGGTTTCTGCAAACCATCGCGGATATTTTCAGCCATGACGCCGGCGACGAACCTAAAGGAAATCACCAAAACCTTGTACGGTTGGTCCAGCTTCCACGCCCAGTGGAAAATCGATTTCGACAGTTACGCGCTGAAGACGCCTGATGGCGTCGTGTTCATCGATCCCATGAAACCCGCTCCCGAGGTGATCGAGAAACTGGAAGCCTTGGGCGAGCCCCTCGCTGTTTTCCTGACCAACGCGGACCACGACCGCGACGCCGATTGGTTTCGCAAGCGATACGAGATACAAGTTTACGCGCACGAAAAAGCGAAGGCGGATTGTGACACGAAGATCAACGTGCTGGTGCTCGATGGCGAGAAACTGCCTGGCGGCGTAAGAGTGATCCCATTGCCGGGATCGGCAGCAGGCAGTGTCGCATTCTACACTAGGCAAAGCGGTGGCATCGTTCTGATCGGCGACTCGCTGCTGAACATACCGGGGAAGGGTCTTGCGCTCTTGCCCGCGCAGTACCTCGAAGACAAAAAGCAGGCCCTCCAGTCGTTGCGCCAACTGCTCGACCTGAATTTTAAGGTCGCCACGTTTGCCCACGGCGATCCGCTCGTCAAGGACGCAAAGAAGGAAATTACAGGATTCTTGAAGAAGGCGACCCACTACCGGATCATCAAGTCGACGCCGTCTGAGGCTTGATCAAGGCGCCCCACCCGAAGTTCGTCCGGCACAATTCATCAATCCGCGCCATTTCTTCGTGCGTTAAGTCGGACTGGACATGAGCAGGTTTAACGGTTTGTCACCGACGGTGCAGGCGCGTTGGTTGCTCTGCTGGGCGTGCTGCTCGGCGGGGCTGGTTGCTGTGCAATCTGAGAAAACGCCCGTTGCCAGAAGTCGCCCCCGTAAGTCACCCGTGGAATGTCGCTCCAAAAACCGTTCACCGCAGGGCCTTGCGGCGGACGATAAATCCATGTGGCACCCTCCTTGGTATCCACCAAAAACAGCACCGACCCACGTTCACCTTCCGCCGTCACGACGATTTGGAAGCGCCCGACTTCAGGAGCAGGAGGCAGTGGCGGCGTTGCCACCGGCGCCGGTTGAGAGCAGGAAACTGCCAGCGCCATGCCCGTTGCGAGAGTCACTAAGATGCCCAACCTGAATGCAGATAAACTATTCTTCATCGTGTAGTCCTTTGGTTCGTTGCGATTGTAGTTACCGAGTCGCCGCGCATTGCTGTTTTGTAACAGCCGACGACCGTGCTGTCAAGCAGTGCGATTTGATTGTGGACAGGGCCAAGCAAATGCGCTAAATAGCTTTGGCATCATGCAGGTGAGTTCCGAAATTGCGTTTAGGGAATGGGCCCCAGTCGTTGACGCGCTGGGGCGAGGCGAGCAAATCATCATTTTGCGCAAAGGCGGCATCCGGGAAAACCGCGGCGAGTTCCTCGTCGATCACCGCGAGTTTTGGCTTTTCCCAACCCAATTTCACGAGGCGGAACGCTCCATCATTCCGTCCAAGCGGCCTGCTCTCCGTGAGATAGCTGCCCGCATGGTAAAGGACGCTGTGGACATCGAATTTTTCGTGGTGGCCGACCCTGTGCTGAGAATATCTGACGTTCATCCTCTCAAGCGATTGCAGGGACGGCACATCTGGAACGAGCAGATTCTGCAGCAGCGTTTCGAGTCCGGCCGCGAACCGGGACTGCATGCGCTGATCGCGCGTGTGTATCGGCTTCCCGCTCCGCAGCAAGTTGCCATGCATGAGAACTATGGCGGGTGCAAGAGCTGGATCGAGTTGGAGCGGACGATTACCGCTGACGTCACACCCGTGCTGACGGATGCCGAATTCGCAGCGCAACGCGAAGAGATTTGCGAACTTATTTCAGGTCATGCCCTCGCTCATCCATAAACGACCGGACGGGACGGAGAAGATTCTCGAATTCGGGAGCAAGCCGCTCATTGTCGGCCGCTTGCCGGGATCCGATATCCAAGTGTACGACGCATTCATTTCGCGCATTCATTGTGGGATCGGTTACGCCAACAATCAATTCACCCTGAAGGACTTGGGCTCGACCAACGGCACGTACCGAAACGGAGCGCGGGTGTTCGAAGGTAACCTGTCATCGGGCGACAAGATTCAGGTCGGCAACACCACCCTGATTTTCGAAATTGATTCCGCCAATGGCAATGGTATCCTCCGGCAGATTCCCCAAATGGCCGCGCCGCCGCGCGCGGTCGTCGCGCTTGTGCTTCCGCGGCCGAGTCAGACAGACCATACTGCTGAAGTCAAACCTCCAGGCAAAACTCTGCCGTCGTAGTCAGGCGTTGCGGCGCGCTGGAGAAATTGGAGGTTCCTTTGATCAAACCAGCATCTCGAATTGCGCTTGTCGTCGTCATTGCTTTGGGCTTTGGCCACGTCACGCCGCCCTTGCGATCACAGCAGACGAACCTTCCGCCTCCTTCCGAGCAGTATCCGTTTGCCAGCGGAACGATCGAAAGGCTGGATCTCGGCAGCAAGCGGCTCAACATCAAGACTCCAAAGGGAGCACGGAGTTTTGATGTGACGATTCGCACGTACATCTTCCGGGGAAAAGAAAAGATCGCCTTGGACAAACTCAAGATTGGCGAGAGCATTAAACTCAGCTACTACACGAACGAACTTGGACAGGCGCTCGTGAAGCGCATTAAAGTCGATCAGCCCGAGCCGATGACCAACTCCGCTCGTCAGCCCGAAGCGCCCAAGTGAACTTGCCGCGTCCGGGTTTTCAGCTTCCAATTCACTCGCGGCATGGTAGGATGAACTTAGGAGCCCTATGAAGGCTGACAACTCAGGGTGCGTGGCGTTGACCGTGGCCGGTTCGGACAGCGGCGGCGGAGCGGGCATCCAGGCCGACTTGAACACGTTTCGTGCGTTTGGCGTGTTTGGTACGTGCGCCATCACCTGCATCACTGCGCAGAATCCTGATCGAATCACAGCTGTGCAGGCGGTCGACGCGGGCGTCGTTGGCGAGCAGATGGATTGCGTGTTTGCCGCGTTCCGGGTCGGGGGCGCAAAGACCGGCATGCTTTACGACGCAGAGATCATCGAGACAGTCGCTTCCGTGTTTCGCAAGCACGCATTCAAATCCCTCGTCGTCGATCCTGTGATGCTGGCAAGCAGTGGCGCTCTGCTGCTGAAAAAAGACGCCCTTTCTGCGCTGAAAACCAAACTGCTGCCTCGGGCGGCTGTTGTGACACCGAACCTTGCGGAGGCGGAAGTTCTCTGGCAGCAGAAGATTCGTACGGTGGATGAGTTGCGCGAATCAGCACGCGCCTTAGCAGAGAAATTTGAAGCCCCTTTCCTCACGAAGGGCGGGCATTTTCCGCAGGCAAAGCACGCTGTGGACGTGTTGTTTGACGGGAAGGATTTCCACGAGTTCAGCGCCCCAGTCGTGCCGAACACCAAACCTCACGGCACGGGATGCACGTTCTCCGCTGCCATTGCCGCCAACCTGGCGCTCGGGCACAGTCTGCTGGAGTCGATCGGACGGGCGAAGAGATTCATTACCAAAGCCATTCGTGATGCCATTCGAATAGGACGCTATCGTGCGCTGAGAATATGAAACGGCCGCTCACGGGGCTGGTGATCGTCTACGCCTCAGGAATTTGGGTCGGCTCGCTGTTTCAATGGCCGCCGCGGCTGGTGTGTTACTGCGTCCTTGGATTGCTTGCCGCGCTTGTTCTTTTGCATCAAAACCGGTTTGCCTTGGTTGCTCTGCTCGCGCTCATTTTTTCGGGTGGAGTTCTCGCCTACCGGTACGCAACCACGGTTTCTTCACCCGATCACCTCAGCCAGATTCTCGGACTCCACGACCAGAACGCGGTGTTCCGGGGCACCATTGTCAGTGATCCCGGCTACCGTACCAATGTCAACACCGACCAGACGGCCACAGCATTGCGGTCCTCAAACTGGCCGGCGAGCGCGAGTGCCAATGAATTTGCCGGCGACAACCTGACGGCCACCAATCGCCACAGTTTCAAGCTGCAGTTGGAGGCGCTGGAGCAAGACGGCGAATGGCAACCGGTCGACGGAAAGCTGCTGGCGTTTGTCGGTGAAGCACGCAATCAAGAGCCGTTGCGCTACGGCGATGTGATCGAGTGCTCGGCGATCTTGCGCGTGCCACAGCCAGCGAGAAACCCCGGGACGTTCGACTGGCGCGACTGGCTCACGCGTCAGAACATTCCATTTACAGCAACGATTCGCGTATCCGATTTTTGTCGCATCGTCGCGCGCGATCGAGGCAATCGTCTGATCGCGCTGTCGCTGCGCTTGCGTGAGCGATTCGAGCGGGCGCTACGGCTCGGCTTGGAGAACGAACCGAGACTGGCAGGTGTGCTGGCGGGGATGGTGATCGGACAACGCTCGGAGATTCCGGCCGATACGTACGAGGATTTCCAGCGAACGGGCGTTTTCCACGTGTTCGCCATCAACGGACTGCATGTGGGTCTCGTGACAGCCATTGTATTGGTTTTCCTGTGCACGATGCGGATTCCGCGACGCTGGTGCGGGCTGGCGGCGATTCCGCTTTTGGTGCTGTACGTCTTCGCGACTGGTGCCCATCCCGGGGCGGTGCGCGCGCTGGTAATGGCGGGCGTGTGGCTGATCGGCTGGATGTTGGTTCGCCCAACTGATTCGTTGAATAATCTGGCAGTAGCGGCGCTAATCATCTTGGTGTGGGATCCGACGCAGTTGTTCGACGGCGGTTTTATTCTCTCATTCACTGTGGTCACGGCCATCGTCGTGTTGTCGCCGCGGATTGAATCGAAGTTGAAAGCGCTGGTTGCACCCGATCCGTTGTTGGCACGCCAGTTTGTGCCGAAGTGGCGAGTCGCTTTGGGTTCTCTGGCGCGCTGGGGCGTCAAGCTCTTCAGTTGCTCGTTGGCGGCGTGGGTCGGGTTGGTGCCGTTGCTGGCGCTGTACTTTCATCTATTTACGCCGATCAGCATTGTGGCGAATCTGCTGGTGATTCCGATGCTGGGCGGCATCATTGCGCTCGGTTTACTGGCGGTGATGGCGCATCCGTTGTGGCCGTGGCTGACGTTGACGCTAAACAACGCAAACTTCTGTTTGTTGGGTGTGATGATGCGCGGCGTGGACTGGCTGGGGCGCGTGCCGTGGGGGCATTTGTTTGTGCAAGAGCCGCCACGGTGGCTGGTGTGCGTGTACTACGGTGTCGGAATTGTGTTGCTGAGCCGGCGCATCTCATGGCCGCGGCCGCGACTGACGGTCGCGATTGCGACGCCCGCCATTTGCGCGCTGGCAGTTTTTGTGACGTGGCCGGGAGATACTGCAGAAATTACAGTGCTGGATTTGAACGATGGCTCGTCAATGTTCGTAAACTTGCCCGGCGAACACGACGATTGGTTGATCGACGGCGGAGGTGAGTGGAGCGGGCGGCACGTTGTAGTGCCCTTTCTGCGGGCGCAAGGAGTGGATCGGTTGGGAGCGCTGGTGTTGACGCGCGGCGACGAGGCGCACGCTGCCGGGCTGAGCGCCGTCGCGCAGGAAATTCCGATCACTCAGGTAATCGAGAGCGGGGTGCCGTCGCGATCGAGGTTTTACGCACAGTGGCGGCAAACGGTGCAGAAATGGCGGAGTGCCACCCATAGCGTTCGTGGGGGCGCCGAGATGCTCGTGGCGAACAAACTCAAGGTGCTTGTCCTGAATCCGCCGTCCATCGCCCGTTTGGACCGCAGTGATGACAATGCATTGGTGTTGATGTTGGAGTTCGGCCCGACGCGCCTGCTCCTGATGTCGGATGCCGGCGAGACGGTTGAGAGCCGTCTGCTCCGAGCCGTCGAGGATTTGCGAGCGCAGATCATTATCAAAGGTCGCCACGGTAGAGAGCCATCGTGCACGGACGATTTTCTGGACGCCGTGCGGCCGGAAATGGTCGTGCAAACAGTGAGCGCGCGTCCGAGCGCTCGCTACTTCCAGCCTGAATTGCGGGAGCGGCTGCAGCGTCGCGGTGTGAAATTGTACCGCACGGACGAAACGGGCGCCGTGACGATCCACCTCACGCGCCAGGGCTACATGGTCCGCACCTGGCTGAAATGATTCAGACTTGTGTCGCTTCTCACCGACGGCCATACTCTGAGCATGTTGGTGATCATTAACGGACGGGTAATCGGACCGTGTGCCGTCCTCAAGGAGCATTGCGTGGTGATCCACGGCAGCACGATCCAGCAGGTCGCGCCGACCGCGCAGGTGCTCTGGTCAGACGATGCCACGGTGATCGACGCGCACGGGGATTTCGTTGCGCCCGGATTTGTCGATCTGCATGTGCACGGCGCGCTGGGACATGACACCATGGAAGCGAGCGTGGAGGCGCTGGCGCAGATCGCAAAGTTCCACGCCAGCGGCGGCACGACAGCGATGACTCCCACCATTGTGACCGATTCAACAGAGAGAATCGGCGCGGCGCTGGATTTGATCGCGCAGGCGATGGGACACGACTTTGGCGGGGCTCAGATTTTAGGGGTACATCTTGAAGGGCCTTACATTTCGCGGGACAAATGCGGCGCTCAACCCGCGCGTTTTATCCGCAATCCCGAGCCGAGCGAGTACAGCGCTTGGTTGAATCGCGAGGGGCTGGTCACGCAGATGACGTTGGCGCCCGAGTTGCCGGGGGCGCTGGAGCTGATTGACGCGTTGCTGGAACACGAGATTATTCCCAGCGGCGGCCACACGGCGGCCGATTACGAACAAGTGCGCGCAGCGATTGAGAGAGGGCTGTGCCAAGCGACGCACCTCTTCAACTGCATGTCGGCGACGACAAAGACAGGCGTGTTTCGAGCGCCAGGCGCGTTGGAAACGTTTCTGGCCGACGATCGCGTGCTGGTCGAATTGATCGCCGACGGGAAACACGTTCACCCCGAACTGATGAAACTCGCTGTGTGCGCCAAGGGAGTCGATAAGGTTTGTCTGGTGACCGACGCGACGGCGGGGGCCGGACTGGCGGAAGGCACGGAATTTCGAATCGGCGAGACGCGGGCGGTTGTGCGCGACGGTGTTGGCCTGCTGGCTGATGGTTCAGCAATCGCAGGCAGCGTGTCGACGATGATGATGACGGTCAAAAGCATGGTCGAGATGGCCGGCGTCCCGTTGGTCGATGCGGTGCAAATGGCGAGCCTGAGTCCGGCGCGCGCACTCAGTCTGAGCGGGCGCAAAGGAAGCTTGGAGCCGCGCAAGGACGCGGATGTTGTGATATTTTCATCTGCCTTTGAAGTGAAGAAGACATTGGTGGGCGGGCGGATTGAATTCGAACGTTGAGAAGGCCGTGAGGAACCGATGATTGCCATTACTGGAGCGACTGGATTTGTCGGACAAGAGATCGTCAGGCGCGCGCGCGCCGAGGGTCATGCGGTGCGTGCGATTGTGCGTGACCCGAAGCGGGCGCAATGGCTCGCGGACAAATATGGCGTGGAATTGTTCCACGGCAATGTCCTGTTTGCGCCGTCGCTGGACGGCGCGATGCAGGGCGTAAAGTGCGTCATCCACCTGGTGGGAATTATCCATGAATGGAGGGAGAATACCTTTCAGCGGGTTCACGCCGAGGCCACCATGAACGTGGTGGACGAGGCCAAGAAAGGCGGCGTGAAACGATTCCTTCACATGAGCGCCTTGGGCACGCGCCCGGATGCCCGGAGTCGGTATCACCAGACCAAATGGGCTGCCGAGGAGTGTGTCCGCAAGAGCGGCCCCGCTTGGACGATTTTTCGCCCTTCGGTGATTTACGGCCCACAGGACAAGTCGATTAACGTGCTGGCAAAGGTGGTCCGCCTGTCGCCTTTCGTGCCTGTGTTGGGCGACGGCAATTCGAAGATTCAACCGATCTCTGTGGAAAACGTGGCGAAATGTTTTGTGGCAGCGATTAAAAACGATGAGACGATCGGCAAGACGTACGACCTGTGTGGCCCCGATGCGTTCACTTGGAACGAACTGTACGACAAGCTGATGAAGTTGTATGCCATCCGCAAACGGAAAGTGCATCTGCCTCTGCCCATCGCGCGTCTGCAGGCAGCCGTCTTTGAAAAACTGTTGGCCAACCCGCCGTTCACGCGCGACCAGCTCATCATGACCGAAGAAGACAATGTCGGCGATCCGAAGCCGGCGGAACGCGATTTTCTACTGGAGCAGGAAAGTTTCGAGGCCGGGGTCACTCGCTATCTGAAGCGTGAAGCTTAAACAAGAAGGGCAGGGAATCCGGTACAGATTCCCTGCCCCAGCGATCTATCAGCAGAATCGCTGCTGGTGACTACTACTTCTTCTCCTTGGCTTTCTTCTCTGCGGGCGGCGCTATCTTCTGCGCGATCAAGGCTCCGCTTTCCTCCGTGTAGGCGACCGTTACCTTGTCGCCGACTTTGAGGTCGCTGAGTGCCGCTGTCTTCTTCTCGGCGGTGCTGTACTTGGTTTGGTCGCTAACCTTGAAAGTCTTGCTTTCTTCCTTCTGCTTCACCTTGACGGTGTTCGCCTTGGTATCAATGGATTCGATGGCACCGGTGAACTGTTGCTTCTTGGGCTTGGCCGCTGCTGCGCCTTCCTGAGCCTGCACGGGAAGCGTGAAAGCGAGAGCCACAGCGATGAGACTGGATGCCGCCACAGCGCGCATCAGATACTTGCTCATAATAGTCCTCCTTGAACTAGGTTCGAGTTTTGCGTTCGGCTGGGGTGTACGATAATTCGTTCAACCCGTCAAACAGAAAAAAGATGTACCATGGAAACGGGCCGAGCGCCGCTCACTCCGCCGCCAAAGAGGCAATCGTCCCGCACAGGCCTCTCGTCACTCGTGCCAGCGAATCATAGTCAATTTTGTCGGGTGTATCTTGATCTGTGTGATAGTGGCGATATCGAAACGGGGCTGTGTCAGTCACCATGAATGCACGGTAACCTTCGCGCCAGAACGAAGCATGATCGCTCCAGTCGACGCCGGGGATTCTCGCCCAAGTCGCGCAGCATTCGATGGGGAAATCCGAGTGCGCTCGAAAGGCCCGCACGGCGCAATGCATGACTGACCGCGAACGCAGGTTGGAGACAAACCCGATGAAATTGCCACGATTGGGGTAGAAGAGGTTGAATGGAAACGGATAACGCTGGCTGCCGCGCTGATTGCTGTAGTACCCCATGGTTTCGAGGCAGATCATGCCGCGGATGTCGTCCCCATGCGTCTTCGCCGTCTTCGCGTACACGCGGCTGCCCATCTGCTCGGTCTCGAAGAACGGCGGCTCTTCGTTGACGAACGCGACAAACCGGACCGTTCGGCGTGGCGCCAACGTCGCGAAAACACGCGACATCTCCAGCATTGCCGCCACACCACTGCCGTTGTCATTCGCGCCGGGGCTTCCCGCGACGGAGTCGTAATGAGCGCCCACGAGAATGATCTCATTAGGTTCGTCTTTCCCGCGACAAGTGATTTCGAGGTTTGAACAGGTGACGTTGTAAACCTTGTACGGACGGCGCATGACCTGATAACCCTGTGTCCGCCACGTCCGTTCGATGTAGTCGGCGGCCCGCGCGAGCATCGCCGTCGTGAACACGTTGCGTTCGCCAATCTCGCCTGCAAGCTTCTCCACGTGCGCCCGCAACGCGTCAGCGGAGATTTTCGGCGGCTCCATGATTCGTTTTCCTTTGCCCCAGCATCGGCACATGAACAGCATGACCGAGCCTGCTACAACCAGCGCGATGGCGATTCTTACCACGGCCTTTCGATCGACAAATCGCACCGCGGCATGATAACCACGCGAACGGAGAGTGGCAATCCAACCGATGCGGGCTTGTTGCCGCATCACGCGCCCGTGCTGGCATCGGCGGCAGGGCGGCAGGGGTTGCGGCCCGCGGCGCCTGCAGACTTGCGCGCCGCGCCGCGCCGTGCTAGCATCCGCGCCAATCGGAGTCATGGGCGATGTATAAAGAATTCTACAGGCTGCGCGAATATCCTTTCAACATGACGCCCGACCCGCAGTTCCTGTTTCTCAGCCGCAATCATCGCGTCGCGCTGGACGTGTTGCTGTACGGAATCCAAGAGCGAAAAGGGTTCATTGCAATCACCGGGGAGATCGGTGCGGGCAAGACGACGCTGTGTCGCGCGCTGCTGGGTTCGCTGGATGCCACCACCAAGACGGCCTTGATTTTGAATCCATGTTTGTCCGACTCCCAGATTTTGCGGGCCATCTGCGACGAGTTTCGTCTGCAGCCCGCGAAGACCACCAAGAAGGATCTGTACGACACGATCAACTCGTTCCTGCTGCGCGAACTGGCCGCCAATCACAACGTTGCGCTGATCATCGATGAAGCGCAGAATCTTCGGCCGAGCGTTCTCGAACAAATTCGCCTTCTCTCGAATCTCGAGACAGAAAAAGAAAAACTTCTACAGATTGTGCTGGTCGGCCAGCCGGAGCTGGGTGAATTGTTGGCGCAAGACAACTTGCGGCAACTCAAGCAGCGCATCGCGTTGCGGCATCACGTTGCGCCGCTGGCGGCGGAAGAGGTCGGCGAATACATCCAACACCGGTTGCGCGTTGCCGGCGACGACGGGCGTATCCAGTGGAGTCCCGAAGCGCTGGCGTTGATTTACGAATACTCGCACGGCGTGCCGCGCCTCATCAATGTGCTTTGCGACAAAGCGTTGCTGGCAGGCTATGTCGCCGAGGCATTTGTGATCGGCGGCCTGATGATCCAGCGCGCGATCGACGATACGGAATGCCGGCAGACAGCCGAGGCGGTGGTCGGATGAGCCTGGTTCATGAGGCATTGCAGAAAGCCGGGCGGGAGAAACTGCGCAAGACAGGCGTTCAGCCTGCACCCGCGCTGAAACCTGCACCAAGGCCCGCGCCACCGTTTGGCCCGGCGGAGTCCAGGCCTGTGGAAACGGTCGCCACGATGCCTGTGGCCAGCCACGCTGTGAGCGTGGCCAGCACGTTCGCGTCGGGTCAATCGGTCGATCAAGCGGCGGCTGTTTACCCGCAGAAGAAGCAGTCGGCGTTGTTGCCCGTGCTGATCGTGTGTGTCAGCCTCGTGGCCATCGTCGCCATTGTGTTTTTGGTCAGCTTGGCCGCCCCGATGATCCGGGAATCGAGACAAACCGTCCACGCAGGCGGCGAAACCCAGCCCCCGACGGCGGCCACCGAGCCAAAGCCGAATGAACCCGCGCCGCAGCCGGTTGTCGCCAGCCCCGCACACGGGTTCGGGGCCAGTGAACCCGTGAGGGTGTCGGCGCAACAGCGTCCCGCTCCACCCGCTGGATCCGCCGAGGACGGTTTCCGACTCACCGGCATCATGATCCTTCCCGATAGCAGGTACGCGGTGCTCAACGGTCACGCTGTTTACGAATCGAGTTACGTGGATGGCGCCACGGTGAAAAAGATCGAGCGCGACCGCGTCACGCTGGTGGACGCGCAAGGCAAGGAAATCGTCCTGCGGCTGAATTAGTGCTCTGTCAAGGTTGATTTGAATGGTCGTTGGAGGGACGCGCTCGCGCCGTCGCCAAAGCGCTATTGCGCGTCGGCGACCGTCGCGTCCGTTGCCGGTCGGCGGCCACGATCCCGCCGTGGCGGGATGGCCCTCCAGATGGAGGTTGACAAACCACCAGCCGCGGCGCCCCGAGACAAGGGAACCTATCCGCAAACCCGTTCCCCCAAGGTTTGTCATTCTGATCCCGCCGAGGCAGGAGAAGAATCTCTAGTGTTTCCACAGTTTCCCGAACGACTGAGACCCTTTGCCGCGCTCAGGGTGACAACCGAGGGGAGTTTCGGGATGTTTCCAGGCGCTCCGCCACGGTTTTGGGTTTGTCTTTCTCCAGAGAATCGGGTGATATGACAAAGTGAGTTTGTGGTAGTAACGGGTTGAACCACACGAGCCAATTAAGCCCATCTCCTTCACCGTGACGCTGGATCAGCAAGCCAGACCGTCCTCGGACGATTTTCCGTCCCTTCGGCGATTTGGCATCTACATCATCTCGAAGGGCCAAGAGGTTCTTCGGGTTGGCGATAGCGGATCTGGAGAGTCTCGCTTGTCGAAAGGGTTCCGGCCCCCCTTTCGGCGTAAGCTTCGCGGCAAAGACCGGAAGAATTACATCGCTTACGATTGGCGCCGCAAGTATCTGAATCAGGCACTAAACGTCGATTATTTCGCGCTGGAAGACGCTAGGTTTTCGGACAATCACTTTCGACGCGCGCTTGAGGCGGAGATCACGCTTCAGTTTCGCGTCGATCGAAAGCGTTGGCCTTCCGAAATGAGCGAGGTGCATTTCCTCGAACGTTACCGGAACGACCCGCTGCTCGTACGCACCGCACGCGCTATCCTGTCTCATTACGGGATGCGCTATGACGCAACGGTCTAGCCTGACCTATTCATGAACCACCTGAAACGTCCGGCAACCCCTCACCTCAATCCTCTCCCCGCAAGCGGGGCGAGGAGATCTCCCCTCTCCCTTCCCAAGGGAGAGGGTCAGGGTGAGGGTTCGAGCAGTGACACACTGTGGGTTGTTTAAGCGCATTGTGAATAATCCGGGCTAGCGCCGCGGCTACGACTTGGGCGGTTGGTCGGAGGCCATGCGCAGGTATTCGCTTTCGAGGTCGGAACCGCGCTGGATTTCGAGGATGCCGACACTGGCTTCGAGCAACGCGCGCAGCACGGCGGCGTTAAGTTCTTCGGTCGTGTACCGCTCCGTGAACGTGGCGGTCAGGGACTCCGGTAGCCGCTCCCACGTGACCTCGGGCAATTCGGCAGAAAGTCTAGCCATTGGGACGTTGCCGCCGCGAAGCACGTAGGTGATCCGATGGGCGCGTCGGATGATTTTCTCCAGCGTGTCCTGCCGGACCAGTTTACCCTTCTCGATGAACGCGACGTGGTCGCAGAGCGCTTCGATGTCGGTCAGGTTGTGCGAACTGATGACGATGGCCTGCCGGCCGCGGCGTCGGCGAATCATCTCGCGCACGCGCGCCGCCTCTTTCGGGTCGAGTCCGTTCAATGGTTCGTCGAGCAGCACCAGTTCCGGTGAGCCGAGGAACGCCTGCGCGATTGCCAATCGGCGGTTCATCCCGTGCGACAAGGTGCGCACCGCTGACCGGCGGCGGTCCTCCAAATGCACCCAGCCCAGCAATTCATTAATCGCGGTTTCGAGCGTTTCTGCAGGCAATCCCTGTACTCGCCCATAGAACCGCAGCAACTCTTCCACGCGCGCGTGCGGCGGAAACCGGGAATCTTGGGGCAACAACGCGACGCGTCCCGCGTGTTTCTCCGTCCGGAACGGGCCGTCGCCGAGCAGGTTGATCTGTCCGCCGCCGGAACGCAACAGACCAAGCGCGACCGCCATCGCGGTGGTCTTGCCGGCGCCGTTGCTGCCGACGAGGCCAAAGATCGAGCCGTGCGGCACGCACAGGTCAAGCCCGTCGAGCGCGCGCAATCGCCCGTAAAGTTTCACGACGCCCTGCATTTCCAGCGCGGCGTTCACAGGTCCCTCTTCGCAAACCGCGCATAACCGGCCAACAAATACGCCACCGCCAAAGTCAGCAGAAAAACAGCCGCCGGCAACAAATGGGCCGCGTCGTTCCACCAGAGGTCCAACCGATGACCGCCGGGCGTGAGGATATTGACGATGTCCCAGATGCGTCGCCATCCGTCGCCAGCGCGCCAAGCCGAGACCCGACTCAGCACCGATGCGGCAACGAGCGAGACAAAACCGAACACGAGCGCGATGTTGGGCACGGCGCACAACTGCGAGATGGCGAGCGCCAGCCCGAGGAACGGCATCGCGTAGATCCACGCCTTGAACGCAAACCACACCATGTACTGTGCCGTCGGCAGCGGCTCGAACGATTTCATGCGAAAGAAGCCGACGACCCACGCGCCGACCGCACTCAGCAACAGCGCGCCGAGCACCTGCACCGCCTGACCGGCAAACTTGCCTGCGCACCACGGTCCACGGCCTGCGCGAAACATTACGAACCGGACCGAACCGCTTGCGATTTCCTCAGCGATGCGCGTCGAGGACGTGAGCATCACCAATGCCGGTGTGAACGCAACGGACAACCAAGCGTAGAACAGCGCCAGCGGCGGCACGGCC
>Ga0187886_1001837_pt1 | contig 18126 bp, 17 predicted proteins | sample June2016WEW_20_1_FD_133001 | JGI IMG/M metagenome (GOLD analysis project Ga0187886, IMG submission 133001) | Peatland microbial communities from SPRUCE experiment site at the Marcell Experimental Forest, Minnesota, USA - June2016WEW_20_150 | ecosystem: Environmental > Terrestrial > Soil >... | reverse complement strand
CATCATGCATGGGTAAAAATGTCTGCATATCCGCCAACGATTTACAACCGGCCGGTAGCGGCACTTGCGCTGTTTCTACTAATATTTGCTGTAAAGCTGTCGCCGCTGCTCCTCCTCCTCCGCCTGCCTATATTACCTGTCCATCAACCGATGGGTGCATGGCTGCCTCCAGATGCACTTCTTTGGGAGGGCATAGAGACAGCAGTCACAGTAGTGCTTGTGCTAGCGGACAGTATTGCTGCGCAGGCTTATAACATCTTCTAATCATCTACCGGTTTTCACGGAAAATGGATCTATTTTATTGCGCGTTTGACCTACTTTGATTGTCTTGAATCGATATTTTTCACATCATACACTGGTTTTATATGGAAAATCACCCAATTCCTCAAGACATAACCGGTTTTCAGTTCCGGCTCATCGGCGACATGACCGTAAAACAATTTGCCTATCTTATCGCAGGTGGTATCGTGGCTTTAATCTTTTACTCTCTGCCCATTCCAGTATTTAATCTTGTTCTGGCCTTAATTTCTGTTCTTGTTGGGGCCGCTTTTGCCTTTCTTCCAATTGAAGGAAGGCCAATGGACACGATGATCCGCTATTTTTTCCGATCCGTTTTTTCATCCACTCAGTTTGTTTATCAAGCGTCACATGTTTATCAAGAGCAGCCTACAACTCCTCAAAAACCGAAAAATATACTTGACGAAAGAGAAATGGTTTTTTTTGATTCCGTGGCAACTATAGCAACTCAACCTTCATCGCAACCAAACCCCATAGCTCCCCCTTCGCATATGTACGGATTGGTTAAACCGGCAGGCAAAGAACAACCCAATAAGCAAGAAGATGAGGACGCTTTAAAAAAAGAGGCAGATCTTTTACAAAAAGAGTTGCAGAAAGCGCAAGAAGAGGAAACGGTCCAAAAACAGGGAACCGAGGAGTATGAAAAAACACACGAAAAAGTTACGGAACTGCAAAAGCTGCTTAATGACACTCTATTTCAAAAACAGGAACTCGAGAAAAAAATATTGAGTCTTCAGCAAACTCTGGACGAACAATCGAAAACCGTTTATTCTCCATCTGTGGCAACCGCGCCCGAGCAGACCGAAAATGTTAGGGTTATTCCGCAAGCCTTGGGAAAAAAAATTGGAATTCCCAATGCGCCGGAATTCCCAAACATAGTTTCCGGAATCGTTAAAGATCCGCGAGGAAATCCGTTGTCAAATATTTTAGTGGAGGTTAAAGACAACCAGGGCAACGCGGTTAGAGCTTTCAAAACCAATGCCCTGGGTCAGTTTGTCTCGGCAACCCCTCTAAACAATGGGGAATACAGAATGGAATTCGAGGACTCTAAGGGTCAAAACAAATTCGATGCAATTGTATTTGGAGCGACAGGACAAGTAATCCTTCCCGTGGAAGTTGTTTCGGTTGATACCAGAGAAGAATTACGTAGGTCTCTTTTTAATAACTAATATGGCTGATGCTAATAAAAAAATATCGGCAACAACTCAGGGGTTTACGGAAATTAAAGATATTGTTGACGAAGTAGTCTTGTTTACTGGAGGCAATGCCTGTTCTATTTTGGAAGTAAACGCAACAAATTTTGCCCTTTTGTCAGCCGATGAACAAAATTCAAAAATATATTCTTATGCTGCGCTTTTAAACTCTTTAAATTTTTCGATCCAAATCTTAATAATTAGCAAACGGCTTGATATTTCCGAATATATCATTAGTTTGGAAAACCAGATTAAAAAAACCCAAAATGAAGGACTGGCCAAGCAAATCCAGCTTTATAAAGATTTTGTGGCGGAATTGGTAAAAGTAAACTCAATTCTTGATAAAAAAATTTATATTGCTGTCCCCTACTCCAGTCTTGAAAAAGGAGTTATGGGAGCATCGTCTGCTATTTCGTCAGGCGGAGATGATTTCTTGCCACAGGCAAAAGCTGCGCTTAAATCAAAAGCAGATACGCTACTCTCACAGCTTGCAAGAATTGGTTTAAAAGCGAAGGTTTTAGAAAAAGACGAGATAATTAGAATTTTTCACGATGTTTATAACGGTTTGGCTCTTGAAGAAGGGGGCTTGGAATGAGTATTTTCAAAAAAAAGAAGGAGGAACAACCGCAAACCCAACCACAAGAAACTCCTAAGGTTTTAAGCGGCATGTTGCCAGCGGTTGATATAATTTCTCCCTCTTCAATTGAAATCGATTTTAAACACATCAGAGTCGGAGAAAAATTCCATAAAATTTTTTTTATGACCGGTTATCCTCGATTCGTTTCTTTAAACTGGCTTGAGCCAATAATTGACTTTGACCATTCGATGAATATCTCAATGTTTATTTATCCTACTTCAACCGCTGATGTCTTAGGTGATTTAAAAAGAAAAATTGCGGAAATGGAAGCAACTATTGAAACCGACGAAGAGGCGGGCAAAATTGCCGATCCCAAAATAGAGGCTTCTTTAGAAGATGCTCTGGCCCTACAAGAAGAACTTGCCAAGGGAGTAGAAAGATTTTTCCAATTTGGCTTATATATAAATTTAGTCTCCGACAATTTAAAAGACTTGGAGGAATCTTCAAAAGAACTTCGCGCTACTCTTGGCTCGATGATGATGAGCGCAAAAACAGCCACCTTGCAAATGGATGAAGGATTTAAATCAACTGTGCCAATGGCACAAGATAAACTAGTTATATTGAGAAATATGGACACTTCTTCCCTGGCTTCAACTTTCCCTTTTTCCTCAGCAATGCTTGCCCAAGATAAAGGGATTATGTATGGAATAAATGAGCAAAACGGTTCTTTGATTATTTTTGACAGATTTTCTTTAGAAAATGCCAATGAGGTTGTTTTGGGAAAAGCGGGAGCCGGCAAATCATATCTGGTTAAACTTGAGGCTTTAAGAAATTTTATGTTTGGAACCGAAGTGATAATTATTGATCCCGAGGGAGAATATGAAGATTTAACAACCGCTCTAAACGGAGAGTATGTTGAATTTACGGCTAACTCAAGCATAAAGATAAACCCCCTTGACCTTTCCGGAGTTTATGAAAAAGGGGAGAATGAATTGGGTCTTAAAATTTTGTCTTTACACGGTCTTTTAAAAATCTTTATGGGGAACTTAGACCCCGCACACGATGCGCTTTTGGATCGAGCCTTGGTTGAAACCTACCGCCAAAAAGGCATTACCATTGACCCTCTCACCCAAAACAACACTCCTCCGTTAATGGAAGATTTATATAAGGTTTTATTGGGCATGGAGGATGAAAAAGCAACGGACCTGGCCTTACAGCTTGAGAAATTTATAAAAGGAAGTTTAACCGGAATATTTAATCAATACTCCAATTTTGACATTAAAAATCCATTCACTGTTTTTTCGGTCAGGGCTTTGGAGGAAGAACTTAGGCCAATTGTAATGCATGTAATTTTGGACTATGTTTGGACCAGGGTTAGAAAAAATCTCAAGAAAAGACTGCTGATTTTGGATGAGGCTTGGTACATGATGAAATACGAAGACTCAGCTTCGTTTATTTATAGCATTGCCAAAAGATCTCGAAAGTACTTCCTGGGCCTTACTACGGCCACTCAGGACGTCCAGGATTTTCTTTCTACGGAATACGGCCAAGCAGTAATCTCTAATTCCTCCATTCAAATGCTTTTAAAACAAAGCCCGACGGAGGTTGATTTGGTTTCCAAAGTTTTTTATCTTACCCAGGGAGAAAAAGAATTATTGTTATCGTCAGAGGTCGGGGAAGGTTTGTTTTTTGCCGGACAAAGTCATGTAGCAATGAAGGTTATAGCCGCTCCGCACGAACATAAATTGATAACCACAAACCCGCAGGAAAAAATAAATCAAGCGGAAAAGAAAAAGGAAGAAAAACAAGAACAGCTTTCCCCAACATCACCAAGTATGAATGATGTTGTTCAAAACCTCCCCGGCAACATTCCAACCGAACCTACAAAAAACACAATTCCTTCGGAATAATAATTTTGTTATTATATATAAAAGTATGGATGAAAAAAATCAAAGCGAACAGCAAAAAAATCTTCAAGTAGGAACTGACCTAACAAAAGAGGCAACAAAAACTGTTGGTAAAAAAGTTGCTAAAGAAACTGGTAAGCAAGTTGTAAAACAGATAGGAAAACAGGCGGCTGCACGAGCCGGGCAAGCTGCTGGACAAACTGCGGCAACAAACGTTGCCGGAGGAATAGCAGGTGGGGTGGGGACAGCAGGAGCCGGAGGCGCTGCTGGTGCTGCCGGCGGAGCGGCTGGAGGAGCAGGAGGAGTAGCAGCCGCAGAGAGCAATCCTGTAGGCTGGATTGTCACTATAATAGTTATCATTATTGTATTAATAATTTTAATTATTATGATGTTCTCGGGAGGCAGCAGTATTACTTGTACGGGCGGAGTTTCCGCCGACAGCACTACCGCTAGTATTGCAGATCCTGTTAACATTACCGTTAATGGTTGTCCCGACGGCGTAACTTATAGCTGGAGCGAAGACGCATCAACTCCACTTGGTGGAAGTTTTAGCTCCCAAGGACAAGCCTCTACGGTCTATACGCCTCCGGCAGTAACATCAGCAACAGCTGTAATAATTAAAGCTCTTGTTTGTTCGGACAGTAGTCTTAATAATTGCTCATCATACTCGGTAACTCTTGCCGTGGCTCCGGCTACCTGTGGGGACTTAGGAGGGGGTTGCGCCCCTGCTGCTATCTGTGGCGCCAACGGGGTGGGCGTAATACAAGGAGCTAGTGATTGCGTATCGCCAAATATTTGCTGTAATTTCGGCCCCGGCGTAGGTAATTTGAATCTAAAATTTTTCTGCCAATATTATAGACCTTATTCAAATTGCAATCTTACGTGCTCAGGCAGCACGACTATTGGTGGAACCTGCACTAATCCGCCTACCACTTGCTCTATTCGACAAGCAGGCTGTGTACCGACTTCGGTTACGATGATCTTATCAAGTTTTGGTGTAACCGGATACAATCCCCACACGACTGCCGAAGCCGGCGTAAGCACGGGGGGAATTAACGCTAATAGTGCAGGATGTCTTTGTTATGGCGCAAATGTTTATAGTTTTGCTACAACAATAAGTAAACTAAGCAATGGAGGCCTTCACATGCTTTCGAGAGTAAATATTGCAAACTCCAATGGCACTTTTAACACCAATCTGGCTCAAACATACCTTAATCAAGGCTGTTTATTGCTTTCTGCCGCAGACATGTATTGGAGCGATGGAGGAAGTAGTTATAGAACCAATTTTGGCGGACCGGGTGGTCATGCAACTGTTCTTGTAGGTATTGATTCCAGCAACATGTTAACCATGTATGACCCCACCTTTTGCACAAGCGATAGCAATTTTACGCCCAGACATATTTCGCCATTAACTTACTCAGGTACAAATAATAGCAAATCAACCTATCCGGTTGTAAGTTGGTGGTATGTTATACCCGTCTGCCCACTATGATATAATTTTAAAGATGAGAATGAAGTTAATTTTATTAACGGGAATTATTCTTTTAATACTTTTAATTACTATTAGTTTCTTCTTGATAAAGGTGAATAGAAATAAACCTATTGTGGTGCCTTTTCCAACCCCTGTTTCGCAACAACAAAACTCAAACCTTCCCAATGGTTCTTTGCAGTTCACAACACAGGATAAAAAACAAGCAGCTATTGGCAGTATCGTAGGAAACTTAATTTCCAACCTGCCCTACAAAGGAAAGGATTTTTCTCTTTATTACAACTTTTCTAAAGATGAGTTTTTGTTGTATATTAACCCCAATGCAAAACAGGAGGGAAACAGTGAATTCTCGGATTATTTAAAAAAAATGGGGGTTGTGGACAGTAGTTGGCTTGACAATCTTTTTACAACCTACATTACTCCCACCCCCACCATGGGCGTTCCTAGCCCACATTCTACCCCTGCACTCTAATCGGCATGATCAAATGAAGAAAAGAATTGTCTCCCGCTATTTTAAACACGCCGGGGTTAAAGGGTCCTTGCATTTCAAAAATCATTTCTTCTTCCTCGATGTTGGCTAAAAGCTCCGCTAAGTATCTGGCGTTAAATGCAATCTCGTTCCCTTCCCCTTCTATTTTTGCTTCAACATCAACCGTGTTTTCGCCAACGGACGGTGAGTTTGCGGAAACTATAATTTTTTCTTTTTGCAACGTCAGTTTAACCACGTTTGCCGTTTCTTTGGCAAAAACAGAACATATCTTTACGGCATTTTGTAAATCTTCTTTTTGAAAAACCGCTTTTACTTCAAACTTCTGGGGAATAATTTTTTCGTAATCAGGGTACTGTGCTTCGATTAATCTTCCGACAACGCTTGTTTCTCCTTGGGTAAATATTGCCTGGTTGTTCTTCCCCAAAATAAACATTCTCAACACCTTTTCCTCTTCTTTTAATAATATTGCTTCGCGCAGTAATCTTGCCGGAATTAAAAGGTCTTGTTTTTCATCATCCTCTTTTCCGCCCGTTAAAATGTTTTTTTGCAAAGAAAGTCTATATCCATCCGTGGCAACAGCAAGATATTCCCCTTTTTTTCTTCTTAACAAAACTCCTGAAAGGTTGGGCCTTGAGATATCTATGCTTGCCGCAAAAACTACTCTTCCTATTTTTTTTTCAAAAATGTTTTTTTGTATTTGCGCCATCTCTTCTCCCTTTTCTTCATATAGTTTTGGGAACTCGTCGGCGGGGGTTGTTTGAAAAACCGCTTTTACTTTAGGTGTGGATATTTTAAGGTTCTGGCCGTCCAGGTAAAGGAGTATTTTTTCTTCAGGAAGATTGGCTATTAATTCAGAAAAGTTTTTTGCCGGGGTGGTTATTCTTCCTTCTTCTTCAATGTTTGCCGGAATGTTTGTTTGAATTCCTATTTCCAAATCCGTAGCGTAAAGATAAAATTTTCCTTTTTTTGCTTCCAATAAAAGATTGGTAAGTATGGGAAGTTGTCCTCTTTGGGAAACAGCATGGTTTAAAAACGAAAGTTTTGTTGACAAATTGGAAGAAAGAAAAACAACCTTCATAAAATTAAGTTATTCTATTTGTAGTTGTAGTAGTGTATCTGGAAAAGTGGAAAAAAGCAAGAGCGCAAGATTAAAAAAATGTTGAAAACAAGTGGATAAAAAAGAGGATAAATAGTTGACAAGTAAAAATAATTAATAATCCACTTGTTTCTCCACAGCCAGTTTGGAAATATTTAAAATATCTTCGGAAAGCCTAGATTTGGAAAGCAAGTTTTCCACCTTTTCCACACCGTACATTATGGTCGTGTGGTCCCTCCCTCCCAAAATGTTTCCTATTTCAACATAGGTTAACCCCAAGTCCCTTTTAAGAATATACATCGCAACTTGCCGCGGTCTTACTAAAAAAGAATCCCTTTTTTGACTTTTAAGCTGGGTGGGTTTAATTTTATAAAAAACACAAATATTGTTAATTATTTCATCTGGATGGAAATAAGAATGGTCTTCTTTTTTATCCTCACTCATAACCCTGGAAATAAAATCTTCATTTATTTCTTCTTCGTTTGATTGTGCCTGGGTAATAATTCGCAGTAAAAGTCCCTCAAGGCTTCTTGCGTCCTGGGTTTTTTCAGCAATAATCTTGGCGGACCCGATTGAAAGATTGATATCGTATTTTCTTGCCTTAATAAGCAAGATTGCCGTTCTTAGTTCAAAATCGGGTTGTTCAATATCCACCGTTAACCCCCCTGCGAATCTTGACAATAATCTTTTTTCCACTTTTTTAATTTCCGCGGGCGGCCGATCGGAAGAAAGGACAATTTGGGAAGAATTATCGACTAAGATATTAAAAGTGTGAAAAAGCTCTTCTTGGATTTTTTCTTTTCCGGCAATAAACTGAATGTCGTCTATGATTAATAAATCTAAATTCCTAAATCTTCTCTTCATTAATGAGGTATTGTTTTCTCTTATTGATTCAACCACTTCATTGGTAAATTCCTCGCTGGTTATGTAAAGAATTTTTTTGGCCGGGTTTTTGGCAAAAACATCATTTGCGATAGCCTGCATTAAATGTGTTTTTCCACAACCAACCGGTCCATAAATAAAAAGTGGATTATAAATCTGACCTAATTTTTTAGCCACGGTGGTTGCGCTGACAAAAGCAAGTTGGTTGGAAGAAGAAACAGCCATGTTTTCAAAAGTGTAGTCAGGCCTTACTCTGGGTAAATGTCCTACAACTTTTGATTTTTCTTCTTCAAAAAGAGGCATTTCTGCTTCATTTGCTTTTTCAATGTTTTCAATAATTGTTTTTGGTACGAAGATTATTTTTGTGTTAAGGCCGGTATGTTTGTCAACGGCAATTTTTATAATTTCATAAAACCTTCTTTGTAAAAGATCTACAATCATCGCCGAAGGGGCGGCAATAGTTACAACATTGCCCTCTAACGACAAAAGAACAGTTCTTTTAAAAAGGGTTAGAAAATTTGCACGGGAAACATTAAGTTCAACTTCCCCTAAAATCTTACCCCAAAGTTCCTTATGTTCATCCATAAATGGTAAGAGGAGTTTAATGATGTGGATAACTTTTTGTCAAGATAACAAAAATACATAAAACTGGGTCATTTTAAAGTTCTTTAAAAAATAGTTTATTTTTGCTATACTTAGCAGAATGGAAAAATTTATAAAACTCAAGAAAAAGAAAAGGCAGAGAAAACACGGGTTCTTGTCAAGGTCTTCAAGTTTTTCCGGCAAGAAAGTTTTAAAAAGAAGAAGACTTAGAAAAAGAGGTAGTTTAACAATCTAGGGAGAAATGCTTAAAAGAGAAAATAGACTTACTAAAAGAAAAAAATTACAAAAAACAAAAACATTAAATACCCCGTTTGCAGTCATAAAGATTTCAAAAGGGGTTGAAAAAAATAGTAAATTCGGGTTTATTGTTTCAAAAAAAATAGACCAAAGAGCGGTGGTTAGAAATAAAACCAAGAGAAGAATTCGCACAGCGATAGAAAAATTACTTTTAGAAGTTAAGCCTGGACAGGAAATTTTGTTTATTTTAAAAAAAGGTGCGGTAGGAATAAAAATGGAAGATTTATATAAATCATTAAAAATTATTTTCAGTAAAGAAAATTTATTAAAATGAAAAAAATAGTCTTATTAACAATCAGTTTTTATCAAAAAATATTGGCAGTTATTTTATTTAACCTTGGCTTAAAAGGTAATTGTAGATTCTCCCCTACTTGTTCGGAATACGCCAAAAAAACAATTTCCCAAAAAGGTATAATTAAAGGCACGTACCTGTCATTTATAAGAGTTTTGAAATGCCAACCTTTTTATAAAATAAATACTTATGACTAACCCCTCTTTTTTTAATGAGATTCTTGTCTGGCCCATTACTAACCTTTTGGTTGCAATCTACCATGTGTTAAATTTTATCCATTTACCTTACGCGCTGGGTTTTTCAATAATAGTTTTAACAATTGTGATAAGAATTATTTTATACCCCCTCACCAATTCTCAATTAAAAGCCTCAAAGAAAATGCAAGAGCTTAATCCACACATCTCTAAGCTAAAAGAGAAACACAAAAATGACGCAAAAACACTGCAGCAGGAGACAATGAAGTTATACAAAGAACATGGTGTTAACCCTGCGGCCGGATGTCTTCCCGTCTTAGTTCAGCTTCCTATAATTTGGGGACTATATTCCGTTTTGCAGCAGATTGTAAAACCGGATTCGCTGACTGTTTTAAAAAACATTAATCAGATTGTCTATTTCAGCGGTTTAAAATTAGCTCACGTTTGGGATCCGAGTTTTTTTGGCTTGCCATTGGGTCAGAACCCGGCGCAACTAATGAAAACCTTAGGCGTGCTCGTTTTACTGGTTCCGGTTATTACCGCGGTTTTGCAATATATTCAGTCAAAAATGATGTTTGTCGTGCTGCCTAAAAAAGAAGGGGATGTAAAAAAGGATGATTTCGCAACCACTTTCCAAACGCAATCGATGTACATTTTTCCTATAATGATTGGATTTTTTTCCTACACTTTTCCAATCGGTCTTTCTTTGTATTGGAACACTTTTACAATCTTTGGTATTATACAACAGTATAAAATTTCGGGGCTTGGTGGGCTAGCGTCCTGGAAGGAAAAAATTTATGGCAAAAAATAAAGACACCCTTAAAGATATAATTTCGGATTTTTTTAAAAACCTTGAAATTGACACGACGTTTGACGCTACGGAAACAGAGGAAGAAATTCAAATAATTTTAAACACCAACGAAAGCGGGATGATAATCGGTTATCACGGGGAAACATTGGAATCTCTACAACTCGTCCTTTCCTTAATTCTAACCAAAAAAACAGGCGTGTTCAAAAGAGTATCAATAGAAGTGGGAGACTACAAAAAAAACCGGGAGGAATGGCTTAAAAAACTGGCAGTCGACACGAAAATGAAAGTATTGGAACAGCAAAGGGAGTACCAATTATCAGATTTAAAATCTTGGGAACGAAGAATAGTACATCTTATTTTACAAGACGACAAAGAAGTGACTACGGAATCTATGGGTGAAGGAAGAGACAGGGTTCTAGTGATTAAACCAAAATAATTTTTTTGTAACTTCTATTTTGAAAAAATACAAGAACCGCTCTTTAAATAATTTGTTAAAAATTAATACCATGCTAATGATTTGGGTTTTGTTAGAATTTTACTAGAAAGAGAATTTAAAAATGAATTCAATTTCAGTGTTTACAGATGGAGGATCAAGGGGAAATCCCGGGAAGGCGGCGATCGGGGTTTTTATAGAAAACGAAAAAAAAGAAGTACTGGTAAAAATTGGCAAAAGAATTGGTGTGGATACGAATAACGTTGCCGAATACAAGGCCGTGACAGAAGCATTTAACTGGCTTTTGGCAAATAAAAATTTATTTAACCAAAACACAAAAATAAAATTCCATATGGATTCCCAGTTGGTTTTTTCTCAATTATCCGGGCTTTTTAAAGTAAAGAACGAAAATATCAGAAGTTTAATTTTTACAATTAGGCAGCAGCAACAAAGCCTGGGGTTAGAGGTAGTTTGGGTACATATTCCAAGAGAAAAAAACCATGAAGCAGACCAGCTTGTAAATCTGGCGCTGGACAATCTCTTGTAAAGTTTTTAAAATAAGCTTGTGAACCACACTGCCTTAATTACTACTGAAAAAAAGCAAAATTACCCGATATTAATCATTGATAAGCACGGATTAATAGGGGAAGCTTTAGTTGAAAAATTAAAAGAAGATTCGTTAATTGTTCTGGTAACCTCTTTAAAATTGAATTTTTCAGACAACGTTATTCATATTCCTTATGCAAAAAAATTTCCAACCATCCCCGACAATATTTATTCCCACATTTTTATCATTGACGAGTCACCCAATTTTTTTAAGGAAGTTTTCACTTCGTTTTTAAATAAAGCTAAAAATGACAAATCCGAGCTTATAACAATATTTAATCTCTTGGAAAAAGAGGACAGCTTGATTGAGAAAATAACTGAATATAAAAAGGCAAAAGTTATTCTATATGGGGATGTTTTTGGAGAAAAAATATTAGACAAGAATTCGTATATTAACAAGTTTATTTATCAAATAAAAACCGTGGGGAAAATAGACATTCCGGATATCGGTTTAAAAACAATTTACCCCGTTTATTTCGAAGATTTGATAAATGGAATTCTAGAAGCTTCGTTTACAACGTTAGACAACGAAAAAATTGTTAACATTTTTCCAAAACAAGGAATAACTTTAATATCTTTAGTCAGGCTTTTTCAAAAATTAGACCCGACCATAAAAATTAATTTTTCCAAAACCGAAGAGGACGAAAAAGAATTAAGAATTTTAGAAAACGGAATCTATATCTTAGGGGATAAATATTCCTTGGAAGAAAAATTGAAAAAATTAGATCTAAAAAGCGAAAGGGAATATATTGAAAAACCCAAAAGAAATACCCAACCAAAAGCATTTAAAAAAACACTCAGCTTCCGGATGCTGATTCTTTCTATAATTATTATTTTTCTTCTGCCGTTTCTCAGCGTATTTTCTTTTTCTTTTTTGGGGAACATATTCTTAAATTCGTTTGAAAAATCCATATTACAAGATAACTTAGGAAATTCAAGCCTAAACCTTTATCTGGCCAACTCCTGTTTTAATCTTGCAAAAACCACTCTTCCCTTGTTTTCTATAGAGGCAAATTTTTTCAAACAAGAAAAAACGGTTGTCAGAATGGAAGAAAAAATAGATTCGGGAAGTGATATCTCCATAATGTTTCTCGAAGTAAACAGCCTTATTAGTAATCTTGAGAAGGGAAACAACATTCCGCAATTAACAATTAATTTAAAACAAGTAGTTTCTACGTATGAGAAAGAAAAATCATTGGGCGATATTTCCACTACTTTATCAAGCAGGTTGGATAATTTAATTTCCTTTGCTTCAAAAACCGAAGAATCGTTGCCGGAAATATTTTCACTTAACGGAAGCAAGAATTACTTAATTTTATTTACCAACAGCAATAATTTAAGACCAAACGGTGGGGCAATTGATGCTTATGGCATTTTACAGTTTAAGAATGGAAAAATTACAGATTTCTCGATTCATAATATCGACGGGGCGGACAACTTGTTAAGACTTCGCATTGAACCCCCATATGCGTTAAGAAGATATATTCCTATTACTAATTGGTATTTAAAAGACAGTAATTTTGATCCTGATTTTTCAAAATCGGCGCTTGCCTCGGCAATGATTTTTAATACCGAGAAAAATCAGAAAGTGGACGGAGTCATAAGCATGGATATTTACTTTGCAAAAAATTTACTCTCCCTTTTGGGGCCAACTTATATTCCGGATTATAACGTAACTATTGATCAATCAAGCATTCTTCGGGAGGTAGCGGTAAATGCAAAAACTCTCAAAACGAATGATAATTTTTTACACGCCCTTTTTGTAAGTTTGTTTAATAAGATTGGAAATAAAGATATTTTCGGGTTGTCCTTGTTTAATTTATTTGCAAAATCGGCTGAGGAAAAACATCTTGTCCTTGCCTTTAACGACGCAAGCATCCAAAAGACGTTTTCTTCTAATGGATTTTCTTCTTCTTTGGAAGAAACAAGAAACGCAGGCGAAACTCAAATTAATGACTTTATTGGCATAAATGAAGCAAATTTGGGAAATAATGAAGTAAACTACGCTATTTCTAGAAGCGTTACGCAATCGGTAACGATAAGCAACGACAAAACCCTTAATTCGACATTAAATATTACTTATAAAAATAATTCCGAAAACACAGGCGATGATTACAAAAATTATTTGCGGGTAATTTTACCAAAAGGAAGCGAGATAATGTCAATAACAATCAACGGTCAAGAGCAAAAAATGATTCCGGCGGTAACCGACCCGGCGGTTTATGAAAATAAAAATTTTGTTGCGCCTAGTGGGCTTGAAGTAAATAAGGAAGAAGAACAAGAAAAAAGCATTTTTGGATTTTTAGTCAATATTCCAATAAAACAAGAAAAAACAATCCTGATAAGTTATCAAAATTCATTACTGGCGCCATTGAATTTGGATGAGTTTACTTACAGCCTAAGATTATTTAAACAACCCGGGATTGACAGCTACCCATTTAACTTGACGGTTTTGTATCCTCAAAATTTTAATTTCGTAAATTCGGATGATTTTAAATTGCAAGGAACCCAAGCTGTTCACAGCGAAATTTTTTCAAAAGACAAAGACCTTAACCTCGTTTTAGGCAAAAAATCCTAGCTACTTTTAAACTTGAATAGTAGAAAATTAGTCGTAAGTGCTATTGAATTCTACTTTTTCTTTCCTAATAAGTTTAGTATATAATGAATACAAGAAATGGATAAGGTTTACGATCATAAAAAAACCGAAGAAAAAATTTATAAAGACTGGGAGAATAAAGGATATTTTAAGCCAACTCTCTCTTCAGATAAAAAACCGTTTTCGCTGCTGATGCCACCACCAAATCTAACAGGCGGGTTACACCTTGGACATGCAATGCAACATTCAGTTTTAGATGCTTTAGCCCGATATAAAAGAATGAACGGATTTGACGTGTTACTTTTGCCTGGAGTTGATCATGCGGGAATTCAATTTGAGGCGACTTTAAACAGGCTGCTTTTTAAGGAAGGTTTAACAAAGGAAAAGCTGGGAAGAGAAAAATGGTTAGAAAGAGCATGGCAATTTAGAGATGAAATCTATAAATTGGTTCATGACACATGGAAAGTTTTTGGGCTTTCGGCAGACTGGTCGAGGGAAGTGTTTACCCTTGATCCAAAAGTGCAAAAAGCAGTTTTCGAAGAATTTAAAAGCTTTTGGGATCAAGGATTAATCTACAAAGGGGCATATATAGTTCAATGGTGTCCTAAAGATCACACGGCAATCGAAGATCTTGAAATGGAATATCAAGAAAAAAAGGAAAAACTTTATTATGTTAGATATAAGGTGCTTGGAATCGGGGAATATATTACTGTTGCAACTGCCAGACCGGAAACTATCGCGGCCGATGTTGCAATTGCTATTTATCCTAACCATCCTAAATATTCTGAGTACCTAGGGAAAAAAGCTGAAAACCCCTTCACGCATACAAAGATGCCCATCATACAGGATGAACGGGTAGAGAAAGATTTTGGTACGGGCGCATTAAAGATAACTCCCGGGCATGACTTACTAGATTATAAGATTGGAATGGATAATAACCTTAAAATTCTCCATGTGATCGATAAAAACGGAAGAATTACAAATATAGATCCAAGACTTGAGGGATTAAAAGTTTTAGACGCGAGAAAAAAAGCAATTGATTTGATGAGAGAAGAAGGAATCATCGAAGAAGAAAAAGATTATGTGCATTCGGTTCCCGTTTGCGAAAGATGTAAAGCGGTGGTTGAGCCTTTAATTTCCGAGGAATGGTTTGTAAAAATGAAACCATTGGCGGAAAAAGCCTTAAAAAATCTTAAGAAAATTAAGTTTGTCCCTAAAAATTACGAAAAAAACATTTCTGATTGGCTAAGAGAAATTCATGACTGGTCGATTTCAAGATCTCTTTGGTGGGGACACCGGATTCCTGTTTGGTATTGCCAAAAATGTAACCCGACCCATCAAGTAGGAAAAGATAAACAAATGATTATTTCTCTCGAAAAACCAACCCAGAAATGCAAAACGTGTAAAAGCGACAATTGGGTTCAAGAGGAACAAGTGCTTGATACCTGGTTTTCGTCAGGCATGTGGCCGCTTTCAACTTTGGGCTGGCCGGAAAAAACGGAGGATTTGGCCAAATATTATCCTTGGGATTTTGAAATTACCGCACCGGAAATTAAATATTTGTGGATTGCGCGCATGATCATGCTTGGACTGTGGTTTAAGGATAAAATTCCTTTTGAAAATATGTTTTTCCATGGAATGATTAGGGATGCACAAGGAAGAAAATTTTCAAAATCCTTAGGGAATGGAATAGATCCCAATCAATTGAGGAACCAATGGGGCACAGATGCGGTAAGAATGGCTCTCTATACTTACGCAATTCCCGGCAGAGATGCTTTTGTTTCGAGACAATTATTGGACGAGAGATGTAAGAATTTTAGGAATTTTTCTACAAAGCTTAGAAATATTTCGAAATTTATATTTGAGCTAAAGCCTGAAAAAACAAATGAAAAGTCCGATTACTCACATCCGGAAGATAAAGAGATACTACAAAAACTAAATGAAACCATTAGTAAGGTAAGCAGGGGATTAAATAATTTTGAGTTGCACCTTGCGGGAGATGAAGTATATTCTTTTATTTGGCATGAGTTTGCAGATAAATATATTGAGAAAGCAAAAAAGAGAAGAAAAGAGGCACAGCCGGTTTTAGAGGAAGTATTTAACAAATGTCTTATTTTGCTTCATCCTTTCATGCCTTTTATTACTGAAGAAATTTATCAAGCACACTCACAACATAAGGACTCAATTATGATAGAACATTGGCCTCAGCAATTAGAGAATATAAAATAAAAATAGGGGAGTAAGATGAAAAGCAAGAAAAATAAACATTCAGCCTCACAATTCCCGAAGATTTTCCGATTTATTACCGAAAACAAATTTTTAAAACAATTTTTAGCCTCAATAAATAAGTTTTTAACTTATCTAAATTCAAATCCAAGATTAAAAAAATTAACCATAATCAGCTACGTTTTATTTATGCTTTTAATCATTAGCCTAATTATTACCGGCGCTTTCAATGCTTACAAAAATTTTCAAACTTTTAAAACTGTTTCCCTAAAAAGAGAAGAACTAACGGAAAACATTAAGCTTTGGCAATCAATTGCCGAAAAATACCCGGGTTACAAAGACGCTTATTTTAAAATTGCCTCAATGGAATATCAAATAGGAGATTACAAATTGGCAAAAGAATACGTTGAAAAAGCTTTAGTTTTAGACCCGAATTTCAGCAATGCAATGATACTGGAAAAAATAATAAACTTGAATTACTGAACGGGTTGTTGAGGTTGCTCCGGTTCTTTTTGACCTTCCTCTTTCGGAGCCTCACCTTCGGTTGGAGTTTCCGCAGGAGCTTCTCCTTCGGTTGGTACTTCACCCGCTTGAGCTGCGGCTTCTTCTTTAGCGGCTTCAGCGGCTGCGGCTTCAGCGGCTGCTTCTTCCTGAGCCTGTTTAGTGATTAATTCGCCGATTTTCGATACAACCTGTTCGGTTTCCGTCAAAATTGTGACACCTTCCGCCGCTTTAAGATCGGCAACGGTTATTTGCTCGTCAATATTTGATAGGGCTTCAACATTAACTTCGATTTTATCGGGGAGATTTTCCGGTAGCGCCTCAACCTCAATTTCGGAAAGAATATTCATTAAAATGCCGATTTTGTCCGTAACCGCTTTTGGTTCTCCGACGATTTCTAAAGGAACCATGGCCTTTACTTTTTCTTTAAGATTTACTTGAAAGAAATCGGCGTGAAGCAAATTATGCCTAAAATCGGTTTGAACGTTGTGGATTAGAACTGGAATAGTCTTATCGCCGAGCTCAAGATCTACTAAGCCTGTTTCGCCCGCCTCTTTGAATACGGCTAAAAAATCTTTTTCCAAAACCTGAACTGCTTCGGATTTAATATCTTTTCCGTAAACATTGGTTGGTAAAATTCCTTCCCTTCTTAGTTTTTTAACCTGTTTGCCTAAAACTTTTCTTTTTTCAACCTTAAGCTTGTAGCGCTTCATAAAGGATATTTTACAGGAAATGCTTTTTCATTACAAGGCCTGGCTATTTCAAAACGCGTAGATCAAGATGTGGTATTATGGTTTTTGAAAATATGAATAATCCAAAAATTTCCAGGCTGCGCGTACTCGGTATTGATCCGGGAATCGGAAGGTGCGGTTGGGGAATGATTGAAATTCAAAATTCAAAGATCAAAATGCAATCTTGTGGTTGTATCGAAACGAGCCCGAAAGAAGAAGTTTCGCAAAGACTTAAGCGAATTCACGAGGAAATCTTGAGAATAATTAAAACCTATAAACCGGATGTCTTAGCCATCGAGGAGTTATTTTTTAACACCAACGCCAAAACCGCTTTTGTCGTCGGACAAGCCAGGGGAGTGATACTCCTGGCAGCTTCCGAAAATAATCTTGCAATTTCAATTTATACTCCTTTGCAGGTTAAAATGGCTTTGACCGGCTACGGAAGAGCGGAAAAAGCCCAAGTCGGCAAAATGGTAAAGATTCTACTTTTACTAAAAGAAGTTCCGAAACCAGATGACACCGCTGATGCTTTGGCAATTGCGATAACGCACGCTTTATCGCACAAACTGTCTCAAATTTCAAAATAGCTTGTGTTATAATCTAACCAATTATGATCGGACTCCTTAAAGGAACAGTTGAACTTCTGCAAAGGCCTTTTGTAATTATTGACGTGAATGGTGTTGGCTACAAGGTTTTGGTTCCCGAAACTATTTATTCAAAATTATCTTTAAGGGAAAAGTTGAGAATTTTTACCTATACTTATGTCCGCGAAGACACATTGGAACTTTTCGGGTTTTTGGAATCTGCAGATTTAACTCTTTTTGAAAATTTACTGACTGTTTCGGGCATCGGGCCAAAAACGGCATTGAATATTTTTTCCTTTGGTGAAAGAAAAGACATTGTTG
>Ga0187886_1001835_pt1 | contig 18156 bp, 16 predicted proteins | sample June2016WEW_20_1_FD_133001 | JGI IMG/M metagenome (GOLD analysis project Ga0187886, IMG submission 133001) | Peatland microbial communities from SPRUCE experiment site at the Marcell Experimental Forest, Minnesota, USA - June2016WEW_20_150 | ecosystem: Environmental > Terrestrial > Soil >... | reverse complement strand
TATCTTTCTTATACTTTTATGATCGGCGAAGTACCTAATAAGTCTGCCCGTGAACGTTCCCTTTCTATATTTTTTGTTGACTTCGGAACGAGTGGGAAGTATGGGTTCTTCCAAAAGCGGCTTTCGCCTCTTAATTAGCTTCAAGTGAAGCTGAAGGCGATACTTGGGCAATTCAAGGCTGATTTTCCTCATAAAAAAATCCCGCTCTCTGCGGGATGAGTCGCTATTCTAACCCATGAAAAGCCGAAAAGTCAAGTTTAGGAAAGTCTGAAACTTTTAGAGGCCAGAGCGGGAATCGAACCCGCGCATAGCGGTTTTGCAGACCGCAGCGTTTCCTCTTCGCCATCTGGCCAGGTGCTTGTATTTTACCATATTCGTTTGCTACACTCGGACGCAATGAAGGTTGTTAGGGTGGTATTGATTTTGTTAGTTTCCCTAGGTGCCCTAATCACGGCAGTATTTTTCCTAATCGGCTACTTGAGGCCAAGACCTGGTGGGGTTTTTGTTGATACGAGCCCGGCTTCGAGCGTCTATATTAATGGGACATTTATGGGTAAGACTCCTTACAAAAATTCATACCAAGCAGGCGAGATTATGCTTAAACTTGTGCCTGAGGCTACGGATCAGAACTTGGTTGCCTATGAAACAAAGATTACGTTGGTTGCTGGGATACAGACGGTTGTAAGAAGGGAATTCGGGAGTAGTGAAGGTGAATCGTCGGGTGACGTGATTTCTTTCGATAAGATTGGCAGTCAGGAAACAGGGCTAATTGTAGTTTCAACCCCAGAAAATGCTCAGGTTTCGGTGGATGGGATACCCCAAGGTTTTGCTCCTTACAAAACTTCCGGGATATCGCCCGCGGAGCATCAAATTACCGTTAGGGCACCGGGTTACAGTGATAGGGTAATGACGGTTAAAACCCTTTTGGGTTTCAGACTCTCCTTATTCGCAAAATTGGCAAAAACCGTAGAACAGGTACCGGCATCTACTCCTCTACCTGTAGTCGAAACATTTGTTCAAATTTTACAAACCCCTACGGGCTTTTTGAGGATTAGGACGGCCCCCGGTACAGCTGGAGAAGAAATAGCCCAGGTCAAACCAGGGAGCACTTACCTGTTTCTTGATGAGGATGTTGCTACGGGTTGGGTTGAAATACAGTACGAAGCTCCTTCCCCGGGCTTGCCCAATGGAATTACGGGCTGGATTTCCGGCCAATATGCTAAAAAAGTAACCCAGACAGTTGAGGCTACACCAAGTGCAAGCGCGAAGTAAACCTATATTCCTGAAACTGAGACTCCACTATATAAGACCCAGTATATAAAGATAAGCCAAAGTGCTACTGCAATTAAAAGTGATTTGTCTGTCAAAAGAAGTCTTTCTGGCGTTTCGCTTTTGCCTTCAAAAATCAATGACTCATACCTCATTATCCCAAAAATTGTGATCGGGATGGTTAACATTAGAAGTTTACCGATTGTTGTAGTTCTAGAAAGTTCTGCCAAGATCAGCCAAAAAGGAAGGGATGCCTTTGGACTCTCAAAAAAAGTAAATAGTGCCCAGCTCATCCAGGAGGCGTTTCCAAACATGGTAACGTAGGAATTTAAAAGCTCCTTTTTATAAGTTCCCAAACTTTTTCTGGTTCCGTAGTTTAAATTCTCTGCTATGTTAAGCTCTGCTCTTCTTTTGCCTGAAGCAAGAAAAAGTGCGGTTGAAATTACACAAAGCAGGAACCAAACCGAAAGATGGGCATCAATTACGAAAGCTCCGGCATAAACCCTTAAGACAAATCCGGTAGCAATTATTATGATGTCGACAATAGCCATGTTTTTAAGACCGAGGCTATAGAAAAATTGCATAATAAGATATCCAATAATAATCGAAATAAACAGTGAATTTAGACCTCCAGTAATTGCAATAAAGATTGAAACTAAAGCAAGAATTACCGCCTCGGTAATTGCCAAGGGAACAGGTAGAGACCCGGAAGCAACTGGCCTAAATTTTTTGGTTGGGTGAAGCCTGTCTGCTTTTGCATCCATTACATCATTGATTAGGTATGTGGCAGAAGTGACCATACAAAAAGCGGCAAACCCCCAACTAACTTTAATAAATTGGCCTTTGTCAAAAAGTGCGCCGGAAAGAAATATGGCAGCGAAAAGTGAGAGATTTTTGATCCAATGCACAGGCCGCATTGCCTTAAATGCGGTGACAACTAGAGAGTCTTTTGTTTTTCTAGCTGTTTCGGCCGGTAAGTTAGCCATATAATGAGTCCTCCTAAACTAAGGGCTATACCGATCATTGTATACAGCTTTGTGGCGGTATTCAAATTAAGGGCAAGAAATCCGAGTAAGGCGGTGATTCCCCAGTAGAAAAAAGCAACCTGCCTTTTTGTAAGACCCGCATCAAGGAGCCTATGGTGGAGGTGTCCTCTGTCTCCCCAAACAGGGGATTTGCCGCTTAGAATACGTCTAACTATTGTATAGCCGGTGTCGATGAGAGGTACTCCCAAGACAACCATGAGCGCCCCCACTTTTGTGGTGGAAAGGATGGAAAGAACCGCCAAAAGATATCCTGCCAAGGTGCTTCCTCCATAGCCCGGCATTATTTTTTGCGGAAATATGTGCCAGGGGAGAAAACCAAGATATGCCCCGGCAGTAATCGCCGCAAGAATTATTACGGGCCACTGAGTGATATCCGCAGAGTATCTTAGAGAAAGAAAGGCGATGGTAAGAGCTGCAATTACAGTTACTCCGCTTAGTTGTCCGTCAACTCCTTTGGCCCCCATATTTACCATATTCATGAGGAAGACAATCCAAAGAAGCGCGAAAAGATCCGAAACAACCCAAATACTGTGTGCGCTCCCTAGAAGTGTAAAGGTTATTTGGGGATGGCTAAGGTCAATTATTCCTCCCAAAGGGTTGGAAATAAAAGCGATTCCGATTCCGGCCGCAATCGGGGCAGCGGCTGCCACAAATCCCAGGGCAAGTCTCAAATAGGGGTTTAGGTTAAGTCTATCATCTAGCGTCCCCATGACAACCAAAATTCCTGCCCCGAGCAAAATGCCAACAGCGTGTTTATCAATAGGAAGAAACGCTAGACTGCTTATTAGAAGTGCTAGAAAGATCGGAATTCCACCTCCTCTGGGAACGGGGTAGGTGTGAATTACTTTCGGGTGTTTGTTGCGTCTTGGATCATCGATAATGCCGAGTTTTGTTGCCAGCTTAATTACTAATGGGGTGGTAACGAAAGCCACAATTGCAGATACCAGCCAGGGGAGTAAAAAAAGATTTCGTAAATTGTTCACTTTAGAAGAATCCTACCAATAGTACTATTTTTACAATTGTGATAATTGTTAATACCGAAACGGCGAGAGCAGAAATTGCCAGTATTCTCTTTAAGAAATCATCTTTAACCCAAAGGCTAAGGAAGAGATTTGATATTGTTATTAGAAAAGAGGCGGAAGGGGCAATAAGTAGTCCGAGGGTGGTAGTGAGCTGCCCCTCGCCGGTAGGTCTGCCGTAAAATAGAGGAACCAAAGGTGGAAGAAACTTTTTGATCAGGAGTACGGTAAACGCCGTTACAATTTCCAGGATAGCCGCGGCCAAAAAATAGTTCCTGTAAGTTACCTTTTTCCACATACGCGCCACCTATTGTACGATACTTACTTTCCTGGAGCAAAATCCATTCTCGCGTAAATGTCGGCATCTCCAACCATATTAACCAAAATATATTTTTGTTTAATTAGAGGCGTCAACTCCAAATATGGATGATTGCCGGTTAGTATTATGAATTTCGGGGGGTTGCCGGCGATATTTTTTGCTTCCAGGGCTTTAGTCGAATAGTCTATTATATGGTAATCCACAACATATTTTATTGGCGGAAGTCGTTTGGCAAGAGCATAGACAGCGGGGGAATCAGGACCCCACATAAATACGCGGTCAGAAGGTTTGCTGGACATCACTAAAAATTGCGCGATTTCATAATCTCTATTCGTGGTAGAAGAAAACTCGCTGAAGTACTGAGCCCTTGTTTCCTTATGAATGGCAAAATTAATGAAGCGCGAGTAATAGCTGGTTGTTGGGTAAAACCAAAACCTGTAAAAAACCGGCACGAAAAACACCAAAGCAAGGGGAATTATGGTAAGCGATTGTTCAAAACTTTTTTCGGCGAAAAAGGTAGCCAATAGGAAAGAAATGGGCGCAGCTGCCTGGATAAAATAGTGGGGATACGGCCGCTCTGAGAGGGTAATAGCAAAAAGCGCGAAGAGGGTCCAAAGCGAAAATAAAATAAATTTCGGTGAGAGTTTCCTACGGAAGAAGTAAAGAATGGATGATCCGGCAAGGACAATGAGGCCTCGGATAAGGAGGGGAGCATTTCTGACCAAGAATGGTTTTTGGACATCGCCGGGTCTAAAACTACTTAAGTACCCGACATTTTGCAGAAACGCGGCTCTGATGTATTCGGGCAGAGCTCCTTTAAAAAAGTACCAGACAAGTGTTAAAAGTATAGGTGTGGCAAATCCGGTACCAAGAATCAGCGTATCTTTGAATATTTTTTTCCAATTAGCAAAACTATCTGTGATCAACCAGTAAAATACTATTATCGGGAGGTCGAATACGGCAGGAACCTTGAAAAGTGTTCCCAATCCAAAAAGGATTCCTGCAAAAAAGATTCTCTTGGAGTTCAGGTTTTTATTAAGAAGTATCAAAAGAGCCAGAATTGTAAAACCTATCATAAAAAGTTCGGAGTTGATAGTGAGTCCTTCCAAAAGCGGAAGAGTAGTTAAGAGTCCAAAAAGCAAGGTAGCCAGCTTTATGGTTTTGCCGTGCCCTTCCGTAGCTTTAGGCGTAGGAGGGTCAAATAGGGTTTTTGCGAGTTTATAAAAGATGACAATTGTGATCAGATTCCAAAAAGCCAAAATTGCCTTAAACCAAAAAAGATTCCCGGCAACTGCTGCAGTTAGATAAAGAAGCGGAGGTTTATTGTCATGGATATCTTTATAAAGAGTGAGCCCTTGTCTAACCCCCTGGCCCAAAGTTAAGTAAACCATCTCATCGCCGTAATAATAAGGTTCAAAAAAAGAGGGGATTCGAAGGATAAAGACAAGCACCAGAATTCCAATAAGCCAGTTAGGAAGGTTTGGCAAATGCAGCTTATCCGAGATTCTATGAAGTTTCTGCCAAAGAGATTTCATATTAAAATTAGTTTAATGTATAATTTGCCCATATGCAAAATATTTTGGTTACAGGTGGTGCTGGGTTTACGACGAAGGCGAAAGCCTGCCTAGTAACTGGCGGCGCAGGCTTTATTGGAAGCCATCTTTGTGACTTGTTAATAGATAAAGGTTGCAAAGTTATTTGTCTTGATAATCTCCTAACTGGTTCCAAAAAAAATGTGGAACACCTTTTGAATAATCCAAATTTTGTTTTTCTTGAAGGGGATGTTTCTTTATCACTCGACAATGAAGCAATGGAACAATTTGGCAATGTTTCTTTCATCTTTCATCTTGCTTCTCCCGCTTCACCAATCGATTACCAAAATTACCCGGAAGAAACACTTTTAGCCAATTCTACGGGGACAATCAATATGTTAGAATTAGCCAAGAAAACAGGAGCCAAAGCACTTATTGCCTCCACCTCTGAAATTTACGGAGACCCCCTTGAACATCCACAAAAAGAGACCTATTGGGGAAATGCAAACTCTTTTGGGCCCCGTTCCTGCTACGACGAGAGCAAAAGATTTGCTGAGGCAGCGACTTATGTGTATCTTAAGAAATACGGGATCGACGCAAGGGTTGTAAGGATTTTCAACACCTATGGACCGAAAATGCAAAAGGATGATGGGCGGGTGATAAGCAATTTTGTAAATCAGTGTTTAGAGGGCAAAGACATTACAATTTATGGCGATGGAAAACAGACGCGATCTTTTTGTTATGTGAGCGATATGGTTGAGGGAATTTTCAAAGCGATGTTTTCCGGGAAAGCCAAAGGAGAAGTTTTTAACCTCGGGAATCCTGCTGAGTTTACAATGATAGGACTGGCCAACAGAATTAGGAAAATAACTGGGGCAAAATCGAAAATTTCCCATAAACCGCTTCCGCCAGATGATCCGAAACAAAGGCAACCGGATATAACAAAAGCCAAAAAGATTTTGGGTTGGGAGCCAAAAGTGGGTATAGATGAAGGTCTTCAAAAAACGATTGAGTACTACAGAAGCAATTAATAATTTAGAATTAAAAATTAGGGTTATACTTTTTCCGTTACTCGATGCTCAATGACGCAGTTTGCGACTTGCGAAAAAGTGTTTTTGAGCAACCAAGCAAACTAAGATCATATAGTATAGGGTCAATAACTTTATACCTTTTCAGTGACCCTATACTCTATGTACTTGCCGAGCATTAATCTTGTATGAGCATCAAGCCCGGGAAGGGCTGAAAAGAAAAAGCCTGCAATCGGCATCAGAATAAATTCAAAAGGAGTCAGAATTACTCTGACAAGGGATACCTTGTTTGGTCTTTTGGGCCTGTGCATATTATCGATTATTATCATGATCAGTAAGAATACCAGTGAAATAGTGAGAACGAAAGATGAGAGTTTGGGAACGGTATAACCTAGCGCGGTTCTCCCGAAAGCCGGATTAAGCAAAGTGGGAAGGGTAAGCCCGACAGTTATCATGAACCAGTTAACGGGCCAGAGGAAATGAGCCCAGATAACCTGCATAAGTCTTGTTGTTTTATCCCAGAAAGGTATATCTTTGGCCAAAAAATAACTTTTGATTATCCACGGGTCATCGCTTACCCCCCATGCCCACCTTTGAATTTGCCGGTATTGATTCATAACGGTTTTCCAAAATGATGTAGATTGCGCGGCATCGGCAAGAAGGGGAAGATAAATTGGTTCAACTTCGATCCCGCCCCCGGTTTTGTAAAAAGCCTTGTAAAATATTCCCCAATCTTCCGGAATTTTATCTGCATCCCAATATCCAGCCTCATCGAGTAGTTTAAAAGAAAGTGAATAATTTTGGGTATTGAGTAGTTTGTCTTTCCTGGGAAGGAGTGAAAGATTCCAGATTGTCATAAGGGTATTGGGTACTCTGGTAATTGCTGGAATCTCCCAGATATTGTTATAAAACATTACAGCAGGTTGCCAGAATTTCTTATAGCGGTTTGGATCGTCCAGGAATTTGTAGGTTAAATTGGCAAAATGCTTGGGGTGAAACTTATTATCGGCGTCGCAGGAAGTAACTGTAATATAGTTTAAGTCTAGAGCTAAGGCGTCGATGTAATTCTTTTTTACCCACATTGCCGCGTGGCGTTCGTTGGACGCTTTCCCTGCTACCTCGCCGATTTCCAAGTTGTGTACTGTTACAATAATTTTCTCAAAAATACCCCTGAACTTAGACTGTATTTCTTTGACTTTTTCTTCTCGCGCTTCGTGGGTTTCTCTTCCTTCCATTGCAAGGACCGGAATTATTTGTTTTGTCGGGAATTCCTGAGAAGCGAGGGAATTTAGTGTCCTTTCAAGTATGTGGATAGGTTCCTTGTAGGTTGGGATAATCACGACATGCAGGACTTTTTGCCAATCAGGAAAACCTTTGATATCCCCCATCCAATCGTAAACTTTGGCAGCCTGTATCCGGGTATGGGAGATAATTGAGGATATTGCAATCTGAAACGACTGGTAAAACCAGTAAATATTAAAAAAGAGAATAAAATAGGCCACAAATACCGGAAAAACAAAAATTCCCCAGTAGGGAAGGAGGATGAGATTCCAGGAAACAAAACCTGGAAGAATTTCCAGCGCCCGAAGAATCCCTTTGTCATGTTTTTCGATGAATCGGCGCATAACTAGTATTTTAACTCAAACGAGGAAATAGCGGAGCTTCTGCCTTAATTTTTGGTCCCTTAAACTGTTTTTCGATCTTCTCGGCTGTTTCGGGGAGGAAAGAATTGAGTTCGACTGCTAAATTTCTAATTTCTTCGATCCATGGTTTTAATGTTGCGATCAAAGTTTGAGAGTTTAATTTCCAGGGTTCCTCCTCGTTAATTTCTTTGTCGATTGATCCAAATCGAGAAACCAAAGCGTGTAAAGTTTCATCAAACCTGAATTTTTCTAAAGATTCTGCTACCCATGGCCGTGTTTCGTAACCGGCAGGATCTCGAGGAAATACGCCCCCTGATTTTTCGCAAAGCTTGGCAATTCTGGAAATCAAGTTTCCAAGCCCGTTGGCTAGTTCGCCGTTATAAACGTCTTTTAATTTTTCCTCGGAAAAATCACCATCCGTGAAGGGATTAAATTTTGCTAAAAGGTAGTAGCGAAGCGCATCGGCTCCATATTTTTCTATCAACCCTGCTGGATCGACGACGTTGCCTAAAGTTTTTGATATCTTTTGTCCATTAACAGTGAAATAGCCATGAATAAATAGGGCTTTGGGTAACTCTAATTTTGCGGAAAGGAGAAAAGCCGGCCAGTAAACTGCATGGAATCTTGTTATTCCTTTACCAATAACATGCAAGTCCGCCGGCCACCATTTTTTGTATTTTTTTTCATCCCAGCCAAATCCAACACCAGATTGGTAAATATTGAGGGCATCGAACCAAACATATATCCTTTGCGTCGGGTCGTTTGGAACAGGGACACCCCAGTTTTTCGCTCTTTCATTTGATCGAGAAATACTAATATCTTGAAGCGGTTCTTTTAAAAATGACAAAACCTCATTCTTCCTTTCTGTTGGGATTATTTTTAATTTATCAGACTCGATTAAATCGGTTAACTGTTTTTGATATCTAGAAAGTTTGAAGAAATAATTTTCTTCCGATACAGCTTCCAATTTTTTACCTGGATGCTCAAAGCATTCCCCATTTTCATTTAATTCTGAAGGTAAATAAAATTGTTCACAGCCTATACAGTAAAGACCTTCGTAGGCTTTTTCATAAATGTCTCCGGCCTTGTCGCAAAGTTCCCAGAGTTTTTGAGAAGAAGGAAAATGATGAACTTTATCGCTTCCTTTTTGCCAAACGTCAAATTGACAATTAAGTTTTTTGGTTAGCTCGAAAAATTTTTCTGTGTTTTTATCAACAAAACTTTGAATTTCCTCTCCAGCTTTTTCAGCAGCCTGGACATTTTTCAAGGCGTTTTCATCACCACCGGAAAGGACAAGAACGTCTTCACCCAAAAGTTTATGATACCTGGCAGTTACATCGGTTTGCACAAATTCAAGCGCGTGCCCAATGTGCGGAGCCGCGTTGACGTAAGGAATGGCTGCGGTGATGTAGTATTTCTTGCTTATGGCACTATTATACTAGTGCCTAGTGTTTGTTGCCTAATTTCTTGATTCTTTCGGCCCAGACGTTGGCCCACTCTTCGGCCTCGATTTTTTTGAGGGCGAGCTTAATTCCTTCTTTTTTGAGTGATTTTTCTGCTACCGAAATTTCCCTGGACGTAGCCTGCAGGTTTATTTTGATATTCTCTTTGTCGCGGCCCTTTTTCAACCAGTAGGCAGTCGCGATTCTTTTTATGTATTTTGTAAGTTCTGCCTCGTCAAAAAAATCCCGAAGAAAAATCTCAACTTCTTTGGGCCCTTTCAGATCATCAATCATTTGAGCAAAAGTTCGAAACAATTGTCTTTTAAGTGAAGAATTCATTTCTGGGCCAAATATAGCTCGATACTAACCGCAATTGCAACTATCAGAATCAGGTTTAGGATATTGCCAACGCCAAGATACATTAAGATAGAGAAAAGAGATAGAGAGGCAGAGGCAATAAGGCCGCGACGGGAACTGGCGAAAATTAGAGAAAAAGTGAAAAGTAGAGCTACAAAAAGAGCTACGAAAAATAATGGAACTACCCCAAACGTGTCCGGGTCAACAAAATAAATAAGGCCAGAAAGGAGAATCCAGAGAAGAAGTGTTATTAAAAGAGTCGGAAGAAAGTTTTTCCTTTTGAGAGCGCTCTTTTTGATGTTAGAATGTCTTACTATGGACCTGGCCATGATACTAATTATAGTTGCAGCTGCACTTATTGTGTTAGTGATTTTCCTGAACCGAAAACTCTCTGAGCTAAAAGATTCGCAAAAGCCATCGGAGGAACTTTTGGAAATTATTAAAACTCTTCAGACAGGTTCCCGTGAAGATAGACGGGATCTTCTTTCTTCCTTACAAAAAAACACACAAGCGGTAAATGAACGGTTGGATAACGCAGCCCGTGTTATTTCTCAGGTTCAGAGAAACTTAGGTGAGATGAGCGAGATTGGCAAGGGAATTCGGACTCTTCAGGATTTTTTGCAGTCTCCAAAACTTCGTGGAGGATTGGGAGAGGAAGTTCTAAAAGAAATGATTGGTCAAACTTTTCCAAAAAACGCTTTTCATTTGCAATATCCGTTTAAGAGTGGATTTAAGGTGGACGCGGTTCTAAAAACTGATGCGGGCCTTCTTTGCATTGATTCAAAATTTCCCATGGAAAATTTTAATGTAATGGTGAAAGGGGAAACAGAGGCAGAAAGAAATCTTGGCAAAAAACAATTAATTCAGGATGTTAAAAAACACATAGAAGATATCAGTCGTAAATATATTTTGCCGGAGGAGGGGACAATGGATTTTGCTCTAATGTATATTCCTTCGGAAGCTGTTTATTACGAAATAGTTAATATTCCGGAGCTTTCAACTCTTGCCAGACGGATGAGGGTTTATCCGGTTTCTCCAAATACCCTGTATGCACATTTGCAGGTACTACTCCTGAGTTTTGAGGGAAAAGACCTGGAATTGAAATCTAAAGAAGTTTTTAGAATTTTAAGAGCAATCCAAAAAGATTACGGTAAAGTTGAAGAAAATTTGAGTACTCTTCAAAAGCATTTGAACAACGCCTACAATATGATGAGTAATGTCTTTTCGTCCTTCAATCAGCTGGGTCAGAAAATTAGTTCTACACAAAATTTGGGTGGAGATATTGAAAAGAAGAAAGAGATAGAATAACAGATATGAGTGAAACACCAGTTGAACAAAATATAGACAAAAATAACCTTTTAAAAGAGTATGGTCATCTAAACTCAAGATTTCCCTTAGGGGATTTATCTGAAGCTTCAAACTCACATAAGTCTTCTTTTCCTGACTGGAAAATTTCCGACGAAGAAAGGGCGTGGGCTAATTCATATTTGGGATTGGGGAATAATAGGGAAGTGCTGGAAATTTTTGGCAAGTCAGTGGGTTACATCGGTACCCGCGGTCTACAATTGTTAAGAGAACAATCTACAAAAAAAGAAAGAGCCGTTCTGGAAGATCTTGGAAAAAATATGACACTAGATTCTTTATTGGGTTTATTGAGAAACAAATTCCAATCGGACACTCTGTTTTATGAAGAGGGTTTAAGGGGAGCGAGAAATGTGGAAGACGACTATTGGTTTGGGGAAGGAGATCAATTGGCCATTGCCCGTCACTGGTTAGTTTTTTCTGGGAATGCATGTAGGGAAATGAATGAATTTCGAGAGAGAAAAACGGGGAGACTCTATGCTACTAAACGTTTGATAGACGCGAATTATAATGCCATGAAAGATATCGCAGACCATAACGAAAATTTTTATAGAGAAAATCTCGGTGACGGATTAAGCCCAGAAGGGGCCGAGTTATCAGCAAAAAAGGACGCAAAAAACCTGGTATTTTGGTCGTCCTTAAAAGGATTTGTTGATAATTTGGAACTTATGGGTGGACAAGGAAATAAAGATTAGATAAATAATTTCGTGCTACAATCTGATCGTGGCAAAGGATATCTTCAGCCTAAAACTTAACAAAGAGCAAATTGACGCAATTAAATTTGGCAGCGGGCCGCTACTCATCATTGCGGGTGCAGGGACTGGAAAAACAACTGTAATAACTGAGCGGATTAAGTATTTGATTCTTTCCAAGAAAGTAAAGCCTTCGGAGATTTTGGCATTAACTTTTACGGAAAAGGCAGCAAGGGAAATGGAGGAGAGGGTAGACGTTGCTATGCCATATGGTTACACCCAAATGTGGATTATGACTTTTCATTCTTTCTGCGATCACATTCTCCGCCAAAAAGCGCTTCACATAGGGCTTGATCCGCGGTATAAATTAATGACCGAGGCGGAGGGTGTTCAACTTCTCAGAAACAATCTTTTCAAGTTGGATTTGAATTATTTCAGGCCCCTTGGAAACCCAAATAAATTTTTAAGCGGGATGCTGCAGCATTTCTCAAGACTTCAGGATGAAGACGTTTCTCCAAACGATTATCTTTCTTGGGTTAAAAAGCAAGAAGCCGTAACTGACGAAGAAAAAGTTGAAATTCAAAAATGGACGGAGCTGGCAAAGGCTTACAAAGCTTATGACGAAATAAAACTAAAAGAGGGACTTTTAGATTTTGGCGACTTGATTGTTAAAACCTTAAAACTTTTTAGAGACCGCCCCAATATTTTGGCCGAGTACCAAAAACAATTTAAATATCTTCTGGTCGATGAATTCCAGGATACAAACTACGCCCAAAATGAGTTAACAAAACTTCTGGCAAGGAGGAATCAAAATATTACAGTAGTTGGGGACGATGATCAGTCAATTTATAGATTTAGAGGCGCAGCTGTAAGTAACATTGTTCAATTCAGAAAAAATTTTCCCAAAGCCAAAGTAATTGTTTTAACTAAAAACTACAGAAGCACCCAGGAAATTTTGGACAGAAGTTACGACCTCATCCAATTTAATAATCCGGACAGGTTGGAGGTTGTAGAGAAAATCGATAAAAAACTTAAGAGTCAGGTGGCCAAGGACGGAAGTGAAATTAAATTTATACATGCCGATCGAGTTGAAAACGAGTCGGATGAAATAGCCAAAACTATCAAAAAGATGATGGAAGATCCTCCTTCGCATGAAGCTTCGGAAGGGCAAAGCAAGTATTCCTGGCGCGACTTTGCAATTTTGGTTCGGGCGAATAACCACTCAGAACCGATAATGAGAGCTCTTTCCCGCCATGGCATTCCTTATCAATTCTTAGGGCCCGGGAGACTTTTCAAACAGCCGGAAATAGTTGACCTTATTTCGTATCTTAAGGTTCTTTACGATTTTACCGACTCGGTTGCGTTTTACAGACTTCTTGCGATTGACTATTTTGATATTCCAGGACGTGATTTGGCGGCAATGGGAAACTATGCAAGGAAATACAACCTAAGTTTGTTCGAATCTGCGGAAAAAATTGGGGGCGAGACTATAAAAAAGTTACTCGGAATAATCGATAAACACCTTAATTTGGTCAAAAAAGAGACAGCGGGACAGTTGCTGTATTATTTCTTGGAAGAGACCGGTCTTCTTCAAAAACTTTTGTCTCCCGAGTCGGTGGAAGCAGAAAATAGAGCCAAAAATATCTCTAAATTTTTCGACAAACTGAAGACCTATGAGGTTGATCACGAAGATGCTACGGTACCTGCCGTGGTGGACTGGCTCAATCTTTCAATGGAACTTGGAGAATCACCGCTGGCAGCAAACGAGGATTGGACTGAAATTAACGCCGTAAATATTTTGACGGTACATTCCGCCAAGGGGCTGGAGTTTCCGGTGGTTTTCCTTGCCAATTTGGTAGGACAAAGATTTCCGACGACCGAACGACGTGAACAGATTCCCATCCCCGACGCTCTGATAAAAGAGGTTCTACCAGTGGGGGACTATTACCTGGAAGAAGAGCGCAGATTATTTTATGTGGGAATGACGCGAGCAAAAGAGAAATTATTTTTTACAGCAGCTGATTATTATGGAGAGGGAAAGAGGGAGAAGAAGCTTTCGCCGTTTATATTTGAGGCTTTAGGTAATAAGGCTACTAGGAGTGAACTATCAACAATTAACCATCAACAATTAACATTCTTGGACTACAAACCAGTTGAAAGCAATCGACCATCAACTATCAGCAATCAGCCATTATATATCGATTATCTCTCTTACTCCCAAATCGAGACTTTCCAGACTTGTCCCATGCATTATAAATTACGCTATATTTATAAAGTTCCGACTCCACCCTCTGCCTCGGCAAGTTTTGGAGCAAGCATCCATGCGACTTTAAAGAGTTTTTTTGAATCGGTTGCAGGAGGTGTGAAACCCACTGATAAGTTAATTTTTAAACTACTTGAAGATAACTGGGCGAAGGAAGGTTATATAAGTAAAAAGCATGAACATGATTTTTTTGAAAAGGGAAAACTTTATTTAGCGGGATTTTTGAAGCAAGGGTTTGATTTGAAGGAGTTGCCGGGGGTGATGGAGCAGCCGTTTACTGTGCCTGTTGGCAAAGACTTGAAGATCGGAGGTAGGATCGACCGGGTGGATGTTTTTAAAGACGGAACAATCGAAATTGTCGATTATAAAACAGGCGCAACAATTCCGACGCAAAAGGATGTTGATAAGAATTTGCAATTAAGTTTTTACGCTCTTGCTGCGACCAAAATTCCGACAGTACCTTTTGGGAAAACGCCTGATAAAGTGAAGCTTTCCTTATACTTTTTGGATGAACAGGAGAAAATTTCGACAACACGAACTGCGAAACAATTGGAAGAAGCAACTAAGGAAATTTTCAAAGTCCGCGATGAAATTGAAAAGAGCGACTTCAAATGTAGTAACCACATGTTTTGCCAAATGGGTTGTGAGTTCTCACTGTTTTGTAAACCTGAAGGTTGACTTTTCCGAATAATGAAATATAGTTCGTGTTATGAAGGATCTTTCACCAGAAAGAGAAAAATTAGCCGAAGAATATCGGGCTGAATTGAGTGAACAATTTTCAGAGTTGGTTCCCCATTTTCCTAGTGTCGGAGAATTGAATAAAGCTAATAGAGTCTGGGCTGCGATTGTGGAAGCCCGGCTTCACAATAAGAATAAAGAAACATTCAAGATATTTAATCTTACTGGATATTTTAGTGTATTTGATGGTGGGGATGATGAAGTAGTTTGGTTGGGGCATGAGACATCTTTTTTAAATAGTCATGATTGTTGTTTAAACAATAAAGGTAGGATTGGTTCGATAAATAAATATAGCGATGACAAGGAAGGTCCTCCGGAAATATTTATGGACATAACCAAGAATGATAGTAGTGTTTTAGAATATGTACCTAGGTTTATATTTACAAGCGACGAGGAACTTAAAAGAACGATTGACGGTTGGTATGAAGCCAGGAAACTTATTAATAAATACGCCTACAAGTTGGGAGTTACTTAAACGCAATTATTTGCAGACCCACTTTATTAATATCAGATTGAGACCAGTATTTTTGCTTCTTGGTATTTAGGATAAAAGTAACTTCTTTTTCAATTTTTCTTCCTGTGTATTTCTTTGTCTTTGGATCGTATTCCTCCAAAACCAAAATGTCTCCGGGTTTGCAATCAAAATTGGCAAGTCTTGCGTCAAAAGTTTTCTCACCGGTTAGGATTTTTTCGAAAGCGTCTGCCCAGGTTTTCTTTCTGATTCTCATAGTGGAAGTCTATTCTGAACGAAACAGCCGGGATATTCAACCTCGTATCCGCCGAAAGAGCGCTTGAAGTGGGAGAAACCCAGCCAACTCTTATTGGGGAAGCGGGCATCATAAACTCCTTCGAAATCAAAAACCTTACAACCCTGCTTCTTAGCCCATAGTATTCCATTGTAGAGGAGAGAATATTGAGAGAGAGAAGTGCGTCCTTCAGAATTTGTAAAAGCTTGCCAGTAATACGCAATGTCGTGTGAAGACCGCGTGAAAAGCGCTCCTCCTATAACATTGCTAACAATATTGTGCGACGCAAGGAAAAGGGAGTAATTGCCGGGAAAACTTTTGCGTAAATTCAAAAGTTGTTCGACCGGTGGTACATATCTTTTAAAATTAACGGAATTTTTCCATGCTTCGCGCCACTTTCTAATATCGTCAAGTGAAGAATATTGATGGATTGTGTTCTTCACTTCCCTATTAGTCCTGAGCGAGCCATGCGAGTCGAAGGATTTTCTCACAGCGGCCCTAGTATCCTTCTTAAAATGCCCAAATATCTCCTTTTGGCCTCGGGTCAAATCTATTTGGAGTGTTTTGGTTGGCAGATATGGCGATTTGCTAAGTTTAAAGCCATGATGTAATAATAAATCATGATAAGAAGCGCCGTTTCCGGAAGCTAAAGTTGGTTCAAGAATAATTTGAAAAACGCGGTGTTTTCGGCATAATTGTTTAATTGTATCGTACCTGATTTCTTCTGGCCTTTGGACCTTCAAGATAGATCCTATTAACGGGAATTTCCTTATGAAATAATTAACCTCCCCGATTCTTTCAACCGTCCAGCCGAGCCTTCCCAGGTAATTGGCGAAGTGAATTGATTGGCGGATATCAACCATAATTTAGAATCGGTGCTTAGAGAGACCAAAAGTGGTAGCAATTTTTAATGTCGGCCAGCGGATTTTTTCGGCCAATCGGTACATAAAGTAAAGCGGTTTATTTATAACCAAGTCCCAAGTTCCCAAAAATTCAATTACTTTGGGATTATAGCCTTCCTTGAATTTTGTGAAGCCCTTACCCTCTTCCCTTCCCCAAAGGTCAAAAGTGGTCAGTCCCAATTTCTTGCCGAATCTTATCGCCTCCCACATAATCAGGTTATTGGCCATTACATTTTTATATTTCTCAGTGGAGGCACCATAGGGGTAGTAAAGAAAGTCTTTCCATATGAATAAAATCCAAGTTGTGATAATTTCTCCTTTGTAACTTGTTACTAGTAAATGTGCGATTCCTGCTTTTTTTAATATCTTCCACATAAGGCGGTGATATTTTTCAGTGTGTGCATAAAAACCTTGTCTTCTGACGGTTTCGCGGGTTAACTCCAGATATTTATCAAAAGCTTTATTCGAGTTGTCTTCCTTGACAGTTACGCCGTTCCTTTGGGCGACTCGGATATTGTAGCGGGTTTTACCGGAAAAACTTTTCATTAATTCTTCTTCGCTTTGGGTTAAATCGATCCAGAAAGTGGTTGGGGTAAAAAGAGTTTTTCCGGGAACGGCACCTGCCGATTGGACTAATTTAACCAGTTGATCGGATTTTTCAACGTTGGGCTCAAGTTTTATGAAAATCAGATTCTTTTCTTTACCCAAAGCTCTAAGCTCTGATAGCTGATCTCTAGTAGGTTTTGGCCCCTTGATGAACATGCCGACTTTGTAGTTAGTGAGAGGGATTTTATGTAGAGTTAATATTCCGTATTTGGTTTCAAGAACCTCATTTCCCCACTTCCTTCTAAACTCCGCCCAAAAGGAAGTTTGAAGTGGGTGTGTGGCAATTTTATCTATGTTAGTCATTGTTTAAATATTTTTCGATAATATCATCGAAAGTCTCTTTAATGTTATCTACAGAACCCAATTTTAGATCATCCAGCTTTGAAAAACTATTCGCTCCGAGATTTTCAAGTAAATTTTCCGGAATATCCATTATGAAGCGGCTAGGCGGATTACTTAATTTTTCTCCGAAGTAAAGACGGGAAGTGGCGTAAGTTAAATAGAGAAGCTCTTTTGCTCTTGTAATTCCAACGTAGGCAAGACGGCGCTCCTCTTCCAGCTGATTTGTGTCCATTAAACTTCGGGAGTGAGGAAAAAGCCCTTCTTCCATTCCGACTATAAAAACAACCGGGAACTCAAGGCCCTTGGCGGCATGCAAAGTCATGAGGGTGACGGCGTTTTTTGATTGGTTTCTGGGACCCGCCTCAACCAGTGCCACGTTTTCCAGAAAATCGTTGATGTTTGGAAATTCGGTTGCTACCGAGCGAAGTTCTTTTATATTTTCAAGACGTGCCAAATTTTCTTCGGATTCTTTCTGGAACAAAGATAGGTAATCGGTTATTTGAATGACTTTGTCTAATATATCAAGCGTGGTTAAATCGTCAAACAATTGCCCTCCCGAAGCCTTTGGCGAAAGAGGATTGGAAAAGCCTTTTCTGAACTCCTCTAATTTTTCGAACCTTCTCTGGCCTATTTTTTCTATTCTTTTTCTGGAAACTGAATCTTTCGGATTAACCAGATATTTGATGTAACTTATAACGTCTTTAATTTCTTTCCGGTCGTAGAACCTAACACCACCAACCAATGAATAAGGAATTCCTGCATGTAAGAAGGCCTCCTCGAGTACACGAGATTGAGCATTGGTACGATAAAGTACAGCGACGTCGCTGTACTTGATTGTTGAGTGTTGATT
>Ga0187886_1001833_pt1 | contig 18171 bp, 13 predicted proteins | sample June2016WEW_20_1_FD_133001 | JGI IMG/M metagenome (GOLD analysis project Ga0187886, IMG submission 133001) | Peatland microbial communities from SPRUCE experiment site at the Marcell Experimental Forest, Minnesota, USA - June2016WEW_20_150 | ecosystem: Environmental > Terrestrial > Soil >... | reverse complement strand
GAAAAGGACATCGGATCGCACTCCCTTTATGCAGCAAGAAGTGCCGGACGCATTTGCGGCATCATCGTTCTGAACGAGTACCAGGATCCCGAGTATGCTGCAATTCGGTGGGCATATCATGGGGACAAGATACTCGTTGTTCACAGACTGTCGGTTGATCCCGTACGACAGGGACAGGGCATCGCAGCCCGACTGATGGACTTTGCCGAGGAGCATGCCAAACCCCACGGATACTCGGCCATCCGCCTCGATGCTTTCACGCACAACCCAAGATCTGTAGCTCTCTACGAACGGAGAGGTTATCGCAAGGCAGGCGTCGTTAATTTTCGAAAAGGACCGTTCTATTGTTTTGAGAAAGAGATACATCGTTTCGGGAAAGGATGCCCGAACAATGGGGTCAAGCCAACCTCGTAAACTCGGCGGCTCACCCTATCGTTAGACAGAAAAAGGTAAACCATGAAATGGTGTGTTTTATCTTAACGCCCCTTCTCGTTACAGCTACAGTGTTGGCGGGTGATTATCGACTGACTGTGACGTAGGCTGACCCCCACCTATTTCAATATCTTCTTTAACTCTTTTTCATTCCTCACTGGAGGCAGGCAGGTGAACCTTTTACAGACGAAGGTGGTTGGAACTTCTATAACTCCTTTTTCCATCAGAAATGGGAACCAGCTTCCTTCGATCGGTTCCTGGGGATCCTTTAAACTTAAGATTTTGTTGGGAAGATAGGCTCTGTAAATTTCTTGGAGCATCGATTTTGCCCTGAGATCGTTCTTTGAACCGATGATACCGATCTCTTCAGGATCAAGAAAGAAAGAGAGTCCGGATAACATATGAGTGAATCCAGACGGATGTTCAGAAAGAAATTTATAAAAGAGGTGGATGATCTGCTCGGCCTTCTGTTTTAAAGTTTCTTCTCCAGTCAGATAGCCGAGTCTTATCAGATTGAATAGTGCTACAGAATTGGAAGAAGGGATAACATTATCATAAGGGTTTTTTGATCGAGCAATGAGAGGCTCATTCTCCTTACCCGTGAAGAAGAAGCCTCCGTTTCTCTCATCCCAGAATTGATGGACCATTCTTCGATTGAGATCATCAGCTTTCTTGAGCCAGTCGATCTCAAAGGTGACTTCATAAAGATCGATGAGGGCCTGGATAAAGAAAGCATAATCTTCTGAATAACCCTTCACCTGACTTTTCCCCTGATGAAAGACCCTCATCAAATGACCATCTTTTCTCATCTCCTCCAAGATGAAGCGGGCCGCCTTCTTTGCTCCCTCGAGATACTTTTCATTCTCCGTGACTTTAAACCCATCGACGAAACTGGAGATCATCAAACCATTCCAGGAAGTCAGGATCTTCTCATCCCGGCCGGGTCTGACTCTTTTCTCTCTTTCGCCAAAGAGCTTCTTCCGCCCCTCCTCTAACACTTCTTCCAATTCCGGAATGGAGATCCCATATAATTCAGAAATCTTTTCCATGGTGGAAGCAATGTTGAGGACACTCGATTCTCCTTCAAAATTTCCTTGGGGAGTAACCCCATAATAAGCGCAGAATGGAGTCCCTTTTTCTTTTCCCAACATCTCCTTAATTTGATCTCTCGGCCAGACATAGAACTTTCCTTCTTCGCCCTCGCTATCCGCATCTTGGGTAGAATAGAAGCCTCCTTCCGGACTCTTCATCTCACGGATCACATAATTGAGGACCTCCTCAGCAACACGGCGATACCTCTCTTCTCCGGTTGCCTGATAAGCTTCGAAATAGGTTCGGGAAAGAAGGGCATTATCATAGAGCATCTTTTCAAAATGGGGAATGAGCCATCGCTCATCAACCGAATAGCGATGGAAACCTCCTCCCAGATGGTCATAGATTCCCCCATTGGCCATTTTCTCCAATGAGACTTCGACCATTCTCAATGCCTCTTTTGAACCAGTTCTCTTCCAATACCTTAAAAGAAAAGAGAGAGCCATGCTACTTGGAAACTTAGGGGCTCTCCCGAATCCTCCATAGTTTGAATCAAACTGACTTTCAAACGTTTCAAAAGCCTTTGCCAGGATCTTCTCATCTATGGTTTCCTGAGAGGGAACAATTTCAACCATCTGATGGAGGGCATGTTTCATCTGTGCCTCCATCTTACCTACTTCCTCTCGATGATTCCGGTAATAATCTGAAACGACAACCAATATCTTGGGAAATCCCGGCATTCCCCCTCTATCTTCGGGCGGAAAGTAGGTTCCTGCATGAAATGGAACAAGGTCAGGAGTCAAAAAGACGGTCATTGGCCACCCTCCTCCGCCTGTCATCACCTGAACAGCATTCATATAGAGTTCATCGAGATCCGGCCGTTCCTCGCGATCGACCTTAATATTGACGAATCGCTCGTTCATGATCTTGGCAATAGCCTCATTCTCAAAGGACTCATTTTCCATCACATGGCACCAGTGGCAGGAGGAATAGCCAATACTGAGAAGCATGGGTTTATCCTCTTTTTTGGCCCGAGCGAGTGCCTCATCTCCCCACGGATACCAATCCACTGGATTATGCGAATGTTGCAAAAGATAAGGACTGGTCTCATGAATGAGTCGATTTGTATATTTTAGTTCTTTTATCATCTGCTACTCACTCCTTTATTAATCTGAGAATCAATGATCTTATTCTTATTGTGATCGTTTTACTTTATAACTTCAACCAAAAAAAGGCCTGCAAATCCTCTTTATATAGATTTGCAGGCCCAGTTATAAATTTAAATTTTTCAACCAATTAAGTGCAACGGACCAGAAAGATGGGTTTTGGCGAATGGCGGAGTATTTTTTCTGCCACACTCCCGAGAAGAAAGCGTTTAACCCCACTTCGTCCATGCGTGGTCATAGCAATGAAGTCAATATCCTTCTGAGCCGCATGGTCCAAGATCTCATCTGCATCATTGCCATACCGGACATGGCTATCTACCTTAAATCCTTTGGCCTTAAGTCGTTCCTCTATCTTGCGGAGGTATTCCTCTGCCTCCCGGACAACCTTCACCTCAGCCTCTGTTGGGTCTACACCCGGGAAGGTATGGGCATAGGCAACTCGCAAAAGGGCAATGCTGGCCTTTAAATCAGTGGCCAGTTTCTCGACTTTGGGAAAAACAATCTCTGCACACTCTGATCCATCCAGAGGAACAAGAATCCTTTCAAATTTTTCCATGCGAATACCCTCCTCTTAACCAAATTTTGTTGTAAATTATATTTCAAAGGATCAGGGCTTATCAATAAAAACCTCATTCAGCCTGGTTGATGGCTGATAATTGCCAGGGATGATTCCCCACTGGTCGAGTAAATGTCCAGTACTCCTCGAATTTTACAGGTTCTGTCTTACTGCCTGATACCACCCTCCCTGTTGTCTCATCGACTGTATAATCCAATAAGTTAGCATAAAATCTGACAGTGATGTAATCTCTTCCAGACTCCTGCCAGGTCTCCACAATATCGACTGATCTTACAGCAATATTTTCAAGCTTGTTGATCTTTTTCTCCAACTTCAACTTCTCTATATCGTCCCCGAAAATCCTGAACATCTCTTCCGTTAATAGATTTCTGATTCCAGACAGATCGTTGTTTGCCCAAGCTCCCTGAATCTTGAAGAAATGATCCATGCATAAATCCTGGAATTTTTTCTCATCAAAAGATGGATCCATTTGCCGGATGTAACTCACCCCTTTTTCTACGTCCCATTCTTCTTCCCGTTGCTTGTCATAAGCCGGCGCATATGAAGCTTGATAACGGGGCTCTACAGTTTCAGCTGAACTTTGATAATATCCACTTGCAGCGGCTGCCTGACGCCTCTTCTTGAAGAACCAGTAGACACCGAACAGAAGAGCACCAATCAGCAAAATCTCGAACAGCCCTATGCCGCCGCTTTCACCACCTAAATCACCTCCAAATCCCAGGCCTCTGAATAACATCCCTCCTAATATTCCACCCATGATACCACCCGCAAGACCCCTCAAGAAGCTACTTTGTGGTTGTTGAGTGGATTGCGGAGAGAGTTGTGAGGGGGGAGTGGACTCCCCTGGTTTCTGGGATGGCTGTGCAGGTTCGGGAGCTGAATAAGACCTGGGAGGCGTATATGATCTGGAGCCACGACTGCCAGACGATATTCCCCCACCAGCCCTCGCAAAGGCATCCATTGGGAGGACATAGAGGAATAGAAAGTAAAAGATAAAGAGAATCAAACATCTTTTTTTCCATTGGGTTCTAAACATAATTTTCCTCCTCTTTAAATTAAACTCGATTCAAGAATTCTTATGTCATCGAAAGCCGGTTATGGAAATAACAAAGCCCTAAGGTGATTAGGGCTTTTGTAAATTGGTGGAGGCGGCGGGAATCGAACCCGCGTCCGAGAACCTTCCGACAGAACATCTACATACATAGCCTGTATTTTGAATTCGCCCCTTGAGCCTCCCACAGGCAGGATTTCCAAGAAGCTATCCTATGAGGTTTCGCCCCTCCCCTATAGGCGTCGGAGAGGAACTATCCTGTTTTTCTGACATCCTGATCCTGCCCTACAGGCAAGGACAGGGAGGACGCCTAGCTGCGCTTAGGCAGCCAGGGCATAATCGTAGTTGTTTGCGATTATGTTTAATTCCCATTTGTTTAACGAGCCAATGGGACCTCGGTATGCAGCCCTGACGTCAACGATCCCCGTCGAACCCTTTTCGCCCCCTTTCCATATCTCTTTCCATCGTCTTTCGTTTGATGGTCTCCCGTTTATCAAAGAGCTTCTTCCCTTTTGCCAACCCCAATTCTACTTTGGCCTTTCCATTTGAAAAGTAGAGACGGAGCGGAATGAGAGTAAATCCCTTCTCTTGAATCTTTCCGATGAGACGCCGAATCTCCTTTTTATGAAGAAGAAGTTTCCTCGTCCTCAGTGGATCGGAATTAAATCGATTTCCATGGGTATATGGACTAATATGAGCATCCACAAGAAAGATCTCTCCATTCTTAATCTTCCCGTAACTGTCACCAAGATTGGCCTTTCCTTCCCGGAGGGATTTCACCTCCGTTCCCAAAAGGGAAATCCCGGCTTGGTATTTATCTTCAATAAAATAATTATGCCAGGCCTTCTTATTCTGGCAGATCAATTTTTCTCCCATGTTTTTATTTTACCTAAAAAAGAAGTTTAAATCAATGACGTCCTTTCCCCCTCACCCTCGCCCTCTCCCACCAGAGACTGTGTCGCAATGTCATTCTGAGGCTTTAGCCGAAGAATCTATGATTTCTAACTAGCGGATTTTATGAGATTCTTCACGGAGCCTGCCCTGAGCCAAAAATCGAGATTCTTCGCTTCGCTCAGAATGACAGGCGAAGGGTTCAGAATGACAAACATGGCATTTCCCCCATTGTGACACAGTCTCCCAGGGGAGAGGGAAATCGTTTTTGGCTTTGAGCTTTCAGCTTTGAACTCAAATACTGACAGGAAGTTCGATGAAGAAGGTTGTTCCTTTCGGTTCATTATCCCGGACCCGGATATATCCGTTGTGATCGGCAACGATGGCGTTGACGATGGTGAGCCCTAATCCTGTTCCGCTTTTTTTAGTGGAGTAATAAGGTTCGAAAAGCCTCCCCTTGTCTTCGTCAGTAATCCCGCAGCCATTGTCGCTCACCTCAAGGCGAACCATCTGCAGTTTTAGGTCGTAACTCGTTTGAATCTTAATCTCCCCATCCTTTTCAATGGCGGCAAGACTGTTCTTGATGAGGTTGATCATCACCCGCTTCATCTGATCTCGATCGATATTGAGGACAGGAAGGTCGTGAGGGATAAATTCAAAACGGACTTCCTTATGTGCCTCCTTAAAGAGGATCAGGGTCTCTCGGATGATCTCGTTGAGATGATTGGGGGTGGGCTGGGAGGCTGGCATGCGAGCAAAGTTAGAAAATTCATTGACCATTCCCTTCAGTTCCTCAACCTGCTTCACGATTGTCCGGGTGCACTCATCAAAAACGACCCCATCCTGCTGAAGTTTTTCCAAGTATCGTTTCCTCAGCCGTTGAGCAGAGAGTTGAATAGGAGTTAAAGGGTTTTTGATCTCATGGGCGATCCTACGAGCCACTTCCCTCCAAGCAGCCATCCTCTGGGCTTTGATCAGCTGAGTGAGGTCATCGAAAACAGCAACAACACCAAGGGGCTTTCCCTCCTCGTCTTTCAGGGCCGTCAAATTGATCAAAAGGGAAATGAATTTTCCTCTCAGGTTCAAAGTAAGCTGTTTCTCAATAGAATCCCTTCGAGAAGATTTGAGTTGGCTTAACAATTCCTCTATCTGCTCTACATATTCCTTAGGTAATACTTCAGGAAACCTTTTCTCCAGGACCGCCTCTCCTTTGACCTCCAGCATCTCCTCCGCAGAGGTGTTGATCGTAGTGACCATCCCTTTCTCATCGATGGAGATCACACCCGCTGCCACATTTTTCAGGACGATCTCCATATACTTTCTCCGCTGTTCTAACTCGGATCGGCTCACCTGTAGATCCTCGGTCATCTGATTGAAGGATTGGACCAGGGTCCCAATCTCATCCGCAGCTTTCATCTGAATCCGAAAGTTTAGATCTCCTGTGGCAATCCGATGGGTAGCCTCTGCCAACTCTTTGATGGGAACAGTGAGTTCCTTAGCTAAATAGAAACCAAACCAGGTCGCCGAGAAGAGGATGAGAAGGGTCACCATGAGGAGGGCCATTATGTAGCTTGACTTGATTGGCTTTTTCAAAATCTTCAATTGCTTGTATTCTACAAAGGCCTGTGAGATCTCATTCATCTTAGCCGTAAGACTCTTTGGAATAAAAAGCGAAGCGGCCACCACTCCAACCACTTCCCCTCCTTCGGAAGGGTTGAAAATGGGTGCAATTCCTGCAATCACCTCCCCTTCTCCAACCGACAGGATCCTGGAGACTTCCTTCCCAGAAAATCCTGCTTCCAGCAACTCTTTTGGCGGATAGGGGAAAATGGCTTTAATCGTGGGGTCCTCTACCCTGATCGAATCTTTCTCTCCTTTTAAATATATCCCGAGGGTGCTGAGGTGGTATTCCTGTCGTTTTGTTTCAAGCTGTTCTCTCAAAGCACCTATACCCTTCGCCTCTTTGAAGACCCCCTGTTTGGAGAGATGCCTACCGATCTGTTGCGCAGAAGAAACCATGTTGTTAGCAAAATCTCGATAATAGGCTTGTGCCACCTCTAAGGCCCCTTGGAGAGATTGTTCGACCGGGGCCTTAAACCAATGTTCAACACTGTTGGTGATAAACCCCACTGCCACAAAAAAGAGGAGGACCGTTGGAACGAGGGAAAGGCTGGCAAAGGCCACCACCAATTTGGTCCTCAGCTTTGCCCCCAAGACCTTTCGCCTTCGTTCAAAGATCAGTTTTACCAGATTTCGGATCACCAAAAAAATCAGAAGGAGGATCAAGATAATATTGATATTGATCAGGCTGAAGATGATGATGTTGTTGGCAATAGGGATCTTCCCTCCCACCTGGGGGAATTTCATCTCGATGGTGGTGAGGATGACGATCAGAATAGAGATGATCCCAATGATCACAAGCTCGTTGCGCCGTCTTCTCGATTCTGGGGAAATTTCTTTTTTCATTATTATCCAGCGACTCATATGCGTCTTTTTTAATCCCCCCATCCGTCCGGCGCCATAGTCTGGTCGCCTACACTCCAGAGCTTCAGCGACGGAGCGCTATGGACGGCGGCGCCCCCTTTAGCACCTGTCAGCCCTGCCTACCGCAGGCAGGCGACAGGCAGGAAGGAGGGCGAACAGGATCTTTAGGGTGGAAGGGGCTCGATATGCCATTTGGTTTCGAAATCCCACAGGGAGACAAAAAAGAAGAGATACTCTAAATGGAAGGGAAGTTTGGCCGGAACCAGCTCAGCCTTGATGCGAAGTTCAGTGGGAATTCCGGGTTTAAGTTGAGAGGAAGGTCGGACCTCCACTTCCTCCACTTTCGCCATCCACCTTTTCGCCTCCTCAAGATTGGATGTCACATGAGAGGAACGGTTTTCTTCCAATGTCACAAGATACTCCCCCCGAATGGGATCGTACTCGATGGTGTGATGGAACTGCATGGATGCCACTTTCCGATCCCTCCACAATTTTCTCTTCTGGTAGAGATGAAGGTAAAAGGTGAAGACCGTTTTTATTCCTGTCTGAATCGCCTCATCCATCTTCTCTGTAAAGCAGTTCTCAACATAGAAACCGACTTTCCAAACCCCGTCTGTACCCTTCGCGCTTACCTCTTGAATAGAAGATTCTTGGCAGAAGGCTGATAGAGGAAGGATCACGATCAAAAAGAAGATGACCGTTCCTGCCACCCATTTTTTTTGAGTCCTGTGTTTCATAGAAGTTATTTAAAAATCCTAATATCAAAGTCCGAAATATTAGTCGTCAGGCGTGAAGTGTAAAGCCATAACACCTTACACCTAACGCTTTACGTAAAAAATTCGTGCTTCGAATTCAGGATTTGTAAGTTCAATGTATTCTCTCCAGGCTCAGAATAGTAAAGGGGAAAGGAGAGGAGCCTCTGAAGGGGACCGTAAGCCGAGTTCTGTATTCCTCTCCCGCTAAAAAGCAGAGTCGGAATGATGGTCATTTATCTAGGGCTCTGATTGCTCAGAGTCTCAAGCGACCTACCCGTCCCGCCTTTTGCCCGATTCATCGGGCAAATTCGAATGGGCTATTCTCATCCCGCCTAAGGCGGGAAGCGGGACCTATTTGGCCTTGCTCCGGGTGGGGTTTACCAAGCTATCCCAATCGATCGGGATACTGGTGAGCTCTTACCTCACCTTTTCACCCTTACCCCGTGGAATAATTGGATGGAGTACCCGTTTCCCAATGGAGAACCGTTTTAGCTGTGATCTCCTATCATGAAATGAGTATCCCCACTATTCCACAGGGCGGTATCCTTTCTGTGGCACTTTCCTTACCCCGCCCTGTGAAATAGCGGCTAAGCCTATTTCACAGGGCGGAACAGTCCGGATTACGGACCACCCTGCCCTGTGGAGCTCGGACTTTCCTCCCCTCCCTATCATCCCGCTCAGCGAGATGCTATGAGGAGCGACCATCTCTTCCCCTTCGACCCCCCCCTTCTCCTTTTTCCCTTGCCATCCTCCTCTGAATCGCCTGATTGGCCAAACGGTCTGCCTCTTGGTTCTGTTCCCTTGGGATGGATTTGATATTGAATGAAGAAAACTCCTTTAGATTCTGGGTCACCATTTTATGGAGACCCTTTAAATTCAAATTCTTCACTCGATAAAGTCCCTTGACCTGCCTCTCGATCAATTCAGAATCCGTAAAGATGTGAACAGACTTCCCCCCTAATCTTCTTGCCTCCCTCAACCCTAAAAGAAGAGCCCAATATTCAGCTTCATTATTGGTCTTGTGGCCGAGATACCGGCTCATTTCCACCAATTTTCTTCCTGCTCCATTCGTCATCCAAACCCCGGCTCCCGCCCTTCCTGGGTTACCCTTGGAGGCACCATCGATATAGAGGACGAACTGAAAATCCTCCTGAACCGGATCCCCATCTTTCAGATCCTTCATTTCGCCTTCTTGTCTCCTTCCCAGTAAAGAATTCGATTACAGTTAGGGCATCGAATCAGGGCATTGTTTTTTTGGACCTCGATGAACATTTGGGGAGGGACGTTGACAAAACATCCCTGGCAGGTCTCTTGCTTTGCGCTGACCACGCCAATCCCCTGTCTCTTTTCCTTCAGCGTGTTATAAAGTTTGAAAAGACCAGATTCAAGTTGTTTTGAAAGGACTTCTCTTCGCTCTTTCTGCTCTTTCCAGAGTCCATCGCCTTGATCCATCTTCTCTTGAATCTTTTTCCTTTCCCTTTCAATTTTTTCCAGGGTCGCTGTCACTTCCTTTTCCCGTTTCAAAAGATCCTTCTTGAGCTCATCGATCTCTTCCAGGATTTGTAGGATCTCCTCTTCCTCTCGGTTGGTTGCTTCCTTGATCGCTTCGATCTCGTTCAGGAGGGCTTGATATTCTTTGTTGGTCTTCACTTCGAACATCCTACCTTCTGTTCGCTTGATCTTTTCCTGCTCTGTATTGAGATGCCTCTCTTTCTGTCTTCGCTCCTTTTCTAACGATTCAATCTTCTCCTTTTCGTTTTGAATTTTCTCCTTCTCAATATTCTGTCTTTCATCCAATTTTTTCATCTCTTTGGGGAACCTATCTCTCTCTTCGTTAATCCTCTTAAGGGTGAGATCAATCTTTTGAAGTTCCCAAAGCAGTTCCAATTGCTTCCTCAATGTCGCCTCCTATCTCTTTGGATACCAAGCCTGGATCATAAGGTGGATCTTTCTTGAGTGAACCCCGTTAGAAAGGGTGGGCTTTGACCCCGCCCTCCCTGCCTGCGGCAGGCAGGAATAAGGAATGAACATTTTCTCTCTACATCCCCGCCATAAAAGGCAGGGTTTTCTAACGGGGTGAAAACAAAAAGAGTGCACTTCATCAGTGCACTCTTTTTGTGAAGCTCCCCCCAAAGGCCAGGGCTTCCCGGCAAGGTATTATTTTTCATATTGTGCCCCTTAACCCTGCCTATCCCACCCAAAGCGAGACAGGGCACGTTCCGGTCAAGGCTCCTGAGCCCCTTTCTTTTATCCCCATGGAATTCATTGAACTTTCCCATTCCTTTTTTTGGTGGGCCCACCTGGGTTCGAACCAGGGACCTACCGGTTATGAGCCGGTGGCTCTTCCAGCTGAGCTATGGGCCCCTTTCCCCTTTAATTATAGATGATCTTCAATCGGTGTCAACCCCATCTCCAAAAAGCATAGCGCATGGGGCATAGAGCATAGCGTTTTAGTTTTGATTTTACGCTCTGCGCTATGCGCTTAGCTCTCTGCGAATCCCCAAAGGGTTAGGCTTCGATAAAAGTTTTCAACTTCTTCGCCCGGCTGGGATGTCGCAATTTCCTCAATGCCTTGGCCTCAATCTGTCGAATTCTTTCCCGGGTGACATCGAAATCCTGTCCCACTTCTTCCAGGGTATGGTCATACTTCTCCCCGATGCCAAATCGCATCCTCAAGACTTTCTCCTCTCTGGGAGTGAGACTGGCAAGGACTTTACGGGTCTGTTCTGACAGGTTTGAACTGATCACAGCCTCCTGAGGTGAAATAATCGCTTTGTCTTCGATGAAATCCCCTAAATGACTATCCTCCTCCTCACCGATGGGTGTCTCAAGGGAAATGGGTTCTTTCGCAATCTTCAACACTTTTCTCACTTTATCCAACGGCATTTCCATTTTCTCAGCGATCTCTTCAGGGGACGGTTCCCGACCGATCTCCTGAACGAGGTATCTGGAGGTTCGAATCAGTTTATTAATCGTCTCAATCATGTGCACAGGGATACGAATGGTCCGAGCCTGGTCAGCGATCGCCCGGGTGATGGCTTGACGGATCCACCAAGTCGCATAGGTACTAAATTTGTAACCTCTTTGGTATTCAAATTTATCCACGGCTTTCATCAAACCAATATTCCCTTCCTGAATGAGGTCCAGGAATTGAAGGCCCCGATTAGTATATTTTTTTGCGATGGAGACGACCAGTCTCAGGTTCGCCTTTACCAGTTCGCTCTTGGCCTCTTTGGCCTTTGTCTCTCCTTCGATAATAGCCTCGACGGCACTTTTCAGCTTTTCGGAAGACAGACCACACTCTGCCTCGACTCGGTTGATCTTCCTCTTGGTATTCTTCGCAGACCGGTCGATCTCTTGAAGATCGGCCTTACTCAATCCTTGATTTCTCAGGAGTTTCTTTTCATTTAACGTCTTTTCTTTCAATTTCCTCAAATAGGTCTTTGCATCCTGAGCAGAAATCCCCCCCCATTTCTCCTCGAGCTTCTTGATTTCCCCTTCTCCTTTCTTCACCCGGTCCTGCATCTGTTTCATCTTCTGAACGATCTTATTAATTTGAGTGTCCCTCAGATTCATCTGGTTGAAAAATTCAAGGATCTCTTCTTGCTTCTTTTTGATCTCTCCCTGTCTCTTTTTAACTCCCTTCTGTTTCTTCTTAACCTTGCTCTCAACCTTCTTCTTCGATAGGGCCTTCCCTGTCAGGAGTCCTCGAAGGTCTTCATCTTTTCGCTTAATCTTTTCGATGAGGTCTAAAATCTTTTTCTTCTGGATCTGCTCTTCCTCAACGCTAGTCTCCTCCTCATCAATTTCGTTGGTGACCTCCCGGATCTCTGCTTTGCCAGCCTTGATCGCATTGCCCAGATTGATGACCTCTTTGACAGCCATGGGGCAGTTCAAAACGATGCTCAGCACCTCTCTCTTTCCACTCTCAATTCTCTTTGCAATCTCGACCTCTCCTTCTCGTGTAAGAAGAGAGACCGATCCCATTTCACGGAGATACATCCGGACAGGATCGGTCGCCCTGCCGAAAGTCTCCACCTCTAACTCATCGCCTTCCTCCTCTTCCTTTTCCAGAGCCTTCTCCTCTTCCACCTTCAATCCTTGCAGATCATCCACCACGTCGATGTCCATTTCATCAAACATCATGAGGACATCGTCGATTTGATCGGAGGAGACGATATCGTTGGAAGGAATCTCGTTCACCTCATCGAACGCAAGAAATCCTTTCTCTCCCTCCATGGAGATCAATTGCTCGACTTCCTTAATCTTTCCCTCTTTCCTCATCGACCTTCCCCTTATTCCTTCTGAAATCTACCCAGCAGTGGTATAAAAAACGTTCCAAAAGGTAGTTGAGTATGCTGGACCGGCAATTTTTATAACAATAATCTTACCTCTCCGGGAGGTTCTCCACCTATGGGTGTGGGGGTGTGGGAACCTCCAAACCTTTACAGCGGAACCTTTTAACATATCACTGCTTCGTTTCCAGAGAAAATCCAAAAGCCACCTTAGGTAAAATGGCATATTACCCATAAAACATATCAAAGAACCGCCTTGTAAAGGTTTGAAAGTACACTCAACTACCTTTTCAATACGTCAGGGTCCTTTTTCTAAAGGGCTCTCCCCCTCTTCGTCAGCTCTTGCCGTTCCATTAAAAGATCGTCCAGTCCTTTCTCGCCTTTCTGTTTCTCGGCCTCTTTAATTCTTTTGAGGATCTCGCCCTCGTCTTTTTTCAACTTCTTTTTACGAATCTTCTGGATACAGTCCTTCAATATCTTCTCTCGATCTCCTGCCTTTAAGTCGCTCTCTTGAAAGGCAAATTCAGACAGCCTCTCCTTGAGGTCTTCCTCAAAACATCCCAGTGCCTCGGTCAGATCAAGCCTCCCTCTTTTCTGATAAAGACCCTCGAGACCCTCGGCCATCTTCTGCAAGACCGGACTTTCAAATTCTCTCAAAATTCCTTCTTTTGTAATGGCTGGGATCATTTCGGGATGGTGGATCATGAGACGAACCACCATCTCCTCTGACTTTGGAAAACTCCTTTCGATGGGCCGCTTTTTTAAATCTTCTTCGGCTTTAATTCGATCCTTGGGAGAAGACCGGAGCCTCTCCATCAATAAAGACTCTGGGAGATCCAGCTTCTCAGCCAGGGTCTTTGTATAGAAATTCTTTCGAATCTTATTCGGAATTTTATCGATCAGGGCCATTCCCTCCTCTGCCACTTTTACCTTACCATCGATGGATTTTATATCATGGGTTTTCATCAACCATTCGAAAAAGAAATCGATGAGGGGAACGGCATGGATCACCCTTTCCTCGAAGTCTTCCAAATTTCCTTTTCTTAGAAACTCATCGGGGTCTTCGCCCTCTGGGAGGAGGACCGTCTTTCCCGCAACCTCCTCTTCTAAGAAGAGAGGAAGGGCGCGAAGGCTAGCTTTGATTCCTGCTTCATCCGCATCAAATACAGTGATCAAATTTTTTGTGTATCTCTTTAAGATCCGAACATGTTGTGCTGTCAGCGCCGTTCCCAATGTAGCGACATTATGCTTCAATCCAAATTGGTGGAGGGTCAACAGGTCGAAATAACCTTCGGCTATTATAACACAATCCTTTTCCGGAATGTATCCTTTGGCCACCTGGAGGCCGTACAGAATCTCTCCCTTATGGTAGATGCTCGATTCCGGAGAGTTGAGATATTTGGGTTCTCCTTCCCTGATCAATCTTCCCCCAAACCCGACGACCCGTTGATGGAGGTCGAAGATGGGGAAGAGAATCCTTCCTCGAAAAGCGTCGTACCAACCTCCCCTCTTTTTAGGAAAAATCAGACCTAATTCCCAGGCCAGCTCCAGAGAAACCTTCTTCTCCTGAAGATGCTGAACCAAACCATCCCAGCGCTCGAGAGAATAGCCCAATCGGTGTTCCTTGATGATCTTCTCGCTCAGCCCCCTTTGGGACAGATACCTCCTCCCCTCGTCACCTTCTCGCTGTCGGTAGAGGAGATCGTGAAAATATTCTGATGCCATCTGGTTGATCTGGAAGAGGATCTCCCTTTTGGCCATCTCCTTCTTTTTGGCAGGAGAGAGTTCTCGCGAAGGAAGTCTTACACCGTAACGCTTGGCCAGCTCCTCCACAGCTTGGGGAAATGAAAAATTCCCCACCTTCATCAAAAATGTGAAAACATCCCCTCCAGCGCCACAACCGAAGCAGTGAAAAATCTGCTTCTCTTCATTGACCATAAAAGAAGGGGTCTTTTCTGAATGGAAGGGACATAACCCTTTATAATGCTTCCCAGCCTTTTTAAGATTGATGTAGTCTGAGACGACCTCCAAAATGCTGGCTCGATCCCGAATTTCTGAAACCTTCTCTTCTGAAAAAAACCCGTTTGCCAACGGTCTACCTCAACCCACTAAAGAAATATCGCCAACCTACTACCTTCTTATATAACCTTTCGTAAAAATATCTAAATTCGAAATCCCTGCCTGCGGCAGGCAGGCGTAACATCTCATCGTTAGGCGTGAAGCGTAAAGCGATCACACCTTACGCCTAACACTTTACGTAAAAATTTCTTGCTTCGGATTTAGAATTTATTTAACGTCAATTTTCCATTAAAACAATCCCTCAGGGAGAGAACCCTGAAGGGTTGTTCTATATAAGTTCTACGATCGTGATGCCACCGCCTCCTCTTATCCCATCTCCGGGAGCAAAATGTTTGACTCCCCGGTGTTCTTGTAAATATTTGCCAATGGCATTTCGTAACCTTCCGGAGCCGATCCCATGGACAATATGGATTTTCTCCAATCCGTGCAAGAGGGCTTGATCAATGAATTTATCAACCTTTGGGATGGCATCCTCCACGGTTAGGCCAATCACATTCAATTGCGATGGGAGTTCTTGAACATTCCTTTGTGACAGGGGCTGGCCTTTGGGGATCTCAAATCCTCTCTCCTCTTCCCCATCCCTCACCTGAATAATGTCGGAGAGAGCGGTTCTCACCTTTGCTTTATGGGTCATCACCTCCACTTGGTTCGAGGATTCGTCTATGCTTGTCAGAATCCCATGGCTTTGCAGGCTTACTATTCTAACACGTTCCCCAACCTTTAAACCAACGGGCATCGTGTGACTTTCCTCTCTTTTGGTCGAAGGAAAAAATTTCTCTTTTATCTCTTTGATTTCTTTGGGGTAGGTATTCAAACGTTGGAGGCTCATATGGGCCCTCTCCTCTTTCCGCTGGCGAACCCATTCCTTTATCTCTTCTTCTACCCTCTGGACTGCCTTTCTCGCCTTCTCCTCTGCCTGGGAAAAGATCTCCTGTCTTTTTCTCTTTATTCCTTCGATCATTTCTTTCAGCCTCTGACGCTCCACCCCAGCCTCTTCCTTCATTTTAAGGAGGTGCAGCCGCTCCTTCTCCGTATCCGCCTTCAATCTCTCCAATGTCTCCAGGGCTCGACCGACCTCCTGCTCATTTCCATCTCGATAATGACTGGCCCTTTCGAGGACCGTTTCGGAGATACCCAATTTCTCGGCCACTAAAAAGGCATTGCTCAATCCCGACGAGCCATAGGCGAGTGTATATTTCGGCTCCAGGGTCTCCTCATCAAACTCAACCGCCACATTCTCTACCTCTGGATGGAAGTATCCATAGGCCTTGAGACGATCGAAGTGAGTGGCGACCACGACCGAGGCGCCACTCTCCATGAATCGATCCAAAAAACCCATTGCCAAAGCACATCCCTCTGAGGCATGGGTTCCCACTCCCAATTCATCTAAAAGGAGGAGGGAATGCGGTCCTGCCTTCCCCACAATTTGGTTCAGATGAAGGAGATGACTGGAGAAGGTGCTGAGATTCTCTTCTATATTCTGCTCGTCTCCGATCACTGCGAAGATATCCTGGAAGATGGCCACCTGGCTCCCCTCCGAGACGGGGATGGGAAGACCGGATTGAACCATCAACGTCAGGAGCCCCAGTGTCTTTAAGGCGACCGTCTTTCCACCTGCATTCGCTCCGCTCAGGATGAGTCCCCTGATCCCATCTCCCATTCGGAGGTGAACGGGAACGATCTGATCTTCTCGGAATCGAGTGTCGGTGCGACAGTCGTTCCGACTCGTACCGACTTTTTGAAGGGTGAGGATGGGATTTCGTGCCCCCTTCATCTCGATCTTACCCCTCTCATTCAAAATGGGCTGGACACCCTTCAAAAGAATGGAGAGCTTTGCCATTGCATAAAGGAGATCCAACTCCCCTAAAATCTCAAAGTCCCTCCACAAGTTTTGCCTCTCCTCCCTCACCTTCTTTGAAAGGTCTGCCAATATCCGGTACTCCTCCTCCTTTTCTTCCCCCATGAGGATATTGATTTCATTGTTGAGGCCGACAACTTGAAGCGGCTCTAAGAAAAAGGTCATACGACTTTGAGACTGATCGTGGATGATCCCTTCCAGCCGATGTTTGAAATCGGATTTAATGAGAAGGACGTACCTCCCATTTCTTAGAGTGATGAAGTGCTCTTGGAAGATCGACTGAAGCTCCTCCTGATGAAGAAGATGTTCGAGAACTCCCTTCGCCCTTTCCCTGATCGCCCCCATCCGATGCCTAATCTCTGAAAGGATTGGACTGGCACGATCCAGAATTTCACCCTTGGTATTGATGGCTTGAAGGATCTCCTTTTCCAGAACCTTTAACGAGGAAAGTTCGGAAATTCTTTCTTGAATACGAGGAGCTTTCACATTCTCCAACTTAAGAAAGAATCGCCTGAGCCCTTTGCACAATGCGATTTGGTGATAGATATCGAGGAGTTCCTGAACCTCGAGAACAGACCTTTCGACATCCAATTTCCTCAAAATTCCCTCAATATCCTTCAATCCTCGAATCGGGATATCGCCCAGGGTCTCTAAAATTTCTTTAAGTTCCATCACTTCAGTTAATCTGGATTGGATCAAGGTAAGGTCTGTAGAGGGCCTCAAAGCCTCGCAATGCTTTCGGCCTAAAGGGGAGGTAGAAAATGATTTCAATATCTCTAATAGATGATAGAATTCTAAAACCTTGAGGGAGCGATCATCCATAAAGCGTGATCAGAGGGAAACGGAATTCACTCAAGAGGAGGAAATTAAGGGGAAAGCCTTTCTTTGACCAATTGGTTGATGAGTGATCCTTCGGCTCTCCCCCCCAATTTTGGCATGATGGACTTCATCACCTTTCCTAAGTCTTTTAAGGATGAAGCTTTGGTCTCTTCAATCGTTTGATCTATGATCTTTAATATTTCTTCCTGACCGAGGGGCTTGGGCAAATAGGATTTCAAAATCTCTATCTCTTTTGTCTCTTTCTCCACCAGGTCTGTTCTTCCGCCAAGTTTAAATTGTTCGATGGACTCCTCACCCTTTTTCATCATCCCCTGGATTACCCTCACAATCCCATCGTCATCCAATGTTTTTCTCTGCTCGATCTCCTTATTCTTCACGGCCGTACGAATCATCCGAATGGTTGAAAGGCGTAATTTATCGCTTGCCTTCATTGCCTGCTTCATCTCATCGACCAATCTTTCTTCTAAGCCCATCCATTATCCCCTCTCTACTATTTTTCTCATCCTTTTCATTGCCCTTTTCTTTGCTGCCAGCATCTTCTTCTTCTTCTTTATGCTGGGCTTTTCGTAATGTTCTCTTTTCCGGATCTCTGACAATATGCCTGTCTTTTCGACTTGTTTCTTAAATCGTCTGAGTGCATTTTCAAAGGACTCATTCTCCTTAATTTTAACACCCGGCATCCATCTTTCCCCTCCTTCCATAATTTATTTT
>Ga0187886_1001831_pt1 | contig 18187 bp, 12 predicted proteins | sample June2016WEW_20_1_FD_133001 | JGI IMG/M metagenome (GOLD analysis project Ga0187886, IMG submission 133001) | Peatland microbial communities from SPRUCE experiment site at the Marcell Experimental Forest, Minnesota, USA - June2016WEW_20_150 | ecosystem: Environmental > Terrestrial > Soil >... | reverse complement strand
GCTATTATCGTCGTCGTGGCTTGTATTTCTGCCTTATTTCTGTAAGGCATGGTTACGAGTTTATTAAACACTGGAGCGAGCATAGTCAAAAATATATTTTTGCCTGCTATTTCCTTTAATTTCTCATTCGTATTGGGTTCTATACTTTGCTGCTCAAACGGCGTCAGTGCCGATAATTTTTCATAATAGTCATATATTTCATCGGAGGATTTAAGCGTTTCTTTTTTTCCCGGCTGAGTAAATAAGATAGAAAAAAGTTTCTTTAGTGTTTCAGGAAAATCCTGTTGTTCTCGTTTGCCAGTTTGGTTGTTATAGGGGCCGTCAATTATATCGTCCATTATTCCCATATCTCCTCTAACGTAAATATGTCCTCCGAAAATATCATCGGTAAAAGACCGCTGTATTGCGTCATAAAAACACATTCTTTCGCCCTTGAAAGTTATTCTGAAGATGTCTTCCCGGACAATTGTCTCGAGGCTGCATTGGAGTTTGGCAAGTTCGGATTTGTCGATATTATACCTGCTCAGGATTTGCCGCAGATTTTGTACAGAACTGCTTTCGATTGCGATGCCTACAATCTGCTCGATAAGGAAAGGCTCAGTTTTTATATGCTTTCCCAATTTCAACGCTGTTAAAATATTTTCAAGTCCCTGACTGTAATTTCCCTCCGATGCCGAAAAGCACGCTTTGAAGCACAATATGCGTGCGATATTTTTGTATTCTTTGGGATGCGGCAAAAGCACGGCAAACATTACGTTGTTCTGTTCTGTATAATATTTATCCCAGCAGTAGGGCTTATCAGAGCCGGCAATGACAAGGTTTAAAATCTCCTGATTCTTCGTAAGCCATTCCTCGGCCTGCTTTTTTTCAGGCTCATTGCATTCAAAGTAGGACTTTGCGAAAATATTTGTCATCTCTTCAGGAAGTTTGTCAATCTTTTCGCCGGCCTGGTTATAATAATACGCCGCGTTCAGCGTTTCATCTGTAGAAGACGGCCTGGCAATTTGATTAAGTTGTGCTACGTAATCAGTTGTTATTTTCGGCTTGCCGCTTATAAACCAGATTACATATAAAATAAATAAAACAATTATTATACCGGAGATTTGACAGGCTTTAGTAAACATTTTCTGCCAGAGTGACTGACAGCGTTTTTTTGCACGTCTGGCAAGGATAGCTAACATTTTCGCATCGCCAAATTCGCTGATTATTTCCTTGGCCGTCTTTTCTCTCTCCTCATTGGTTTTACAGTCTTTCAAAGCATCTTCAAAATGAGCAATAAGTTCTGCCTGAACATCGCCGCGGACTTTTTTCTGCCATCGCATCTTCTTGATGACAAGCCGAATATATTCGCCGGCACAGTCCGGAAGATTTATAAACATTTTGTTATCTTGTTTTTTCTTCATTTTGTTTTATTTTGAAATACCGGCCAGAATACCGCATCACCGTCATCACTCTTCCACAAACTCGGTTTGCCGTCTTTATCAACTCCCATCTTTCCGCCATTATCGATAAAATCCTGACCGACACTGTAATACGTAAAGCCGTCCTGTGTTTTCTTATAGATTAGAGGTTTATCGCTATACGGGTCCATCGGCAATGATTTCAGATATCCTGTTGTAACAAGCTCCTGCAAATCATCAGGCAGCCGTCCCTTTTCCTGCTTGAACCTTAATATCTCGATAATTGCAACAGTGCCCTCGACTTCTGCCTTATTTCTCCATGACAGGACAGCTACCTTTTGCATCGCAGGCGCAAGAATTTTAAGCAGAAGATTACCTTTGATTAATGCTGTTGTTTCTTTTTCAAGGTCGCGCCCTTTGAGCTCAAACGGAGTTTCAGTCGCAGCCTGGCCCCAGAAATCATAATAAGCATCTGTCATTTGCCTGGAGTGCTGCTTATCAGGATGAGTGAAAAGCACATCAAATGCGGCAGGAAGATTTTGCACTGTGATACTCAGAACATGGCTGTCATTGGGACTAAGGGAATCTCTGAATGTAAATAGACGCTTAAGATAGATATGCTCGAACCCAAAATGACCTTCTGTAAAGGATCGTTGAATTTCATCATACTCAGTAAGTTTTTCAAATGACGAGTCGATTATAAAATTTTCATTAGAGACAATAACCTGCAAATTATTGTAGAAGGATTCGAGTTGCTGCGGCCCAATATCGTGCCTGTATAATATCGTCCTGGCCGTATTCATTGAGAGAGCTTCAATGGCAGTTCCGACAAGACTTTGGACAAGTGTGCTTTTGCCTCTTTGATGTTTGCCTAATTTATAAATCGTTAACAAGTCCGCAAATGCTTTTTCATATTGCTTATCCTCGGCGGATAGATATGCCCGCCATCTTAATCCATGAGCCAATGTTCTACATTCACCAAGACTCGGCATAAGAACGGAAAGCATACTATTGTTGTCCTTGGGTTCACCCTGAAGTGTCTGCCAATAGTATGGTTTTTCTGTGCCTTGTTCGATAAGATTTAAAGCCTCGTGATTTTTTTCGAGCCATTGTCTTATCTGAACAATATTGGCTTCACTGGCCTCGATAAAACTTTTTCTAAGGTATTCAAAGCTTTGTTCGTTCTGCGGTTCAATCAGCTTGGCGGCTTTTTCATAATATGGCGCAGCATTTTGTGAATCATCTGCGGCCTTTGGTTTCATCATCTTATTGGCTACTTCAATATAATCGGTTGTTATTACCGGCCTTCCGCTCAGGAACCAGCCGATGTAAATTGCAAACAGAGCAATCGTAATACCGACTATTTGCCAGAAGCGAATCATCATTTTCTGCCAGAGCGGCCGGCAGCGTTTTTTCGCACGCCGCGCAAGCACTCCGATTGTTTTTGCATCCCCGAAATTGCTAATCAGGTCTTTGGCCGCTCTTTCCTTTTCCTCATTAGTTTTACAATCTTTCAAAGCATCTTCAAAGTGAGCGATAAGCTCTGCCTGAACATCTGCCCGGACTTTTTTCCTCCATCGCATCTTTTTTACAACAAGGCGTATATAATCGGCCGCGCACCCCGGCAAATTATTAAACGGATTTTTACTCTCCTTGTTTGCCATAATAAATCCTTTTTAAAATTTAAGCAGGAACGATAGATGTTCCAAAGACCAGCTTCAATGCCTTAAATAAATCTCCAAGCTGCACTTTGTCGGTATCGAGTTTTTCCTTGCCCTTGCTGGTAATGGAATAATACTTGCGTTCTCTGCCCGATTCGGCTGTTTCCCACTGGCCTTTGACTAATTTCTGTGCCTCAAGGTTGTAAAGCAGGGGGTAAAGAGTTCCCTGTCCGAGTGTCAGGATTTTCTGGCTTTTTGCTTCAATCGCCTCGGATAATTCATAGCCGTACATCTTGCCCCGCGACAGAATTTCAAGCACCACAACTGGGGCTACTCCTTTTAATAGTTCACGTTCAAATTTCATATATATACTCCTGTAAAAGTTATGTTTTACATATTATGTAATACATAGTATGTAATGTCAAGCAAAATTTTGTAAAATTTAATATTTTTTAGCGGCACATAATCGATTTTTGCTTATTTTCCCTCTTTTAACAAAACCTTAAAAAGCATTACAGTTTGTTATTGCAACGTGCCGATTTTATAGCTATAAATAGACTTTTTAAGGCTAAAAATGGAGTTTTCGCTTGAAGATAACCGATTTACGACCTGTTAAGAGTGCACATCAGTTTTATGTGCCGATTGGTAATAGAAATATGGAAAAGAAATCGCCATCGGAAGGCAAAAAGTATCATTTTATAGGTATCGGGGGCGTTGGAACAAGTGCTCTTGCCGCCATTTTAATGAAGGAAAAAGCGATTGTAAGTGGTTCCGATATGCAAAGTTCCGTTCTTACCGACCGTCTTTCAACCGGCGGTGCCGCCGTAAAAATCGGCCACGCTGCTGCAAATCTGCCCGCCGACCTCGATGGCGTAGTCATTTCAGCCGCCGTGAGAGACGACAATCCTGAACTTCTTGAAGCTCGCCGCCGAAAAATTATGGTTTACAAATACGCCCAGATGCTCGGCCTGGTTATGGACAGATACAAAGGCGTTGCCATTTCCGGCACGCACGGCAAAAGCACAACAACCGGCTGGCTCGTTTATGTGCTGAAAAAGCTCGGCATTGAGCCCAACTTTGTTGTCGGCGCCGACATTACTCAGTTTGACGCATCGTCGGGCATTGGCAGCAGTGATATTTTTATTGCTGAGGCTTGCGAATATGACAGAAGTTTTCTAAATTTTCATCCGTCAGTCGGAATTATTTTAAATATTGAGCCTGACCATTTGGATTATTATTCGGACATCGATGAAATAATCGAGGCCTTTGGCGATTTCGCAAATGGCATTAGGCCCGATGGCGTGCTGATAGCGGGCGGCGAAGATGCGAACATTGCCAAATTGATTCCCGCGATACAGGGCAGACAGATTTTGACTTTCGGTTTGAAAGACAGTTTTGATTATTACGCAAAGCAGATAAAATATTTTCCTGACCACACGGAATTTACCTGTTTCAATAAGCAAAGGGAAATCGGTACAGCGACGATAAAGCTGCTCGGCGAACACAATGTCAAAAATGCTCTTGCGGTCTTGGCCGCTGCAGAAGCGATGGGCGTTGATGGCGCCCAGGTGCTGAAGGTTTTGGGCGGCTTTGAGGGCATGGACAGGCGTATAATGAAAAAGGCCGAGATTAACGGCATTACTGTTTACGATGATTACGCTCATCATCCTACCGAGATAAAGGCCAGTTTGAAAGCTATGAGGCAGATGTATGATGGCAGGAAGATTTTTTGTGTTTTCCAGCCGCACCAGTACAGCAGGACCCGTTTCCTGCTCAAAGATTTCGCCGACAGTTTCAAACTTGCAGATATGACTATTGTCCCGGACATCTATTTTGTCAGGGATACCGAAAAATCAAAAAACGAAGTTAATTCGCAGATGCTCGTTGACCAGATAATTAAAAAGGGCAGCAATGCGGTGTTTATAGATTCGCTTGAAAAAATTTGCGAATATCTTAAAACTAATGTAAAATCTGGCGATATTTTAATGACTATGGGAGCTGGCAATGTCTGGAAAGTCGCGGACGAATATATTCAGTGGCTTAGAAAAAATAGTTGAGAAAGACTTCCCGCTGGGCGAAAACACCTGGTTTGCTCTTGGCGGCAAGGCTGAATTTTTTATTCGGCCTCAAACCGTCGAGCAGCTTGCCGATGTTGTCCGCCGCTGCACCGAAAACAATATGCCGCTGCGCATTCTGGGCCTTGGGTCGAACCTTCTTATTCGTGACCAGGGCGTAAAAGGCGCTGTAGTAAAACTTGATAGTGACCATTTCTGCAAAATTGAATATAACGGACTTTCTCTCAGCGTCGGTGCCGGAGCGGATTTGGGCAAACTCGTGCTTGATTGCGTCCGAAAGGGACTTGGTGGAATCGAATCGCTGGCCGGAATTCCAGGTTCTATCGGCGGAGCGGTTAAGATGAACGCCGGCGGAATTTTCGGCGACTTTGGTTCGGCGGTCGAATCTGTTACCCTGATGGATAACGTAGGCAATCTTTTTGAAAAGAATAAGCCTGAACTGTCTTTCGATTACCGCCAGACAAATATCACCGCCAAATTCATACTTGGCGCACAAATCAAATTATACCAGGCCGACCCGCAGCAGCTTTTGAATACGGTCAAGGAAATATGGATATACAAGAAAAACACTCAGCCGCTGAACACAAGAAACGCAGGCTGTGTTTTCAAGAATCCGCGCGGTATGAGTGCCGGTGCGATGATTGACCGCACAGGCCTGAAAGGCACAAAAATCGGCGGCGCGATTGTCAGCGAAAAGCACGCTAATTTTATCATCGCCGAAAAAGGCTGCAAAAGCGGAGACGTGATTTCGCTTATTGATACTATCAAAGAAAAGGTTAAGGAAAAATTTGACGTCGAACTTGAGCTTGAAATAGAAATCTGGTAGAGATTTTTGGTAATTATAAATGGACTTTGAAATTCCGGGTGGTCTTAAAGTTGCAGTTTTGAAGGGGGCTGTCGGTTCAGAACGACAGGTAAGCCTGGTAAGCGGAAAATGTGTTGCTGATGCCCTCAGAAAGACAAAATTAGTAGATGTAATCGAACACGATTTCCTGCCCGATGAGCCTGATATTCTCGACGATAAAAGCATTGATGTGTTTTTTCTTGCCTTCCACGGCGAATTTGGCGAAGGCGGCCAGATGCAGGAAATTTGCGAGCGGAAAAAACTCATTTTTACCGGCTGCGATTCAAAGGCAAGCAGAATAGCGTTTGACAAAATGGCCTGCAAAAGAGCTATCGAAAATGCAGGCCTGCCCACTCCGCCCGTCGTTGAAATTAGAAATTCCGGGCAATTGAAAGATATGGATTCAAAGCTCAAGAGTATGAGCGAAAAATTTGTTATTAAACCTATACGTCAGGGCAGCAGCGTCGGCGTCCAGCTTACACAGGGAATCGAAAATACGAAAATCGCTGCTCAAAAATGCTTCGACGAATTTGGCGACTGTATGATAGAAGAATTTATAAAAGGCACAGAATTGACGGTTGGCATTCTCGAAAATACCGCTTTGCCTATTATTGAAATCAGGACCGCTCATCAGTTTTACGATTATGACGCCAAATACATCGACGATAGTACTCAATATCTGTTCGATACTGTTTCGGATAAAAAAACCGTGCAAAAAATAAACGATGTCGCGCTGAAAAGTTTCAACGCCGTAGGCTGCAGGGATTTCAGCAGGGTAGATGTGATTTTAGGCGGCGATGGAATTCCTTATGTTATAGAAATAAATACCATTCCCGGCTTTACGAATCATTCGCTTCTGCCCAAAGCCGCCGCCAAAGCCGGAATTGATATGAGTCAGTTATGTTTGCAGATTATACATACTGCTCTTAAAAGGAGAAGTTGAGCATTGGCCGAAAAAACTAAAAAATCATGGTTCAGCTTTAAAAAGAAGCTTACCAAGACCGAGAAAAAAGAGCGTTCCAAAGCCTTTCGCAATACGGTAATTATTTTTGCTTTTATTATAGTTTTTGTTGGCATAGCGACTGGCTTTATTTTTCTCGAACGTTTCGCAAAAAAGCAGATTAAATTCGGCACACAGACCCTTGGCCTTGAGTTGATTAATGTTCCCGACTGGGTCAGCCCCGAACTTCAGAACAAAATTCTTACAACCGCCGAGAAAGGCGGCCTTATTTTCGCTCTCAACGAATCAATGGCAAGACAGGTCGGTGAAAATCTTCAATCTCTTGCCTGGCTCTACGATGTTAAAATTACGATAGGCCATACATCTATAATTGTAAAGGCAGGCTACAGAAAGCCCGTTGCCCTGATAAACGCCGACGAAGGCCAGTTTTATTTGGATTCGCAGTTAGTGGTTCTCGATTACGTTCCTGTAAGCAAACTTCCAATTATCGAGATTACCGGCGTTCCGACAAATCGGCTTACATCACGTTCTGTTGCCACAAAATGGCAAAGCGAAGATGTCGACGCCGCAATCGAGCTGATTGACCTTCTGGATAAGATGGACAAACAGATTACTTCGAAAAAACCATTGCTTGCTGAGATAAAGTCGATTGATATGAGCAATTACAATGGCCGCCGAACCGCTTCGCAGCCGCATATTCTTTTTTACGCTAAGGATGGCACGGAAATAAGATGGGGCGCCAAGAAAGGCGATTGGAGCAGAAATCTCGAGGCAAGAGACGAGGAAAAACTCACAATTCTTTATAACACATATAAGGAACTTGGCACGATACAGATTCGCGCCGCACAGAAGGGCAGTTTTATTGATTTAACCCGCCCCCAAACTTTGTCTCTCCCCATCGACAAATACAATAAATAACAAAATATTTAGCCCCCGAATTTATTCGGAGGTTCGTCCCCCTGAAGTGGATAAGTTTTTCTGGTATTTTTAATTTCTGTTCGTATAATAGGTCTGCTTTTTATTAAGGAAAACAAGGATGAAAGACGGTAAACATATCCCCCTGACCAAACCCCAAATCGACCGGCTTGTCTCTCAGAATTGCCAGTGTGACAACTGGAAGCAAGTCCTTGTCAGCCATAAATTTACGCCCGACAACATCAGGAACGTAACCTTTTCAGGCAAAATTAAGCTTGGCCGGTTTGACAAGCAGGTTAGTTTTTACGGCGGCGTAACAAAACCAGCCGGCATTTACAATGCGTTTATTCACAATTGCACGATTGGCGACAACGTTTACATCTCTAATGTTACCAATCACATAGCCAATTACGTCATAGAGGACGACTGTATAATTGACCACATAGATTTGCTTGCCGTTGAAGGCCCGACATCTTTTGGTAACGGCATTAAGGCCGTTGTGATTAATGAAGCCGGCGGCAGGGAGGTTATGATTTTTGACCATCTTACCGCTCAGATTGCGTATATCCTGGCCTTATATAGACACAGGCCCAGGCTCATCCAGAAAATTGAAAAGATGATTTCGCAATATACCCAAAGTGTGAAATCGGATATTGGCGTAGTAGGCAAAGCCGCTCATTTATCGAATTGCGGAACGATAAAAAATGTAAAAATCGGTCCCGCCGCGATAATTGGCAATATAAAACGTCTTGAGAACGGCACGATTAAAAGTTGTCCACAGGACCCGACCGAGGTTGGCGCAAGTGTTGTCGCCAGGGACTTTATAATTGCCGAGGGCGCGAAAATCAGTGAAGGATCCATTATTTTGAATTGTTTCATCGGCCAGGCAACGAAAATGGACAGGCAGTTTTCAGCGGAAAATTCTGTCTGTTTCGCAAATTGCGGTTTCCATCATGGCGAGATATGCTCGATTTTCGCAGGCCCTTACACAGTCAGCCATCACAAATCCACGCTTTTGATTGCCGGCTTATTTAGTTTCTTCAACGCAGGCTCCGGCACCAACGAAAGCAATCACATGTATAAAGTCGGCTCCGTTCACCAGGGAATTTTCGAACGCGGCACGAAAGTAACGAGCGATGGATATGTTTCGTATCCTGCCAGGATTGGCGCCTTTTCAGTCATTGTTGGCAGGCATTACGCGCATCCCGATACCACGGATATTCCATTTTCATATCTTTTCGAAGAAGAGGAAAGAAGTTTCATCATACCCGGCATAAACCTGCGAACCGTCGGAACAGTCCGCGATGGCGAAAAATGGCCCCGGCGCGACGAACGCAAATCGCCCGATAAATCAGACCTGATTATCTTCGATGTGCTTAGCCCCTATACCGTACAGAAAATTTTCAAAGGACTCGAACTGCTGCTTAACCTCAAACCCGCTGAAACCAACGCCTCGAAAGTAGTTGTCTGCAATAATCTACACTTCAGCTCCTCGGCTCTGCACAAAGGCATAGAATATTACACGCTGGCAATAAATAAATTCCTCAGCGATTGCCTGATTGAGAAATTAAAAGCCTCCTGCCCAAAATCAATCGCAGATATCGAGAAACTAATAGAAAATACCGATTCGGCAGGGACAGGAAAATGGCTCGACCTCTCAGGTCTGCTTGTGCCTGAAAAACATATAAATTCACTGCTGAACGATATCGAAACCGAAAAGTTAAACACTATCGAATCAATCATCGAAAAACTTAAATCACTCTATAACGACTATAACAAATATAAATGGTCCTGGGCCGCAGAAAAAATCCGCAATATTATGAAAAACCAGAAAGAGTCTTCCGCTACTGAAAAAATATTTAAAATTATCAATGATTGGGCCGGAGCGTGCAAAAAATTAAACTCGCTAATATTAGCCGATGCTGAAAAAGAGTTCACGGAAGCATCGAAAATCGGGTTTGGTATCGACGGCGATGGAAAAACAAGAGATGCCGACTTCGATGCGGTAAGAGGAACTTTCCAGACAAATAGCATCGTCGGCAACCTTAAAAAACAACAGGAAATTACAAACCAAATCGCGGAAGAATGGATAAATAAGCTTAAAAAGCTTTCGTAAAGCGTTTTTAAGCAGATTACAGATTACAGATTATAGATTACAGAAAAACGATGCTTCAGGTTGCATTATTCAGTTTCGCGTACTGGCCGTAAAGTTCTTTTGCCGCTTCTATTTCATCATCGAACATGCCGAGATGTATTTTCCTGTATTTATAGTAGATAATTACACGCCATTTATTGGTTCTTTTACGCAACCACGAATACGCCTAAATACGATATAATTTCTTGACATTAATTTCCTTTAAGAATACACTTTGAGGTTTGAAATTGTTGCGAAATTTCGTTTATAAGTATAATTCGTAAGTGTTTGTAAATAAATATCTTAAATAGATTTCTCGACTTCGTCCCCTTAAGGGGGACTTCGCTCGAAATGACCCCCCGGTACAGGTTCGGGGGCTAAACAGAAAATACGAGAAAAAATCATGGACGAACCAAAGAAAACTGAACGAATTGAAGAGATGCGGATTCTCGATGAGATGAAGAATTCGTATATGAATTACGCGATGAGCGTAATAGTTTCCCGCGCTTTGCCGGACGTCCGCGACGGCCTGAAACCCTCGCAGAGACGAATAATGGTAGCGATGAACGACCTGAATCTCGGGCCGCGAAGCAAGCACAGAAAATGCGCGAAAATCGTCGGCGATACCTCCGGTAATTATCATCCGCACGGCGACCAGGCTACTTACGGCACTTTAGTGCGCATGGGTCAGGACTGGAGTATGAGGCATACATTAGTTGACCCGCAGGGAAATTTCGGAAGTATCGACGATGACCCGCCGGCGGCGATGAGGTATACCGAGGCGAGGATGTCGGCTGAAGCGATGGAAATGCTCGACGACCTTGAACGCGATACGGTTGATTTTATACCGAATTATGACGAGACACGGACTGAGCCGACAGTTTTGCCGTCGAGGTTTCCGAATCTTCTGATTAACGGCTCGACGGGTATCGCGGTTGGTATGGCGACGAATTTGCCGCCGCATAATCTGGGCGAGGTTTGCGAAGCATTGCTTCTATTAATAAAAGACCCGAACTGCGGGTTCAAAGATATTATGAAGGTTCTGCCGGGGCCGGATTTTCCGACGGGCGGAATTATCTGCGGAAGAAGCGGAATCAGGCAGGCATACTCGACGGGCAAAGGACATCTTGTAGTCAGGGGCAAGGCTGATATTGAGGAGACCAAGAAGGGCCGAAAGCACATCGTCATCACTGAAATTCCTTATATGATTGTCAAAACGAGCATAGTTTCCAAGATTGCGGAGCTTGTTGAGGCGGGAACGCTGACTGAGGTTAGCGATGTGCGGGATGAGTCGGACCGGAATGGGATGCGGATTGTTGTCGAGATAAAAAAAGACGCAGAAGAACAGGTTGCACTAAATAAAATTTATCAATATACCCAGCTTCAGGCGACATTTGCGATATCAAATGTCGCGCTGGTAAATAACCGGCCTGAAACGCTGAATATAAAACAGCTTATGCAGCTGTTTATCGACCATCGCAAAGATGTGATTCGCAGACGAACACGCTTCCTGCTGAAAAAGTGCAGGAACAGGGCACATATCCTCGAAGGTCTAATCCTGGCGATAAGCGATATCGATGAAATTATAGAATTGATAAAGAAATCGCCTGATGCGCCAACTGCAAAACTGAACTTAATGAAAAAGGCGTTGCGGCTAATCGAATCGGCAACACTGAAAAAATTGCTGCCGGAAGAGTTCGCAAAACGAGCGATGGGCGAAGACCAATTTTTGACCGGGCCGCAGGCGGACGCAATTCTTGCAATGCAGCTTTCACGGCTGACGGGACTTGAAATTGAAAAACTCGGCAAAGAATACGTGGATATTGCCGAGGAAATTAAAGGTTACGAGGCGATATTAGCGGATGAGAAACTTGTACTCGATATTATTACTGAAGATTTGTTCGAGATGAAGGAAAAATACGCGAATAAACGCAGAACGGAAATAGCGGAAGAGGCGGAAGATTTAAATATCGAAGACCTTATCGCTGACGAAGAGGTGATTGTTACGCTGAGCCACGGCGGATATGTCAAACGTATGCCGATTGATACTTACCGCAAGCAGGGACGCGGCGGAAAGGGCGTTATCGGGTCGGATACGCGAGAGGGCGATTTTATCGAATCGCTGTTTACGGCGTCAACGCACGATTACCTGATGGTGTTTACGAATCGCGGGAAATGCTACTGGCTGAAGGTTTATAACGTTCCGCAGCTTACGCGGCAGAGCAAGGGCAGAAGCATCGCGAACCTGCTTAACCTGAGCGACCAGAAAATTGCGTCGATTGTAAATGTTAACAAATTCGACGAACGAAACCTTGTGATGACGACGAGGAACGGAGTTATTAAGAAATCCGCTCTGTCGCTTTACTCGAACCCGCGGCCAAGCGGAATTATCGCGGTTAAACTCGACCCGAATGACGATTTAATCGGTGTTGCGCTGACCAGCGGCCAAAACCATATCATTCTCGGCACGAAAGACGGAATGGCGATTCGATTCGAAGAGTCGCAGGCAAGGCCAATGGGCCGCTCGGCAAGAGGCGTTAAAGGAATTAATCTCCGCAAAGGCGATTTTGTCGTCGATATGGTTGTGGCGGAAGAGGGAGCATCGCTATTGACGGTTTGCGAAAACGGGTTCGGCAAGAGAACGGAACTCGAAGATTACCGGCCGCAGCATCGAGGCGGAATAGGACTTATCAATATCAAGACGTCGGACCGCAACGGAAACGTAGTGGCGATAAAGACCGTTAAAACCGATGATGATATTATGATTATCACCGGCAAGGGAATTATTATCCGCACGGGTCTCGATGAACTTCGCGAAATAGGCAGAAATACGCAGGGCGTAAGACTGATAAAACTTGACGAAGACGATAAAGTCGTCGCGGTAGAACGAGTCGTCAAAGAAGAAAAAGATATTTCGACTCCGCTCAATACAGGTGAAGGCGGCGAAGTGCAGAACCAACAGCAGCCTGAAGAGCCGAAAGATACCGGCGACGAACAAAAATAATCTCAAGATTGAAGATTGAAAATTTAACGTCCAACATCGAACACTGAACGTTGAACTTCCAAATATAGAGTATCTGTCGGGTTTTCCAGTATAAAAAATTGATGGTGTAATATGGAACGAGAAGACAAATGGAAAAAGCGATAATAATAAAACTTCATAAGGATTTTGAGCATAGTGTTTACAAAGAAGAAAAAACAGGGGTGGAATTCTGGTTTGCAAGAGATTTACAGAATCTTTTAGGTTATACCAAATGGGAAAATTTTGCAAAAGTTATAGAAAAAGCTAAAATTGCCTGCAAAATCGCTGGTTTTGAGCCATTAGACCATTTTCCTGATATCAGGAAAATGGTGGATATCGGTTTAGGAGCCAAACGAGAAATAGAGGATATAGCACTTACCAGATACGCCTGTTACTTAATTGCCCAGAATGGAGACCCGTCGAAAGACCCAATAGCCTTTGCCCAGACGTATTTTGCCGTTCAGACCCGCAAACAGGAAATTATCGAACAGCGAATAGCGGAAGTTGAGCGATATAACGCTCGTAAAAAACTTACTTTATCAGAAAAACAATTATCCGGAATAATTTATGAAAGACTGCAGGACGAACAAAGTTTTGCCCGAATAAGAAGCAAAGGCGATACGGCTTTATTCGGCGGCAAAACGACAGGGCAAATGAAAGAACATCTTAATATCCCGCAATCAAGGGCACTTGCGGATTTTTTGCCTACAATCACAATCAAAGCTAAAGACTTCGCAAATGAAATAACGAATTTCAATATTAAACGTGATGATTTGCGAACAGAAGCAAAAATTGCACGAGAACACATAAAAAATAATCAGGACGTAAGAAAACTTCTTGTAAAGCGAAATATAAGACCTGAGGCATTGCCGCCGGCAGAGGATATAAAAAAAGTCGAGAGAAAACTTATCACAGAGCAGAAGAAGTTAAATAAAGCAGAACCTCTGGATCCAATAAATGAACAGACAAACGGATAGACAGTGAAAAATAAAATAGATACAAAACCAAACCGCCCAGGCGGTCAAGTATATGTAATAGCGGGCAAGGATGAATTTCTGGTTGCGGAAAAGACGGCCGGCCTTGTGGGAGAGCTTTTAAAACCTGACGAAATGCAACTGTGCCTTTGGCGGGCGGATGCGGATAAAGTGACGGCAGTAGACGTCTTCGACGAATTAAGGACGCTGCCGTTTCTTGCCGAAAGACGCGTGGTGGTCCTGGCGGGAGCGGATGATTTTGTAAGCGATAACCGAGAGCTTCTGGAAAAATATTTTGAAAGTCCGGCGGCCAGCGGTGTTCTAATCCTTACGGTCGGAGGCTGGGCATCGAATACGAGACTTGCAAAGGCGCTGCCGAAAGTCGGGCAATTGATTGAGGTCGGAGAATTAAAATCACGGGAACTTGTCGGCTATATCTGCGATTACGCAAGAGAACAGCATAATAAAAATCTTTCCTACAACGCGGCGCAAATGCTGATTGAACTTTCGGGCGACGAGCCGGGGATACTGCGGAACGAAATCGATAAACTGGCGGCGTATGTTGCGGCGGCGAAAAATATAACGGAAAAAGAAATAGCGGAACTTGTCGGGCGAAACAGGGTTTTCGGTGCGTTTGAAGTTATCGATTCGATGATGGCGGCAGATACGGGGACGGCGATTGAGAAACTGCGGATGATGTTCGATGCCGATAAGGATGCCGAATATACGGTTTTAGGGGCGTTCGCGTGGCATTTTCGCAGGATGTTCTCGGCGGCGGCGATGCTGCAAAAGGGCGATTCGCCTGACGGGGTTGCGCGAAAACTTCGGATTTGGAACCAGAGTGAATTTTTCGGAGTTCTAAAGAAAATCGGGCTTAAAAGAATCGGCGATTGCCTGCGGCAGCTTGCCGAGTTCGATTACCAGATAAAGACCGGCAGGGCAACGGCGCAAACGGCGATTGAATCAATGATAGTTCAATTCGCGGAAAAGTAATTGCCACAGAGCTCACAGAGAACACAGAGATATAAATATAACTACGAATTAATGCGAAAAAATATGGCAGAAGAAAAACGAGAAAGAAAAAGGCATAAACGCAAGCAGACCATTGTCGAACAATGGCTGGTGTATGTTCTGCTGCGGATATTTTTGTTTTTTGTCTGTTTGTTTCCGGTTGAGAAGGTCCTGAAGTTCGCTAAATATCTTGGCAAAGGCTTTTGGAAGCATTATCGCCGGGGCAGAGAACGAGCCATTGAAAACCTGCGTGCAAGCTTTCCAGATAAAGACGAAAAATGGATAGAGGAAACGGGCATACGAAGTTTTGAGAATTTAGTAATGTTTGCAGTGGATGTGGTTTTTTTGCCGCGAATAATACGAAAAGATAACTGGGAACAATATTCAAGCTATAAAAATGTAGAGCGGGTCAAATGGATGATGCAGGAACACCAGCCATTGCTGCTTGTTACGCCTCATTATGGGAATTTCGAGATAATAGGCTATCTGCTTGGCGAATTCGATTTTGATATTTACAGTATCGCAAGGCCGCTGGATAATAAATTTATAAATAAATATCTCTATGATGTCCGGCAGCGCAGGGGACAGAAAATAATCGATAAAAAAGGCGCGACAGAGCAGGTGGAAGAAATTGTCCGGCAGGGTTCGACATTATGTTTTGTGGCCGACCAGAACGCGGGCAAAAAGGGAATTTTCGTTGACTTTTTCGGCAGAAAGGCAAGCACATACAAAAGCATAGGCTTGCTGGCGATGCAATATAATCTGCCAATCGGCATTGGGGTAAGCAGAAGAGCCGGCAATCGGTTCTTTTTCGAGATTGAGATGACAAGACTGATTATGCCGGAAGAATGGAAAGATAAAGACGACCCGCTGCGGTGGATTACGCAGGAATATACCAAGGCCTTTGAGGATTCAATCCGCAAAGACCCGTCGCAATACTGGTGGATTCACCGGCGATGGAAGACAAGGCCGAAGGATGAGAGAAATAGCCACAAAGAAAATTGAAGATTGAAGATTTAAGATTTGCGGTTATAATTTCTCATAAATTGTTAAACGGAGAAAATTATGGCAGAGACGCAAAAAAGCTGGGAACATCGGCTTGGCAAACCTACAGATTCTTTGGCAGTCGATTTTGTAGAGTCGCTATCGTTCGATACGCGGCTCTATAAGTATGATATTGTCGGGTCAATCGCTCACGCAGAGATGCTGAGCGAGAAAAAATTGCTTACGAAAGAAGAATTCAAGCAGATAAAAGACGCTCTTGTAGAAATATCGCACCAGATTGCCGAGGGTAAATTCAAATTCGATAAGACTTATGAAGATATTCATATGGCGATTGAGGCTGCGCTGATAGCGAAAATAGGCGAGGCGGGAAAGAAACTGCATACGGGCAGAAGCAGAAACGACCAGGTCGCAACGGATATGCGGCTGTGGATGCGCGACGAGATAGAATTAATACAGACAAAAATAGCCCTGCTGCAAAAGGCATTTGTGAAACTCGCGGAGAAATACACTAATGATATTATGCCGGCGTATACACATATGCAGCGGGCACAGCCGATTTCCATCGCGGCATATCTTTTGAGTTTTGTCGAACAGCTTCACCGCGATAGTCTGCGGTTGAAAAACTGCCGACTGCTTTTAAACCTTTCGCCTCTTGGAAGCGGAGCGATTGCAGGGTCGTCGCTGCCTTTGGATAGAAAACAGGTCTGCGGACTGCTGGGATTCTCGGATATTACCTATAATACGATTGATTCGGTTTCCGACAGAGATTTCTGCGCGGAATTTATATTCGACTGCTGTCTGATTTCGGCGCATCTGTCGAAACTGGCTGAAGACTGGATTATCTTTTCGACTACGGAATTCGATTTTATACGGATTGACGATGCGTTCTGCACATCGTCGAGTATGATGCCACAGAAGCGTAATCCAGATATGCTCGAATTGATTCGCGGCAAGACGGGAACGCTTTACGGTTCGCTTATGGCGATTCTAACGATTCTGAAGGCGCAGCCATCGGGCTATAACCGCGACCTGCAGGAAGACAAGGTGCATACTTTCAAGGCATCGGATACGATAGAGGCCTGTCTGGATATGGCCTGCGCGATAGTTGACAATACGAATTTTAAACAAGAGAAGATTTCAGCAGGACTTGATAAGGGATTTCTGGACGCGACGGCACTGGCGGAATATCTCGTTAAAAAAGGCGTGGCTTTCCGGACGGCGCACGGAATCGTCGGCAGTCTTGTGGCCCAGTGCGAAAAAGACGGCAAGGCTCTTGCGGATGTTTCGATAGAACAATTCAAAAAGTTCAGTAATGTTATCGGCGAAGATGTTTATCAGTGCCTGGGCAGTAAGAATGTGGCCGCTTCATACGCAACGGCTGCGGCAGCGTCGCCGGCACAGATGATAGAGCAGATAAATTACTGGAAAAAACAGTTCGCAAAACAATGAGCAACGGCGAAACTGAACTTGTTAAATATTTCGCGGCAAAAGGAAAATTAAGCCGGTCGAAATTCCCCATAGGTATCGGCGATGATATGGCGCAAATCAAACTGCCAAAGGGCAATTCGGTTCTTATCACTACAGATATGCTTCTGGACGGGGTGCATTTCGATACGAAAAAAGCGACGCTTGAACAAATCGGCTATAAATCTATGGCGGCAAGTCTGAGCGATTGCGCAGCGATGGCGACAATTCCGCTTGCGGCGGTTGTTTCGGTTGCACTGCCGAGGAATTTCGTCGCTGGAAAACTTAAAAGACTGCACAAAGGAATACTTATCGCGGCGAAAAAGTATAACTGCCCGCTTGTGGGCGGAGATATGACGAGTTGGACGAAACCTCTGGCAGGTTCGACAGGCTCACTGCTGGCAATTAGCGTATCGATGTTGAGTGTGCCGGGGAAAACAAAGCCTGTTCAAAGAAGCACGGCGGAAATTGGCGATTTGATTTGCGTGACGGGGACTCTTGGCGGGTCATTAGCAGGCAAACATCTTACTTTCGAGCCTCGAATTAAAGAAGCTTTAGCGATTGCCGAGGCAGGGGCAAATTCGATGATGGATATCAGCGACGGACTGAGCACCGATTTGAATCACATAAGCAGATTAAGTAAAAAAGGCGCAATTATTTATGCCGATAAAATTCCAGTTTCTAAAAGCTCAAAAACGTTAAACAACGCTCTAAACGATGG
>Ga0187886_1001830_pt1 | contig 18188 bp, 16 predicted proteins | sample June2016WEW_20_1_FD_133001 | JGI IMG/M metagenome (GOLD analysis project Ga0187886, IMG submission 133001) | Peatland microbial communities from SPRUCE experiment site at the Marcell Experimental Forest, Minnesota, USA - June2016WEW_20_150 | ecosystem: Environmental > Terrestrial > Soil >... | reverse complement strand
CCCTCTAGGGTTCGGGGTCAAGGAGAATAAAAAGTCCTTTCCCCGGAAAGGCCTATCGAGTTAAGGATTGGCTGGCTTGGTCTCTTCTGGCTCGACCTTTTCGGTCTCTGCCAGGGTGTCATCCCCTTTATGAAGTCGTCGTTGTCTTCTCTCTTCCTGCTTTTTCTGGCGGGCCACTTCTTTTCGTCGCTTTTCGCCTTTATATGCTCCAGCATGTTTTGGCATAATACCCTCCTTCCTCCAGTTCTGTCAAGCCGAGGCAACTAAGAATTCTTGGTTGTAAGGTTTGCTTTTTTCTTTGCTCTCTTTCTTATCTTCTTTCTTGCGGCAAATACGATTATCCTGTAGACTCGCCCGAATGGCAGAAGTCTATGGATTACCAACTTCTTAAGGATCCGTAATATTACTGGGAGGGTGAAGAACGAAGCATATACGTCCCTCCGTATCTGTTGAAGTTCCCCAAGGGATATCCTATCAGAGTAAACCTTACCCGACCCTTCCTCAATATGGTAATCATCAAGCCCCTTCAGCATGTCTTTGAGGGGAGAATATTTGGTAGCTCTTAGGATCGACAGGCCAAGAGTATCTACGCCAAGCCCATGTGAGAAATTTACTATATCCAGCATCTCATCCCTGGTTTCGCCTATATTCCCTATCATAAAATAGCAATGATAGATGAAATTAAATTGCCTCAAAACTTCAAAATACTCCCTTACTTTTGCAGTAGTAAACCCTTTATTCATAGATGCTAGGGTCTTATCCTGTGCGGATTCTATACCTAAAAGAAAAGCCATAAAACCGGCTTTATCCATCTTCTTGAGAACATCCGGCCTTTTTGCAACTTCTAATCGAGCATTTATGAAGTATTTCTTTTTTATGCCCTCTTTTACGATTAGGTCACACACCCTTTCAACCCAGTCCATATCTGCCGTAAAAATATCGTCCGCAAAGCCAATCACATCAGCCTCTATGGTTTTAATCTCTGACACAATAGACTCAGGCCTTCTGATGGACCACTTTCTCTTCTCGCCCAAAGGATTGAACTTAAAATCGCAGAATTGGCAGTTATAGGGGCAACCTCTCGATCCCAACATGAGGTCTATTTGAACGTCTGATGTGAATCCATCTAACGCAACCGTGTATTTATAACGACGAAGTTTTCTGTTGGGGTAAAAATCGCTTCGCACAGGCTCAAGCTTTCGATTCTTGTTATGCACGATCTTGCCCTTTAATCTAAAGGATAGTCCATCAATGTCAGGTGAAAGGCCCTGATAGACAATTTCCCTTGCAATCGCCTCACCATCCCCACGGACAATTCCATCGATTCGGGGAATATCTTCAAAAAGTTCATTCACCCGCTCCGTTGCATACCTTCCCCCTACGATTAGGGTAATATTTTCAGGAATGCTATTGATGATTCCTTTAACAAAATCCTTTTCTTCATCCCAATTGTAGCTCACCAGCACTAAATCCGTAATTTTATCAATAAATGAGGATAGGGGCTTCTTTTCATATCTCATATCAATGATCTTTACACTCTCCACAATATCTTCAATAGCACTGGCTGCATACTCAAGACCTAGGGGGGGGAAAAAACCGTAGCTTTTCAACTCCTGTTTATATGGGTATATACAAATAGCATTTTTATACTTCATTTTTTCTTACCCCCATCTTCTGTTGTTTGTGCCAGTTCACTACAGCTTTATTCTAGTCATTTTTCGATCCGGGTCAACCGAATTTTGCAGGTTCGCCCTCAATACCCATTATCCTGACGGCGAACATTCCATTTCCAACTGGAGCCAGACAACCCCTCGGGCAAAATCATGGAAGAGCGGCACATTTCCCACAAATTTCTTGACATTACCCGCTCTTCCACTATATTTAGATTGCGCTAGACAATTGGACCTGACTTCTCATGGGAGGGTCGGGCTAGGGTTGATCGAACATCCCGAGCCAAATATTCCAACTCGCGATTCTCACTGATCGGCCTGAAGAAATTTCCTGGATCGCAGAGGGTACCCATGGCCATGATGAAAGCATTGGTAAAAACCAAGCCCGAACCCGGCCTTTGGCTGCAAGATGTGCCGGTTCCAGAGATCGGGATCAACGATGTGCTGATTAAAATTTATCGGACCGCGATCTGTGGTACAGATGTCCACATCTACAACTGGGACAAATGGGCCCAGAGGACGATTCCCGTGCCCATGCACGTGGGCCACGAGTTTGTCGGGAGAATTGTGAAAACCGGAAGTAACGTTCACGACTTCAAACCAGGCGATCTTGTCTCTGGTGAAGGACACCTTGTCTGTGGCCGCTGCCGGAACTGCCTTGCCGGCCGGCGGCACCTTTGCCCGAACACCAGCAGCGTCGGCGTCAATCGTCCTGGTGCTTTTGCCGAGTACCTCTGCATTCCCGTCACCAATGTCTGGTACTGCGATCCTCATATCGCCATGGATGTCCTCTCCTGCTTCGATCCTCTAGGCAATGCCACGCATACGGCCCTCTCCTTCGATCTCCTAGGCGAGGACGTCCTGATTACCGGTGCCGGCCCCATCGGCTGCATGGCCACCGCGATCGCCAAGCACGCTGGAGCGCGCCATGTGGTCGTGACGGATGTCCTCCCTTACCGTCTGGAACTGGCGAAAAAAATGGGCGCGACCCTGACCCTGGACGTGCGCTCCGAGACCATCGAGGACTCGCAAAAGAAGCTCGGAATGAAAGAGGGATTCGATGTGGCCCTGGAGATGTCCGGTAATCCTGAAGCGTTCCGATCGATGTTGGCCAACCTGTGCCACGGCGCCAAGGTTGCGGTCCTGGGGCTTATACCCCAGGAAACCGTTATTGACTGGAATGTCGTAATCTTCAACAGTCTCACAATCAAGGGCATCTACGGCCGCGAGATGTATGAGACCTGGTACAAGATGACCGTCATAATCCAGAGTGGTCTGGACATCACGCCGGTCATCACCCATCATTTTCACTACACGGAGTTTGAAAAAGGTTTCGAGGTGATGCGCTCCGGCCGGTCCGGGAAGGTAATCCTCCGCTGGTTTGATGATTGAAGAAACGCAAGTAGGCCGAAGATTTCCGTCGCCCCTTGGAGAATCGGGTACTCTTGATTTTTTATCGGGGAAGGGTTGCAGATACGGGGAGTTTTTCTTACCAGCCATAGAAGGGAAGCGATCATGCCGCGAGAGCATTTAGACCAATCGTTGAGGCAAGAGATCGAGGCGTTACAGGCGGAGGGGCGAGCCAAGGCTCCGGAGCGGATCATCGTTGATTACATCCCTCCGGCAGGGGAGAAGGGGCCACGCTATATTTTAAAAGGGGTAAACCGGGAATTCATTCGCATGAACTCAAACAGCTACCTGTCCTTGTCGAACCATCCGGCCTTAATTGAAGCGGCGGATGAGGCCACGAAAAAGTTTGGCGTAGGGCCCGGTGCGGTGCGTTTTATCGACGGAACCTTTTATCATCATGTGGCTCTCGAGGAACGAGTGGCTCGTTTCTTAAACAAACCCGCCGCCAAAATTTTCAATTCCGCTTACACATCCAATTGCGGATTGGCCCTGGCGCTTAGCGGTAAGCAAACCTATTGGATCGGGGATGAACTCAACCATAATAGCATTATCCGGGCGATGCGCCTGGCCAATGTTCCCGGGGAAAGAAAGGGAATTTATCCGCACAACCATATGGAGGCGTTGAGAAAATGCCTAGAAGAAGTCCCCGAGGATGTTGAGCGGGTTATCCTGATCTTTGACGGCATTTTCAGCATGCGCGGAGATTATGCGCCCCTCGAAAGGATCAAGGAAATCGCTGAGCCCTACGATAAAAGGTTCAAGGACGGGGTCATCACGGTGATGGACGATTCCCACGGCATCGGCGCCTACGGCAAAACCGGACGCGGCACGGCAGAATTCACCGGGGCGCAGCCCGACGTGATGATTGGAACCTTTGGGAAGGCTTTTGGCGTAAACGGTGGATTTGTCGGTGCCTGTGAAGCGATCGTGGAAGCCGTTCGACAAAAAGCCGATACCTACATTTACACAAATCCTTTGGGGGTTGCCGATTGCGCTGCCGCCATCAAGGCTCTGGACATTTGTGACAGTGCTGAAGGATTGGTAAGATTAAAGAACCTGAATGAAAGAATCCAGCAATTCCGTGAGGGCATCGATTCGCTCGGCCTGGAATCAATTCCCGGACCGCATGCGATTGTGCCGTTGATGGTAAGGGACACCCGCAAAACTCACCGGATTGTGCAGAGTCTTTTTGATCAGGGCGTTCTAGTCGTTGGGTTGACCTTCCCGGTTGTGCCCAGAGGCGATGAAACGATACGTTTCCAACTCAACGCCGCCCATACGAAACCGGATGTGGATGATGTGCTGGATGTATTGTCTGTGTTCAAACGTTAAAGGGCAGAGTCCGGTTTGCCGGACGGAGGAAAACTTCTAGCTTACAAAAAATGGTTCCCCCCTTTCTAAGGTTATTTCCTTGGATAGCCCACGGATTGCACGAGAGTGATATACTGATCCGGCCGTAATTTCATCGCTTTCTCCAACTCTGCCTTGTCAAACCGGAGACGAACCACGGTTGCCAGTCCTTCGGAAGCACAAAAAAGATAAACATTTTGACTGATGAATGCGGCATTGGCAAAAGCTACAAAAAACGCTTGCTCGCCGACCCTCCTAAATTTGCTGAAATCCGCTACGTAGATGAGGTTAATGGGAGCATCATCCAAGGGGGATGTCTGCTGGCGGCCAGATAACGGCCGAACATCCTCTGCTACAGCTTGGTATAGAGAGTGAGCCTTCCCGTCATAAACATATAGCCCTTCAGGAGTCGCAACATAAATATCCGTATTCTGTAGATTCATCCCCGAGGGAGCCGTTCTCCTTCCCGAATCAGGACGATTCACTCCAAAACCAGCCCACAACAAATTGGAGAGGACTTGCAAAGGGATCTCTTCTGCGGTGTATGCCCGCCAGGAGCTTCTATCCTTCAACACCTGCATGAGAGGTTTGCCGCGATCAAGTTGCGGCGGTAAAAGCTGGATGGGGTTGAACTCGTGGGCAAAAACCGATGGAATGTCTTTTGCCGCTAAAACGACACCTGCGGCTGCTGATGCCTTCAAAAAGTCCCTTCGGTTCATTTCTTTTGTCATAAACCTTACCTCCTTATCAAATATTTGAGAACACTCCTTTGGAAGCGTATAGCCTAGAACTCTTTCAACTCTACCTCCATGGCCTTAAATCTTTTTTGGACCGCTTGGAGCCGGGGGCCCTTGGCCTTCAGTTCACCCAGGTGGTTCCCCGTTAAAGCAGCGCCAGCCTTAATAAGCAAGTACACAATTATGGCTCCTGTAAGAGCTTCCGGGCCACCTGCACCGCCTCGCCGGCATCATGGGCGTAACCGTCAGACCCGATGTCATGGGCAAACTTCTCATTTACCGGCGCTCCTCCCACCATCACTTTGAGCTTATCCCGCAACCCCGCTGCCCGGAGGGCATCGATAATCTTTTTCATCTGAGGCATGGTGGTGGTGAGGAGGGCGGATAAACCGAGGATGTCTGGTTGGTGTTCCGCAACCTCCCGAATAAATTCATCGGTCGGGACATCAACCCCTAGGTCTATAGTTTCAAATCCAACCCCTTTCAACAGGGTGATCACCAGGTTTTTACCGATGTCGTGCAAATCCCCCTTGACGGTTCCGATCAGTACTTTCCCCCTGGACACAGCCTGGGTCCCCGCCAGATAAGGTTCCAAAACCGAAACCGCTTCATTCATCGCCCGCGCGGAAAGTAAAACCTCAGGAATAAACACCTCCCCACTTTTGAACCGTTCACTGACCACCTCCATCGCCGTCAACATCCCCCTTCGCAAAATCTCCTCAGCCCGCACCCCTTGATCCAATAAACCGCGAATATGCCCCTGAACGGCCACATGCTCCCCATGCAAAACATCATCCTGAACCTGCCGAAACTCCTGATCCCAAACCATCTCCGGAAAGACCCGCCGGGTAACATCTGCCATGGCCGCCTGAGTCGGGGGACGAAAAGCTCCAGCTTCCAGGGGCAAGCGCCCTTCCCGTTCCACCTTCTCACCCATCCGCACCACTCTCTGAAAGATCGCTTGGGGCGGCATGGAATCGGCTATGCCCAAGATCATTCTTTTCCCGGGAGCCACCGCGCGGAAGAGATGGTCCAGATAGGCTTCGAACTCTTCTTCGGGGGTCGATTCCTGAAGGAGCAATATGGAAGGAATGCCCCCAAAAATGGTCAGTTTATCGCTCCAGCGTCGATAATATTCTTCGATGGGAACCTTGGTCATGGGGGCCGGGCAGACCGCTTCGGCTACGTGCATCCCTGAATCCCGGATGAGATCCATGAGCCCTTGATTCTCACCGTCACAGTGACAGACCGCCAGTTTTCCATGCTGGCCCAAATCATTTGAGGCTTTCCTGATCCAGGGCATTAGATCTTTCTCGAAATAAGGAGGATAGGTAACCACCTCGTCAAAATTCCCGCCCCAATGGGCCATCTCAGCGGGCGATTCGGCGGTCAGCTTCAAGGCCTGGTCATAGAAGGGCTCTAGGCTCTCGGCTAAGTGGCGCATCTCTTTTTGATAATCGTTATAGTGAAAATAAAAATCCGTGGGATCGAGGAGATGTTTCTGAATATGATGAATGGGCGAGGAACAGCCAGTAAAATAGCTGGCCAACACTCCATCCTCGCCGATTTCCTCTTGCTGGCCTCTGAACTCCTCATAGCAGGGCGCCAGGTCCATATTCTCGAAGAGACAGGCTACTGCGGTGTAATCCTCCCGTTTTTTGATGGGATGCTCGGCAATCCAGGGGATGGATACGCCCGACTTTTTCATCTCCTCGGTGTAAACCGAAAGGGTCCGGACCACCCCCTTGGGCGTGTGGTATTCTACCATCGTCCGCTCTGCTCCTCGTTTCACCCGGATGTTAATCTTAGACGAAAAAGAAAACCGGAAAACTTGTTCCTTCAAGGTGTAAATACCCAAGGCCCGATGCAGCATGGCGTCGGGATCGGGCTGATGGGCGAAATCCGGGACCACTTTGTGCAGAGCCCAGCTTTCGGCGCGGCAAATCTCGTCGGCCGCTCGGCCCCGGTGCCGCTCCGGCAGGGTATGGGCGTGGAAATTGGCGTTATACCAGAGATCCAACCGGGGCACGTAAGGCAAAAGGTCAGGCATCTCTCCCCTGGCTGCTTTCAGTATTCTTTGTTTGGGGGTCAGCATCGAAAGCTTCAGCCTCGCTGTGGTTTTACGCGTATAAACCCAGTATCGATCCCAAATCTCTCAAGAATCGGCTCATCATTAAAATGTTTCTTTGGGGGAGATCATGACTGGGTGAGGAAAAAGGTATGCTAGAGTCCCAGGACCTCTTTACTTAGCTCCTTGTTCTCTCTCAACTCTTTAGAAGCTCCCCTAAAAATGATAGATCCCTTTTCTATGACATAGCTGGTGTCAGAGACGGCCAAAGCCATGGAGGCTTTCTGCTCCACGAGCAGAATGGTAACTCCGGCATTCCTTAACTGTTCAATGATCTTGAATATCTCCCGAATGATTTTAGGGGCGAGCCCTTGGGACGGCTCATCGAGGAGGATTAGGTCAGGGTGCCCCATCAATGTCCGGGCAATCGCCAGCATCTGTTGCTCCCCCCCGCTTAAATTCTCTGCACTCCGATACCTGAACTTCTCCAATTGGGGGAAATGTTCATAGACGGAATGAAGGTCCCAAGATCTTCGCCTGCCTGCCTTTTGCCCGACCATGAGGTTTCTCTCCACGGTTAGATTGGTGAAGATGAGCCTGTTTTCCGGGATGAATCCAATGCCTTTATTGGCAATCGTGTAAGGTGGAAGGTGAGTGATGTCCTCCCCATTCAAGGTCACACGGCCGGTCCGTGCCGGAGTCAGCCCCATGATCGTTCTTAGTGTGGTTGTCTTTCCCACGCCGTTTCTTCCAAGAATGCAAGCAAATTCTGCCTTTTTGACTGCAAAACTGATATCGAACAAGATATGAGCTTCACCATAAAAGCTGTTCACCTGTTCTAATTTCAGCATCCCCATTCCCCTCCAAGATAAGCTTCCTGAACTCCTTCGTCCTTCCGGATGTCATCCGGCATACCCTCCGCGATAATTCTCCCCTGGTTCAGGACGATAATTCGTCCAGAGACTGAAAATACTACGTTCATATCGTGTTCCACCAACAAGATCGTAAGCCGCTCCGAGAGTCTTCTGATCAGGTCGACCATCCTTCCGGTCTCCTTCGCGGCCAGCCCGCTCGTTGGTTCATCGAGAAGGATCGCCTTTGGATCCGCTGTTAGAGCGACGGCCACATCCAATATTTTGTTGTCCCCATAGGATAGATCTTTCGCCCTCGCTGTCTCTTTCCCCGTTAGACCCACGCTCTCTATGATGGCCGGAACCTTCTCCCGCACCTCCTTTAAACGATCCAGAGGGGTGAAAAATTCAAAGCCATATCCCAGGTGGGCTTGAACGCCCATGCGAATGTTCTCAAAAACACTAAGCTCACTAAAAACATTCAGAAGTTGAAATGACCTTCCGATCCCTTTCCGGACCATCTGATGAACTGGAAGGTCGGTGATATCTTCCCCTCGAAAAAAGACTTTCCCCTTATCAGGCCTGATATACCCCGTAATCAGATTGAACAAGGTTGACTTGCCTGCCCCATTTGGGCCAATGATCGAAACCAGCTCTCCTTCTTTGACTTGCAGGGTCACCCCATCGACCGCTCTCAATCCCCCAAAGTTTTTGGTCAAATTCTCGACTGCGATGAGTTCCACCCGAATCAACGCTCCTTTCCTTTGTTCTGTCGTTTGCGGAGAGTCTTCATCCGCCGATCCCTTTGGAAAGGAATGGCTTCTGCTTTTTCAAAATGCCGAAAAGACCCTCCGGAAAGAAAAGTATGAAAATGACGAAAATAATTCCCATGAAGATCTGCCAGTTTTGGGTAAAGCTACTGAATAAGTTTCTGGCAATAATAAAAATAGCTGCGCCGGCCAATGGACCAAAGAAGCTGGTCAGCCCTCCCCCAATCAGAGTCATCATCACCACATCCCCTGAATTGATCCAATAAAGATAGTCGGCAAAGGCACAATAGGTAAACATGGCGTAGAGCGCCCCGGCAAAACCTGAGAAAAGCCCTGAGATCGTAAAACAGACACATTTATACCAGAAGGTGTTATACCCTAAATATTTGGCCCTTCCTTCATTCTGTTTAATGATTTGCAGGACAGCCCCAAAGGGAGAATGGACGATTCTCCACAGGAGCAGAATCGTCAATAAAAAAGCTACAAAAACGAAGTAGTAGAAGACGAGGGCGTTGGATAGGTTGAGCGAAAAAAGCCCCGGTACCTCGAGGGTGGGTCTCACCAGACCGGTTAATCCTGTTTCCCCACCGGTGACTTCATTCCAGCGAAAGCCAACGAAATAGAAGAGCTGTCCGATGGCCAGGGTGAGTAAAGAATAGTAAATCCCCTTTTTTTTGGAAATCACATATCCCACCAGGAAAGACAGAATTCCGGTGAGGACAATTCCGGAAAGAATAGGAACGAACCATATACGCTGGGTTAGGTGAAGTTCGCAGAGCGCGAACCCATACGCGCCCAGCCCCAAATAAGCGGCATGCCCAAAGGAAGTCAGTCCCGTATAGCCAAGTAAAAGGTTAAAAGCCAAGGCAAATATCGACATGATGATCACTTCTGTGGCCAGACTGATATAACCGCCGATGAATGGCAAAACGAGGGGAAGGATCGCGAACAGAAAAAGGGCCAGGGTGATCGGATGCTTTATTAGAATTAAAATCTTGTTTGACAGATTCATGTCACTCCTCCAAAATGCTCTTGGTTCCCATGAGCCCCCTGGGTCTGCCTAAGAACACAACGAGCATGAGCATATACATCACCATGTCCGATAGTCTCGGATAGAACATGACCGTGATGCCCGTGACAATTCCGACCAATTGCCCCGCAAGGATACTGCCATAGAAGCTTCCCATGCCCCCTACCACAACCACAACCAGGGCTGGCATCATGGCCTCCATGCCGATTCCTGGCCTGATCCCCCACATCGGTGCCGTAAGGACTCCAGCAATGCCTGCTAGAAAGGAACCGATCCCAAATACAAATGTCCTCACCCGGGGGAGATTCTTTCCCAGGGCCATGACCATTTCCATGCTGACCGTGCCTGCCTTGATGACGGCCCCATAGGTGGTTTTTTCGAGAAACAGCCATAGGGCAAGAATCAGGACAAGGGCCAGGACACCCTGAATAAATCGGTACTTGGAATAAACCATAAAACCAAGATTGATGAAACCTGCGGCAAAGGGAGGAGCCGGGATCGTATAACCCATAGGGCCCCAGATCAGCTTGATAAAGCCCTCGATCGCCATCGCAATGCTAAAGGTTAAAAGAAGTCCAAAGAGGGGATTCAAATTGTAGATTCTTTTAATCAGGCCTAACTCGAGGAACATCCCAAGGACCCCCACCAGGATCGGGCAGACGAGCAAGGCCCACCAGAAGCCGATCACGCCCACCAAGGAGAAGGCGAGGTACGCCCCCACCGCAAACAGGACCCCATGGGCGAAATTCACAACCTCCATGACGCCCAGAACAAGGCTAAATCCCAGGGCTATAACTGTAAACAGCAAGCCCAGGACAATCCCATTGAACAGATGGTTGAGAAAGTGGCTAAGCATTAAACCCTCACTTTCTGTTCGGGGCGCGCCGAATGCAAAAAACTCTTTCCGGAGCACTCCGGCGCGCCCCTTATGGTTATCGGCTGATCGTCATTTTTAAAACGGTTCCCGGTCCAGGCGGATAGAGGGGGGCCTATAAAGTTCCTTCCACGGTATTCTCTTAATCGGCTTGACCCAATCTCCGTTAAACTTGATTTCTTGGGGTTCCTTGACGGCGAAAATATAAGCATCCCTCAGGTACTGGTGGTCCTCAGCCCTGATCATTGCCTGACTATGGGTGAGGGAGTCTGGAACGACACGGCCCTCCAGCTTTTTGATAACATCTGGAGTATGGATCGTTCCTAACTCGGTCATGACCCTGAGCGCCTCCCGGGTCGCCATGTGAGAGTGATAAGTATCCAGCATCGGAACGGGGACAAAGGACATGGGATATTTTCTTTTCCATTCCTGAAAGAACTCTTTGCATCCAGGAGCGCCGATGTTGATATCCCATTCCACAAGACCTAAGCCATTTTCTTTCGCGATTTCATAACCGTAGATCAACCACTGGTCATGATCCCACAGGGGTTGTATTCTCTTTACACTCTTCGCCAGTCCAAATTCATGATACTGGGTTTGAGCAGCAACACCCGCCATACCTCCTTGAACGATGATCAATACATCCGGTTTGGCATTCTTCACATTGATGATGTAGGTACTGAAATCTCTGGCTTCCAGGGGAATGAGATCCTCACCCACCACGGTTCCACCTTTTTCTTTCAAGAACGCTTTGAAGGTTTCGGCTATATCCCATCCCCATTTATAGTCCGCCGTATGAAAATACCACCTCTTCCCGTACTTTTCCAAGATGGAAGGAGCAATCGCCCTTACGATTTCATAGTTAGGTTCAGGCATACGGAAAGTATATCGGTTTGCCTTATCCGCGTTGAGCGAATTATCATTGGCATCGCAGCTAAAAGTGAGGACTTTTTCTCTCTTGGCGACCTCAAAGGCGGAAATGGAACAAGAAGTGCCTCCTCCCACGAGAATGAAATTCACCTTGTCCTTTTCTATCACTTTCATCACCTTCTGAGTCGTCACGCCCGGGTTAGATTGGTTATCCTCTATGACGAGTTCAATTTTTTTGCCAATGATTCCACCTTTCGCATTGAAAGGATCGATGGCCATTCTCGCTCCCTGTTCCAGGCATGCACCCAAATAGCTCCAATTCCCACTGTACGGCCCGACGAGCCCAATTTTTATGGGTTCCTGGGCAAAACCAATACCGGCTAGGGATAAGGTCATTAAAACCGCCGCCCCAACTAAAACCCCAATAGAAAATCTTTTTCGCTCCCAGAACATACGGGTCACCTCCTGAATAATTTAATTGTGCCCCTTGAATATCTTACCCCTTTGAACCCGATTAAGGTATTTGGAATCCAAACCGCCTCCTCTCTCAAAGCCAGCCCGCCTTCTTGGCCTATTGCTTTCTCTTTCCGTTCTCCAAAATCATCTCCTTAAGGCGGGACCGGTAGTACTTAAAATCCTCCCAGGAGACATCGGGATGAACGTGATGGTCGATATGGGGGACATAACCACCCGATTGAAGCATGAAGGGAACTCTAGAATTCAATTCCTCGTCGATCGCCTTCCTCCCCTGGGCCACTTTTATTTTGTCGATTCCGCCCAATATCTGCAGATGAGGGTATTTCTTGCGCAGGGAAACGATATCATTGCCTGCCTGCACTTCAAAAGGAAGGATGGCAGTGATGCCGGATTCTGAAAAGAGAAGAATCAACTTCTCTATATTTCCATCCGTATCAACCAGGATGACCTTCACTCCCATCTCCTTTAGGAAAGAGGTGACCCGCTGATAGGGGGGTAGCATAAACTCCCTGAACATTGCAGGGGAGATCAGGGGCCCTGATCGGTAAGCCATATCCTCCCAGAAGTTAACACAATCGATCTTTACCTCTGAGAGCGCTTCCCCCCAGAGTTGAATCCAGAAGTCAGCGAGGTAATTCATAAAGTCTCGAACGAATCCGGGATCATCATAAAAGTTTAGCAGGAGTCGTTCTTCCCCCATTAAAAATCGGAGAGCCCCATAGAAACCGCATGGATAGCCACCTAAGGTCAGAGGATAATCCCTTCCGGTGTATTCCTTAACCAGCTCCTGCCAATGAGGAGGGACACGGTCCTTGAGCAAAGGTTCTAATCTTTCTTTAATCTTTTCAAACCCCTTCCGGTCTCCTGCCGGCCATTGAAGGTACTGAGGCCTTGAAGCTTTCTTCTTATTCATTCTCTTCTTAACCCCATATTCATCTTGGAAAATGACATAGTCTTCTGTTTCTTCAAATATCTTATTCTCGAACGGGGGCTGGAACAGAGAATTGACAGGTAGACAGACCATTCCTTGATCAAAGCCAAAGTGGTGATGGACATCGACATCTCTTCGTCTCTCTAAGGAATACACATCATGGGGAGCATTCTCTCCCCGGATTCCTTCTCCTGGCTTTAAGCCTCGGGTGACATCTTTGCCTTTAGGAAGTCCCTCTTGATACCACCGCTCAATGGTATCCTTCCAATAACCCATCTCCCAGAAGAGCGTTCGGTCCACTCGTTCGAAATTCATGACAGCGAGAAACCTCTCTCGTGTATTCATTGTCCATCCTCCCCGGGCTTGTTTCCCTGCATGAAGATGACCCCGCTTACCTTTTTTTTCAAACCTACTCCGGCAGCAGGATTAGTTTGATTCCTTCTTTCTTCTCAACCATCTCGAAGGCCTTCTGCCATTCATGAAGGGGAAGCTTGTGCGAAATGAGCCGTTCATTCGGGATAATCCCCCTCTCCATCAAGGTCAGGGCACGCTTCCAGGCAGGGCGGCGCTGGGATATAAAGCCCTTTACCTCGATCTCCTTAAAAGCGATCTTCTCAAAATCGATTTCGAAAGGCTTGCCGAATAATCCCATCTGGGTATACTTACCCCGCTTCCTTACCATCTCCAGGGCCAGGCGCGCTGCGGCAGGTACTCCAGAGCATTCTAAAACAACATCGGCGCCGTAGCCCCCGGTCAGTTCCTTTACCTTTTCCACAGCATCCTGCTGCTCAATGTTGATCGTATAGTGAACCCCCAGCTCTTTTGCCAGCTGCAAACGATGGGTATCCGCCGAGGTCCCGCAGGCCATCACAATCCCTCCTTCGGCCAGAGCCAACAAAGCCGAAAAAAGTCCCACCGGGCCGGGTCCGGTAATCACCACGAAGTCGGCGGCGGACACTCCGGTCTGTTCTATAACGCCGTGCACGCAACACGCTAGTAATTCCGTTACGGCGCCGGCGGCAAAACTCACATTATCCGGAAGCCTATGAACAAACCTCGCATTACAATAACGGGTAAAACTCCCGTTAAACCAGTATCCCAAGACCTTGCGTTCGGGACAGAGATTGTAATACTCGCTCCGGCAATAACGACATTTTCCACAGATATAGACACTGGGCTCCCCTGTAACCCGATCCCCAATCTTTATATCCTCTCCTACATCGCTCCCCTTCTCCACAACAATCCCACTAAACTCATGTCCGATCACCACCGGAGTCCGGATCGGGATGTTGATATCGTCATGGTAGATGTGCAGATCAGAGCCACAGATTCCACTGGCCTTGACCTCAATCTTCACCTGGTTGGGGACGAGAGGCATTTCCTCCACGTCCCGTAACTCGACAAAGCCATTCCCCCGGGCAAATTTAACCACTCCTTTCATTTTCTCTTCTCCCTGGTTTATACCTGCTGTTGCTCCGCGGGATAGGATGCCAAGGTTACGAGAACCGTCTCTTCAATCCTCACACCCTAACCGATCCATACATCCTACCACTCCATAATAACTTTAAGGGTCTGGGCACGATAGGCATCGATGAAATTCATTGCTTCTTCAATCTCTTTCATCTTGAATCTATGGGTAACAAGTCGCTTCAATTTCTCAAGGTTTCTGCAATAAAAATCGACCACCTGTGGAAATATACCACAGCTGTTCCTCGATCCCATTAAATCGAGTTCCCTTTTTAAGAAGAAATCGGGTCTCCACCGGGGAGACTGGGTCGTCCAACCCACAAAAACCACGCGACCTGCGGCAGAGACCATTTCTAAGCTCTGTTCCAAGGTCTTTGGGCTTCCCACCGCTTCCAGGACCACATTAGGCCGGCACCCAAATTGGCTTATGACTCTTGACTCCATTTCCCCATTTACTGGAAAAGTAAAGTCAATGCCCAGCTCTTGCGCAAGCTGCAATCTCGACTCCAAGGGATCGATAATACCTACCTTTGCTCCCCTTTCTTTGGCAACGAGAGCAGCGCCCAGGCCAATCGGCCCGGCTCCGATGATCAACACGTTATCCCCTCGTTCGACTCTTCCTCGGTTGCAGGCATGATACCCGATGCTTAAAGTCTCCACCAAGGGCGCATAAGATGGATCCGTACCCCTGGGGAGTCGATGAAGGTGTTTAAGAGGCAAAGCAATCTCTTCGGCCATTCCCCCTTCCGTATGAACTCCAAGGACCTTTAGTTCCTCGCAGCAGTTGTACCTCCCGATCTTGCAAGGATAACAATGGCCGCACGACAACAGGGGTTCGATAACGACGTGATCGCCCGGTGAAAACTTTTCGTCTGATTCTATCACTTCGCAGCAAAGTTCATGTCCGGGAACGACTGGATAAGTCACTAAGGGGCTCGTCCCCTGATAGGTATGTAAGTCACTTCCACAAATTCCGACAAAATGTACTCTGAGCAATGCTTCCTTTGGTTTTCGTTTAGGTTTAGATACCTCCTCAATTTGGATCTTGCGTGGTTCTAAGAAAACAACTCGCTTCATGAAGCCCCCTTTGCGAGATCGGAATTTTAGGTGCCTTAATACTAATAGGGAGATGCTGAAGAAAAGTCAAGGACCAATCAACAGTGCGATGGGAAGTAAACGGACTGGGGTGACCCTTTTGTCTTTGGATGCTTGGGTGTGAATTTATTAGGAAACCTAAAGATCAAGCCGATCTCGGCGCAGGCGTTGAAAAACGCGATGGTTTAGACAGAATCTCCCTACCCCTGAACGAATAAGATTTTCCAGATTCGTTCGCCGGAATCATACTATTGATTTCCTATTTTCTATGTTTGATGAAGGTCCCATTTTGATATTCTTCAAAGGCGACCCTCAATTCTTCCTGGGTATTCATCACAATCGGGCCATACCACGCTACCGGCTCTTTAATGGGTTTTCCCGATATTAATAAAAATCTCACAGGCTTCTTCTCAGTAGAAATACCCACCTCGTCACCGTCATCGTATATAACCAAACTTTCGGGGGCTATCAAGCAATTCCTTTTAAAATCGAAATAATTAGCCCCTTCCACCTCATAAGCATACGAGTCGCGTTCTTCGTCAAAGTATCCTTCCCCATCAATCACATAAGCAAAAACAGTATAACCTCTCTTGACAGAGTACTTAAAATCGGATTTTGCGGGAACGGTGATATCCAAGTACTCAGGATCAATGATAATGTCCTGTACTGGTCCCTTCACGCCGTTAACTTCCCCGCATATAATTTTTACCTTCACTCCTTTAGGCAATGCAATCTCTGGGATTTGATTACTTTTTACATCCCGATAGCGGGGGTCCATCATTTTATGGAAAGCCGGAAGATTTGCCCAAAGTTGGAAACCCCACATGAATCCCTCTTTCTGACCTTTGGGCATTTCTTGGTGAATGATACCACTGCCTACGGTCATCCATTGCACATCTCCCGATTGAATGACTCCTTTATTTCCCATGCTATCCCCGTGTTCTACCTTGCCCAAAAGCACGTAGGTAATCGTCTCGATCCCCCTATGGGGGTGCCAGGGAAAACCTCGGATGTAATCAGAAGGTTTATCGGAATGAAAATCATCTAGAAGCAGAAAGGGGTCTAGAAGAGGAACCTGCTGAAATCCGAAGGCCCGCTTCAAATGAACACCCGCTCCTTCAATAGTGGGTCTGCTTTTGGATATTTTTCCAATTTTTCTGAAATGGCTCATGATCGTCCTCCTTTAAAAAAATCCGAGAATTGACCCAGATGGGTCTTAGCTGAATTTTATCAATTTGAATATGCCTTCCTGAGAGCCACTTGGCATCCCGGTTCGTAATGGAGTCAACCATCGGGCCAAGGCCTCGGTGCAAACAAAAAGGCTGTGGCCAGAAATATGGATTAGAAATGTTCATCCTTTGCGACTTCCTTCAGATCCGGTCTTTGAAAGCCAGAACCCGGCGAGTCACCCGGCGGGGGAGAACGATCGTCTCGAAAGCATCCCCGAGAATAATGAGAATGAGAAGAGCACCCAGAATCGCTGATAGGATTGTCATATTTACCCCCAAACAAATGATCTTCATGGCCCTTGGGATTTCTTCTGGCCTGTTCAATGGCCACCCGATATCTCATTCCCAGATTCATGGCGGCGCCGGCTACAGATCCCTAAATGCGATTTCAACAGCCATGGACCCCTGCTTTATTTTGCGGCAGTCGGCTATGAAATAAATCGAGTATTTCCTGTATTTTCTAAGGAAAAGGACTGTATTTTGGGGGAAAGAAACGACCTGGAACGAGTTTGAGCAATCGAGCCAGTGGCTTAATCCAACTTAAAATACTTTGTTTCCTCCCCCCAAATACAGTACCTGCTTCCCCATGCTTCCCTAAAAATACAGGATCGGTCAGCCCAAAATACAGGAACCCCCTTATTTAGCCTGACTGATTTTCGTTGCACAATAAAAGATAATGGATCTGGGTTACCAGGTTACAATAACCTCGAGGGGTAGGCTCAATTTTTGATCTCTGTTCCTCAACTAAGTTCCGTGGCCGCCTGTAAAAGGTAGCCGCGAAGTAAGGAGGCTGAAAGTGGCGACTCTCTATTCGGACGCGTTTGTCTTCTTCGGCGCCACCGGTGATCTGGCGTACAAGCAGATCTTCCCCGCCCTTCAGGCGATGACCCGGCGCGGCCACCTCGACCTGCCGGTCATCGGCGTGGCGGGGCGGGCTTGGACTTCCGATCAGTTCCGAGCCCGCGCTCACGAAAGTCTTCAGAAGCACGGTGGCGTGGATCCTGATGCGTTCGCGAAGCTCTCTCCCCGACTCCAGTACATCTCGGGTGATTACAGCAAAGAGGAGACCTATGAACGCCTGCGCGAAGCACTGGGCGTCGCTGCCCGGCCCCTGCACTACCTCGCCATCCCGCCGAGTGGCTTTGCCGCGGTGGCCGAGGGCCTGGCCAAGTCCGGCTGCGCAAGGGACGCCCGGGTGATCGTCGAAAAGCCCTTTGGCCGCGACCTTGCCTCCGCGCAGGAGCTCAACCGAACGCTTCAACATTTCTTCCCTGAGTCGGCCATCTTCCGGATCGACCATTACCTCGGTAAGGAGCCGGTGCAGAATCTGCAATACTTCCGCTTCGCCAATTCTTTCCT
>Ga0187886_1001829_pt1 | contig 18210 bp, 17 predicted proteins | sample June2016WEW_20_1_FD_133001 | JGI IMG/M metagenome (GOLD analysis project Ga0187886, IMG submission 133001) | Peatland microbial communities from SPRUCE experiment site at the Marcell Experimental Forest, Minnesota, USA - June2016WEW_20_150 | ecosystem: Environmental > Terrestrial > Soil >... | reverse complement strand
TCATCGGTGGCTGCTCCGATCTTGGCGAGCCATTCATTGCACCCCCGCCAGATCTACAAGCCGACCAGCTTCTTGCTGTTCCCGAAACGACGATGGTCCAAGGCAGACAATTCACTCTCCAGACCTCGATATGGAGAAGCTTCATGCCAATATCGCCGCCGAATGGCACGCCATTGGCAGGTGTTGTGTTCATCAGTGCTCTGGATACACTCCCGATCGCCAATACTCTTTCCAGCGATGCAGTGTGGATTGTCTATCAGCACCAAGTATGGAAGGGCTGGTTTTCCACTCAACCATATCCACCGAGTGAGCTGAAGAAGAATCAGTTGGCAATGATCTTCAACGATGGCCCGAAGTGGGGACCAAACGTCTACGTTGAAGTCATTGCAAGAGTGCTAGACTCTGGAGGCAATATGCACTTAGTACGAGCATCCAACCAGTGGATTGGACGGACAGATTAGAAAAAGTCGGCGCTACGCCTAACAAGCGGCAACATGGCGCTCGCACTCTAGATAGGCGATGTTGGAACAGAGGTTGGGCTAAATGTGAGGAGCCAAAGCACCCAGTCAGTTCGACAGGTGCGTACTACTTTTTGAAATAATGAGTTGTGGATAGCGGCAAGACGATGTTCAGCGATTACAATGAGTTTGTGGCTGAAGGAATAAAAGCGGTGGGACTGTTTGGCAGTAAGGCGGAATGGCGTGCACTTCCGGGAACGATTTCGAAGATCATCAAGCATGAAAAGATTGAACTCCTGAAAGAGCTACGCCTCCTCATCAGTACGGATGCCCAACTCCCGATGCCGCCGATTAGAGTCGAACCGTACGGATGGATAGGTCCGGGAAATGAGGGACCCATCTTCGGTCTTGCAAAGGCCTTTGCATTCAAAGAGGGTCCACAGTGGGGTGTCTTGATGCCAGCATCGACTCTATTTGTCATGGATGATCAAAACCTGTTGAGGAGAATACTGTGTCACGAGTTTGCACACTGCTTGTGGTCGATTGGGAGGGTACTGCGAGCAATAGCAAATGGAGAGGCACGCATTGAAGATCCCGAGATTGGATTCGAAGAGGTGGTTAGATCTGATAAAGACAAGCTTGTAAATCCCATACAGTGGTTTGGTGATTGGGATGTTGACCATTTTCTCCGGTATGAAAGTGCCTCCGATCTACCCGAACTAGATGAACCTACCAGGAGGTTCTTCGAAGAATGGGTCTCTGCTGGCCTACCTGTCAAGACCCCATCGCCTGGATTCAAAGTTGAATGCATTGCATATCCGACTGACATCGCTGAGCGCTGGCGGAAAATCAATGGTGAAATGGGTGGTACGGTGAATCCTTAGCATTGCCTGTGGCTCTCGATACCATGATGAGCAACGATCTCATTGAAGGCTTGCAATGCAATCCTGCAGAAAATGTGGTTCAGAACTGAGTGATCGGGATTTATCGTGTCCAAACTGCGGAGCGAGTCTGTCTCTGGATGTCAGTCTCAGCGTTGCAGCAATGAAGGTACTTGGAGTCTTGTGTGGGGTTGTTGGCGTTGGATTGCTCGTGTACACTGATCAGCTGAGAACCGATGGACCTGTAGCCTATCCGTACGACTTGTGGTTGTGGGCAGCCGGTTTTATTGTGATGGGCTTCGTCTTCTTCGTTCGAAAGTGGCCGGAGCGGGATGATTCTCATTTGAACTCAGGGTAGACAATCGATCCTCCAATATATTTCGACGTGAGATACATATCTGGATTTTCGAGAAACTGCTGCCAGTAAGCCCAAACTGCCCTCTGCGTTGTCAGTGATTCAACTGTCCGAACGTTCGGCCAGAACTCCCACCGAGGATCGGGTACGCAGAATGTCAGCCACACGATATTCATTGAAGTCCTACCGATTTGAATTTCGAAAAGCTTGTCACTCAGGCTGAAGCGATATTTGCTGATTTTGTCCCGAGGTGGGATCAGTTGGATGACATCTTCAAATGTCGACGGTGTGGGAGGGTAGGTCATACGTCGAAGATACATGGATTGATAAACAAGGGAAAGCGCAATCGCCGTTCGACGATAAGGACTCCTATCTTTGTTCTCATCCAGTGCTCTATCTGTCGCTGAAGGCACAAACGATTTTTTACAGCTCGATTGAAAAATACCGAGTTTTCGGTATTGCGCTTCACCTTGTATGGAAGTAACATCTCGGTGCGGAATTGAAATCGGTGTCAGGATCATAAAGGCAAAGCAACGGCGGTTTGCCTAAATGTTAGCCGGTCGTTGGTTTGCGGCCACTTCGAATCATTACTGGAGAACACAAATGTTCATCTTTGTTGTCCTGATACCGTGGTTCTTATTCACTGTTGTCGTTGCGGCCCTGGGAGCAGACAGAGAAATTGGCGCATTGCGGGCGTTCTTCATTTCTTTGTTCCTGAGTCCGCTCATTGGCGCCATATTTGTTGCAACATCACCAAAGGTACAATACCAGAAGCAGTTGGCCCCGAAGGTCATTCAATTGATCAATTCCGGACTCAGGAAGTACCGATCCAAGGATTTCGAAGGAGCCAAGGCAGATTACCTAGAAGTCACAACACTCACTGCCTCTGCGCCCAACTCACATTTCATGCTGGCAGCAATCTATTCGCTTCAACAGAACAAGGTTGAGTCTTTCCGCCATTTGGCAAAGGCCGTAGAACAAGGATTCGTGGACTTTCAGCAGATCAAGTCGTCGCCTTCGTTCGAATTCCTGCGAACTCAAGCGGAGTTTACCCAATTTGCGCAGAATGGCTACAAACTCAGTCCACCTCCTGTGCCTTCTGATGATCTCATTTCACAGATCGAGCGATTGGGCAACCTAAGACAGCAAGGGTTGCTAACCGAGGATGAATTTCAGGCCCAGAAGAAAAAACTCCTCGACAATTAGGCCGCAAACCAACGAACGTATAACAAATGGCACCACGACGCTCGCGGGCTCATGTCGATAAACAGAAGTAGTTCGCGGCACTGCGGTTTGACTGAATCGTCAGGGGCAAGCAAAGTCACATTTGGCAATGCGTTTTGTGGCGAGAACCAAGGAGCTTATGACATGGAACCATTTCGCGAGGGTGACACATTTACCACATTCTCCAATCTAGTCAACACGATCAAGGCAGAAATACTTGCTCTCGAGAATGAATACGTTCTCAAAGCCTCTAGATCCGAATTGGAGGCGTATTATGTCGAGAAGGTGATGCTTGATCCTCTAGTCCTTCATTCCGATCAATACTATATTCTCAGCCAGTCCGGCACGCAGATCGATGTCAGTTATGACTCCAACCGATTTGTTCCTCGCGGTGAACAAGTGTTCGTCCGAGGCACCGAACTCGAAATCGCAATTCCATTTGAAGGCGACCCGATTTTGTGGCGTGTACGAGCCTCGACTTTTAGCTTGAGCGGGTACCCATCAATCGATGTTCGCAGCGGAATTGTGGTGCTCAAGATTGCTTTCCCCGACGATTCTGCCGAGCCGGTCGCGCTCAAGTCGCAAATTGATCACAAGATTCAGTCGCTTCAAGACGCGGTCGCCAATTTACGACTGGACGTGGATGCCCACAACTCCTCAGCTCCTCAGGTAATCAAGGGTACTCTCAGCAGCAAGATTGCCTCTGCTCAAGCCACTCTCGGAGCAGTGGCCGCTCTCGGAATTCCAGTTAAACGTCGAGACCAACCGCTCACTTACGCGGTCCCAACGATTCGACGGGTATCGCCTATAATGCCGAGGGTCGCAACTGAGCCGTATAGATCTGAGCCCTCACTTGAACAACAAGAATACGAGCACATTTTGGCCGTAATTCGGAGCATGTCTCTGGTCATCGAGCGAACGCCAACGATCTTTGCCTCACTGGACGAAGAAACGATACGCAACCATTTCCTTATTCAACTTAACGGCCATTACGAGGGTGCCGCTACCGGGGAGACATTTAACGCGTCAGGCAAGACTGACATTCTCATTCGCGTCGAAAACAGAAACATATTCATCGCTGAATGCAAGTTCTGGCGAGGGCCGAAGTACTTTGGAGAAGCGATTGACCAGTTGCTGAGTTACTTGGCGTGGCGAGATACAAAATGTGCCCTCCTCATTTTCAACAAATCGAAGGATACAAGTGCTGTCAAGGTTAAGATGCATGACTTAATGCGCTCAAGATCAGAATACAAGAAGACCCTGTTGCACGACCCTGTCGCCGACTCGCGATACGTTCTTGTCAAGGAGTCCGATCCTGGTAGAGAAATCTTTGTTACAACTCAGGTGTATGATTTCCCAGGTTGATTAACGTCGAGTTTCTTAGCGCCGCAAAGCAACGGGCACACAACAAATGGTGGCAAACCGGCACTCGCACACTGGGTAGACAAAGGAAGTTCAATGTCTGGCTCGCAACGGAGTGTTGCCTGAACGTCAGTAGCCACGCAGCCTCCTAGGCGGTTAAGCCGCCGCCCAATATCAAGTTGAGAATCAGATGGATACGACAACATTCAAGAGGCTCCAGTACGACATTATAGCTCGCCTTACGCAAGTTGGCCTTCTTTCGGGAAAGCTTGACGAGCTCCTTGGCAGACACCTCGCATCTCAACACGAGAACCTAAACTCGCTTATGAGTGATCCCCTATTTAAGGAGAAGGACTTCGCGGAAATAGCTGCGCAAATGGGCTACAGAACAATCTCACAAGTCACCGAACTCGGCAAGAAAGATCCTGAGTTGGTTTCGAAGATATACAGACAGATGCAGCTGAAACTTCAGCATGGCTTCTTGACCGTAGAACTCAAGCTTTATAGCGAGATCTACCCCAGCATCACATTGTCGTCGTTGGCGATAATGGCCTTTGCAGTCTTCGAGCAGAGTCTCTCGTTGGTTTGCAGTGCTCTCGCCGACATGCACAATCTCAAGCTAGGCTTGCCCGATCTCGCAGGCCACAGCACGCTCGAGAAAGCCCAATGCTACTTCACGAGAGTCCTTGGACTCAAGATTGAGTTCGCACGCTCGTCCAAGTGGCAGCGTATCAAAGGCCACCAAGATGTCAGGAACTTGCTCGCTCACAACGGAGGCTTTCTTGATGACTCAGAAAGATCTGAGCGGATCGCGAAATTCGTGAAGAGTAATAAAGTTGGCCTTCGCATCGAGAAAGGCACACTTCAAATCGACAAAGTTTACGTCGAGAAGCTCGTGAATGATATCCAAGAGTGGCTGATAGACCTGTTCGACTTGATCGACAGTCAATCTAAGGCGGCGTCCTAACCAGCATCGCATCGGCGGCGCTACGGCTAACCAACGGCAACACGGCGCTCGCACGTTGGATGGGCAGTGTTGAAACAGTGTTTGGCTAGTTGAAAAGTGCTCGTTCCATTGCTCGCTGCCACTGAATTGAATGAGTCATAGTGGTGGCTCGCAACGGCGGTTTGCTCTAACGTTAGCCGCCACACCGCAGCTCAACACCACGTTTTTCGAGGAACGACATGGCTACAAAATTGACAATCTCACAACGACTCGCGGTGTACTTGCACTTTCGCGACTCGCTACTCCACATCAAGGAAACGGAGGATCGCCAGTCTGAGCAAAGGATTGCCTTCTTTTTTACCTTGGCGGCTCTTGTGCTTGCACTTATCACTTACTCTGGTCGAGATCAAACGCCTAACACTCTCGGCTTGACTCTGGCGATTTCTATCTTTGCACTATTTCTCTTTGGACTTCTCACCTTGGCTCGCGTAGTGTGGCGTTCACGTAATGTCGATGGTCTCGAGCATACAATCGAGAATATCTGTAAGGCAATCGAGGCATTAGATCCTCAAGTGAAAGAAACACTAAAGCCCCGCGATGAGAACCGTGTAAACTCTTTATTGAAGCCTTGGCAGGGGACACTTGCACAGTTCATGTATCTAAGCGAGTTCCTACTTTTCGGTGGGTTCGTGTACCTAGTCGGTGGGTTCCTGGGCTGCCAGACACCTTGCAGCTTGTTGCTCGCCTTCTGCATGGCGACCGCACTTGTATTTGGACTGTTCAAATGGTCACAACACGTGCGAGGACGTTCTGGCAACAGTTAGTGTTTCGCTGCGCTGCGGCTAACAAACGCCAAACTGGCGCTCGCACTTTGGATAGTCGATGGTGATACAATGTTTAGCTAAATTTAAAGTGCTCGCTCATTGCTCGCCGCCAGAGCAATGAGGGATCAGTTCAATACTGGCGGCTCGCAACGGCGTGTTGCCTGAACGTTAGGCGTCACCGCTTGTGCGATTGCTCATCGCAGACGCTCGAAATCTTGGTTGGCAACAAAGGTCTTGCATGAACAGATTACTCACTGCCATCGCGTTCGTTTGTACTTCTCTCAGTTGCTCCGGTGTAACTGGCCCGGAGTCGATCAAGAGTGTGCGAGATTACACCTGGGAAGTCAGCGATCTAGCCACTTCGTACGTCACACAGCCAGTCATGTGGTCAATCTGGGGAAGCTCTGCCGACAATGTCTACGCGTGCGGCACCAGTCCAGTATTTCCGATGGGAACTCTCTATCGCTACGACGGCAAATCATGGTATCCATTCACTGTGCCACTGGGTGATCATGTATACTATGAACTTCGCGGCATCACAGGATTTGCGCCCAATGATATCTGGGTTGTGGGAGGCAGGCTCTATTCGGGTCCGCAAGCAGTGGATAGCGCTCTCATTCTACATTTTGATGGGAGCAAATGGACCAGCGTTCTTCCCTCCCACATGGGAGTCGCTGGCCTTCGTCGAATCTATGCTCTCTCACCAAGGGACATCTATTGTGGCTCCAGCCGTGGGCAGATAATGCATTTTAATGGCACAACATGGACCTCCACACTCCTTTACCCGGGGCTCAGCATCAATGCGATCGGGGGCGATCGAGATCGTCTCTTCGTATCCGGGAATACCTGGAAAGGCACCCGCGACGATTCTGTACTTACCTTTGCCAAATCCTCGGAATCCTGGCTACTCGTCAATGTCCGTGACTGGTCCAGCATCATCACGGCAATTCATTCCGTGGCACGAGGTCAGTACTATGCTACCATTTCCAACGGCCTTTTTCGGTGGGATGCTGGGCAATGGTGGTGCTTGATGTCGGAAGATTCGGAGGTCAACGCAATCGTCAGTTCAGGTCCTAACGATATTCTTATTGCTGGGTCAGGCAGGTCGGGTCCTGCTGCGTACCACTTCGATGGCATCTCTTGGGCTGAAATAAAGTTACCAGCAGTGCCGTCGCGCACTTTCCTCTCAGCTGTGTCTGCCTGGTCAGACGGCAGTCAGATTTTCATTTTGTGCAACGATGGCGAAGACTCATTTGTTATGCATGGCAAATGAATTCACGCACAAGCGGCGGCGCTTAACAAACGGCAAACCGGCGCTCGCAAACTGGATAGGCGATGTTGAAACAAAGGTTGGCTTGATGCAAAGTGCTCGCTTCATTGCGTTCCGCCATGGAATGGAGACAGTTATAGGTGGTGGATTGCAGCGGCGATTTGCCTGAACGTTATACGGCATTTGCCAAAATATCAGACTGCAATCATCGAGGCCTCGCATGCCGCAACAATGGCTAGTCCCTTTCAAGGGCCGCAATCATTCTGGTGTCTACGATCTGAATTTTCTTTGGAGATCGGATTCGATCTATATTATGGACAATCACAAGGCAGCCCTTTGGTGCTGGATTCGGCATCTCTCCGCCAAAGGTAAGTATGACCTGTTTCATGTGGACCGCCACACCGATACTTTGAGCAGTCAACTGGATATCTGGGTACAACATCTCCCAGATTTGTGGCAAGTCGACCTTGACACTTACCTTCATCGAACGTATCGGTCAAACGGAACGGATTCTCCATTGATGCGATTTGACAACTACCTGTCGATCTTTTTGAAGATGTGTCCGACACTTCTCGATACCTGCTATTTTGCAACTCACGACGAAGGCGACAAGCCAAAGTTCAGCAATCTAGGCAAGAAGTTCATTTGGGACATTCCTGAGAATCTCAGCTTCTGGCTTAGTAAATCCAATCATCCTTGGATTGTCAACATTGACTTCGATTACTTCTGCTGCAGCAAGGATGACAAGTTTCTGCAATTACTAGCGGACGAGTACGTCACTGACATGTTCTCCACAATTGCCGACTTGCTGCGACAAGGCAAAATCTCGGTCTTGACTCTTTGCCTCAGCCCAGAATGGTGTGGCGGTTGGCCTCAAGCCGAGCGACTCTGTTCTGTTGCTTGTCGTGTGTTAGGTTTGAAATTCGCGTTACCGTAGAGAATTAAAGTTTGGCAAACGCCGTATAACAAACGGCCTATCGGCGCTCGCACACTGGATAGGCGATGTTGAAACAAAGGTTGGCTCACAACAGCGGTGTACATCAAGGTATCGGGAGAGCGCCTATCTCCTTTGTGGGACTACCCCGCCTTCTCTATTCTAATCCAATATAGATATCGTTAGGCGGCATTTACACGCAAATGAACAAGGAAGTTCTTTCCCATGAAGCAACCCAACACTCTCGTCATCTGGTCAAAAGCATGGCTTACTGTTGTTCTGGCAATCTTACCAATCGTGGCCGTTGTGGTTGGCCCATTGGCATTTGCTATCGGCGGCTCAATATGTGCCACAGTTGCAATAGTAATGTCGTTCTCGCTGACTTTTCACGCGTACATTGAGTCTGGTTGGCCAAGCGGTGTTGTTTCGGGAATAGTTTCTGGATTAGCAACCGCTCTTGCTTATCCATTCATATCTCACGTCGGATCAGGGGACTATCAACCCTATTTCTTCTCGCTGCTCATCTCCTGCGGTCTTTTCGCCATGCTCACCGGCTTGCTCGCGCCTGCGCGCGCGCTTCGACCCACCTTCACGGAGGTCTGCCGCTTGTTGCTCATCTTCATTGCGCTGGGTTTCCCGGTCGGGTATTTCCTACTCAAAGCGACACTTGCTGTTTCTCTTCTTCTGGGTCCCGCATATTCGGTCGTTTACTTTCTAGGTCTCTACGTCGGCAAATGCATCAAACCAATCCCTGCGAGGATCCTTGACATCTGGCCATATCTCAAGGCGATGGCCGCGCCACTATCAGGCTTCTCATTTGTATATTTCTCTATTGCAACCGTGTTCGCAACGTATTTCTGGGCTCTCTATTCAGCCGATTCCGCGAGCTTCACCGTTCCGTCATTGAGCACACCATCGTTTTTCGATTTCTTCTATTTTTCTTTCGTTACGATCGCAACAGTCGGGTACGGCGACATTGTTCCATTATCACCGTTGGCACGCGGCCTTGTCGTGGCTGAAGTTGTCCTTGGTGTCGGATGGATCACAGTTGGATTCGCCGCGGTGTTAGCATTTCTCCAGAAAAGATTTCATCAGATCTCACGGTCGGAATGATCCCTCTTCTGGTCACGCGGAGTTGCATATGAGTGTAAACGCCGCCCAACAAACGACAAACCGACGCTCGCACGCAGGATAGGCGATGTTGATACACAGTTTGGCTAAATATAAAGTGCTCGCTCCATCGCGAGAAACGCTTCCGCCTTCGCTCCGCTTCGGCGGGCAGTTCGATAGTGCCGGCTCGCAACGGTGCATCCCTTATCGCGAACGTCCCGACAAAGAACTCTGGATGCGTGATGGACAATAGTTCGCTTGAACTTCGGTTGTAATCGCCTTTTTTGGTGAGAAGCTACTATGGCTAGAAAAGAATTGAGGCTGTCCCTGGTTCGATCACTGATTGTAAGCATGGTTCTTGTCGTGTTGTTCTATCAAGACCTACAAGCTCAATCAAGGGTCATCGAACCCAAGAGCAGAGCGCTTTGGGGTGCTTCAAAAACTAACTGTTCGGACGGAACCAATGTTTATCTTGGGGCAGGAGGCACGGTCATAATTGGTCGAATTATTTCTACAGACAGTATCAAGATTTTGAATGAGTATTATCTCCCCAGTACCGTGCAAGATCTGTCTGTCAGAGGCAACACTCTTTTCGTTTCTGACCTTTTGACCGGATTGCATATCATCGACGTTACCGATCTTTTCCATCCGCATGAGATTGCAAAACTCTCTTTTCCTCATCGCTCATATGGTTTGCTTTTAGATTCAACCAATCTTTATGTGTCGCATGGCGAAGACGGGGTTTCCAAGGTAGATATATCAAGTCGAACAAATCCAGTTTTGCTTGACGGGGCTGGATATCCTTGCACGCATTTCGGCATATACTCAAACTACGTGTACTGTATAAACCAGGACCGGATCACGATAGCTGCACGATCCTCACTTGATAGCGTTGGTTCACTCCCTCTCCGGATTCTCACCGGGTTCGGAAATCAAATAGTTGGGTTAGAATTTTCAAAATCCAAAGGAATATTGGTTGAAGACTATTCTGGAGAAGTACCAGGGCAGGCATGGTCGGTTTTGACGCTCCTCGATCTATCAATTCTCACAAATCCCACGAGGAGTGGCACTCTACGATTATCATCACAGACATCGTTCAAGAACCGAGGCGATACGGTTCTTTGTCTCACGCAAGATTCCATCTTCACGGTCGATGTCAATTCAATTATTCGCCCGTCTATCATTTCAAGAACTCGGGGCATCACCGCCGACTTTGTCTCACTCAGGGATACGATGCTGTTTGCAAGCAGTGATTCCTATTCAGGATTCCAGTTAGTAACTATCAAAGATATTGTTCATCCGAGGAATGGCTTCCACCTTTCAACGTTGGCAGACATCGGCCCTGTTGTTGCTACGGATTCGTTCTTAGTTGCCGGAAGGTTTGAAAATGCTGGTTTGTTACTGGTGGATATCGGAGACGTGTTTAATCCCCGGACAAAGTGCGAATACAAAGATAGCATTGGAAGCGTAAGAGATCTACGATTGGGAAACGGCCACATATTCGCTGCCTCACAGCAGGGTCTCAAGGTCTTCGATTTGGTCGGTCGTGACGGCTTGAAACTCATCGGCACTCTTAACTACGGTGGCTGGGCAACAAGGTTGGATGTGTCGGATACTCTCGCTGCGCTTGGCGGAGGATACTCGCCAATCCATCTCATCAGCATTGCCGATCCGACAAACCCGAAGTATCTGCTACAGATCCCTTCGAGTTCGTTCGGTTACGTGGAAGACATTTTCCTTAGAGACACGCTCCTGTTCATTTGTGGCGATTACGCAGGAATCCGGATCTACACTGTCTCGTCGCCGAATTACCCGGTTACTCTCTGGGAAAAGTACTTCAGCACTTGCGGAGCAATCTATCCACTTGGTAGAACTTTGTTCGTGGCCGATTATGCGACTCTCCGTGCATTCGATATTTCTAACGTTAAGAATCCCACTGAACTCGGCTCATTTGATCTTGGCAGGCGAATTACCAACATCTGCGTCAAGGATTCCCTGGCATTCGTTTCTGTATTTTCCAACGGGTACAGCGAAAATAACGGTATGGTGATTCTTGACGTCAGTTCACTCAATTCTATAAAGGAAGTCGCACGAGCAAACACCCCGGGTTGGTCAACGGCCGTCTTCGCCAATACCCGTAATGTATTTCTGTCAGATCATCTTGACGGAGTCTACATTTATGACCGTTCTGAGATCGTCACAAATGTCGCCGACCACTCCGACAACATTCCAAATGGCTTTAGGTTACTTCAGAACTATCCTAATCCATTCAATCCAACGACAGCGATCAGCTATCAGCTTGCAGCCATCGGAATGGTAACACTGAAAATATTTGACGTTCTCGGCAGAGAGGTCTCCACACTCGTGAATGAAATAGCCCGACCGGGCGTCTATAAAGTGCAGTGGGATGGTTCTGGGCTGCCCAGCGGCATCTACTTCTATCGATTGCAGGCAGGAGAATACGTGGAGACGAGGAAAATGGTCTTGATCAGGTGAGTTCGGCGGCGCACGGCGGTTTGCTTAAGAGTTAGGCGTCATTGGCGGCGCAGCTAACGTCAAGCCCAGAGTATTCGGCACCGAAATAATGTTGCGGTCTCTTGCTCGAACATCGTGCCGATCGGAGAAACCAATGAGACACATCCATCAACACTGGACCTTGCTTTGCTTGATGCTAGTATTGTGGTCCTGCGACCAATCATTCGATGGTCGCGGTCCCTTGGATCACAAGATTGTTGTGTTCTCAATTCTGTCTACAGATAGGGACCTTCAATTCGTCCGCGTCGAGCAGAGCTATATGCCTGACCAGTACGATCCAATATCGTACACGGGTGACACTTACCTATCGGGCACGCGCGTCTCAATCAGGCTTGGATCCAAGACTTGGACACTTCGCGACACTCTGCTACCACGCCCCGACACACTCAGATACAAGTATCCGATCCACGCATTTGTAGCAAACTTCCGAGGATCAAAGGGTAGCAAATATTATCTCGATGTGTCCCACCCAGTCTTGGGCAAGATATCTTCAAGTGTAACAGTTCCGTGGAAGCCGACGATCGAACTCGCCTATCCGTCAGGGAACATGCTTGGGAGTCCTACTTCGTATTCAGATTCGGGCAATATAGTCTTCAAGTTCACAACCGTCATAGCGTTCGTTGGCAGAATGTTTGTAGACTATGAAGTTCTTGATGGCGGTGAATGGAAACTGGGGAGGGTTGAGATCCCCGAAAGCTACAAGTCATCCGAACTTCATGACCTCGCGTACGTCAATTATCCAAAGCTCACCAAGACCCCTTCGTACATTGCCAACGGAACATTTAAGAACGATCTGTATCAGAGGGTCTTGCGCGACGTCGCGTTCAACAAATATCGTCTGACCCCGATCATCTTTGATCGCGTTGTATACCAAGTCCTTCAAGTTGACTCGTGCATATACAGGTACATCAATCCAGATGAGGATCCCAATTCGATTCGGCTTGATGAGCGGGTGTTCTTAAATATCAATGGAGGCGTTGGTCTGTTTGGAGCGTACTCCGTCGATTCCTTGGTCTTTCTATTGCCGGAGACATTTCCCTTCAATCACTAATCCGGTAGGCGGACGATCAGAGCCGAAACAAGCACATATGGCCAAGTCGGACATGGGGCTGGGTCGACCGCAACACGCTTTGGATGTTTTGGATGCGCCGCCAACGAACGCCTAACACACGGGCAAACCGGCGCTCGCACACCGGAAAGGCGCAAGAGAAACTGAGATTGTCTAAATGTAAAGTGTTAGCTCCATTGCTCGCCGCTGCAAATGGAGTCAGTCATAGTGGCGGCTCGCAACGGTGGTTTGCCTAAACTCGTAATGCGTAAGCAAAGCTTCATTTCTTAAGGCGTTTTGCGGCATTTGCATTTTCACACTTCTCGAGGAGATCACACATGGCTTTCAATTTCAACGATTTGGACGCTACCACCAGGGCATTGATGCAAGATGAAATCCTGGCTGACGTCGCGAAACGTCGCCTCTACGTTAGTTTGCGTCTAAATGCCACTGGACAAACTCAATGGCTTGAGTTACTCTGCGAGGCTGTCGTCAACCACGATGAAGCCTGGCTGGCCGACCAATTGCGCCAACTACAACTCTTGAACACCATCGAAACACGTACTGATCACAAAACGGGTCACGTTTTCCAAGCTAAAATTCCGCGCAATGCCCACGAGGTACTAGCTGAAGGCGAGTTTAACAGATACTACGTTCGAGGGATTTGCCGCAAAGCGCAGCAATCAAACTACGTGTTTGTCCGTGTCTATCGAGCGAAGATTGTAGTTCATCCGCGCCCGGAATCTCAGGCTCTCATTGGTCATGAATTCAATGCCTCCGGCTTGCTCAACGACCTGCAAAGCAATCCAGCAATAGCGCTAGAGAGAGTATTCGCGTTGCCAGCGGGTCCAAATACCGGCTTGAGTGTTGAAATCGTGAAGAATGCAAACGCTGGCTAACAGAACGTATATTGAAAGAAAAAGGTAATAAGAACCGGAGAAATGTGGTGAAGTCGATCAAAGGAGGACCTCCTTGTTGCCAGTATTTGGAACAGTTTACGTAGCCAATGCCCAAGGGAGATGAAGAATGCCACTTGAAGACGATTTCCACCGTGCAATGATTCGAATTGCTGAAAGAGCTCGGGACGAGTGCAGGTACGATCCAAGGCGCTTCGTGCAGATGATTTCCGAATATGGAGCATCGGAAACGGCTCGCAGGCTCCTGCATTCTGATCAGGTGCCAGACGGTTTTCTCTTTTTGCTAGAGAGTGGCAGAACCGACCTATCAATGGAGAAGCTGATACTCGAAGAAAAGTGGACTCCTTTGTTCACAGAAGAAGAAAGAAGAATTGCCAGAAGGAGATTAGGCATGGAATGAACCTGGCAGCATAAGTGGAGACTCAGCATGACGTGGTGAGCCACAATGGCGTTATTCTATTGCAACCCCTGGAAGGAGATATAGGAAATGGATCAGGCAGTCAAGAAAGATATACTTGAGCTTAAACAGACTTCTGACGCTGAGAATGTGTTGCACCTTGAGTTGACCGTTACAGACCCAACAGTCACAAAGTATCTTGTTGTTTTCGACGAGCCAATCCGCCAAGAGAAAGCCATCGAAGCCCTCAGAGTTGGCGTCATTGCAATTCAATCTGCCAGCCCAACGCTTGATACAAAGGTCGTGGAGGAGAAGTTTCGGGAGGTTGAAAGTAGCATCGAAAAATGCATATCTGATTTCGAAACAGATATAAAAGCAAAACTGGAAGAGTATTTCAAAACAGAGAGCGGTTCAGTACCACGCTCTCTCGAGATGCTATTCGGGAACAATGGGACTCTAACACAATCATTGAACCAATTCTTTGGCGCTGATACTGGTAAGGTTATGAAGCTGTTGCAGGAGCAAGTCGGACCATCAAGTCCTTTTGCTAAATCCCTCGACCCAAACAACAAAGAGAGCGTAATCTCTCGCCTTCAAGACACCGTCAAGAATCATATAGAAACCGAAGCGAAGAAAATTGTCGATCAGTTCTCCCTCGATATCGAAAGTTCGGCACTATCACGATTGAATGCTTTGGTGACAGACAAGGTTGGCAAGATCGAAGACTCCAACAACAAGTTCTTTACTGAATTGAAAGAGGCTCTCGGAATCAAAGCAGGCAAAGCCACTGAAGCCGAGAGAGGCACTCAAAAAGGTCGGGAGTTTGAGACAACTCTTTATGACTACGTCGCGCAGGTTGGTCGCTTACTCGGTGACTCAACTGATAATGTGAGGAGCGTCGCGGGATCCATCGAAAGGTGCAAGATGGGGGACTATGTTATCACTCTTAGCGACCTCAGCGCTGCCCCCGGCAAGAAGATTGTGGTCGAAGCCAAAAAGATGCAAGGTTATAGGCTAAAGGACGCGATTGCTGAACTCAATCAGGCGAAGGAAAACCGAGATGCTGTTGTCGGTATTCTTGCGTTCGCCAAAGGCTATGAGCCGCCTGAAGTCGGTGACTTTTTGAGAGTGGGCTCAGACTTCTTTGTCACAGTGGACGAGCAATGCTTGTATGACCAAAGCCCACTTCTCTACTTGGATGCCGCGTACAAAGTACTCAGAGCTCTGATCGTCACCGCAGCGAGAAAAGAAGAGAAGAAGGAACTCAACATCGAGCAAATACGGAATGAACTGGAATCTATCATCGCCCTTGTAGCTCGCCTTTCCGAACTGTCCACGAAGGCTAAGACAATTAGCACAAATTCAAAATTCATTGAGGAAACGGTGACTGAACTGAAGGGTGAAATAGAGCCACGTCTTAACCAAGTTCTGAAATTGTTGTCTCAGTAGGGATATCAGCTATGTGGCAAGCCTCACCAGGATGGTACGTCATCAAGAAGTGATCATAATCCTCGCTCAATCCTTGTTCATCAAAAACATCAGTCAAGACCTGAAATAGCTGCATAGAAGGCGTCCCTTAAGGAGAGCTTTCTAGGCAACTCAGATGATCGATCTGAAATCTGGCGACACTTCATCTTAAAGGACTTTCTTCCATGCGTTACTTGACCAAATCTCGCTTCAAGCTGGGACTTGAATGCCTCACAAAGCTCTACTACACGAAGAGAGAAGATTACGTCGACCAGAACCTGGACAACACTTTCCTCCAAGCATTGGCGGAGGGTGGATTTCAGGTAGGGGAACTGGCAAAATTCCATTTCTCAGAAGATCCCATCTCCGAAGGAATGACTGTTGAGACATTAGATCACGCTGAGGCACTGGCTGAGACGAGCCGACGCCTGCAGATGCCTGGAAAAGTCGTAGTAGCAGAGGCAGCATTCTGCCACAAGAGCCTTTTCGTCAGAAATGATGTGATCGTGAAATACAACAACCACATTGACCTTTACGAGGTGAAGGCCAAATCAACCGACGAGGAGGAACCCGACTTCATAACAAAGAGGGGCGAGTCCAAGGTTGTTTCAAAATGGGTGCCCTACCTTTACGATGTTGCATTCCAGAAGTACGTAATGTCGAAGGCCCTTGAGGCGTCGGACACGACAATTTCCGCACACTTGATGCTTGTGGACAAGAGCACAGTTGCGACGGTCGATGCGCTCAATCAGAAGTTTAAGATATACAAGATGCCCGAAGGGAGGTCCAGGATTGAAGTTCAGCAGGGACTAAAAGCCGATATGCTCGGTCGTTCAATCTTGAAGATAATAAATGTTGACGACGTGATTGAGCGAATCTGGCATGAGTTCCCGGTGCCTACCGACTTCAAAGGACAGATGAGCTTTGGTGACTTTGTAGAACTGTGTGCCGACATTTACTCAAATGAAAAGCGGGTTTGGGCACCTCTGGGTAAGAAATGCAAGGAATGTCAATTCATAAATACCAACCCCGAATCAGATGCAAGAAAGAGTGGATTCGCTGAGTGCTGGAAACAAAAGACAAACTATTCCGATGGTTTACTAAAGACCGGTCTGGTGACAGAGCTATGGGGTGGTTTTACAGGCGGGAAGAGCCTTGTTCAAGAACTGATAGAACAAGGTAAGTATCTGCTGAAGGATGTCAACGAAGCGGATATTGCCCCAAAGAAGAAGCCAAAAGATGTAGTCGGTCTGTCTTACCACCAGAGAAGGATGGAGCAGATCACGAGGCTCCGGGAAGGAACAAACGAAAGTTACTTCGACACGCAAGGATTTCAGGAAGAAATGAAACACTGGGTCTATCCGCTTCACATGATCGACTTCGAGACGACGATGACTGCGCTCCCATTTCATGCTGGCCGTCATCCCTATGAAGGAATCGCATTTCAATTCTCACACCACACAATGGAAGAAGACGGCACAGTACGACACGCGGGGCAGTTTCTTTCATTCGAACCTGGCAAATTCCCGAACTACGATTTCGTCCGTGAACTCAAATCACAGCTTGTGCAAGACAATGGGTCCATATTCCGTTACCATAGCCATGAAAACACGTACCTGAATACAATTTTTGAGCAGTTGGAGCGGGATCCCAATGCGCCGCAGGACAAGTCCGCCCTACACGCCTTTATCAGAACAATCACATCAAGTAAGGAAGGTGAAGGGAAAGAGGAGATCCAGCATCAAGGGGACAGGTGTATGATCGATCTTTACAAGCTCGTCCTTCAGTACTATTACCCTCCCTATGCAAAAGGAAGCAACTCAATAAAGAAGATACTTCCGGCGATAATTCATGATTCGGAGTATCTCCGGACCAAATACAGCAAGCCGATTTATGGAAAGGAAAAGGAAATCCAGAGCCTCAATTTCGACGAGCAAATCTGGATAGATGAAGAACACGGCTACGATCCCTACAAAACGCTGCCGAAGCTCTTCGAGGATTACGATGATGAACAGCTTGACTGGATGCTGGCGGGTTTAGAAGATGTAAACGAGGGCGGAGCGGCGATGACCGCGTACGACTATCTGCAGTTCTCGGAAGTGCCGGAAGATCAGCGGGAAGAACTGAGAAAGGGGCTCTTGAGATATTGCGAGCTCGACACGTTGGCAATGATCATGATCATTGAGGGGTGGAGAGATTTCATGTCGAGGTCCTGAAAGGGAAGTTTCAAGTGGTTGAAACACTTTCCACAGTTGCCTAATATCGCATTCGCAAATTTGGCAAGACTCAACTATTTGATTCGGCAAACCGGCGCTCGCACGCTGGATAGGCGCTGTTGAAACAGAGGTTGGCTCAATGTAAAGTGCTCGCAACGGCACTGCGGTTTGCCTGAATTGCTTGCACCATCGCCGTCTAGGGTTTGGATCAATCGATGAACACAATCTCAAAGCCACTTTCAATCTTCTATTTTCTTTCAGGTCTC